>Ga0316204_10003407_pt1 | contig 31969 bp, 34 predicted proteins | sample 6monrhotite_MG_2_FD_205661 | JGI IMG/M metagenome (GOLD analysis project Ga0316204, IMG submission 205661) | Microbial mat bacterial communities from mineral coupon in-situ incubated in ocean water Damariscotta River, Maine, United States -... | ecosystem: Environmental > Aquatic > Marine >... | reverse complement strand
TCATTCTGACGGTGTACAGCGTGTCTGACGCGTTTTGCCGTCAGAATGGGAATGCCACGATCCAGTGAGTCCGGCAAGAAGAATCTAAATGTAGTGTGAAAGTTATCCACAACACCTATAGGTGTTGTCGTGTAAAAAACTCAGCAAGTCATTGATATAGATATATTAAATGCAGATCTAACCAAATCGAGCCGCTACTCTGTTGAGTTGGCATATTAGCAGCTAACCCCAAGCAACTAATGGCACTTTCTGCCTCCTGCGGAGTTTTCTCCCGGTGAAATTTTTTGGATTCGGGTCAGAAGCTACATCTGATTTTGGCTCGATTCGTACGGCATGAGGCCAAGTCGTTCCGCCCGCTCCAACAGCATTTTCACCGAAGACGGCTGCCATCTTGTTCGGCCACGAGGCGTGCGTTCGCGCATCGCTTCCAGCCGGGTGCAGATCGCCTGAAGCGTGATGTCGGGGTCCGCGCCCTTGATGCCGGCGACGATGGCGGGCAGACGGTCGTCGGTTTCGCGGCGCCCGGCGCGGGCTAGCACCTCGGCCGGCAGGAAGCCGTCGCCGACATAGGCCTTCACAGCGCGCAAGAGACGGCTTTGGGTCCAGCGACGCGCCTCGGGCAAGGGGCCGTTGATGATGCGCACCACGTCTTCCCAGGCCAAGTCGGGTCGCAACCGGCGCACATGGGGCACCCAATCTTGTGCCGTCTCGTTCAGACGCTCCATGTAGCCGTCTTGTCGCGCCAGCCGTACTTTGCGAAGAGCAGCAGGGTCTTTGGCCCGCAGTCCAGGGTTCCCGCCGACCCGGCCCTTGGTACGGGCGCTCGCCAGCCCTGCTTTGGTACGTTCCCGGATCAGCGCCCGCTCGAACTCGGCCGCGGCGCCCAGAACCTGCAGCGTGAACTTGCCTTGCGGGGATCCGGTGTCGATCGGGTCCTGAATGGAACGAAAGAACGCCCCCTTGGCCTCCAACCGTTCGATCACCTCGAGAAGGTGCGACAGAGACCGTGCGAGCCGGTCGATCCGTACGACAACCAGCGTGTCGCCCTTGCTAATGCGCTCCAGCAAGCGGGCAAGCACCGGCCGGGCACGATTGCCGCCTGAGGCGTGCTCTTCGAAGATCTCGACGCATCCCGCAGTTTGCAGGGCCTCAGACTGGGGCAGGGGGGTCTGATCCTCTGTGGATACGCGCGCATAGCCTATCAGGGGCATGAAAATCGGCCGTTTGCAATTTCATATACCGTTACTAAACGACCGTTTGTAAACGAATGCAATGGCGCTCTCTGTGGCCTTGCTCAACGGAAAACCCTTGGTTTCCATAGGCTGAGCGCGATTAGAGAGCCCTCGCCGATCATCACCCGCGCGTGCTATATAAGGAGCGTGGGCGTACTCTGACAAAACCCTTGGGTAACGTGCAGAATTCCAGTATTTTGCATATATGAAACCTCAAGCGCCTGCGTTGCATGATGAATCGGACGTTCTCTTCCTCGACGCTGAGGAGGTGGAACAGTCGTCTGAGGACGATCTTTGGTTCCTGCCCGGTCCCATGGAAGAGGAGCCGGATTATCTGCCGCCGGGACCACGGGCCGAGCCGCGTGACGCCGAGGTCCTCGACGATTGGCGCAAAGCAGAGGCGGGTCATGCTGCGCGTCTTGCCCGTGTGGCCGGTCGAGTCGGTGCGCTGGACGACCGGCTGAAGCGCGGCCCGGAAGGATGGCGGCACAGGCTTGCCCTGTTCGAGGCTGCCGACCTCAGCTGGTTCGCGGGTGACCGCATTGGCCCAGATCGGCTGGCGCTCTGGATCTCCATGCGCTTGTCCGGCGTACAGGACGACACTGCCGCGCTCGCGCGTGTCGGTTGGGCGGTGCGGCGGCTATCCGGTGGGCCAGGACCGGAGGTAGACCTTTCCGCCTTCCTTGACCGCCGCGACCCCGAGAACCTCGCGGATGAGGCCGAACCTTTTGCGGATCGCGCAGGCGGTTGGCTGGACCTTACGGCGCAAGCTTCCGAGTTGCACCCGATCACCCGTGCTTGCTTGGGCTTTCACCTCTGGAGCCTCGCGGGACTCGGGCAGCAAAGCGATCGAATGGAGGCGGCCGTCACAGCTGCGCGGATCGCGGCCAGCGAGGGCAAGGGAGCAGTCTTTGCACCTCTGGCCATGGGCGGGGCAGGGGGACTGCGCGCGGGCGGCCCACCCGCTGATCGTCTGGCGCGATGGCTTGACGGGTTGGAGACCGCCTGCCTGACCGCAATGCGGCACCTTGACGATATCGAGGCATGGTCAGCGAGGGCGGAAACGGAGATGACCCCACTCTCGGGCAAGACCCCGCGTGCCTTGCGCGCTGTGGTGACCGAATGGCCCCTTGTATCCGCTCCGATGGCCGAGGCGATGACCGGCGCCAGTCGCGCCGCAGTCCAGCGCAACCTTGCCTGGATGGAAGCGCATGGGCTGATCCGCGAAGTGACAGGGCAGGGGCGGTACAGGATGTGGCGCGCCACGAACTGACGGCTCTGAACGGTCCTTCACTTGGTGGGTTACAGGATCGCCCCGACATTCAAGACTTTGCTCAAGCTGTGCAAGTTGGTGATCCGGATAGCACCGATGCGGTAGAGGATAAGGTGCCGGCAAGGGCACTCTGCCACGGAAACTGCGGTGATTGACTATCCGCGTACCGAGCTCCCCAGCCACTCGCCAATGAATTCGCTTGCGTCGGCAGTTACGAAAACATATCGGTAAACGACGATAGCCGATTTTAGATGAGGCCAAGATGACAGAATTCCAGCAAGACCTTGAGGACATGAGAATGGCGGCAACAGCCAAGGCCCTGGGCCATCCGGCGCGATTGCGGATCTTGCGGCTGCTGGCGCGAACACCGGGCTGTATCGGCGGTGATATCGTCGAGGCCGTCGGCCTCGCGCAGTCCACGGTGTCCGAACATCTCCGCATTCTGAAAGATGCTGGCGTGATCGAAGGGCAGATCGACCCGCCGCGGGTCTGCTATTCGCTCAGCCCTGGGGCCTTGCAGCCTCTCTCGGCGCTGATTGAAGAACTCGACATCATTCGCAGCGAATCCGCCTGCTGCGTAAACCCTGCTAGAGCCCAAGGTTGATCAATGTCCCTTTTTGAACGCTATCTGTCTGTCTGGGTGCTGTTGTGCATCGTCGCGGGCATCGTGCTGGCCTCGTTACTGCCCGGCCTGTTTGCAGCGCTGGCAGCGCTCGAGTACGCCTCGGTAAATCTCGTTGTCGCCGTCCTGATCTGGGCGATGGTCTACCCGATGATGGTCGCCGTGGATCTGAGCGCGCTGAAAGGCGTGGGCAAGCGCCCCAAAGGCCTGATCATCACCGTGGTCGTGAATTGGCTGATCAAGCCGTTCACCATGGCCGCCCTCGGCGTCCTGTTCTTCGAGTACGTCTTTGCGGACCTGATCGACCCGTCGGATGCAGGCCAGTACATCGCCGGGCTGATCCTGCTAGGCGCGGCACCCTGTACGGCGATGGTATTCGTCTGGTCGCAACTGACCAAGGGGGATCCGAATTACACGCTGGTCCAGGTGTCACTGAACGATGTGATCATGGTTTTCGCCTTTGCGCCCATCGTGGCTCTGCTGCTTGGCGTGACCGATATCGCCGTTCCTTGGGAAACGCTGGTTCTTTCCGTGGTTCTCTATGTCGTTCTGCCGCTTGCTGCGGGCATTTTCACTCGGTCCAGACTGATGACCCGGGGCGGAGAAACAGCAGTTTCTGCCTTTACCGCGCGGATCAAGCCCGCCTCGGTTCTGGGGTTGCTCCTGACGGTGGTGCTGTTGTTTGGGTTTCAGGGCAGCGTCATCACGGAAAACCCGTTCCTGATCGTCCTGCTTGCCACGCCGATCCTGATCCAGTCCTACGGGATCTTTGCCATCGCCTATTTCTGGGCGTGGCGCTGGAAAGTGCCGCACAAGGTGGCCGCCCCCTGCGCGCTGATCGGCACATCGAATTTCTTCGAGCTGGCCGTTGCTGTGGCCATTGGCCTGTTCGGTCTCAATTCCGGGGCTGCGCTGGTGACGGTGGTCGGCGTTCTGGTGGAGGTTCCCGTGATGCTTTCACTCGTCTGGTTCGCCAACCGCACAAGGGAGCGCTTTCCGGCATGAGTGTCGTCATCTACCACAATCCGGACTGCGGGACATCGCGCAACACTTTGGCGATTCTGCACGCTGCGGGCACCCTGCCAACGGTGATCAACTACTTGGAAACGGGTTGGACGCGTGCACAGCTCTTAGGTCTGTTCGCTGCGGCCGGCGTAACCCCACGGGAGGCACTGCGCGTTGCGCGAAGCCCGGCAGAAGCAATGGGGCTTACCGTGCCCGGTGTGTCGGACGAGGTTCTCCTCTCTGCGATGGTGGAACAGCCGATCCTCGTCAACCGCCCCTTCGTCTGCACGCATAAGGGCGTTCGGCTCTGCCGCCCATCTGAAACCGTTCTAGACCTGCTTGAAACGCTGCCGCCGGGGCCGCTTGCGAAGGAAGACGGTCAGCTCATTATTGATGATCGGGGAAAACGAATTGCCTGACGACCTGACGAACCTGACCACCCCTCAGCTTGATGAGCAGCACTTCGCTTCAATCGACCGCGAACGACTGCGGCCTACGATCGTCCGAACGCATCCACCGCGTATTCTGATCCTCTATGGCTCGCTGCGGGTCCGCTCATTTAGCCGGCTGTCCGCGGAAGAGGCCGGGCGCATCCTTACGCGCCTGGGGGCGGAAGTGCTTTTTTTCCATCCATCCGGCCTCCCGCTGGTTGATGACGGGGTCGATGCCAGCCACCCGAAAGTCCGCGAGCTACGCGATCTAGTCGCATGGAGCGAGGGCATGGTCTGGTCAAGCCCTGAGCGTCACGGCGCGATGACCGGGTTGATGAAGACGCAGATCGACTGGATCCCGCTGTCCGAGGGCGCCGTGCGCCCGACGCAGGGAAAGACGCTGGCAGTGATGCAGGTCTCGGGCGGATCGCAGAGCTTCAACGCCGTGAACCAGATGCGGCTGCTCGGGCGTTGGATGCGGATGCTAACCATTCCCAACCAATCCTCGGTCGCAAAGGCATTTCTCGAATTTGACGAAGCTGGCCGCATGAAACCGTCAGCTTATTACGACCGCATCGTCGATGTCATGGAGGAGCTTATGAGGTTCACGCTTCTGACGCGTGACTCTGCGGACTATCTTGTGGACCGCTATTCTGAACGCCGCGAAAGCGCGGCTCAACTGTCGGCGCGGGTCAATCAATCCGGACTGTGATCGGCACCAAGGGACTGGATCCCGGCCAGGGGAGGGGCCTGAGATCATGGAGTATTTAATCGGTCGCCGCACTTTCGTCGGAGCGGGACTTGCAGTCTTCATCGCTCGTCATGCGGCGGCGCAGCCCGTCTTTCGCCTTGGACTGACGCCGGTGTTTCTCGACAACGATGCAGCCATCATAGACGGCCTGCGGCGCGCCTTGTCGCGCGGGATGGGGCGCGAGATCGAACTGGTTCAGCGTCGCACCTATCAGGAAATCACTGGCCTTCTGCTGGAACGTAGTGTCGATGCGGCTTGGCTTTGCGGCTATCCCTATCTCCAGCACGCCGATTTGCTGGATCTTGTTGCTGTGCCTGTGTGGCGCGGTGGCCCGCGATACCAGTCTTACCTCATTGTCGGGGCTGAAGATGGAGCGGAAGCGCTGTCCGACCTGCAAGGGGGCACGCATGCATTTTCCGACCCGGATTCGAACTCTGGCTATCTTGTGACCGCGACCGATCTGCGCCGGATGGGGGAACAGGTCGAGGGCTTCTTCAGTCGATCCATTTTCACCTTTGGCCACCGTAACGTGGTGCGCGCGGTCGCGGATGGCCTGGTGCGATCCGGCAGCGTCGATGGCTATGTCTGGGAAGCGCTGGCCGTGATCGAACCGGGTCTGACCGCGCGTACACGCGTGATCGCCCGGTCGGAATGGCTGGGGTTTCCCCCTGTTTGCGCGCGGCGCGACAGCCTGGCTTCTGAGCCGGTTCAGGCTCTGCAAACCGCTTTGATGAACCTCGCCGAGACGGAGGAAGGCCGACAGGCGCTGGCGTCGCTGCAACTGGACGGGTTTCAGCAAGCTGACCCTGCGCTGTTCGATGGAATCGCCGTCCGCATGGCCGATCTGGAACCCTGAAGCATGAAGTGGTTTGCCCCCATCCCCCTGTCGATCAAGCTCCCGCTTCTTGCGGCGGCGATGATGGTCCTTGTGGGCACGGTGGCGTCCCAACAGGTCCTGCGGTCGCTGGCGCAGGTTCAGGACGCGCGGATTCAGGAACTGGCACGGATGCATGTCGAGGGATTGTCGGTGGCCCTTGGCCCACTTGTCCTGCGTCATGATATCTGGGAGGTCTACGACACTCTCGACCGGGCGGCCCAGGGGAGCGAGGGGCGGCGGATGGTCCTGACGGCCGTGGCCGATGAGCGTGGAAAGGTTCTGGCAGCGACTGACCCGAGACGAGTTCCCATGGACAGCGATATCGCAGCCCTTGCCAGTGATGCGGTGGCGCTGGATGACCTGTCGGTGGATGGCGCGTCAAACATCCTCAGCCTGCTTGCGCCGTTGACCTACCAGGGACGCACCGTCGGGCAGATCGCGACTGAGCTAGATGTTGCTGACCTTCTGTCGGAACGCAGGCAGGCGCTGCTCTATTTGATCATGGGCAATGCGGTTGCCATCGGCTTTCTGTCGATGGCGGGGTTTTTGGCGATACGAAGGATGCTGAAGCCGGTCACGACGCTGGCACGCCAGATGACCGAGACGAAGGGAGAGCCGCATCCCATCCCGGCCGCGGACATCCCGCGCGGCGATGGCGAACTGGCACGGCTGGCACGTACCTACAACTCGATGGTCGGCGCCGTAGCCGCCAAGGCCGAAGCCGAGCGGCGGTTGGCGGAACGGGAACGGTTCGTTGCCCTTGGCCGTCTGTCCTCGTCACTGGCGCATGAGATCAACAACCCACTCGGCGGGCTACTGAACGCGACAGATACGATCCGCAGCTATCCTGATCGTCCCGAGGTGGTGCGTCAGTCGGCAGATCTGCTCGACAGGGGCCTGCGCCATTTGCGTGATGTGACCCGAGCAACCCTTGACCAGAACCGCATGGACCCCGAGACCCGCGCGCTGACATCCGATGACTTCGAGGACATCAAGCTGTTGATCCAACCCGAGGTCTCGCGACTGGCATTGGATCTGGAGTGGTCTGTCGATCCGGCAGCAGTCATAGGGTGCAGCCTGTCCGCCGGGCCTGTGCGGCAGATTGCGCTCAACCTGCTGCTGAACGCCTGCTCGGCGGCAGGCCAAAACGGCTGCGTCGGCCTGATGGCCCGTACAACGGACGGCAACCTCAGCCTTAAGATCACGAACACGGGCGCGTCCATGCCGCAGGCAGCGTTGGATCGCTTGCTCGGGGACGGTCCGCTCTTGCCCGGTGGCGGCGTCGGGCTGCGACTGGTCCGCGACCTCGCGAAAACAATGGGTGGCGCTGTCTGCCATGCGCAAGAAAATGGCGTAACGCGCGTGACTGTCACCCTGCCTGCGTCATGGGAGGCGCGCGATGCTAAAGGATAGATACATCGTTCTTGTCGAGGACGACGAGATCATGGGCGGGTCGCTGCTGCAGCGGTTGGAACTGGAAGGGGCGAAGGTTCTCTGGCTGAAGCAGATGGTGCGGGCGCTCGGCGCAATCCGCACCCCCAAGAAGCCAATCGACGCAGTGATCTGTGATATCGGCCTGCCGGACGGGTCGGGAGAGGAGCTGTTTTCAACGCTTCTGCGCACCGGGACACCCCCACCTTTCCTGTTCATCACCGGGCAAGGTGGGATCGGTCAGGCGGTCCGGCTGATCAAATCGGGGGCCGCGGACTACGTGACCAAACCGTTCGAAATGTCTGTCTTCCTCGAGCGCCTCAGCCTGCTCGTCGGAAACCGCGAGAAGCCGTTTCAGGATGATGACTTTCCGCCCTTGATGGGGGTCTCTGTCGCGGCGCGCCGGGTTGAAGCGCTGATCGTCAAGGCTGCAAAGGCAAGCGATCCCGTGCTGATCCGGGGCGGGCCGGGAACTGGCAAGGACCTTGTGGCGCGACGTATCCATGACCTGTCAGACCGGTCTGCTGCCCCATTCGTTTTGGTCAATCTCGCGCGCGAAGCCGACGCGGAGGCGGCCTTGTTCCGCCCAGGCGGTGGAGTTGATACCGTGGGTGAAGGAACCTTGTTCATCAACTCTATCAGCAAGATGACCGCACAGGTCCAGGCGCACCTGTTGGAGCGGCTGGATAAAGACTTCGACGGCAGACTCATCGTAGCCTGTGGAAACGATCTCGAGGCGCTGATTGGGCAGGGTGCTTTCAATTCTGAACTTTTCTACAGGTTAGCACGGATCGAAATCCCAATACCGCCGCTCGGCACACGACCCGAAGATGCCGTCTGGCTGCTTCAGCAGCTTTTTCGAAAGCTGGCTCCTCGTCATGCACCCGAGCTCACCGGTATCGGAGCGCTTTGCGAAGAGGCGGTGCGCACCCATGACTGGACAGGCGGTGGCCGGGAACTTCGGGCAAGATTGCATCGTGGGCTGGCCATGGCGACAGGGCCACTGTTGCAGCCTTCAGATCTCTTCCCCGAACGTCTTGCAGGACCGGACGACATGATGTCCTTGGCCCAAGCCCGCGAAGCTGCGGAAAAGGCACAGATCATTGCTGCCCTCGACCGGACCGATGGCCAGATCGGCGAGGCGGCAAAGCTCTTGCGGATTGCCCGCACAACACTTTGGGAGAAAATGCAGAAACTTGGGCTGTCAGGATCCTGATAAATCCCGTTGCATGTGTTCGGATTTCCGAACATCGAATTTTCCATTTTAAAATCATGGGATAGCCGCAGCGCGGCATGCCTCTCTGTGCCATCGCGCGCCCTGAAAGCACGCGTTAGGCTCATGGCAATCATCCGACACTTGATGAGCCAGGGAGGAATCTAGCCAATGAAGTGCAACAAGTTGGTCGACGCAGGACGTCGACAGTTTCTGAGAGGCGGCGTGATGGCGACGGCAGGCGCCGTTGCAGCCACTGTGATGACACCGGAACAGGCCAAGGCGCAGGCACTGGCCCGCGTCGATTACCCGGCAAACCGCCTTGCCAACATCGCCGATCTGGTGGTGAACGAACCACTTGAGGTTGCCTATCCCGATGCCGACAGCCCGGGTGTGTTGCTCAAGCTCGGCCAGGCAGTCGAGGGTGGCGTCGGCCCGGATGGTGATATCGTGGCGTTCTCCGTTCTATGCCCGCACAAGGGCTGGCTGATGAGCTATTCGGCCGGAGACAAGACGCTCAACTGCCCCGGCCACCATTCCCGCTTCGATTGCGAAGCTGGCGGACAGCAGATCTGGGGACATGCGACAAGCAACCTCGCTCAGTTCCTGCTTCGTGTCGACAACCAGGGCGACATCTTTGCCGAGGGCGTGGATGAGCTCATTTACGGTCGTCTTTCGAACGTTCTGGCATAAGGGAGAGAGATCAATGGCTTACAAGAGACAAATTGATCGTCTGCCGATCATCCCCGCAGACGCAGACGAATTCAACGTCACCTGCCACTACTGCATCGTGGGTTGTGGCTACAAGGCCTATACGTGGCCGATGAACCGTCAGGGCGGCACGGCCCCGAACCAGAACAAGTTCGGAGTCGACCTCAGCGAACAGCAGTTCATGGAGACGGAGGCATGGTATGCCCCCTCGATGTATAACGTAGTCCGCCAGAACGGCCGCGACGTGCATCTGGTGGTCAAGCCTGATGCCAATTGCGTCGTCAACTCGGGCCTGGGGTCAATCCGCGGAGCACGCATGGCCGAAAACCGGCCATCCAAGGTGACCGGCACACAGCAGCAACGTCTCTCTGATCCGATGGTCTGGCGCAACGGTGTCTGGCAACCGACGTCTTGGGACGATGCACTTGACCTCGTGGCACGGGTGACGGCGAAAGTAGCCGTGGAGGGGTCCGAGGACGACATCGTGGTGTCGATGTTCGACCACGGCGGTTCCGCCGGAGGCTATGAAAACACCTGGGGCACCGGAAAGCTCTACTTCGAGAGCATGAAGATCAAGAACTGCCGGATCCACAACCGCCCAGCCTATAATTCCGAGGTCCATTCCTCACGTGACATGGGCGTGGATGAGTTGAATTACGCCTACGAGGACTACACGCTGACCGACACGATCTTCATGGTCGGCGCGAACTCGATGGAGACCCAGACCAATCTCTACCTGAACCACATGGTCCCGGGCCTTCAGGGTGGCGCGAAGATGATCGTGGTCGATCCGCGCCGCACGCTGACCATCGCCTCGTCCGAACAATATGCCGGGCCGGAAAACGTGCTTCATCTCGCGATTGCTGAAGGCACGGACATGGTCCTGTTCAATGCGCTGCTGACGCACATCGTGGATCAGGGCTGGGTCGATGCCGACTTCATCGCTGCATCGACCTTTCAAGGCGGCGAAGCGGTGGCACAGGATTCCGCCCACCCGGCGGGCCTCGGCAGCCTCGAATACGCAATGCAGACCTGCCGCACCACTCTGGAAGAGGCGGCGGAAATCTGCGGCGTATCAGCGGCTGATATTCAGAAGGCTGCCGAGTGGATTGCCCAGCCCCATGATGATGGCAGCCGCCGCAAATGTGTGACCTGCTACGAAAAAGGCATCATCTGGGGCAACGACAACTACCGCACCATCGGCGCGCTTGTGAATATCGCGCTGGCGACAGGAAATGTGGGCCGGATCGGCGGTGGGGTCTGCCGTCTGGGCGGCCACCAAGAAGGCTACTTCCGTCCGTCCGAGGCGCATGTCGGCCGACCCTCAGAATATGTGGACCAGTTCCTGATCCGAGGGCTTGGCGGCGTGCATCACATCTGGGCCTGCGATCACTACAAGACCACGCTCAACGCGTCCGAGTTCAAGCGGGTCCACAAGCGGCGCTCGGACATGGTCAAGGATGCGATCGACATGGCCGCTGGCGGCACACGCGAGCAGGTGGTCGATGCCATCGTCTCGGCGATCAACGCCGGTGGCCTCTTCGTTGTGGACGTCGACATCATTCACAGCCAGATCGGCCAGAATGCCCATGTCATTTTGCCCGCCTGCGAAGCCAACGAGATGAACCTCACCTCGATGAACGGCGAACGGCGCTTGCGGTTGTCCGAGAAGTACATGGACCCGTTCGGCAACTCCCTGCCCGATGCGCTGATTGCAGCACGGATCGCCCAGCACATGGAACGCGTTCTGCGCGAGATGGGTGAAGATGCCTATGCCGACCAGTTCCAGGGCTACGATTGGGAAACCGAGGAAGACGCCTTCATGGATGGCTACGGCGCCGCTCATACGGCAGTGACCTACGAGCATCTGCGCGCTGCGGGTAACAACGGTGTGCAGGAACCGGTCGTTGGTTACGAGAACGGCCAGCTTGTCGGTACAACGCGCCTTTACACCGATGGCGTGTTCACCCGGCATGGTCGCGAGGACGGCAAGGCGCTGTTCTGTGCGGCGGGCTGGCGAGGCTGGCAGGCACCGGGCAAGGCCCGCGAACAGGCCGCGCACCGGTTCTGGATCAACAACGTTCGTGCCAACATCTTCTGGCAGAACCAGTTCCTCGACCAGGACAACGACTTCGTTCAGGACCGCTATCCGCATCCGTTCGTCGAGATGCATCCCGATGACATGGTCGATCTGGGCCTGAACCCGGGAGATCTGCTCGAGATCATCAACGACAACGGCGTGACGCAGGGCATGGCCTATCCGATGCCGACGCTGAAGCGGAACACCGTAGCGATGGTATTCGGCTCGCCTGCGGGCAGCCAGGGCAATGTGGTGAACCCGGGCGTGAACGAGTTGGTGCTGCCGGATTACAAGCACTGCTGGGGCGACATCCGCAAGATCTCGGATGCGACTGCCCAGACCCGGGGCATCTCGTTCAAGTCCCACGAGATCATGCTCTGATCTGACTACAGCGGCCCGCCCCAGACACTCGGGGCGGGCTTTTTTCCTTTGGGAGGGGGAAAAGCCATGTCGAGTCTTGCGGTCTGTTCAGCAGGCAAATCCGGGCCAACGCTTTCCGTCGACGCTGCACGCCTACGTGCCATCGCTGCGGCCTGCCCAGTTTCCGGGCAAGAGATGCTGCCGCTTGATCAAGCGGTCGGTCGCGTGACGGCCACTCCGATCATGGCGGCTCACGCGCTGCCACCCTTCGACAATTCCGCCATGGATGGCTATGCTTTGCGCCTGTCAGATCTGACCGGCGAAGGCCCATGGCACCTGCCCGTGTCTGTCCGCATCGCGGCAGGCGACGCGCGCGCCCTCACCCTTGCGTCCGGCACCGCGGCCCGCATCTTCACCGGCGCGCCGGTGCCATTCGGGGCTGATGCCGTCGTTATGCAGGAACAGGTCTCACGCGACGGAGACAAGATTTCTCTGACGAACGCGCCCCGCTCCGGCCAGAACATCCGTCGCTGCGGTGAGGATGTGGCCGATGGTGCCCAGGCCTTGGCCGCCGGGCTGGCGCTGACCCCGCCCAGGCTGGCGCTGCTGGCGGGTTGTGGTGTCGCGTCCGTCACCGTGCGGCCCCTCCTGCGCGTCGCCATCCTGTCCACCGGCGACGAGTTGTCCGAGCCGGGTAGCGCCCTTGGGCCGGGGCAAATCTATAATTCCAACCGTGTGCTTCTGCGGGCGAAGCTGTCTCGTCTCCCGTGGGTCGAGCTGACCGATCTCGGCATCCTTCCGGACGACCCCGCAAGCATCCGTGTTGCCATCCGCCATGCCGCACAGACCAATGACGTGGTAATTTCCTCGGGCGGCGTATCGGCGGGTGAAGAAGATCACATCCTTGACGCGTTACGTCTCGAGGCCGCCGAGCTTGACGTGCTCAAGGTCGCGATCCGCCCCGGCAAGCCGCTGACCGTCGGTCGGCTTGGTCAGGCGCTGTATTTCGGACTGCCCGGCAACCCTTACGCTGCCGCCATCACCTTTTCCCAGATCGCCAAGCCCGCCTTGCGCCGGGCTGCAGGGCTGACGGAAGAACCGGACACCTGGCTACCCGCCGTCGCAGGCTTCAACTATGTTCGGGCGACGGGACGGCGGGAATATGTGCCCGTCAGGTGGGATTCCCGCGACGCCTTCGGGCGCCCGGTCTTAGTTCGGCTTGGACAGGGTGCCTCAGCCTCGATGTCGCCCATTGCACTGGCCATGGGGATCGCCGTCATCCCTCCGGAAATCGAGGTGGTCAGACCGGGCCAGTCGCTGACTGTCGAGCCATTGTGCGAATGACGGATATACTGGGGCAAATCCTGTCCCGCCGATCCGTCGGGCCACGGCATCTGACCGGACCGGACCTTTCGCCTGAAGAACTTGCAGTCTTGGCGAGTGCTGCGGCCGCAGCGCCCGATCATGGTGGTCTATACCCTTTGCAACTCGTTCATGTCCCCGCCCATCAGCGGGCGGCCTTGGGCGAGATTTTTGCGAATGCGGCACTTGAGGCTGATCCTGCCGCCGATGCTGCGACACTACAATCTGCGCGGGATCGCGCGATGGCGGGGCCGTGTCTTATCGCGATTCTGGCGAGTCTGACGCCAGACCACCCCGTCGTCCCCGTAGAGGAGCAATGGATCAGCGTCGGGGCGGGGTTGCAGAACCTGCTGCTGGCCGCTTTGTCACTCGACCTGCATGCCAAGTGTCGCGTAGCCCTTAATTGTGAGATGAGAAATCCAACGAAATCAACGGACACCCCTTGCCCTTAAATATGAGATTTTGTCTTTAATTCCGATATTTTTGCCCTTAAACCTGAGACAGGGTTCGCAGCTTCGTGTGGCAAATATTGATGGATGATAATCGCGACGACTTCGTTGCCGCTGGTGCTGAGGAGGCGCGCAGGGCGGCCGTTCTGCGGCCGCTTGTTCAGGCATATCTTAAAGAAACTGGCAGTCTGGAAAGTGGCATCAATGACGCCGTTTGGGAGCTTGGTGTCAGCAGGGCGACTGTCTGGCGCTGGATAAAGCGTCTGGCCGAAGAGGGTGGGCGCACCAGTGCCCTGGCTCCGCGGAAACGGGGCCGCCCGACTGGTACAACCTTGATATCCGGCAAGGTAGAAGCGGTGATCGAAGAACATCTTCGCCGTTATTTCTTACGGCGGGAACGTCCAAGCCTGTCGCGCGTCGTGACAGAAATCCGCAGCGCGTGCTGGCAGCAGGGCTTGCAACCGCCGACACGTCGGACGGTTCAGCGCAGGCTGGATGCAATGGATGCCCGCGAAATTGCCAAGGCACGCGAAGGCGCAAAGGCCGCCCGCCAGAAATTTGCGCCGGTCGTAGGCGACAACAAGGCAAACCGGCCACTGGAGGTCGTGCAAATCGACCATACGCCTGCGGACATCATTCTCGTCGACAGTTTTGAACGCCAACCAATTGGGCGGCCTTGGGTCACGCTGGCGATCGACATCGCAACGCGGATGGTAACCGGATACTACACTTCTCTCGAGGCGCCTTCGCGACTGTCAGTGGCGCTTTGCCTGACACAGGCGGTTGCCCCCAAGGCGGAACTTCTGGCGGAATTGGCGTGCAATATTCCTTGGCCCGCACAGGGCAAACCGCTCAGCCTCCACGTCGACAACGGCCGTGATTTCCGGTCGCGGGCCTTTCGATCGGCATGTGCTGAATGGGGGATAGATCTAGTCTATCGGCCGCCGGGAAGTCCTCACTTCGGAGGTCACATCGAACGTTTGATCGGGACGATGATGGGGGCCGTTCACCTGTTGCCGGGAACAACGCAATCCTCGGTCGCGACCAAGGGCGATTATGATGCCGAAGGCATGGCCACGATGACGTTGAGCGAATTCGATCGTTGGTTTGCTTTGGAAATCTGCCGTTACAACAACAGCATTCATTCCAGTCTTGGCTGCACGCCCGTTGCCAAATGGGAGGCTCTCTCAGAGCAAATGACGGGCGACATCCCATTTGATATCGAAGCCTTTCAGGTGAGCTTCCTGCCAAGCGAACTGCGCAAGATCAGGCGTGACGGCATCCATCTGTTCCAGATAAGATACTGGTCCGATGCCCTTGCAGGCCACATCGGGCGCGGGGATGGAAAGGTGGTCGTTCACTACGATCCTCGCGACATCTCAATGATCTGGGTCGAACTGGACGATGGCCGATATGTTGAGGCGCGGTACAGAAACCTGGTAATTCCGCCAGTGTCCCTCTGGGAATACCGCGAAGCCATGAGGAAGGCTCGTGCCCTTGGCAAGTCCGGGTCCAATGAGCTGGTTCTGGCTGAGCTGATCCGACAGCAACGCCAGGTCGAAGCTGAAAGCCGTGGCCTGACGAAGGCCGAACGCCGATCCCGTGAAAGAAAAGGGACATTGGAGGGTGCCAACTCGGCCGTCTCGTCAACCGAAGGGCTGCGCGCGATCGATACAGGTGATACATCGCGCCCATTGTTCAAGGTGGAGAGATGGTGATTTGAGGGCAGGGACAACTGAAGAAGACGGCCGGATCGCCCTCATTCAATCGGATATCTGGATCGGCTTTCCACGGGCGGAACAGGTGTTGGACCGCTTGCAGGGCATGATCGAAGCGCCACGACAAACCCGCATGCCTGGGCTTCTTGTGCATGGCGCCTCCGGGATCGGAAAGACGATGATCGCCCGCAACCTGTCGCGCAAGTACGCACCAGAATACGATCCGGCATCAGGCATCACCCACACGCCGCTGCTGCTGTTGCAAGCGCCGCCCGCACCTGATGAACGGCGGTTCTACCTGCACATCCTGGCCGCCGTCGGCGCCCCGGCGACGGCACTGAGCGCCCGCGCTCAAAATGTGGCTTCACTCGAAGTCCGTGTCATCGCGCTCTTGCGCGACCTTGGCCTGCGGATGATCATGATCGACGAGGTTCACAACCTTTTGGCCGGGACCCACCGCGAACAGCGCCGCTTTCTCAATGTTTTACGGTATCTCAGCAATGAACTCGAAGTGTCGCTGGTCTGCCTCGGGGTCAGCGAGGCCGTCGATGCCATCCGTGGTGATATCCAGCTTGCCAGGCGGCTGGACGAACATCACCTGCCAAACTGGCGGGATGATGCCGAGTTCTCGGACATGATCCAAACACTCATTGCGGCAATGCCCCTCGAGAAGAAATCCAATCTGAAGGTCAAGTCGCTCAAGCAGATACTGGCGCTGAGCGGCGGGGTGACTTCGCGCATCTTCGCCCTGATCAAGGACCTTTCCATCGACGCCATTGTCACAGGTGAGGAATGCATCACCGATGACGCAATCGCAAAATGGACGCCGGTTTGGTCGCGCCATGCGAACGCCCATCGGCGACTCGAGAAGTCCGGGGTGTGAAGCCGCTGCCCAAGACTGTCGCACCGCTTCCAGACGAGTTGTTGTCAGGTTGGTTGTCTCGGTTGGCGGCGGCCAATTACTGTGATGACGCGGAACTGCTGGCTCATATCAAAATCGATACCACGCATGGCACCGCCTTGGACTTCAGCATCGACGCGGCTGCGGCAGAGAATATTGCGAGCGCTGCACGTGTCTCCCTAGATGTCGTGCGATCTTTGACCTTTCCGGAAATGACGCCACGAGAAGCATCGCTGACGGCCCAGATGCCATTCCAGCATTGTCTGCAATGCTCCCGAGAGGGCCTTTCGCTCAGGCATTGGAGGCGGGCCTGGGCATTCGACTGTCGGGTTTGCGGGACGAGACTTGTGCAGACCCTCGGCAAAACAGGTGAGGAACAGATATCCGGAAAACTGATATACCGCGCGCGCCGCGGGGCAGGGATGCTTGAATGCGCCGCGCGATCACGCAGCCCCAAGCGACTTCGGCGCGCAATTCGCGCGGTCACCTTTGCCATGTCACTTATACCAAGCGGCGTGAAGGCTGACTCACGTGGGGATTCCCAAAGCCTCAAAAGTCTGAATCTATGGCGGCATGTCTGGGAGGACGTGGCCATGGGTGCAGCGATAGGATTGCGGGCGGATTTTGACGGGGCGGCATTGAGACGCCTGGCACGGAAAACGACGAACTCGAACCAGAGCCGAAGGCTGCTGGCGCTTGCTGAGATCTACGATGGCGGCAGCCGCAGCGATTCTGCGCGGATCGGTGGGGTGGGTCTGCAGATTGTGCGCGACTGGGTCGTGCGGTTCAATGCTCGCGGGCCGGATGGGCTGATTGATGGCAAGGCGCCCGGCAAGCGGCCCAAGCTCAATGATGCCCAACGCCAGGCGCTTGTGGCGATCGTCGAGAGCGGTCCGATCCCGGCGATCCATGGGGTTGTGCGTTGGCGGTTGATCGACCTGGCACAGTGGCTCTATGCGGAATTTAAAGTCTCGCTTGATGAAACGACCGTGGGCCGGGAGCTGAAGAAGCTCGGCTATGTCAAGCTTACGGCGCGGCCTCGCCATCATGCGCAAGACACCGAAGCGCTGGAGGCGTTTAAAAAGGGGGCTTTGCAACCGAACTGGAAAAAGTTCGCGCACGCCTCCCGCACGGCGCTGCGATAGAAATCTGGTTCCAGGACGAGGCGCGCGTAGGTCAGAAAAACAAGAGCACGCGCCGGTGGGCAAAGCGTGGAACACGCCCATCGGCGCCGCATGATCAGCGAACCACATCGACCTACATCTTTGGAGCGATCTGCCCGGCACTAGGCAAGGGTGCAGGGCTTGTCCTGCCGCTCTGCAATACCGACGCGATGAACCTGCATCTTGCCGAAATCGCTCGAACCGTCGCGCTGGGTGCCCATGCCGTACTCCTCATGGATCAGGCCGGGTGGCACATGACCGCCGCGCTCATCATCCCCGAAAATATCAGCATCGTCCCGCTGCCAGCCAAGTGTCCAGAGCTCAATCCCGTCGAAAATATCTGGCAATTCATGCGGGATAACTGGCTCTCCAACCGCATCTTCGAATCCTACAACGAGATCGTCGATCATTGCTGTGATGCCTGGAACAAGCTGATCGGCCAGCCCGGGCGCATCATGTCCATCGGACACCGCCGATGGGCTCATGAGTTCTGATCAGTGCAGGTTGGTATTAAGGGCTGCCATGGGGAGCCGTTGTTTGCTCTTCAGAGCCACAAACCGGAAGTGAGGCTGTTTTGCCTTGCTGCCATTGATGCAGCCCAATCTCGTCCACTGATCAAAGCGGCCATCTCAAGCTCCGGCATCGATGACTATGCAAAGGTTGCTCTCTTGCGCACTTTCGAGAAGGAGCCACGTCTGCTTGCCGCAGTTGATCACATTGCGCAAAGGCGGGCGAGAAGCAAAGGCCCCATGACAGCCGAATATCGCAATTAAGGGCAAAACTCGATGCCGAAAGCGTCTCGTCTCAGATTTTAGGGCAACGCGACAGCTGGATGGCGCATCCTGTCGTGAGAAAAAGCGCCACCGCAACCATCATTTTTTGCTTAAGCATCAAAACCTGCATCGAGTTTCCTTTCTTTTCTGTTTTTCTTCGTATCGGCTTTTCATGCCTCACGCCGTGATTGAGGCTGTCGTCGGACCGTCTAGCAAGAAAACAAACGGAAATACCACCGAACTTTGCCCTTGAAGCTCTAGCTACTGTAGGGGCTATGCCATGACAAAGCACCCGAATCCAGAGGTCCGTTCATGCCGTCCGACACCCACCGCCACGATCACGATCACGCCGAAGACGCCCAGGCAAGCGGCGGCAGTTGCTGCGGTAGCGCCGCAACGTGCGGCGACATCGCACCGACGACGCCCGCCCCAACCGGCGGGCGCAGTTTTCAGGTGTCCGGCCTCGATTGCGCCGAGGAGGTCGCGATCTTGAATAAGGTAATCGGCCCGCAGATCGGCGGGGCCGAGCATCTCGCGTTCGACGTGATCAACGGGAGGATGACCATTCTCGACAGCGCAAAGAATGTATCGGACGACGAAGTTGCGGAACTGGTCGCGAGCACCGGCATGACCGCGAAGCCGTGGAATTCCGAGAACGCGTCGGTCGACCAAGCGGCCCATCTTGCACGACAGCGGCTGTTTACGGCACTCAGCGGCGGCTTCTGGGCGGCGGGTTTTCTCTGGCACATCGTCGAGACCGGTATGGGCGGGGCGCTCGGCCTCTTCGCGGGGCACGGCGAAGCGCCGATGCCGCTGGCCGAGGCGGGGCTTTTTGCAGTTGCTATCCTATTCGGCGTTTGGCTTGTGGCACCGAAGGCATGGTCGTCCGCACGTCGGCTGTCGCCCGACATGAACCTTCTGATGGTTGTCGCAGTCGCCGGAGCCATCGGGCTCGGTGAATTCTTCGAGGCAGCGACAGTGGCTTTTTTCTTTTCGCTGTCCCTCTTTCTCGAAAGCTGGAGCGTCGGGCGCGCGCGGAACGCGGTGTCGGCGCTCCTGGATCTTGCGCCACCCACGGCGCGCGTGATCCGCGATGACGGAAGCGAGACCGACATGCCGGCGGCGCAAGTCGCCGTAGGCTCAAGCTTTATTGTACGCGGTGGCGACCGTATCCCGCTCGACGGCGAAGTGACGGGTGGCACGGGCGCGGTCGACCAGGCGCCGATCACCGGCGAAAGTGCTTTAATACCCAAAGAGGCCGGAGACGAAGTCTATGCGGGCACGATCAACGGCGAAGGTACACTAACAGTGCGCGCCACGAAGGCCGCCTCGGATACCGTCTTGGCCAAGATCATCCGCATGGTCGGCGACGCCCATGCCCGCCGCGCGCCGGTGGAACAGTGGGTTGCGAAGTTCGCCCGCATCTACACGCCTATCGTCATGGTTCTCGCCATCGCAATTGCGCTGCTGCCGCCGCTTATCTTCGGCGGAGCCTGGGATTACTGGTTCTACAATGCCCTCGTGCTGCTGGTGATCGCTTGCCCATGCGCTCTGGTCATCTCGACCCCTGTCTCCATCGTCGCAGCGCTCACCGCGTCGGCGCGGGCGGGCGTCCTCATCAAGGGCGGTGCCTATGTAGAGGCGCCGGGCAGGACCACGGCGCTGGCCATGGACAAGACCGGCACGATCACCATGGGCGAGCCGGAAGTGGCGGCGGTGCACCCGCTGGGCGGGGCTTCAGCGCAAGATCTGATGACCCTTGCCGCAGGGCTGGAGGCACGTTCGTCGCATCCTTTGGCGCGTGCCATTCTCGCGCGGGCGGAGGCCGACGGCATCAAGGTGTCCGCCGCAGAGGATACCCGAACCATTCCCGGCCGTGGGCTTGAAGGACGCATCGACGGACGGTCCATCTGGCTGGGGTCGGACCGGTTTGCCGAGGAGAAGGGTTTCGGCGGCGCCATTCCGAAGGATCTGCGGGAGCGGATCGAAGGCGCCGGCAGCACCCTTGTCGCTGTCGGCGATGAAACGGGTGTGACGGGCATTCTGGAACTGCGCGACCGCATCCGCCCTGATGCCAAAGGCATCGTGGCACAACTTCACGCGCAGGGCGTAAAGACTATCGTCATGCTGACCGGTGACAACGAGCGGACAGCGCGCGCCGTTGCCGTCGAGGTCGGTATAGACGAGGTGCGCGCCGAGCTTCTGCCCGAAGACAAGGTGACAGCCATCGAAGAACTGGTCGAAACTCATGACATGGTGGCCATGATCGGCGACGGGGTGAACGATGCACCCGCTATGGCGCGCGCGCATTATGCCATCGCGATGGGTGCTGTCGGTTCGGACGCGGCAATCGAGACGGCGGATATCGCCCTCATGACCGACGACCTCGGCAAGGTGCCTTGGTTGATCGGCCATTCGCGCCGGACAATGTCGATCATCCATCAGAACATCGGTATTTCTTTGGCGACCAAGGGAGTTTTCGTTGTCGCTACCGCGTTCGGAATGGCATCGATGTGGGGCGCTATTGCAGCCGACGTGGGTGTGTCATTGCTGGTGGTGGCGAACGCCCTGCGCCTGCTCGACAGCCAAGAGGCCAAGGCACCGCCGTCCGGTGGCGAGCAGGTTGGGCCACAGATGGCAAAGGCCGCGCTTGCCCAAGGACATTGATCCCGCAGCATTTGCAAGGTAACATAATGTCCATATCAGACCTCACGAAAGAGGCATCGAGCAGTGAAAACCATCCGATTTCCCCGCCGCGCCGTCCTGTTGGGTGGCTTAGCGGCCTTTTTGTCGGGCTGTGCCGGCAAGTTCCGCAGCTATGACGGACCCGAAGTGACGCGACTTCGGCTCTACAAGGGACAGCGTTTGCTTGTTCTCGACGGATCCGATCGCGTGCTGCAAACCTATCCGATCGGGCTGGGCTTCGCTCCACAGGGTCACAAGCAATTCGAGGGAGACGGTCGGACCCCGGAGGGCACCTACATAGTCGATAAGCGCAACCCTGAAAGTACGTATCATCTTTCAGTTGGCATCTCTTATCCAAATGAGGCCGACATCGCCTTTGCCACAGCGCAGGGCCTTTCCCCCGGCGGCGACATCTTCATCCATGGTGGTCCACGCCCCGGCATCGACCCGACGGACATCCGCGACTGGACAGCTGGCTGCATCGCAGTCACAGATCGGCAGATCGAGGACATCTATGCAATGGTGAAGGACGGAACGCCTATCCACATCTTTGCATGACGGTCTTTCTCATGCGGCGGTGGTTAGCCGTCGCATTGGCCGCCAGAGCCCAGCTCCACGAAGCCAAGATGAGCGCCAGCAACATCCAGTCCCCAAAAAGCGCATATGGCGTAGGCGGCCGCGCAGAGGGAAGATCAGCGTCGATTATGCCCCTTTCCTCGGTATCGAGCCGCGCAACGATCTCTCCGTTCGCGTCGATGACGGCAGAGATGCCCGTATTCGCGGCTCGGATGACAGGAAGGCCTTCCTCTACGGCGCGCATACGTGCGGAACCCAGATGCTGCTCGGGTCCGATGCTGGTTCCAAACCAGGCATCGTTTGTCGCGTTAAAAATCCAGTCGGGTCGGAACAGGTCGTCGACCACATGGCCTGGGAAGATGATCTCATAGCAGATCGCCACGGCGACCAGCGGCACACCCGGAAGCGCAAGCGTTCGCAGGCCCGGTCCAGGCGTAAAATCGCCCAGCCCCGCTGTCAGCCGCTCGATCGGCAACCAGCCGCGGAATGGAGTGTATTCGCCAAAGGGCACGAGATGGTGTTTCGCGTATCTGGTCAGGATCTCACTGGTATCGTCAAAAGCCTGGACGGTGTTGAAATATCGGGTGTCATCCTCGCTCAGTACACGGTCCGGCACTCCGGTTAGCAGCACGCTGCCGTCCGGTAGCGCAGCTGCAATGCGGGCCCGCGCCTGGGCATCCTCATCGAGGAAACCGGGAAAGGCGGTTTCCGGCCAGAGAAGAACGTCGAAATCGCCGGGCTGGGTTGAAAGCTTGATATAGCGCGCGAAGGTCGCCTCGCGGTTCTCGGGCGCCCATTTCTCCTCTTGGGGAACGTTGCCCTGAACGATGCGCAGGTTGACATCCGGTGGCTGTGGTGCTTCCGACTGGAGGCGAAGCGTGCCGCTGGCCCACATCGTCACGATGCCGGCCAGCGGCATGAGCGAGATGATCAATCGTTGTCGCCCGACCGCCATGAGAGCCGCGCCGGGGAGTGCCGCGACGAACACGGTGAGAAAGCTTAGCCCATAACTTCCCACCCAGGCGGCGGGCTGGCGAAGGGCGGCGTAATCGACAAGAGCGTAGCCGGCGAGGTTCCACGGAAAACCTGTCAGAACGTGACCGCGCAACCACTCGGCCGCGGTCCAGGAGGTCGCGAACAGGAGGCAGGCCAGGAGACTGCCCATGGCTCCGCGCCGCGCGATTTCGACGAAGAGCACGGCGGCAATGGCCGGGAAAATCGCGAGACCTGCGGATAATCCCGCGACGGCCGGGATCGCCAGCGCCCCGAAACGCTCGGCCTCGACGTAGAAACTTTCCGCGATCCACGAAATCCCGAAACCGAACTGGCCGAGACCAAACGCCCAGCCGACGAGAAAAGCACGCCCGAAGGAGAGGTCGCGAAGACCGACGAACAACGCAGAATAGGCAACGGGAACAAGCGGGAGAATCGAGAAAGGCGGGAAGGTTAGAACGTTCAGCGCCCCGGCGGCGAAACCAAGCGTCATCCGCGAGAGCAAACGTTTGCGCAGAGCGAAGCAGTTCAGAATTACCGGCTTCACGACTTGATCGGACGCCGCGCACTGATCCAGGGTGCGGCGAGCAAGAGCCCCACGCCACTGACGACAAACACATCGGCCATGTTGAAGGCAGGCCAATGCGTTGAGTTGATGTAGAAATCCAGGAAGTCCGTTACAGCCCGATACCGCACACGATCAATGACATTGCCCAAGGCTCCACCGATGATCGCTCCGTAAGCGAGCGTTTCAACCGCATTTTCGGCGCGAAACAGCATAACCCCCAGCCAGCCGCAGATGGCAAGAGCGAGAGCTATGAGGCCCCACCATGGTGCGCCGCCAAGTAGTCCGAAAGTGACGCCATCATTGCGATAAAAGACGAGGTCAAAACCTGGAAACACGGCGATTCCAGTGCTTAAGGAGGCCGCATTCGCCACAACAATGGCTTTTGTGATCTGATCGATTACGAAAGCGGTAAGCGCCGCAAAAATGCCGATCACCGGAGATAGTTTATGCACTGGCATTGCGTCACCCCAACCAAACATCGAGAAAAAGCATCAAAACGAGTCCGATGGCCAAGCCGAGCGTTGCCTTGTTCTGATGGCCGCTGCGATGGGTTTCGGGGATGATTTCGTGGCTGATGACATAGAGCATGGCGCCTGCGGCAAAGGCCAAGCCCCATGGCAGCAGCGGTTCCGACAGTGTGATGATGCCCGCCCCGAGCAAACCGCCAATCGGCTCGACCATGCCCGTTAGCGCGGCGATGCCCCATGCGCGCAGCTTTGGATATCCTTCGCCCAACAGGGATACCGCGACGGCCAGCCCTTCAGGCGCATTCTGAAGCCCGATGCCGATAGCGAGTGGCAGACCGCCCTCCATACCTCCGGAACCGAAGCCAACTCCGACCGCGAGGCCTTCGGGGAAGTTGTGGATCGTGATCGCGATGATGAACAGCCAGACCCGCCGTAAGGACGCCGCTTCGGGCCCTTCGCGTCCCGTTCTGAAATGCTCGTGCGGCAGCCTTTCATTCATCAATGCAACGGCCCCCATGCCCAAAAGGATCGAGACGCAAACGATGGCCGCAGGCATCGCGCCGTTTTCGAACATCGGCTCCGCCGCATCCAATGCCGGGATGATCAGAGAAAAGAACGAGGCTGAGAGCATGACGCCGGCAGCGAAGCCGAGCGACAGATCGCGCGTCGCCCGCGACGGGATGCGCCCGAACAGCACGGGAATTGCTCCGACTGCCGTGAGTGATCCGGCGGCAAGGCTTCCGAGAAAGCCGAGCATTATCGGAGACAGGTTTTCCATAAGCGGGCCAGATTATCCTTCGGCGTAGCTTGAAAAGACTTCGGTTGACCCGTTCTCGCGGATGAGGAAGACATCATAAGCTTCACGGTTTTCTTCCGGCCCCATGCCGGGCGAGCCATAGGGCATTCCCGGAACGGCGAGGCCGACGGCGTCCGGGCGTTCCTCAAGAAGGCGGCGGATATCAGCGGCCGGGACATGGCCTTCAATCACGTAGCCCTCTTTGAGCGTGGTATGGCAGGAGACCATGCGCTGCGGCACGCCGTTGTCGAGCTTGAAACGAACCAGCGACCCGCCAAACATGTTCTCGCCCGTCGGCGCGAATCCGTTTTCCTCGAGATGGTTCATCCAGGACAGGCAGCAGCCGCATCCGTTGGTCTTGCGGACGTCTATCGCTGTTGCCTCTGCGAGGGCCTGGGCCGCCGGGAACATGGCGAGCGCGATGGTCAGAGCTTGGGTCATGCGTTTCATGGATCAGAGCCTTTCGGTTGTCGTCTGGGCAATTTCGCTGTCAAGGTTTTCAGTCAGAAGCGCGCGCGCCTCGGTCAGACGCAACAGCGCGGCGGTATCATCCACCTCTTTCTCTGCGGCTTCGGCGAGCCGGTTGTCAGAGAGAGGGTCAGTCGGACGCCCATCTACGAGGACTTCGTAGTGCAGGTTGGGACCTGTCGCTGTGCCGGTTGCGCCAACGCGGCCGATCACATCTCCCGCCGCCACGCGTTGGCCCTGTGTTAGGCCCTCCGGCACGGCGCTGAGATGCGCGTAGCGCGTCATGGTCTCGGAGCCGTGGGAGATTTCGACCACGCGTCCATAGCCGCCTCGCCAGCCGATGAAGCTGACCCGGCCCGGTGCCGTCGTCCGTACCGGCGTCCCGCTTGCCGCGGCAAAATCGACGCCGGTGTGCATCCGGACGTTTCCGTAGACCGGATGTGTGCGGCGCCCGAACACCGAGCTGAGGCGCGCGCCCTCGACCGGCTGTGCAAAGACGCGAAGCACCTCGCCATCGACGTAGATCGTCGCCTGACCGCTGCCGTCGTCCGGCCAAACGATCTCGTAAAGCGAATCGCCGATTTCCAGTGCGGCGAAGGCGAGGTCCGGCTGTCCGATCTTGTCATCACCGACGCGCGTCTCGCGCCAGAGAAGCCTTAGTGTCTCGCCTCCAGCCATCTCACGGCGGAAATCCACGGTTCCACCCAGCATTTGCGCAAGGTCCACGGCAAATCGGGCGGGGATGCCGGCATTGTCGAGTGCCGCGAAGATCGAGGTGTCGATCACGGCCTCCCCAGCAAGGGTTACGACCTCCGGATCCGGCGCTACGACCTGCGTGGACACCTGCTCGCCAAAAAGCACCTCGATCCGCACCCCGTCCTCGACGGCGAGCGAGACGGTGCGGGGGCTGCCATCCATAGTCGAAACAACAGTGACCGAATTCCCCGGCCGCAACCGTCGCAGATCGTATTCCGCGCCAAGCGCAAGGGCGACTTCCGCCCGGTCGGCTCCCGCAAGACCGGCTTCAGAAAGCAAGGAGTCGAGCGTTTCACCAGAAGAGATGTCACGAGACCAAGTCAACAGGGGCGGTTCGATCGCCTGCATCGGCCTGTCAACAACAGCGGCCTGCAGCAGGGGCAAGGAGCCGAGGCGGGGTGTATCTTCCGCCCACGCCGTTGCTGGCAGCGACAACCGAATGTCCAGGCTCCGGGGAGCTTCAGGACGCTGGGGCATCCAGCTACCTGCCTGGGCAAGTTCCGGCGGCACGGGTTCTTTCGACAGAACATCGAAGAAGGCGATAGCCGCCCCCGAAACGGTCCCCGCAAGCGCGACACCTGCCGCAAAAGTTCTGAGCCTCATGTCGCCCCCTCCGTTTCTTCTTCCAACGCGCGGCGGATCTTCGGTACCGCGAATTCCCTCGGTTCATGATAGTCAATCATGGTGACGAACCGTCCAGCAGCACCGAACAGGAAGACGCTGGCCGTGTGGTTCATCGTGTAGTCGCCGCCTTCCGTGGGCACCCGCTCGTAGGCAGCGCGGAAGCCGTCCGCGATGCGCGCAATCTGCCCCTCCGGTCCCGTCCAACCGCGGATCTCTGGGTGGAAATAACTGACATATTCTGCCATCGCCTCGACGGTATCGCGCTCGGGATCGACCGTGATGAAAACCACGTTCAGCTGTTTGGCTTCGTCTCCTAAATCGTCGAGCCAACCTGAAATGTCCGAGAGCGTGGTCGGGCAGACATCGGGGCAGTAAGCGAAACCGAAGAACGCCATCGTCGGTCGCCCGATCAGGGTTTCCGGCCCGACCTCGTTGCCTTCATGGTCAGTCAGGCGGAAATCCATCTCGGTCAGAGCCATAGGCCGCTGCCCGATAGGTTCGGGCGCACCGGGTCCGTCGACCCGCCACCAACCGACGAAGAGCGTCAAGGCAATTGCACCGGCACCGGCCGCGCCGTATCCTGCGATCGTCCTTCGTCGCATTAGTCTTCCGGTCCGCGTGCGCCGATGCCAAGGATCGGCACCTCGACCGTCACCTCGCCCCCGTCGACAAAAAGTAGGGTCAGCGGAAAGGTTTCCCCTTCCGTCATGGGTTGTTGTAGCCGCATCAACATCGCGTGGAGGCCGCCCGGCTCAAGCGCGACGCTCTCGCCCGGGGCGATCGCGATCTCACCTGCCGCGCTCATGGAACTCACACCTTCGGCATTGGTCTTCGTCTCGTGGATCTCGGGCATCATCGCGAGGGCTGTTGAAAGACCAATCAGCGTCACCGGCTCGTCGCCAGTGTTGCGGATCGTCATGTAGGCGGCCCCGGGGCGGTTCATCCCTATGGAGGCGCGGGACCACGCGCTTTCGACGACGACATCCACGGGTCCGGCCAGTGCGGGCACTGAGAACCCTCCAAAGGTCAAGAGCGCGGCCAGTGTGCCCGTCATAATAATCTTTTTCATCGTTTTGGTCCTGCCTTTTCCATTCAGCTTTGCACGGCGGCAACTTCCGCGGCCACTAATCGACGCAGTTCTGCCTCCCCGAATGGATCGAGCGACTTGCCGTTTACAAAGAAAGTAGGAGTCTGGCGAACTCCCACAGTTTCGACGTCCGCACGATCCTGATTCAGGATCGCAACGACATCCGGTGCCAGCATTTGCGTGCGCGCGGCCTCTGCATCGAGTCCGGCAGTGGCGGCGATCTGGAGGATCAGACCGGGCTCAGGCGCGCCGTGCGACGCCCATCTCGGCTGATCCCGCAGAACGGCTTCGAGCACCGGCTCGTAAACGCCTTGCATGCGTGCTGCCTCGAGCACGCGGATCGCTTCCTCGGATGCCTCGCCATGAAACGCGGTGTAGCGGATAACGACGCGGACGGCATCTCCATGCTGTGCCATGATGTCCTTCACGATCGGATGGAAGGCGCGGCAAGCCTCGCAGGCCGGGTCAAAGAATTCGACAATCGTGACGGGCGCGTCGGCAGGTCCGAGGATGGGCGAGTAAGAGCGGATCATCGCGTCCGCGAGTTCCGGCGCAACGGTTTTTGCTTCGGCCGCGGGGCCGGGGCGAGTCGCGTACCAAGTGGCTCCGCCGAAACCGGCAACGCCGAGGGCGAGAACGGACAGGATTAAGCCGCGTCGATTCATGTTTGTGTTTCCTTCATTGAAAGTGCCGACAGGAACCCGATCAGTGCGAAGGCGGCCAGCGCCATCAGCGGGATCGGAATGCCGAAGACCAATTGGTTATCATCGGTGCAAGAGGGGCCGGTGGCAGTGCAGGGCTGGATGCGTTCGGGGATCAGGCCCGCGTAGAGGCCCATGTGCCACAGGGCGACCACGCCACCACCAAGCGCCAGAGCGATGCCATAGCGCCCGACGCTGCCGTCTCGCCACCAAAGGCCGAGGCCGAGAATGATCGCGAGCGGGAACATGAAGGCGCGCTGGAACCAGCACAGCACGCAGGGTGTCTGCCCCATCACTTCGCCGATGAAAAGTACAGCAAGCGAGGCGACGAGGGCAACGATCCATGCCAGCCCGAGGGCGGTTTCTGCGGGTACGCGGTTCATGTCGGTCAGATCCTCTCTTCCAGATCGGCGAGAATCTCTTCAGCGGACGTGCCATAGGGCCATGAGTCTGCAAAGCCTGCCTCGGGGTCGAATAGAAACAGATGTGACGTGTGGCCAATTGTGTAGCCATCCGGAGCTGTAGCCTCTTCGATGCGTTCAAAGAAGATCGGAAACGTTTCGGATGTAGCGGCGATCTGTTCGGGCGTACCTGTCAGCCCGATGATGTTCGCATCGAACAGCGGAACGAATTCGGCGAGTGCCATGGGCGTGTCCCGTTCGGGGTCGATGGTTATGAAAATCGGCTGGACCCTCGCGGCATTGTCGCCCAGACCGTCCATCACCGCCGCGACCTCAGACAGTGTCGACGGGCAGACATCGGGGCAGTTGCTGAAGCCGAAAAATACCAACATCCAACGCCCCGAAAAGTCTTCTTCTGTGCGAACCATACCTTGGTGGTCCGTCAATTCGAATGCGGCGAGAAACGCCGGATCGGTGTCGGTTCGGGCGCGGTCAGCGCGATAGTCCGACCAGAGCAAAAGCCATACGAAGGCAAGCGCCGCGGCGCCTGCCAAAACCCAAAGAAATTTCTGTGCCGATGTAAGGGACAAACCTGCGCGCCTGATTTTGATTCTTGATTATTGTCGCGTCTACATCCTCTAGCTACTAGAGGTTCAAGCGCGAATTCACGTTGTGGCTTAAACTCACGCGTCTGTGAATCCGGCACTTGTCTATTGGGGCGGCAAAACCTACTAAGACTGTAACTTTTTCATGGAGGCGAAGATGCTCACGATCGGCACTCTGTCAAAGAAGACCGGCACAAAGGTGCAGACAATTCGGTACTACGAGCAGATCGGGCTCATGCCCGAACCTGGCCGGACTGAAGGCGGACAGAGGCGCTATGACAACGCACAGCTCGACCGACTGTCCTTCATCCGCCATTCGCGACAACTCGGCTTCTCGCTTGATGCGATCCGCGAGCTGCTCGACCTCAGCGACCAGCCCAATCGGCCCTGCGAAGAAGCCGACGCGATTGCGCGTCGCCAGCTAAAGCAGGTGGAGCAGCGCATGGCCCGTCTGAAGGCGCTGCGCACCGAACTGAAACGCATGGTTCACGAATGCAGCGGTGGACGTACCGCCGATTGCAAGGTGCTTGAGGTGTTGCGGGATCATTCCGAATGTTTGACCGAACATGACGAGATCGGCGCCTGAGATGCCTGCCGCGCTTGCATACCCGCTTGCGGCCTTGGCCGAGATCGCCGGGTGCTTCGCGATCTGGAGCTGGTGGCGCCTCGGCGCATCCGCGGCTTGGCTCGTACCCGGTATTGTAGCCTTGGTGGTATTCGGGTGGCTTCTGGCGCAAGTCGAAACGGTTGCTGCGGGCCGCGCCTTTGCCGCCTATGGCGGAGTCTACATTGCAGCTTCGGTACTGTGGATGTGGCTTGCAGAGGGTCACAGACCGGACAGGTGGGATGCGCTTGGCACAGCCGTTTGCTTGCTCGGCGCAGCTATAATACTGGCCGCGCCACGAACCAATTGAACTTTATGGTTTGAACTTGAAACCGTCTCAAATCGCGATCTCATCGCCCCATAAAAAGGGCTATACTCTACTTTGGTTGAGACGCCTGACTGACAGCTCCCGGCGGTCGTAAATGGAACTGACCATTATTAATCAATCCGGAACTCTGATCTGCCCGAGAGGTTGAAGGATCATAGTCGACCAAGCGGAATGGGAAGTATGACTGCAGGAAAAGGAGCAAGCGAAAGACGCACCCTTTGGATTGTTCTCGGTCTAAACGTGGGTCTTGCCATGGCCTTTTTTGCGACCGGGGCCTTCGGGGATTCCAGTGCCCTGATCGCAAACGGGCTCGACAACCTTTCAGACAGCTTGGTCTACGCAATCAGTCTGTTTGCATTGTCGCGGTCTGCGAAATGGCAACGTGTTGCGGCGAATGTCTCGGGCTGCTTGCTGATCGTGTTCGCCCTCGGGATCCTTTATGATGCTTTGAGCCGCTATGTCGGTGGGTCGGATCCCCTTGGCACCGTTATGATCGTCATGGCGCTGAGCGCGGCGGCCATCAACTCAGTTTGTGTCTGGTTGCTCGCTCGGCTCAAAGATCCGGACGTCAACATCCGCGCGGCCAATACTTTCAGCTGGAACGACTTTGCGGCAAACCTCGGAATCGTAGTCGCAGGTGGCCTCGTTGCCTGGCTGGGAACGAACTGGCCCGACCTTATCGTCGGTGTGATGATCGCCGGGATCGCGGCCTGGGGCGGCGTCAATATCCTACGCGACGCACACGGTGAACACCACAAAGCAGTTCGCACGGACAAGTAGTTGCGAGAGATCGTTTCTCAAAAGAATGGGTTGAAGCTACAGTAACTATAGAGATTAGTCTGTTCCAAGACGATTCGAGGAGTAACTCCGTTGCAGATGACCAACCCCCTACTTGCACCCACCAAACTACTGGATTTTAATGCCGCGCCTATTGCGCATCTAATAGAGAGCCGCAGCTGGCGCGACTTATCCGAATACGATCGGATCGGAGCTGCCTATGATTTCGTTCGAAATGAAATCGCGTTCGGATACAATCGAGCTGACGACATCCCCGCATCCGAGGTACTTTCCGACGGCTACGGGCAGTGCAATACCAAAGGCACGCTCTTAATGGCGCTGCTGCGTGGTGTTGGCGTTCGTTGCCGGTTGCATGGGTTTACGATCCACAAAGGCTTGCAGCGCGGTGTTGTCCCAGAGTTGGTGTATCCGCTTGCTCCAGAGGAAATCCTCCACTCGTGGGTAGAGATCGAATTTCAAGGGGCCTGGATCAACCTTGAAGGCTTCATCCTGGATGACGCTTTCCTCGAAGTCCTGCAAAGATCGTTCTCGGACACGGACAGTGTCTGCGGTTATGGCGCGGGCACGGATTGCCTTGGCGCGCCTCCCGTCGCCTGGAACGGAGAAGATACCTACATTCAGAAAACCGGCATCGTGCAAGATTTCGGCGTGTACGATACGCCCGACGCCTTCTATTTGTCCCATAAGCAATCCTTTGGAAGGCTGCGTGGTGCCCTTTACCGTCATATAATACGCCACTGGATGAATGCGCGCGTACGTGGTTTCCGCAGCGGCCGCCTGAAGACTGACCGACGCGCGACACACGCGCATGAGGAGCCTGCCAATGCCGCATGATCACGGGCACGCGCATATCGATCCGAATTCTGGGGATCGACGGGTTGCGATCGCGATCTGGGCGAATGGGCTACTTACTGTTGCGCAAATCGTCGGGGGCATATTGTCGGGCAGTCTAGCACTTATCGCCGATGCGCTGCACAACTTTTCCGATATGGCCTCGCTTGTCATTGCCTTCGCCGCGCGCAAGATCGCGCGCCGCCCGGCCGATGAGCGCATGACTTTCGGCTATGGCCGGGTCGAAATCGTCGCTGCCCTGATCAACTACACCACCCTGATCGTGATCGGCTTCTACCTGATCTACGAAGGTGGCATGCGCATGATTA
>Ga0316204_10003405_pt1 | contig 31976 bp, 31 predicted proteins | sample 6monrhotite_MG_2_FD_205661 | JGI IMG/M metagenome (GOLD analysis project Ga0316204, IMG submission 205661) | Microbial mat bacterial communities from mineral coupon in-situ incubated in ocean water Damariscotta River, Maine, United States -... | ecosystem: Environmental > Aquatic > Marine >... | reverse complement strand
ACGCAAAGTGTCGACTATCCCGACTATGGTTACAAATTGGCGGAGGCAGTCGCAACCGGCAAGGCAGAACGCGGGGTTGCACTTTGTGGATCAGGCATTGGCATCTCGATAGCTGTAAATCGCAATCCCAGTTGTCGCTGTGCGCTGGTATCCGAAAGTCTTTCTGCGAAACTTTGTCGCGAGCACAATGATGCGAATGTGATTGCTATGGGTGCGCGTTTGATCGGTATCGAAACCGCTAAGGATTGCCTCGATCAATTCCTAAAAACCCAATTTGGCGGAGATCGCCATCAGCGCCGGGTAAACAAATTGTCCGAGCCGCAATTGCAAGGAGTAAATGCATGAGCAACGTTGCCGATATTCAAGATATCCGTCCGACTGGATTCTTTGATTTTTCCGTGAGTGAGAGTGATCCCGATGTCGCGAGTGCCATTAACGGCGAAATGGCGCGGCAACAAAGTCAGATCGAGTTGATAGCATCTGAAAATATCGTTTCCAAAGCCGTACTTGAAGCTCAGGGTTCGGTCTTCACAAATAAATATGCCGAAGGGTATCCTGGCCGACGCTATTACCAAGGTTGCGCCCATTCTGATAACGTAGAACAACTCGCCATTGATCGTGCAAAGCAATTATTCAACTGCGGCTTTGCCAATGTCCAACCGCATAGCGGTGCCCAGGCCAATGGAGCCGTGATGCTAGCGTTGACCAAGCCGGGTGATACCATTTTAGGTATGTCGCTTGATGCTGGCGGCCATCTGACCCACGGTGCAAAACCAGCTCAATCCGGTAAATGGTTTAATGCCATTCAATATGGTGTGAACGAAGACGACCATCTGATCAATTTTGATGAAGTGACTGCTCTGGCAAGAGAACATCAACCGAAGCTGATTATCGCTGGCGGCTCAGCCTATCCACGCGAAATAGACTTTGTGAAATTTCGCGCCATAGCCGATGAAGTTGGTGCGATATTCATGGTCGATATGGCGCACTTTGCAGGACTAGTTGCTGCTGGCTATCATGCCAACCCGCTGGATTTTGCGGACGTTGTAACAACCACAACCCATAAAACATTGCGCGGTCCTCGCGGCGGTATGGTGCTGACCAATGATGAAACCATTGCGAAGAAAATTAACTCTGCCGTATTCCCCGGACTGCAGGGTGGGCCTCTGATGCATGTGATAGCCGCAAAAGCGGTGGCATTTGGAGAGGCATTGAAACCGGAGTTTAGAAGCTACTCTTCTGCGGTAATCGAGAATGCGAAGATTCTTGCATCAACCTTGAAAGAACGCGGAGCAAATCTGGTGGCTGGCGGAACCGATACGCACTTGGCATTGATTGATTTATCCCCGCTAGGGATTACGGGGCGTGATGCCGATGAGGCATTGGAGCGTGCGGGGATAACCTGTAACAAGAATGCTATTCCCAACGATCCGCAACCACCCATGAAAACCAGCGGCATACGAGTCGGTTCGCCGGCTGGCACAACGCGCGGCTTTGGCACTGCTGAATTTAAGATGATTGGCGATATGGTTGCTGACGTGCTGGATGGCTTGCGTGAAAAAGGCGAGGGGGGAGATCCTGCTATAGAAGCCGAAGTTCGTCAGCGCGTACAGGATCTGTGTGATCGTTTTCCGATCTACCCGGAATAAGCGGAACTTCTGATGCGTTGCCCCTTTTGTGCCCATGAAGACAGTCAGGTAAAGGACAGCCGTCCCACCGAAGATGGCGCGACCATAAGGCGTCGGCGGCAATGCGAAGGTTGTGGTGCGCGGTTTACAACCTTTGAACGCGTGCAATTGCGGGAAATTACGGTTGTCAAAAGTGAAAATCGTAAAGAACCGTTTGACCGGTCGAAGATTGATCTTTCGGTCTCATTGGCTTGCCGTAAACGCGGCATTTCCGAAGAGCAAATGGACCAGCTGATATCTGGCATACAGCGTCAGCTGGAAACCAGTGGTGAAACGGAAATTCCATCCAAGCGTATTGGAGAAATGGTGATGGAAGGGCTTCAGGGGCTTGATAGCGTCGCCTATATTCGTTTTGCCTCCGTCTACAAAGATTTCGCTGAAGCCAAGGATTTTGAAGAATTTGCCGGTGCTGTCCAGGATGCAGCTGTTGAGGATGGCAAGCTTTTGTGAGCAATGATCGTCCCGCCATTGTTCTGGTCAAACCCCAGCTCGGCGAAAATATTGGAAAATGCGCACGAGCCATGCTCAATTTTGGGCTGACCGAGATGCGTATCGTCAATCCGCGAGATGGATGGCCCAATCCCGATGCAGGCCCATCAGCAGCGGGTGCTGATGTTGTTCTGGAACAGGCACAGATTTATAAAACGACGGCAGAGGCCATTGCCGATTGTCATCATATCTATGCGACGACGGTCCGCAAACGGGGGATGACCAAAAAGGTTCTAACACCGCAATCCGCCGCTGTGGAAATGTCCGCAAATGCAGGGAAGACGGCGATATTGTTCGGCCCGGAACGTTCGGGGCTCGAAATTGCTGACGTGGAATTGGCACGGAAAATTATCACCGCGCCTATCAATCCCGAATTTGGCTCGCTAAATCTCGCCCAAGCCGTAATTTTACTGGCTTACGAAGTTTCCAAGACCCGGGATGATCTTGTCCAACCCACATTTGTGGAAAACGCACTGATGCCGGGTCCCCAGCATGATCTCGATCTGTTATTTGAGCATCTGGATTCGGCCTTGGAAAAGGCACGTTATTATTATCCACCAGAACGTGCGCCAGCGACTAAAATTACCCTGCGAAATTTGCTAACCAAACCAGGTTGGACCAAGGAAGAAATCCAGACTTTCCGGGGTGTTATCAGTGCTTTGGAAAAACCAAAGAAAGACGATTAAACGTCTCTATTTGCCCCTTATTGTATCCCATTGCTGAAACTCGTAACTGATAGAAGTTTCGACCAGCATTTCCCACATCGCGGCCATTGTCGGTACAGGAACCCTAGCCTGAACTGCCAATTGCTTCACATTCTCTATAACAGCAGCTTTACGTCCTTCATCACGTACAGCATCCCGACCTTGTTTGATCCGTGCTGCGGCATCCATGCAGTCGAACCGCTCGGCGATCAATGCGATCAATTCGGCATCTATCCGGTCCACTTGCTCGCGAACGTCGGCCATATTTTCCATCGGTTGAATTGCGCTGCGTTTGGTCATGACGGGGCCTTTAAGGACTGCAAGGAAACAAGTCGAGTGCGCATCGACGTGCAGCGTTCATTTTCCGATCTCAAATGGTTGACAATGGCGCGTTTGGGCGTCATAGGCGCGCTCTTGCAATTGGCTCCGCACCCCGGTGAAGCGGTTGCCGCGTTAGAATCTGGTTCTAACGGTGCGTTCCGGGAATGAAGTTGAAACAGCAAATTAGGAGTCATTCTTATGACCAAACGTACTGCGTCTAAATATAAACTTGATCGCCGCATGGGCGAAAATATTTGGGGTCGCCCCAAATCACCCGTCAATCGTCGTGACTATGGCCCAGGCCAACACGGTCAACGTCGTAAGGGTAAGCTTTCCGACTATGGTATCCAGCTGCGCGCCAAGCAGAAGCTAAAAGGCTATTATGGCGACGTGACGGAAAAACAATTCCGCCGCGCTTATAAAGAAGCCGCTGCAATGAAAGGCGATACCAGCCAAAACCTGATCGGTTTGCTTGAGCAACGCCTGGACATGGTTGTCTACCGCGCGAAATTCGCCCCGACCATTTTCGCGGCCCGTCAGCTAGTAAGTCACGGACATATCCGTGTGAACGGTGTAAAGTGTAACATTGCCTCGCGTAAGGTTGTTCCTGGCGATGAGATTTCACTTAGCGACAAGGCTAAGGAAATGCTTCTGGTGATTGAAGCACAAAGTCTTCCAGAGCGTGAAATTCCGGAATATGTAACGCCCGATGGTACAGACAAAGTAACCTATGTCCGTATTCCAACACTGGATGAAGTCCCTTATCCGGTTACGATGGAACCAAATCTGGTGGTCGAATTTTATTCGCGTTGATTTAGTTCAACAGTCTATCAAAAAAAGGGCGGCCATTGTGAGCCGCCCTTTTTGTTGGTTAAACTATTTCGGCAGAAATTCAGCTGATTTTGTAAGAACTTCAATTCTTGCATCTGAGTTCCAGAGGCTATGCGCCAGTTTGTCATATTCAACATAAGTGACCGATTTTCCGGCATCTTCCAATCGGTTTTTCATCATGCGCGAATGTTCAACTGCTACATTCTGGTCATAGTCTCCGTGAAACATCAAAACAGGTGCTTTGATTTTCTCAACATTCCTTGCAGGCGATCCCTGGGTGACATGGGGGCCGTTGCCGACAAAATCTCTGACAACTGCGCTGCCATAGGTGTTTTTGGCGTTGGATTTTAGAGTATTGAGATCGGTTACCGGCGCAATGGCAACGACTGATTTGAATAGGTCAGGAGCAAAAACAGCTGATTGCAGCGCTGCATATCCACCATAGGACCAGCCCACAATAGAAAGAGCGTCTGGTTTGGCAATTCCCTCAGCTATCAACCATTTTCCGGCATCCGTTACGTCACCAATCGAAGTGCGCCAAGATTGAAATCCATTTTTCTGATACCATGCATCGCCATAACCGGCAGATCCTCGGAAATTCGGCTGGATTACAGCAAATCCCTGACTTGCATAGAATTGTGACAGCCAGTCAAAACCCCACTCATCGCGACTTTCAGGCCCCCCATGCGGCATAACGATAGCGGGTAGATTCTTTCTTTCAGATCCGGCAGGTATAGTTAAGTACCCTGGAATCATTGTCCCATCGGCAGCAGGGTAAGTGATATACTCAACCTTCGCCAGCTTCTCTTTTTCCGCAAAAGGTCTAATGCCAAGCAGAGGTTCCAACTTTTTCTGGACCTTGTCGAAAAGAAAATACTGGCCGGGATTGGTATCGGAAGTTGCACGGACGAGCAATTTAGTTTCATCAAGACTGGAGTCGACAAAGCCGACAGCGATATTGTTGCCCAGTGCCTTGCTCAAACCTCGTTTCAGATTTGCAAGGCCTTCGTCAAAATAGTGCCCTTCGCGAACATCAACAACATATCCCGCTCCAACAATTCGCCTTTTGCGGCCGATACGGATCAGTTGGTCAACATCAACTTTTTCGTGTGCGAAAATGACTTCGGATTCACCAGAGCCATCCAAATTTTTCGCTACCAGAGCTTTGCGAGTGTTCACGGTCTGAAAGCCAAAAGCGCGATTTGTCTTTGGATCAACTGCGTAGGGATTGAAACCTGTACGGTTTGAATAATTCAACTCGTCCAACAACTTCCAATCGTCGTCATTTTTGTAAAAGTACTTAATTTCTCCGCTGTTGCGTTCTGTACGACCAAGCTTTGTGCGCATACCCATGATGCGAACATTTCCTTCGCCGTCTGTAATATACTCGACGGCTTCTTCTTCTGGTTTCGCAACAGTTTTCGCTCGCCCGGTTTTTGTGTCGACGCGCTCCACCGCCAATCCATGGGCGTTTTTCCGAATCCGCGATCTCGCATTTCCTTCTTCCAAATGATAGCGAGTCATCAGAACTGCATTTTCATCATCTGGAAGCCAGTCAATGATCTGGCCACCGTAAAACGTGAAACCAATCGTCTCACCTCGTTGCCTTTTTGTCAGTAGTTTTGGATTTGCACCATTGTAGTCCAACGCAAAAATATTGGAGAATCCGAATAGATCGCCTGCATATTTATCGATGCCAGCAACTTGGCAAGCCAGTCTGGTGTTGGAAACCCAGTTGCACCAACGGAGGCTTTCGGGATCGCCAGAAGAACTGGTTATTCGGGTCGGTGTACCGCCAATTTTCAAATCAATTGTATATAGATCAGTTGTTGTTCCTGGACCAGGTGAAACAAAGGCAACTTTTGAACCGTCCGGTGACAGGCTGATATCGGTAACGCTGGGAAGCGCACCAAATATTTTTGCTTTTTCATTCGCTTGTACCGATGAAGCCAAACAAAATGCCAATGCAGGAAACATTGTTGATTTTAACAGAACACGCAATAGATTAACTCCTACTATATTTCTTTTTAGTTGGTTGTTTCAACATTTATTTAGTCTCAAGTCAAATCAGAGAGTCTACATTGCTCAGGATCAACTGGACTCAAAACTTGCGTGATTTAAGGAGCTCTGCCAAATGAGTGCAATTGAAACCAGATTGGGTAAGGATCGTCAAATGAAGTTAAAAATGGTTGCAGCTTTGACGCTGCCTATGTTGCTTATATCGGCCTGCAAAAAGGTTGATGATGTTGATGTGATGGCAGATATCCCTGAAATCGAAGTGCCCGAACTGTCTGAAGAGACGATGAAGTCGGTTACCGAAGAGCTATCATCCGACGCTTATGAGGGACGAGCCCCTGGCACCCCCGGAGAAGAGAAAACTCTTGCCCTACTAACCAAGAAATTTGGAGAAGCTGGCTTGGAGCCTGGCAATGGAGATAGCTGGTTTCAGGATGTTCCTTTAGTTTCAATAGAAGCCAAAGATGTTTCACCATTGAAAATTACCGGCGGTTCCGAAGAGATGAGCTTTGCCTATGGACCTGAGATGGTGGTGACGACTTATCAGGAACAGGATGCGATCGATATCGCTGACAGCGAAATGGTTTTCGTCGGCTACGGTGTGAATGCACCAGAGCGAGGCTGGAATGACTATGAAGGCATTGATGTTAAGGGAAAGACGGTTGTCATCCTTGTCAATGATCCTGACTTTGGAGCGGAAACACTGGAAGGTGATTTCGGCGGTAAAGCCATGACTTATTATGGTCGCTGGACATACAAATATGAGGAAGCTGCACGTCAAGGCGCAGCCGCGGCTTTGATCGTTCATGATACTGCACCGGCTTCCTATGGTTGGAACGTTGTTGAATCGAGCTGGAGCGGACCACAATTTTACGCGCAGACCGAAAATGGTGGTTCGGATCAAACCAAGGCCAATGGTTGGATTCAAAAAGATGCGGCGGCCAAGATATTTGCCGCTGTGGGACAAGATCTCGACGCGCAGATGATTGCTGCCAAAGAAAAGGGTTTCAAAGCAGTTGATCTGGGTTTGAAAGCTTCGATGTCTTTTTCCAACACCATGAGCAAAATGAACTCCAAGAATGTTATAGGTGTTCTAAAGGGCCAGACACGGCCGGATGAATATGTGTTCTACACTGCTCACTGGGATCACCTGGGTCGTTGTAAGCCAGCGCCGGATGGTGACGACATTTGCAATGGCGCGATTGACAATGCGACTGGAACGGCAGCTTTGGTTGCACTTGCCGAAGCCCATGCCAAAGCCGGTGCACCTGATCGTAGTATCGTGTTCCTGGCTGTTACTGCGGAAGAATCAGGATTGCTTGGATCCAAATATTATGCGGAAAACCCTATTTATCCGCTCAACAAAACTGTTGGCGGTGTGAATATGGATGCTTTCGCAGTTGCTGGTCCGGCCAACAACATTGTGGTTGTTGGCAAAGGGAAGTCTGGACTGGATAGATATCTTGATGCCGCTGCCGCCGGGAGTGGCCGGGTAACAGAAGCAGAGCCAACCCCCGAAGCTGGCTATTACTATCGTTCCGACCATTTCAGCTTTGCCAAGCAAGGCGTGCCGATGATTTATTTTGACGGAGGTGATGATCTGGCCGAAGGCGGGCGTGAAGCGGGTAAAGCTGTCGCTGATGACTATCGTGCCAATAAATATCACGGTCCGAAGGATGAGTATGATCCGAATTGGGATTGGTCCGGTGTAATGGCGGATCTCAAGCTATATTATAGTGTGGCGCGGATGCTGGCGATGACGGAAGACTGGCCCAACTGGAATGAAGGTGATGAGTTTCGCGCCATTCGCGACAAGAGCCGCGGCGATAGTTAAACTCAACATACCCTCTAAATCATGAGGTGGCCCGCAGAATGGGAACCGCATGAAGCGGTTTGGATTGGTTTCCCCGGTGATCCAAAGGAATGGCCCGTTGCGCTAGAGGAAGCGCAACGGGAAGTGGCTGCCTTCGCCAATGCTGTCATCGATGGTGGGGCAGGGGAGCAGGTGCTGCTTGTCTGCAGATCCCAGACCGATGCTGTGATTGCAAAGGGTTTGGTGGAAGCTTCAGTTACAGTTGAATCGCATCCGTTTGGGGATGTTTGGCTGCGCGACACTGGCCCCATAATCACTACCGACCAACAAACACGTATGGCCAATCTATTCCGGTTCAACGGCTGGGGTGACAAGTTTAACATGCCGGGTGATCAGGATATTGGGGCAAGGCTATCCAAATTCATGGGTCTTCAGACAAGCATGCATGATTGGGTCTTGGAGGGCGGTGCAATTGATGGCGACGGTTCTGACTGGGTGATGACGACTGAACAATGCGTTCTGAACAGCAATCGAAACAGCGCGATGGACAGACGCCGATTTGAACAGTCTATGGGCAAACTGATTGGCCGAAAGAATGTCTGTTGGTTAGGCGACGGATTGGTAAACGATCATACCGATGGACATGTTGATAATCTTGCACGGTTTGTCGGCGCTGGAAGGGTAGCCATTCCTAAATCGGATCAGAAGGACGATCCGAATAGGGAGATTTATGAAGATGCCGCCTCGCGTGCACAGCAACAGGGATTAAGGGTAGTCCGGCTAAAATCTGTTGGAAAATATTTGTTGGACAAAGACGTGGTTCCCGCGTCCTACATGAATTTTTATATTGGAAACAAAGTGGTTGCTGTACCCCAGTATGAGGCTTCCAACGATTCCAGAATTTTGGAAGAAATCGGCGAACTATTCCCGGATCGAAAAGTGATCGGGCTTTCTTCAAAAGCCCTTTTGAGGGGCGGGGGAAGCTTTCACTGCATATCACAGCAGATTCCCCAGCTTGCCAATAAGTAACTTTTGGACGGTCCTCCACGAAACTGGTTGTAAGGAACTCGTCATGCTATTTGATGGGTCGGTAGGGAGTTAGGTTGATGACTGACGGCATTCTGGGTGTTTTGAGCACACTTACATATATTTTTGTTTTTGTCTTGGGAATCGTACTTGCATTCTTGGTAGTCCTGTTCATTGTTGATGTTACGCAGAAACATGATGCCGTTCGCCGAAACTATCCAGTCATCGGGCGCTTCCGTCATATTTTCTCTGAGCTTGGCGAGTTTTTCCGGCAATATTTCTTTGCGATGGATCGCGAAGAAATGCCCTTCAATCGAGCCGAACGGGACTGGGTTGCTCGCGCCACAAAGGGAAAAGGAAACACAATTGCGTTCGGTTCAACCAAGAATTTGGACTCGGCCGGGACGCCAATTTTTGTAAATTGTCCGTTTCCCACATTGGATTCCGATGCTGCAGAAACCACAGTTTGTGAGATAGGCCCGTATTGCGAAAAGCCTTATGCCTCGCGCTCTCTGTTCAATGTTTCTGCGATGAGTTTTGGCGCTTTGTCAGTCCCGGCAGTGTGTGCGCTTTCTCACGGTGCAAAAATGGCCGGTTGCTGGATGAACACGGGTGAGGGCGGTCTCTCCCCTTATCATCTCGAGGGCGGCTGCGATATCGTTTTCCAGATTGGTACGGCCAAATACGGCGTTCGCGATACTGATGGAAAATTAAGCGACGAAAAACTGCAGGAAGTTGCTGCTCATGAGCAAGTACGGATGTTCGAAATCAAGTTGTCCCAGGGTGCTAAACCGGGGAAGGGCGGTATTCTTCCGGCGGAAAAAGTGAATGAAACAATTGCGCAGATACGCGGAATTCCAGAAGGACAAGCCAGTATTTCCCCTAATCGGCATCCGGAAATCAACAGCGTTGAGGAGATGCTCGGCTTTATCAATCATGTGCGCGATGTGACGGGTAAGCCTGTAGGCATTAAATCGGTTGTCGGCGCTTATGGCTGGCTTGAACAGCTGTGTGAAGCCATCCACAAGCGGGGCATAGAGAGCGCTCCTGATTTTTTCACGTTGGATGGCGGAGATGGCGGCACAGGAGCTGCTCCGATGCCGTTAATGGATAATGTTGGTCTGAAACTGAAAGAAAGTCTTCCGATGCTATCGGACATTTTCCATCGCTATGGATTGCGCGACAGGATCAAAATCATCGCCTCAGGAAAACGGATAACGCCGGCGGAAGTGGCATGGGCAATTTGTGCTGGAGCTGATTTCGTCAACAGCGCCAGGGGGTTCATGTTTTCACTTGGCTGCATCCAATCGCTCAAGTGTAACAAAAATACATGCCCGACCGGGATCACAACGCACGATCCGCGTTTACAACGCGGGCTCGATCCGGAGGACAAGAAGGTCAAGGTTGCAAACTATTGTTTGAACATGGTCCATGAGGTTGAAGTCATTGCGCACAGTTGCGGGGTAGACGAGCCTCGTCAACTTGGCCGCAAGCATGTTCGGATTGTTCAAGACACAGGAAAGTCGGTGGCTTTGGATGAGCTTTATCCGAGACCCGACATCTTGCCGCAATATACAGCCTCTATGGCCCGTGACTAATGAAATAGATTGTTTCATGGCGGCAGGGCGATATGTGAGTTATGACTTCTGAATTATTGACTGAGAGGATTAGAAAATGAGAAGAATTCTTTTGACGAGTGCAGCATTGGCAATGACTTGCACAGGTGGAATTGCTCTGGCTAAGCATCATGAAAATGGCGAGGTGAAGCAAAAGAATGAAGCTCTTCATTCGGTTCTAATGCATGAACGTCGGGCCAAAGATAAAGCCCGGGATAAGTATCGCAATCCCGGTAAAACACTGAGTTTTCTGGGGGTCAAGCCTACCGATACCGTAGTGGAATATGCTCCTGGCGGTGGTTGGTACGCCCGCGTCATCGCACCTTATGTTGTCGATCAAGGGCAATATATGGGACTTGTTTTTTCTCCCGAAGGTTTGCCAATTGGAGATGGTTTTAGAAAACGTCTGTTGGAGGGACCCACTACATTTCCAAAAGCTATGGCAGAGGCAACCGGAAAAGATGCTGCACGTTTTCCGCTCTATTTGTCTGACAATATTCCAGATGCAGCCAAAGGAACAGCTGACTATGTAATTATTCCGCGAATGATGCACAATCTGTATCGTTGGAATGCTGTTGATCGGGAAATCAAAGCGGCGCGCAGCCTTTTGAAAGATGGTGGAAAAGTAGGAATAATTCAGCACAGGGCCAAGGATACAGCACCTTTTAGCTATGCTAACGGAACTAAGGGCTATTTAAGGACCGATACGGTTGTCAAGCTGATGGAAGCGCATGGGTTTGAACTGGTCAAACAATCTGAAATTAACGCCAATCCCAAGGATACGGCTGATTATCCCAAGGGTGTTTGGACACTTCCCCCTCGTTATGCCGAAGGAGATACCGACAAAGCCAAATATACAGAAATTGGCGAATCCGATCGCATGACTTTGTTGTTCAAGAAATTGAACTAAAACGCTATCAGGGCCGCTATGACTGAAATTAGCGTAGCGGCCTTGCAGCTTTCTCTAGGTGGCGAGGAACAATCAAATATTGAGGCGGTGTGCGATCAAGTCGCTGCGGCCGCAGATCAGGGCGCGCAAATCATTTTGCCGCCCGAGCTATTTGCGGGCCCCTATTTCTGTAAAACTGAAGACGAGGCGTTGTTTGCCCTGGCAAAGCCATTGGCGGACAGCGCACCAGTCGCCGCAATGCAAAAACTGGCAACATCACTAAGTGTAGCCATACCTGCCAGCTTCTTCGAACGCGATGGCAATCACTATTATAACAGCGTGGCGATGATAGACGCTGATGGCGAAATTATGGGTGTCTATCGCAAAAGTCATATTCCGGATGGTCCCGGCTATGAAGAAAAATTCTATTTTCGACCGGGAAATAGCGGTTTCAAGGTTTGGAACATATTCGGTACTACAGTCGGGGTCGGTATTTGTTGGGATCAATGGTATCCGGAAGCCGCTCGGGCAATGGCTCTGATGGGAGCTGAAATGTTGCTCTATCCTACTGCAATCGGTTCAGAACCCTATGATCAAGATTTTGATACCAGCCGGATTTGGCGTCGTGCGATGCAGGGGCATGCGGTTAGCAATTGCATGCCGGTTGTTGCTAGCAATCGCATAGGCACCGAAGATCGTCAGAAGTTTTATGGCCATAGTTTTATTGCCAACGAATGGGGCGATCTGGTGATGGAATATGCGGCCGAAGAATGCGGCGTATTGGTCGCTAGTTTTGATTTGGAGAAAGCCCGAAAACATAGAGCGGGAATGGGCTTCTTCCGCGATCGTCGACCCGAATTATATCAACGCCTTACCGAGGATAGTTAACTTTCTGGACCATTTCTGCCGCTTTGCGATATAAGGGAAGCATGAAGAATCGGCGGTTAAGCATGTTGAACAAATTTTTCACCAGAAGCTGGATGGTTTTTCCGGCAATTTTGGCCATGTTTGTAATGCCTTCCACATCTTTGGCTCAGACCAATTTTATCGTGGAATATGCGCCTGCTGTTGATGTTCCAGCTAAGCCCAAGCCGAAAAAGAAACGCGCGCGTTATGCCCAATCCGACTTTGCGGTCCGTCACTTTGTCCAATTGGATCGGCCACTTCGATTTGGTGAACATTTCTGGGATGAAGCCTACGTAAGAAACAATGGCTTGCGCGGTCGTGCTCAGATCGTGGTCGACCTGGAAGCAGAGCAACTCTATGTATACCGTGCCGGTGTTGAAATTGCTCGCACCAAAATCACCCGCGGTTGGGAGCAATTTGAAACGCCGACGGGTGTGTTCCCTATTCTGGAAAAAGATGCCGACCATTATAGCAGCACTTATGATAACGCGCCGATGCCTTATAATTTGCGCCTGACCTGGCCGGGTATTGCCATTCATGGAGCGGATGTGGACGATATATCGGCAACTCATGGCTGTATTGGAGTGCCGCTGGAATTTGCTCGCAAGCTGTTTTCCAATGTACATGTTGGGTATAAAGTGCTGATCACTCGCAATTGGCAACCGGGTATTTACGGTTAGAATTCAATTGGTCTAATAATTGCTGGCTGCTCGAAAAACTTCTTCAAACATCTCCACCGTCAAGCGCTTCGTATTCATATTATAGCGGCTGCAGTGATAGCTATCGATAAGAACGCGATCACCGGATAGCGGGTGCGCTGCGCCATGCGCGAATTGATTATCGGTCAATCGCAGGCCTTCCATTCGGATCAAGCTATCATGCGCGATCTTTCCCAGCGCCAAAATCACCCTTAGATTTGGCAGACTGTGTAGCGGCTTCTTCAAATATTTCCGGCAGTTGGCAATTTCCGCGCCATTCGGTTTGTTCTCTGGTGGCAGGCATTTGACTGCATTGAGAATGATTGTACCGTTAAGTGACACCCCATCATCCGAATGGTTTTGAAATTCGCCTTTTAGAAATCCAAATTTTGAAAGTGTCGCAAAAAGAGTCTGTCCGGATGCATCGCCGGTAAATGGCCGTCCGGTTCGGTTCGCACCCTCTTTCCCTGGTGCGAGACCAACGATAGCGAGCCATGCATCCGGATCACCAAAAGCGGGAACAGGCGCATTCCACCAATCGGGGTGTGCCTTTTTTAAGGACCTGCGGAGTTCAACCAGTCTCGGACATTGCCGGCATCCAAGAGGCGCTTCGGCAAAAGAAAGGGGGCTATGATCGCTCATAACCCCCGCCTAATTTCTATCAGACTTAACGTCCAGACGATTAGTCTTTTAGTTCTGCCGGAACAATTCCGCCAGCATCGGCGATCTTACCCATCACCTGCTTATGCAACAGGATATTGTCTTCGGCTGATCCGCCATAACCAGCATTGCCCATTTCTTGCGCCAGTTCCTTGCGATTTTCATAGCTCGCATCAAGACCTACCAATTTCATGAGATCCACAATACTATTGCGCCAGTTGAGTTTGTCTGCACCTGGAATGCTATCCAGACGCGCTTCCACGTCAACTTCACTAATGGCCGCACGTTCTGCGGGCGCTGCTGTCTCTGGCGCTGCTGCAGGTTCAGCCGCTTTTGCTTCTCCGCCAAAAATTGCACTTTTGATTTTCCCGAAAATACTCATGTAGATGCTCCTCTATATAACATTGATTGCGGGCCAATTTCTGGCCAGCAAATGCAAGCCTCCATGCCCTTACAGGCTATGTCGGTGTTGGAGGCCCCAGAGTCAAATGCAGATCATCGCTAATGTCCAATTCTGGACAATATCGAATGTAAACAGTCGTAAAGGCTATGGAAATCGGGTTTTAACACCCAAAATATGCTACATCGCTGGCAAGAAAAGAATCACTTTGATTTTTCGCCGGTAAAGGAGAGCGAATATGAATATTATGGATGTCTTGCAGCAATCGGGCGGCATTGGAACAATGGCCAAAGAACTTGGTATCAATGAAAGTGTTGCTCAGGCCGGTGCCGCTGCCTTGCTTCCCGCAGTTCTTGGTGGTTTTAAGAAGACAACGCAAGCGCAGCCCAGCGGTCTTGAAGGATTGGGCGGACTGCTCGGTCAGCTCGGTGGTGGCGGACTGCTGGATAGCGTGCTGGCGCCTCAACAGACTCCGGTTCAGCAAGGCAACGAAGTGCTGGGTCAAATATTCGGTTCCAAAGAAGTGAGCCGAACCGTGGCCGCTGGAGCAGAACAGCAAACCGGTATCAGCAGCGATTTGCTTAAGAAAATGCTGCCCGTCGTTGCGATGATGGTCGCCGGATACATGGCGAAACAAGGCGGTGACGAATCTGGTGGTGGTCTTGGTGGCCTTATCGGCGGTTTGCTTGGCGGAGGCGGTCAATCCTCAGCCGGAGGTGCTCTTGGCAGCCTTGGATCCTTACTGGATATCGATGGCGATGGAAATCCGTTGGACGACATTATTGGAATGGCTGGCAAATTGGTGCGATAGAGTTTTAAAAAAGGGGAAGATAGATGGGAATGCTAGATAAAATTATGGACGCACTACCGGATGGTGTCGATGTGAACTCCATGGCTGAGAAAGTCGGAATGACAACCGACGAGCTGAAGACCGGCGGCGAAGCGCTGTTTGAGAAGCTCAAAGATGGTAGTGTGGATAAAGCAACAGCGATCAAGGAAGCGGCGGCAGAAGCTGGCGTTGATGCTGAAAAGCTAAAGGGACTACTTCCTGCCATGGCTGAAAAAGCTGGCCTTGATGGGGAAGGTGGACTGATGGACAAATTGACCGGTGAAGATGGCCTATTTGGAAAAGTAAGCGATTTGTTTGATCGGGATGGCGACGGTAATCCGATCAATGATATTACCGATATGGCCAAAGGCTTTTTCAAAAAATAGAATTAAATCGATCTATGGAAGGGCTATTCAGATGGCCCTTCCAAAACTTCTATTGCTTCGAGTTCCAAAACACCGCCATTTACTGCCGCGATCTTAGCCAGAGTGCCTTCGGGCATGTTGGGACCTTTTGCCGGCCATTCACCATCAGCTACTTTTACCCGGCCACCAGTTGCTGTGACCGGCTGAACCACTGTTACGGTTTTGCCAACCAACCGCGCAGATCGGTCGTTTAACAGCGGGTCTTCATTTTTCACCTTGTGGGTCAAATACCAGCGACGTCCGAGCCAAACAGAAGCGACCGATGAGATGCCAAACAAGGTAAGCTGTCCGGTAAGCGTAAGGTCAATGAACAACGACGCAATACCAGTTACTGCTGCCGCAGCAGCTAGCCATATTAGGAAAACACCCGGCACAATAAGTTCTGCTAGACCCAGTAACACGGCGAATGTCAGCCAGATGTAATGTGTTTCCGAAAAAAAGTCTTCACCCATATTATCAGCCTATTGCTTGCAAATCACTCGAATGGTCCGGGTTTCTTGGGCTTGGAGGGTGGAGCAGAAACATTGGCGTGATCGCCCAAAGCGTCTTTAGCCAATTCACCAATGCCTCCCAATGTTCCAATAAGCTGGGTCGCTTCGACGGGGAATAATATGGTCTTGGCATTTGGCGAAGTTGCAAATTGTGACACAGCCTTCACATATTCTTGCGCTATGAAATAATTAATAGCCTGAGCATTACCTCCTGCGATCGCTTGACTAACCATTTCAGTTGCTTTCGCTTCGGCCTGAGCCTCGCGCTCACGCGCTTCAGCATCACGGAACGCTGCTTCCTTGCGGCCTTCTGCCTGCAAAATCTGTCCTTGTTTTTCGCCTTCAGAGCGTAAAATTTCTGATGCACGTGCTCCTTCCGCATCCAGGATATTGGCGCGCTTTTCACGCTCAGCCTTCATTTGGCGTGCCATTGCGTTGATGATATCCTGTGGTGGGCGAATATCCTTAATCTCAACCCGGGTAATCTTGATACCCCAGGGTGTTGTTGCATCGTCAATGACCGTTAGGAGACGTCCGTTGATCTCGTCACGCTTCGACAATGTCTCATCCAGATCCATTGACCCCATCACGGTACGCAAATTTGTCGTAACCAGGTTCAGGATGGCATTGTACAGATCATTGACTTCGTAGGCGGCTTTGGGGGAATCCAATACCTGGAAGAATACAACACCATCAGTTGAGATCATGGCGTTATCTTTTGTAATGATCTCTTGACCGGGAATATCAAGTACCTGCTCCATCATATTGACCTTGCGACCAACGCGATAGAAAAATGCGGGGAAGAAGTTGAAACCTGGCTTTGCAACTTGCGTAAAACGACCGAAATATTCGATTGTATATTCAAAGCCCTGTCGCACGATCTTTATACTGGCAAACAGGTAGATGAGCGCTAGGATTACAAAAAACCCGACAAAGCCGATTTCCACTGGAATTCTCCCGATTAAAGTTGATAGTTATCATTGATGATTTACATCTTCTTGCCAAGGAAAATCAGAATTTTCCGCATTTGAACAAGGTATCCTTCTGAATATGCGATTACTTTTCTCTGCTCTGGTCATCACTTTTTTTTCTTCAAGCTTATTGCACGCTGAACAGATTACCGAAGCGGACTTGCGACAACATATTGCTGTTTTGGCAAGTGATGAATTTGAAGGCCGCAATCCCGGGACGGAAGGCGAAAACAAGACAGTAAACTATATTGCTTCGCAATGGTCTAAGGCAAGACTTCAACCCGCAGGAACAGGGGGATCATGGTATGAACCCGTCGCCCTAGTCGAACGCAAGCCAACAGGTTCTAGCGCGATATTTTCCGTAGAATCCAAAAATCGGCAAAGAGACTTTACCGTTTCTCGAGACAATATTATTTTGCAGGGACGCGGAGGGATGGAAAACATGTCTGCGGTTCCCGTAGTGTTTGCCGGATATGCAAATGAAAATTCCTCAGAGTTGAGGCGATTGATCAGCGGAAAAATTGCTCTTTTACATCTTCGAAAGCCTAGGGATCGGGATGATTTGCCCGATTACCGGAATCGTAAGAAGCAACTTATCCAAGCTGGAGCAGCTGCTGTGATTTCAATTGTCGCCGGCGAAGGCCGATGGAATCGAATGAAGCGTTTTGTCGAACGCGGCAGCATGACGTTAGATAGCGATAACCAGCATGCAAAATTTGATGGGATCATCAGACAAAAATATGTCCAAAAGCTGCTAAAAAAAGCCGGATTGGATAAGCGGCAGTTTGAAATATGGCAGGATGATCGTGATTTTCGCGCTGTCGACCTGCCGATGCGAGCAGATATGTTTGCGGAGACGGACATCCGGAAATTTGTTTCCCACAATGTGATTGGGAAAATTCCTGGTTCAAAGCCTGATAGCGGTGCTGTTCTGTTTCTCGGTCACTGGGATCATTTTGGTAAATGCCGAAAGAAAGACCCTGAAGATCCAGAGAAAGACCGTATTTGCAATGGAGCGGTAGACAACGCCAGCGGCATCGCTTTGCTAATAGAGACGGCTAAACGATTGACTTCTTCCAGGCCGGATCGAGATGTATATTTCTTGGCTACCACTGCTGAGGAGCGCGGTCTGCTGGGTGCTTATGCGTTCCTTGATAATCCTCCTATAGCAATCAGTAACTTTGTGGCGGCCTTTAACGCTGATACAATTGCAATTGCGGAAGACGGAACGGAAATCGCGGTCGTCGGTCTTGGCGAAACAGATCTTGATCCAGAAATTGAGAAAATTGCAAGCCAGGAGGAGCGTGAGATTGATCGCTCTGGCAAATCTGAAGCATATCTGAAAAGGCAGGATGGCTATGTATTTTTGGAGCAGGGAATACCTGCCTATATGATTTCCAGCGCGTTTGCTGATGAGAAGCTGTTAAACGCATTTATCGACGGTGCGTATCATGATGTCAGCGACGAGCTGACTGAATCTTTGCCGCTGGGCGGTGCTGCAGCAGACGCCAATTTCCATGTTACGTTGGGCCAGTATTTTGGCAGTATCGAAACTTTTCCGCAAAAGGCCTCTGGCGAATAGTCTGAAACCTGTTTACATGGGCCGCCACAGAATCACTCGCAGCGCAGAAGAAAGTGGCGATCATGAGCAGTAAAGAAATCCGGATGGGCCTGACATTTGACGATGTCTTGCTCCAGCCTGCCGCATCCGAAATTGTCCCCAGTCAGGCGGATACCAAAACATTACTGACGAAAGGAATTGGCTTAAACATTCCGGTTCTTTCATCTGCAATGGATACCGTGACAGAAGCCGATATGGCGATCGTTATGGCACAAATGGGCGGCATCGGAGTGTTGCATCGCAATCTCACATTAGAACAGCAAATTGCCGCTGTTCGGCAGGTTAAGCGTTTTGAATCGGGAATGGTGGTAAACCCCATAACTATAGCACCTGATGCGACATTGTCAGAAGCGGAAGCAACGATGGAACAAAACCGGATATCTGGTATTCCGGTTGTTGAAAAAAGCGGAAAATTGGTTGGAATATTGACCAATCGGGATGTTCGCTTTGCAGAAAACCCCAAGCAACCGGTTTCTGAATTAATGACAAAGGACAATCTCGCGACGGTTCCGGCAGGCGTGAGCCAGGAAGAGGCTCGTCGTAAGTTGCATCAACGACGGATCGAAAAACTATTGGTTGTGGACAACGACTATCGTTGTGTCGGCCTGATCACGGTTAAAGATATTGAAAAAGCAGTGATGTATCCGGATGCAACAAAGGATGATGCTGGACGACTTCGTGTCGCGGCAGCGTCGACTGTTGGAGATGCAGGATTGGAGCGGACACAGGCTCTAATTGATGCGGAATGCGATCTGGTGATTGTTGATACAGCACATGGTCATAGCGCGATGGTCGCGCGGTCGGTTGAGGAGATAAAAAAACGTTCCAATAGTGCACAGATTATTGCAGGAAATGTGGCCACTGCGGCTGCTACGCGCGCTTTGATTGATGCAGGTGCCGACGGAATTAAGGTGGGTATTGGACCGGGATCGATATGCACAACACGTGTTGTTGCCGGTGTTGGCGTGCCGCAGCTTACGGCTGTAATGGACTGTGCCGAAGAAGCAGAAAAATCGGGCATTCCGATTGTTGCTGACGGCGGTCTAAGGACATCAGGCGACGTCGCTAAGGCATTGGCGGCTGGTGCATCATCGGTGATGGTCGGTTCTTTGCTGGCTGGTACCGAGGAAGCTCCGGGTGAAACCTTTCTATATCAAGGGCGATCCTATAAAAGCTATCGCGGCATGGGCAGCGTCGGAGCCATGGCTCGCGGTTCTGCAGATCGTTATTTTCAACAAGATATCAAAGATCAAATGAAACTGGTTCCAGAAGGAATTGAGGGGCAGGTACCTTTTAAAGGACCAGCCCGAAATGTTATTCATCAATTGGTCGGCGGTGTGAAAGCGGCGATGGGTTATACCGGATCGGAAACGCTCAAAGCGCTGCGCGAACGTGCGGAATTTGTCCAAATCACCAACGCAGGACTGCAGGAAAGCCACGTCCATGACGTATCGATTACGCGGGAAGCCCCCAACTATCCTACGCGCTAGTAAAATTAGATGAGACCGGCGGCTCGTCTGCAAGCAGCTATCGAGTTGCTCGATGAAATTATCTTGGCCGCCAGGGACGATGGCGCTTCGGCGGATGCGATCATCAAGAAATATTTCAAGAATCGGCGCTATGCTGGATCGAAGGACCGGCGGGCAATCAGAGATCACGTCTATGCTGCCATAAGGTTATTTGGGGATCGGCCGGAAAGCGGACGCAGTGCGATGCTGGGGTTGGCCAACAAAAACCCCGAATTGGAGGCTCTTTTTGATGGATCGGATTATGGCCCGTCAGAAATTGGTTCCGAGGAGAATAGGGCTGACGGGTCACTGATACCGGCTTGGATCAAATCAAAATTCGTCGGTTTGATTGATGAAGCAGAGCAAAATGCATTGTTAGGCCGTGCGGATTTGCACATTAGAGTACATCCTCAATCTATTGGAGAAGCGAGCGTCGTAAGCCTCCTGTCAGAAGCCACGCCGCTGCCATTGACCAATGCCTATGCTTTGCCCAACGGAACGCGAGTGGAAGACGGTCAACCCTATCGTGATGGACAAATTGAAATTCAGGATTTGGGCAGTCAAGCCATTGTCGCAGCAGGGGTACAGCAAAATCCGAAGATAGTATTGGACCTATGCGCTGGTGCAGGTGGGAAGACCATGGGTTTAGCAGCGCATCTGCCAGAAATGGCGCGAATTATTGCAAGTGATACTGATCGTGGCCGCCTTTCGCGGATGACACCCAGGATAGCACGCGTTGGTGCCGATAATATCGATACGGTCCTTTTGCACCCAAACCGTGAAGCGGAAGCACTGCAACATTTGACAGGTCAGTGTGATCTGGTGATTGTGGATGCGCCTTGCAGCGGTACCGGTACATGGCGGAGGAACCCCGAACTCCGCTGGCGGATGACAGCCAAACGGCTACAAAAAACGACTGAATTGCAGCAACGATTGTTGCAACTCGGCAGCGAATTTGTTGCAGAAGGCGGAAAATTGATCTTTGCCGTCTGTTCTCTATTGAATGATGAAGGGCCTAACCAGGTTGAGAAATTTCTTCAAATTCAGCCAAATTGGCGCGATATAGAGGTTGATTTGCCTCTGGGCCGCCCATATCGTAAAGGAATTCTTCTTTCACCGTATCATGACGGAACGGATGGCTTTTATTTCTCTTGTCTCGAAAAATTGTGATAGTTTCGCGTGTTAATCGCGGATGCAGATGATTCTGGTAAAAGCGGTAAAAACCTTATGGAGCTGATTATGCGTTTCTCACCTGCTGCAATTGCCCTTTCATTGGTTTTGGCCACCGTATCAAGCGTGAGTTATAGCCAGTCTGCGGATGTCGAAATAAAGCAGCGGTCGGTCGAATATATGAATTTGGGCGAGAAAGCCCAGAAAAGTGGCAATTTCGAACTCGCAACGGATTTATACGAGACAGCTCTGGCGGTGGATCCGCGCAATGGGTCGGCCTTTATCGCATTGGCACAAATAGCCCGTGTTCAGGGGCTCCCTGGCAAAGCTATTCGCTTTTATCGAGAAGCGCTCATTCTTGATCCCAATAATCTGGATGCACTGGCGGGCCAGGGCGAAGCCCTTGTGCAACGCGGCGCCGTCGAAAAAGCCAAGTTAAACTTGTCGCGGATCGAAACACTTTGTCGCACCAAATGCGCACAAAATGAAAAACTTGCGGGCGTTATCACCAAATCAGAAAAAGCGCCCGTAATGTCGGCTGCAGCGGTAACACCAAAGCCTAAAGTTGGTGATGAAAAACCGGAAACTGAAACGCCCTGAACCCGGAAAGTGGAATAGCTGGAAGCCTGTTTTGCGTTTCTGGAACTTTGGACTAGAAATCGTAAACCAATGTTGCGCGGCTGATTTTATCTGTCTTTTCAACACCTAAGGGCGGATCGGTTTCATGTTCCCATGAATAGGACAAGCGCGCTGACAATGCTCCGATCAGCTTTGTTTCCAGTCCGGTTGTCGAAGCAAAAGTACTGTTGTCTGACTCCACATAAGCGTTAAGATCTTGTGTGAGACGTAAATTGTCGGAAATCTGCCAGAATGAATCCAGCGCTGCTAGTCCAGCAACATTGCTGCTGGAACCACCGCCAATGACACTGGTTTTACGCCAAGCCGGACCACCTTTGATGTTCAAAACGGCATCATCGCTTTTTATGACAGCATAACCAAGTCCACCCGATATTGTAATGCGTGAGGAAAATCCTTGAAACCGATCGCGTTCATATTGGGCTAGGCCATAAGCATAAAGACGATCGTTAAACTTATAGTTGGGTTCATAAGCAGCCAAAAACTGCTCACGATTGGTTGTTCCGTTGGTCCGTTGATAGTCAGCCAAGGCGCGGAGGTTATGACGCCATTTTACGCCATCTTTCTTTAGCTTGAGCGATGCCGAGATGCCGGTGCTGTCCGTATTGCCACTGGAATGAAAACCGCCCAATTCGCCTTGGCCGGACCAGTTTTCAAAGAAACCCGCTTGGAGTTTTCTTTGTTCTTCTGCGGCTGCAAGCGCTGCCTTTTTGGCAGAATAGCTGGCTAGAATAGTCTCAATTTCCGCCACATCATCCGGATTGGTTGATTTGGCGAGTTTTACAACTGTTTGCACATCTGCATCATTTTTCGAGGCAATAGCAGCCTCAATCATGGCTTTGACAGGATCGGGCAGGGCGGCTTGTGCTGGAATAGAGTGCAGAAGTGCAATAGCAGAAGCGCTAGCAGAAACTTTGTATAACATTTTGATAACTCGTGATTAAAGAACCTAGATGAGCGGTCCGAATTCCTTTAGAATCGCTCGATACAGATCCTTTTTGAACGGCACGATCATCTCTGGCAAGTCTGCCGGATCAGCCCATTTCCAACTTGTAAATTCCGGATGCTGGGTATCTATGTCAATATTTTCATCGTTCCCGGTGAAACGCATCAAGAACCAGCTTTGCCGTTGGCCCCGATATTTGCCTTTCCAGATTTTGCCCAATAGTTCCTCGGGCAGATCGTAGAAATGCTCTTCCTTGCTGCGCGCAATAATTTCAACATATTCCCGCGTAACGCCTGTTTCTTCCCACAGTTCGCGTATGGCCGCGGCTTCCGCTTTTTCGCCCTTGTCTATTCCGCCTTGCGGCATTTGCCATGCATCGGGATATTTACTCTGCGCAGCGTCCAGCCGTTGGCCTGCGAAGACTTCACCTTTCCGATTGGCCAGCATTATTCCCGCGCAGGGGCGGTATGGAAGTTTTGAAAAATCATTCATAGGCTGGCGAGCAGCGTTTTCCACGCTGCAATCATCTTGTCGACATCCTGCTGTGAAGAAGGCACTGCTTTGCGAATGTTGATAAAACCATGCACATTGCCGGACATTTCCATATATGTGGTGTTCACACCATGTTTGATGAGCTCGCCCGCATATTCCCGACCCTGATCACGCAAAGGATCGAGGCCCGCAGTCACAAGCACGGTCGGGGGAGAGCTAGAAACATCGCCCAAATATGGCGAGACACGAATATCATCATCTGTCGGCGCATAATGGCTGTTAAAATATTCCATGGTTTCTTGGGTGAGTACAAAGCCTTCGGCAAACTCGTCTATCGATCCGCCTTCTGCATCCATCCGTGTTGCTGGGTAGATCGGGAATTGTGCTATAACTGGCACAGTGGTCGGGTTTGCTGCCAGTGCCTGTCCTACGACCAATGTCAAATTGCCACCTGCGCTATCACCGCAGGGAATAAGTCCGCTGAGTTGAAGATTAATTGCATCCTGATTTTCAGCAAGCCAACGGGTTGCCGCGATGCTGTCCTCTGGAGCGGCCGGGAAGGGGGCTTCAGGACCCATCCGATAATCAACCGCTACAACCGGCATATCCATGGCTTTTGCAACATAAGTGCAAAAACTGTGATGCGATTCCAAATCGCCAATGACAAACCCGCCGCCATGATAAAAGACAATTAGCGGAGTTTCTTCAGTACGCTCAGTTTGACTGTCATAGAGCCGCAAGGGAATCGATCCTGCCGGTCCAGGACAAGTTAAATCCTCGATCCGAGAAACTTCGACTGCATCAGCTTCCAGCATCTCTCCCATTGCATTGTACATTTCGCGGGCTTCAGCAGGAGATACCTCTGAGAGGAGCGGCGCCTCGGAAGCCTCCATCATGGTCAATATCATTTGTACATCGGGTCGAACAAAGGCGTCTGTCATCAACTGTCTCCTGTCATTTAATCGCTCGATTAGATCAGGCGGGGTTCATCGCGCAAGCCTATTCCGGCACCTTGTGATGATAGGCAAACAAACAAATGCTTTATCCCTATTAGTTTTTATGGTTTGAAGCGGTTGGAAAAGCTGATCTATCGGCTTTCTCTTAGTAGGAATATCGGAAGACAATATGGCGACAGCGGTTAAGCAGGGCGAACCCAAGAATGAACATCCTAGCGGAGGCGAGAATGTCGTTGTCCGTTTTGCCGGAGATAGCGGCGACGGGATGCAGCTTACTGGAGGGCAGTTTACGCTATCCACAGCGCTTGCGGGCAATGATCTGGCGACTTTCCCGGATTTCCCGGCGGAAATTCGAGCGCCGCAAGGTACGCTTTTCGGCGTTTCTGCCTTTCAGATTAACTTCGGATCCCGTGCGATTGAAACGGCTGGTGATCAGCCGGATGTTCTGATTGCCATGAACCCGGCGGCGTTGAAAACCAATGTGCAACAGGTGCGACCGGGCGGGCTGGTGATTGCTGATGAAGGCGAGTTCGGGAAACGCAATCTCGACAAAGCTCATTATGACAGCAATCCTCTTGAAGATGGCTCGCTAGCAAAATGGCAACTGCTCAAGCTGAATATTTCGCAACTTACGCTGGATGCAGTCAAGGAATTTGGTCTTGGTAACAAGGAGGCTTTGCGTTGCAAAAATATGTGGACGCTGGGTCTGTCGCTTTGGATGTTCGAGCGCGAGCGCGAACCAGTTATCGATTGGCTGAACACCAAATTTGCCAAACTCCCTAATGTTGCAAAAGCCAATATTGCCGCTCTTAATGCCGGGCACGCATATGGTGAAACAGCGGAACTTTCTGGAGAAGGTCTAGGCACAGGCCACCTTCCAACACACCGCATCGGCGCTGCGCCCGCTACGCCTGGCGTTTACCGAACCGTTACGGGAGCAGAGGCGATTTCACAGGGGCTGGTTGCCGGCGCGCAATTGGCCGGCTTACCGATGTTCTTTGGTGGTTATCCTATCACGCCAGCATCAGCGATCTTGCATCACCTGTCCCGGCTCAAAGAATTCGGTGTCACAACCTTTCAGGCAGAAGATGAGATTGCGGCGATTACTGCGGCCATTGGCGCTAGCTACGCGGGTAGCCTAGGTATCACTTCATCTTCCGGCCCCGGTATTGCACTGAAGGGTGAGGCGATGGGCCTCGCCATTATGACAGAATTGCCGTTGGTTATAGTGAACAGTCAACGCGGCGGTCCTTCTACCGGGCTTCCGACTAAGACCGAACAATCGGATCTCTATCAGGCGGTTTATGGGCGTAACGGCGATGCACCCATGCCGGTTATTTCGGCACGCTCCCCCGGTGATGCATTCGAATGTGCAATCGAAGCGGTACGCATTGCGGTGCAATATATGACACCGGTGATGTTGTTGACTGATGGCTATATCGCCAATGCTGCCGAACCTTGGAAAATCCCGGATGTCAGTTCACTGGAACCGTTCCCGGTCAAATTTCTCGAGAAAAAACCGGAAAGTGGCTTGCTACCTTATAGCCGTGACGAGAAACTCGCCCGTCCATGGATTAAACCCGGAACGCCGGATTTGATGCACCGCATTGGTGGTATCGAAAAAGCAGTTGATACCGGGCATATTGAATATGGCCCGGCCAATCACCAGACCATGACCGAAATTCGACGTGACAAGGTTTTGGGCGTAGCTGACAGCATAGCTGATCAGGAAATTGCATTGGGCAATTCTGGCGGCAAGCTGGCGGTTGTAGGATGGGGGTCAACTTTTGGACCGATTCATCAAGCTGTGCGCAAGGCAATCGATGCCGGCAAAGATGTGGCACATATCCACATCCGCAATATCTGGCCGATGCCGAAAAACATGAATGAATTGCTGAAAAGCTTTGACCGTGTGATTGTTCCGGAAATGAATACCGGACAATTGAAAACCATTTTGCGTGATCAGTTTTTGATCGACGCAATGCCCGTGAACAAGGTTTCCGGACAGCCGTTTACCATTACCGAAATTGAAGCCGCGATTGAGGAGGCTTTATCATGACCGAGATGACCAAAGTAGAAACGACCCTGAAAGACTGGGAAACCGATCAAGAAGTCCGCTGGTGTCCCGGTTGTGGTGACTATGCGATTTTGAAGGCCGTGCAGCGAACCATGCCGCAACTTGGTGCTGATCCTTCGAACACCGCCTTTATCAGCGGTATCGGCTGCTCTTCGCGTTTTCCCTATTATATGGAAACATACGGCTTTCATACGATCCACGGTCGTGCACCGGCTGTTGCGACGGGTGTTAAACTTGCCAATCCTGATCTGGATGTCTGGATCATAACCGGCGATGGTGATGCGCTATCGATTGGTGGCAATCACACCATGCACCTTTTGCGTCGCAATCTGGACGTGCAGTTCATGCTGTTTAACAACGAAATTTATGGTCTGACCAAAGGGCAATATTCGCCAACCAGTCGGCAAGGGACGCATAGTCCTTCGACGCCATATGGTTCGGTTGATCGCCCTGCGTCGCCCTGTGCGTTCGCTTTGGGTGCCGGCGCACGATTTGTCGCGCGCGGGATTGACGTCCACAAAGGTTTGCCTGATGTGCTGAAGGCCGCTCATGCTCACAAGGGAACATCATTCATCGAGATTTTCCAGAACTGTATCGTCTACAACAAGGATGTGTTTGACGAGTTTGCGGCGAAGAAAACTGCAGCCGATACCCAGCTGCATCTGGTAGACGGCGAACCGATGCTCTTTGCCAAAGGCGAGAAAGGCATTTCTCTGAACCATGACACGCTACAAATGGAAGTTGTCGATGTGACTGACGGCGACTGGGAAGCGGCGGGTGTGATCGTCCATGACGTGAAAAACCGCTCGGTGGCCCATATGCTGGTGGAAATGCAATTCGGTGAATTTCCGATGGCGCTTGGCGTGCTTTATGACGATCCGCGTCCGACGTTCGAGGCAGCTGTGGTTGCCCAGAATGAGGCATCTTCTGTCGGAAAAACGCCGGATTTACAGGCTTTACTGAACAAAGGTCAGACCTGGACGGTTTCGGAAAACGGAGCGGATGGGCCGGAACTCTGACAATCAATGGATAACTTAACCCATAGCCTGGCTGGCGCAGTTTTGGGTCAAATAGGCTTGAAGAAAAAGACCGGCCTGGGAATGGCAACGCTGATTATCGCGGCGAATGTTCCTGATATCGATGCTTTTGCGGTGTTGTTGGGTGGGCAGCACCATTTGGCCATAAGGCGTGGGATTACGCATGGCCCTATTGCCATGGCGATCTTACCTTTTCTTTTGGCCGGGCTCATGATCTGGTTTGATCGATGGCAAACAAAAAGAGGAAAGCGTCCTGCCGATCGATTGCCATTGCACAAGGGGTGGTTGCTTGCGCTAGCCTACATTGGAACGCTGAGTCATCCGGCGCTGGATTGGCTCAATAGCTATGGCGTTCGGGTTCTGGAACCATTTAGCAGCACTTGGATAGCCGGTGATACGATATTCATTATTGATATCTGGATATGGATCGCTCTCATCGCCGGATTTTGGATTTCGCGGCGGCGCGAGAAACAAGGCATTGCCAACTGGCAGCGCCCAGCGTGGATCAGCTTTACGGCTATCTGCGCCTATATATTCGCTAATGGAGCGATAACTGGAGTAGCAGAGTCGCGCACTACGCAGTGGCTGAAATCTGAAACTTCGATCGAGCCGGAACTGGTTGTCGCAAATCCTTTGCCGGTCATGTTTTGGAAACGCGCAATGTTATGGCGCAGTGCAGAATTATATGGTGGGGAAGACTTTGATCTTTTCTCTTCAGACATGGCGAAGTTTCGGAATCAAGGCGGGAATCTTGGTACACCGCATATGCTGAATCATCCAGCCGTTGCCAAAGCCGGAGAAATAGATCCAGAAGTAAAAGCCTATCTATTCTGGTCCCGTATGCCAGTCGTAACCGTTGAAGATAAAGACGATAATTATCTTGTTACCCTGCGCGACCAACGGTTCATGATTTCTGGAATCGGCAATCAGTTTGTGGTTCAAACCACTGTCCCCAAAGACAGGTTGGATGAAGCCGAGCGCTGAGTAATGGGGGAAGTATGATCTCCCCAAAAATAATCTGGTTTCGCCGCGATTTACGCCTTGCTGATCAGGCTGCGGTTTTTGCTGCCGCCGCCACTGGTCCGGTCATACCCGTCTATATTCTTGATGACGAAACACCCAAACATCGCAAAATGGGCGCTGCTTCGCGTTGGTGGTTGCATCGATCTTTGGAAAAGCTGGAAGCCTCATTGCGTGATTCGGGGTCGCAGTTAATCCTCCGTCGTGGGCGGGTTTCGGACGTATTGGCCGAAATTGTCAAATCATCCGGAGCGACCGAAATTCATGGCCTCCATCACTATGAGCCCTGGTGGCGCAATGCAGAACGGGCGGTTGCCGCAGAGATTGAAGGCCAAGCAAAGCTTGTGCTGCATCATGGCAATTACCTGCTTCCACCCGGGACATTAAAAACTGGCGGCGGTGGGCACTATAAAATCTACACGCCGTTCTGGAGAGCATTGCGAGAACATATGCCACCACAACAATCGATCGGTGCACCTAAAAAATGGGAAGCGCCTTCCAAATGGCCGCGAAGTGATAGCCTGAATGATTGGAACCTGCTTCCGACAAAACCCAATTGGGCGACCGGATTTGAGGAAAACTGGAATCCCGGGGAACAGGGCGCAGCAGATAGTCTTTTGAGCTTTGCGAAGGTTGCGGAGGAATATAGTGAAGGACGAAATCTACCGTCCAAAAAAATGGTTTCACGGTTGTCCCCGCATCTGCATTTTGGCGAGATTAGTCCTGCAACGATCTGGAACCGCTTCGCTGGGCAGGGCAGCAAGGTGGAAACCTTCCAGAAGGAATTGGTTTGGCGCGACTATGCACAAAATGTGATTCTCCAATTCCCGCAATATGGTGGAAAAAGCTATCGCGAGAAAATGCGCGACTTTCCTTGGCGTAAGATATCTGCCCCTGAAGTGCGGTTCGACTTTGATGCCTGGTGCAAAGGCCGGACCGGCTATCCCATCGTAGACGCTGGCATGCGCGAACTTTGGGCAACCGGCTGGATGCACAACCGCGTACGGATGATTGCGTCGAGCTTTCTGATAAAACATCTCCTGATCGACTGGCGTGAAGGAGAAAACTGGTTCTGGGATACTTTGGTAGACGCTGACTATGGTAGCAATGCAGTGAACTGGCAGTGGGGTGCGGGTACGGGAGTAGACAGCAACATGTTCGTACGGATCATGGCGCCGCTAACACAATCGGAAAAATTCAATGCCGGTGATTATATCCGTAAATGGGTTCCGGAACTGGCTGGCTTGGATGATCCTTATATCCATGACCCCGAAGAACATGGTTGCAAACCCAAAGATTATCCGTCCAAGATCATAGCGCATAAACAGGCCAGGGAGCGCGCGCTAGCCGCCTATCAAAAGGTAAAATGATGTCGGATCGTCTAAAAGGAAAATTTTGTATCATCACCGGTGCGGCGAGGGGTATCGGCAAGGCGATTGGGCAAGCCTTTGTTGATGAAGGAGCAAGAGTGCTTCTCACCGATATTGATGAGGAAATACTGGAAAAAGCAGGCTCCGAGCTAACTTGTGAAACACAAAGACTCGATGTTCGATCTGAAGCAGATTGGGAAAGCCTGGCGGAACAATATCCCGAAACGGATGTGGTCGTAAACAATGCCGGCGTGACCGGATTCGAAGCCAGCACAAATCCGCAAGACCCCGAACATACAGCATTGGAAGATTGGCGTTCTGTGCATGCGGTCAATCTGGATGGAACGTTTCTGGGCTGTCGCTACGCAATCAAGGCGATGAAGGAAAAAGGCTCCGGTTCGATCATCAATATATCGTCTCGTTCCGGCATGGTGGGAATTCCGGGCGCAGCGGCCTATGCTTCGTCCAAGGCGGCCATTCGCAATCATAGCAAGACCGTGGCGCTCTATTGTGCTCAGAATGGCTGGAACATTCGCTGCAATTCGATCCATCCTGCTGCGATTATGACGCCGATGTGGGAACCTATGCTGGGAGAAGGCATCGCACGAGAAGACGCGATGAAAGCGTTGGTTAAAGATACACCGATGCAACGATTTGGTGAGGCCAGCGAAGTGGCTGCAATTGCGGTATTGCTGGCATCAGATGAAGCCGGTTATATTACTGGTGCGGAGATGACCATCGATGGTGGGATACTGGCGGGTTCTGCTGCCGCTCCCGGTCGGGAAGATTGAGCCTAACCAACAAATTTCATACATTGCCATAGGCTTAGCACTGGTCCATATTCATGGGCATGAATGTTGAGGCGCCAAAACGCGGAAAGCACCTGCTCGAACCGCGTAAACAGTTTGAAGGCAATGCCGGATTTCTGTCTCGACGGTTTGCGCCATTTTTCCACCGTATATTGGACCGTATAGACGCCGGTATGGATCACGGTGCATTTGAAGGCCATTTACCTGATGGCACTACCCGAATTGTTGGTGGTCGCGGTGAAGGGCCTATGGTCGAAATTACGCTCCATCGCTGGCGGTCGCTGCTGCGACTGATGAAAAGCGGTTCGGTGGGTTGGTATCGCGCATGGGAAAAGGGGGAATGGGAAAGTCCCGATCTGGTAGGCGTTTTTGACCTATTCTCACGAAACCGGGCAGGTTTGAAAAATCTTGGCCGCGCATCGGGGCTGTTTAACTGGATTGTTAGCCGCCGTCACAAGGCCCGCCGCAATGACAAGAAACGGGCACGTCAAAATATTCAGTTTCACTATGACTTGGGTAATGATTTCTACAAGCTGTGGCTTGACCCCAGTATGAGTTATTCCAGTGCACTTTTTGAGAAAAATGACCAATCTCTGGAAGATGCTCAGCGCAATAAAATCCGATCCATCGCCGAACGAACCGATGCAAAACCGGGTCAAAATCTGCTGGAAATAGGCTGTGGATGGGGAACGCTCTCTGGTACTTTGGCAAACGAGTATAAGCTGGAAGTCACGGGAATCTCGCTGTCCGATGAGCAAACCAAATGGGCGAGGGAACACCATCCAGAAGCCAAGTTTTTGATTCAGGATTATCGGGATGTCGATAGTCAGTTTGATGCCATAGCCAGCGTTGAAATGGTTGAGGCGGTTGGCCGCGAATATTGGCCCGATTTCCTGGATTGTATTGCGCGAAACTTAAAGCCGGGAGGACGGGCCGCGCTGCAATATATTGCCATCTCTGATGATATATTCGAACAATATGCAGCCAGTGCTGATTTTATCCAGACCTTTGTTTTCCCCGGCGGTATGTTGCTGTCCGAAAGCAGGTTTCGAACCCTTGCGGAGAAGCGCGGGCTGGAATGGACAGACCAAAAGAATTTCGGATTGGATTATGCAGAAACGCTAAAAATCTGGCGTGAAAATTTCGATGCCGTGGTTGAAGCGGGCAATCTGCCAATCGGCTTTGACGAGAAATTTGTGCGGCTATGGCGTTACTATCTGACCTATTGTGAAGGTGGATTCCGGGGCGGCGGGATCGATGTAGCGCAAGTGACTTTGATTAAAAAATAGAACGGGAGAGTTTGATGCAGTTGAGAAAGAATCTTATGTTGGCGGTGGCTAGTGCCGCGATGTGTTTAACTCTTCCGGCCTGTGAACAGGTACAAAAAGTCGCAGCGGATGCAGCAGGATTGCCGACTGACAAAAACATATTATTCTGGACGGATGATCAACGGGACAAAGCGTTTCGAATGATGGATACATTGGTGCCGTCCAACACCATTGCGGCAGGCGATAATCCGAAACAGTTGGAAAAAGGAACCGCATTGCCCAAAACTTATGAA
>Ga0316204_10003404_pt1 | contig 31979 bp, 34 predicted proteins | sample 6monrhotite_MG_2_FD_205661 | JGI IMG/M metagenome (GOLD analysis project Ga0316204, IMG submission 205661) | Microbial mat bacterial communities from mineral coupon in-situ incubated in ocean water Damariscotta River, Maine, United States -... | ecosystem: Environmental > Aquatic > Marine >... | reverse complement strand
AAAATCTGTGCCGCGGCATCCATGAGGAAGCTTCTTTCTTGAGGAAAAGAAATCAATCTGCGGCAATCGATGTAAACGGGGCTCTGGCGTCCAGATTTTAAAGTGAAAGGCTCCCGCGCATTAAAAAGAATTGACTTTGTATCGAGCAAAATTTGCGCTGCTGTTTTTGCGATCTGGTTTCTATCCATGGTCATGAGTTGTCTCTTATATTTTGCATCATCGTCAATTAATTTTATGAATTCGTTCATTGTGGCGCCAGTGACGGAAAGAATTTTAGCGATGCTTTCTGTCGATGGCCATCTGGGCTTTCCATCAGGGCTAAGACGTTTGCTTTTGTTAAAGGATGTGGGGTCCAGCCCGGCTTGTTTGGCGAGCCCGGACGGCGAATAACCAAAGGCATTTGCAAGCCTGTCAATTGCAAGCCAGATTTTATCGTGCGTTAACATAGGACGATAGTCCCATTTGTCGGAGGGGAAATAAAGGAAAATAAATAGGAATAAATTCTTATTTCTCTTGACTCACTTAAAAAAATATAGCACAAACTAGAACATAAAGGGAACAAGTATATCTAAAATCAAGGAGCGCAACGAAAATGACCTCAAAAAAACCAACAGATAAAAAAGAACACGGGTCAGTCGAGACGGTGCCATTTCAAAATGCGGAGGAGGCTTGGTTCTGGTTTATTGCCGCACAACAAGCCAGACTGGATGGCGCACGTTTTGTGGCAGGGCAGGGAGCCTGTCCACGCCCTTGTGAGCCAATAGATATTTTGAAAATTCTGGACAGATTATATCGCCAAAGGCGTTTGTTAAGGGATCACCTTTTGGTCTTGCGTCATTATGGGCGCAGATATCTCGCACCTGATTTTAGACGCTCAAAAGAGCTGCGAGCCGCCGAACTTTGGTCCGAAGCTATGGAACGTATCGGTGTGGTGTTAGAGGCTAAAAATATTATTCAGGCTCAAAGCAATGCCCATGAAAGCTGGTTCGAAGAGGCGATGCTGTATGAGAATTATAATATGGACCTACCTGCAAAACCGAATAAAAACACAATGAGCCTTATCAAATGAGTGCAACTTTCTCAAAACAAAAAACGCCCATAGCATGGGTGGTCTTTAGTGGTGAAGCGGACATCGCTTGGCTCAAAATTTTAAAGCCGGGTTTCAGACACTGCGCTGTATTGCTCAATGATGGAGAAAGATGGATAACGGTAGATCCTCTTTCCAGCTACACAGATATATGCGTTCACGCGCTCCCTTTGGATTTTAATTTACCGCAATGGATGCGTGATAGCGGTTACATAGTAACGCAAGCGCCGGTTTATCGAGGTTGTAAACCTGCGCCTTGGACCGTACTAAGCTGCGTCGAATCTGTTAAACGCATTTTGGGAATTCGCAAACGTATGATTTTTACGCCGTGGCAACTCTATCGTCACTTAACCTCACTGGAAACATCACAATATTCTAAAGGAGATTTAGCATGGGAAGTTTAACTTCAAGACCCAGCGTACCAACACAGCCACAGGTTGTGTTTGTGCCCCAACCTGTTGTAACCACACCACCTGCCGCGCCAACACCGTCAGGTGAAGCCAAAGAAAATTCTGCAGAAGAAACCTCTTCGGAAGCAAGAAGGCAAAATTTGCTCGGACGTGAACGAAGCCGCTTTGGCACAGTTCAAACGGGTTTTCGCGGGCTTTTGGGCGTGTCGAATGAAACCGGTCAACGCAAAACCCTCTTGGGCGAATAGGAAGATAAAATATGCAAAATGAAAATAATATTCACAGTGTTCAGGAAATAAATGATCACGAACAAATTCAAAAACGTCTCGGATTGATTTTACGCCGCTTTGAGGCTGCGCGAAACAAACGAGGAAACTGGGAAAACCTATGGGAGGAGTGCTATGATTTCGCACTGCCTCAACGTGGCGGGTTCACTGCTCAGTCTCTCGCCGGCGCTCGGCAAACGGACCATGTCTACGATGCCACAGCAATGGATGCCGCCGATCAGCTTGCATCAAGCATGCTGGGAAATTTGACTCCAACATGGTCCCAATGGTTTGGTTTAAAACCCGGACCGGATCTTACCGATGCAGAGGCAGAAACATTAGCGCCCGCTTTGGAAAAAGCGGCAAAAGTCATCCAGGATCACTTTGATCGCTCTAATTTCGCAGTCGAAATTCATCAATGTTATCTTGATTTAATAGTGGGAGGAACAGCTAGCCTCAGCTTTGAAGAGGCTGATCCCGGAAGTTTCTCCGCCTTTAAATTCTCTGCGATCCCTTTAACCAACATCGTGTTGGAAGAGGGGGATAACGGCTATCTGGATGGAGCTTTCCGTCAAATGAAAATGACGCTAGAGCAGCTATCCGCCCGTTATCCTTTTGTGAATTTACCGGCAAATATTTTACAAAGATCAGAGCAAAACCCTCAAGAGCGATTTAAAATTCTTGAGGCTGTGCTGCCCGATGGCCTGATTTACACTTACCATGCATGTTTAGTGGAAGATGTTGATCAGCCGGTATTGTTAACAACCGGTCAGTTTGAACAATCGCCTGTTATTTCTTTTCGCTGGTTAAAATCACCGGGGGAAATATACGGACGCTCACCGGTGATGAAAGCTCTGCCGGATATCAAAACGGCGAATAAAGTTGTCGAGCTTATTCTTAAAAATGCATCAATCGCAGTAACGGGAATATGGCAGGCCGATGATGATGGTGTGCTTAACCCCGCGAACATCGAACTGACACCAGGGAGTATAATTCCCAAGGCTATCGGGTCAAAAGGCCTGCAACCATTGAACATGCCGGGAGATTTTAACGTATCCCAACTTGTGCTGGATAGTTTGCAATCCCGTATACGTCATGCGCTTTTGGCAGACCGTTTAGCGCCGATTGCCTCTCCAAAAATGACGGCCACAGAAGTGCTTGAACGAAGCGCAGAAATGTCACTTCTTCTTGGGGCCACATACGGAAGACTACAATCGGAATTATTAACACCGCTCATTAAACGTGCGTTCAAAATTCTAAAACGTCGCGGTGAAATTCCCGATATTGATCTGGATGGGCGACTGGTTGTTGTTGATTACCGTTCTCCGCTGGCGAGGAATCAAGGGCAGAAAAATGTTCAAAACACATTGAGCTGGATTAGCTCTGTCCTGGCTATGGGACCAGAAGCATCGCAAGCGATAAACCTGCCGCAAGCCGCTCGTTTTCTAGGCGATGCTTTGGGCGTGCCCAATGATCTAATAAGAAAAGAATTGCCACAACTTGATCTCTCGAGCTTACAGCAAACCGTGGGTGCGGTTGTTGATGCGCCCTCTCAAACAGCAGAGATAGGCGATGAAACTGAACAAAATGGGGAGCAGGTATAATGTTTGGAATATTCAAAAAAGACCAGCCCCTGCCAATAACAGCCGAAGGAAAGGGGCTTGTCCACTCTCCGCCAGAACTAGGGAAAATGGAGCTAAGGGATGTAGAAAAATCCTTTGCACGTTTGTTTGCGTCGGAAGACGGTCAAAAAGTTCTGGCGCATTTGCAGGTGATCACGTTTCACAGAGCGCTAGGCCCCAGTGTCGGAGATGAACAACTTCGTTATATGGAAGGCCAGCGAGCAATGGTCGCAACAATTTTACGCCTCATAGATCGAGGCCGTAAACCTCAGTAAAATTTCAACTCAACACTAAAATGAATTAGGAGACTAAAACATGACAAATTTATTGGTAGAAGACATCGATCCGGACATGGTACCGGAGAAGTTCAAAAACCCCGAAACAGGAGCCGTCCGTTTGGAGGCTCTGGTCAATTCATATTCCGAACTTGAAAAAAAAATGTCAGGAGCTCCAGCAGCCCCGCATTCACCAGATGAATATTGTATTAACTGTGAGCATGGGTTGTTTGAACCCGATGCTGAGGTTAACCAGAGACTGCATGCGAAAGGTATGACGCAGGACCAAGCTCAGGAAGTTTACGACTTGGCCGCTGAAAAAATGGTGCCCATGATTAACGGCATAGCCGGAGACTTTAGCGCAGACCGAGAAGTTGAAAAGCTAATCGGGCATTTCGGTGGTGCTGATCAATGGAAAGAAGTGTCAAGGCAGTTGCTGGCATTCGGTCAACGGAATTTACCCGAAGATGTGCTGGAAAATCTATCAAGCTCTTTTGAAGGGGTGCTCGCTCTTTATAAAATGATGAAATCTGATGAACCCGGTTTAAAAAACCAGAGCGAAAACCCATCGGCTGTAGGAGAGCAGGATTTACAGACGATGATGCGGGACCCTAGATACTGGAAAGATAAAGACCCCGCTTTTGTATCCAAAGTAACCGAAGGGTTTAAAAAAGTTTACGGTAAGTAAACCAAAAGGCCGGCATTATGTCGGCCTTTATTTTACTCTCGGAAGTTTAAGTCAGAACTGGCTTTGAGAGGCCGCAAATTGAGACGCAACATAATCATCAACAACATTTTGAAAGTTACTGCGAATCTGTTGTGTTAACGGTCTAAATTCAAACGCAATTTTACTTTTTGTTTTTCTGACAACTTTCGCCGCATGAGGCACATCTATAATGCTGTCTCGTAATTTGAACTTTAAGGTCATGTTAACCTCATCAAGTGTACCGAACTCACGTTCATCAACATTAAGCATGACGCCGCCAAGCGACCAGTTTTCAACGGGATATGTTTTTCCGTTGATAACGGTAACGCATCTGTCACAGTCACGACGTGTATAACGCCGGCGAGCTGTGTGAGGCTCATTATTGTTCTCTGCTTTCAATGATGAAAATAAACGACCAAACATTTTTTATCCCTAATCCAGCCCCACTCTAGCTATTCTGGAGAAATATTACAATATTGCCTTGCGCAGGGCGTGTGTAAATTATGGCAATTATAAAGGCGCGGCGGTAGAAAAGTCAAATAACGAACAAAAAAAATACAAGTTATCCTTGACAAAAAAGGAATAAAATCCTATTTTATAGTCATCAACACCACTTTTGTATCTAAAATAAAGGTGGTTTTCGAATATAAATATGCCGAGAACAGGCTTAAACAAAGCACTGCCGCATATTTCCTGCATATGGCCATCATAATTTTGATGAAAACCAGGAGGAGCAGGCCTCTCAAAAACATCTTTTAACATTCAAATATGAGGTTATGCCTATGTCTACTACAATAGATCAGGCCTTCATTAAGCAGTTCGAGCGCGAAGTGCATGAAGCCTATCAGCGTCAGGGTTCTAAATTACGGAACACTGTACGCACAATTTCAAACGTGAACGGATCTTCCGCTGTTTTCCAAAAAATCGGCGTCGGAACCGCATCCACAAAATCCACTCACGGTCTTGTCCCGGTTATGAACCTGGATCACTCGAACGTCGAGGTAACACTGGAAGATTATTACGCCGGTGACTGGATCGATCGTCTTGATGAGTTGAAAATTAACATTGACGAGCGTCAGGTTATTGCCAATGCCGGTGCAAATGCATTGGGACGCAAGACTGATGAGCTGATCATTAACGGCCTTGCTGGTGCGTCTGCAAACACGATTGCTGACGGTAATGTCGGCATGACAAAGGATAAAATCCTCCAGTCTTTTGAGCTTTTCGGTGAAAAAGATGTGCCAGACGATGGTCAGCGTTTTTGTATCGTTGGTTGGAAACAATGGAGCGAGCTTCTTGCTATCGATGAATTCGTAAATGCGGATTACATCGGTTCTGATGCCCTGCCATTCTCCACGATTACACAGGCAAAAATGTTCTTGGGGACAGTGTTCATTCCTCATTCAGGCCTGCCTGTAGATGGAAACGATATCCGTTCATGCTTCTGGTATCACAAAACATCTGTCGGTCACGCGGCTTCAAGTGATGTGGCAACCGATGTTTCATGGCACGGCGATCGCGCGGCCCATTTCGTGAATAACATGATGAGCCAGGGCGCCGGTCTTATTGATGAAGACGGTGTCGTTACAATCGAATGTGATGAAACACCTGACTAATCCAGAACACGCACAAAACCTAAAAAGGAGAAATCATTATGGCTTTTACAGCTTCTGATTTGAGCGTGCTTGCGTACGCCAACAACTTCACACTCTGGCACTATGTGACGATCGATGCAGACGTCACAGTGGCTGCTTATCTCGATAAGGCTGCCGACATGCTTCGTGTGAATGATTTAATTATTGCGAATGTCGATACTGACGGAACACCTGCGACAATATTTTATGTTGTCACGGCCAATAGCGGCAGCAGTGTAACGATCGCGGCTTATGCTTAAGACCGCCTCGTTCTCTCCCCGAACGTACCTTTTTAAAGGTACAAACATTGTGAAGGCTTGAGCGCATATATTTTGTGCGCTCGTCGCCGCAGCTTTGTGTTCCTGATGGAGAGTATCGACCATCCTGGTGCAGCCCTGTCCCATGCTGGCAACAGCCTGCCTTCTCCTCTTCAGGCAGGGGGAGGGTTGCACCTCTTTTTTTATTTTTGGAGATTATTTATGGCCTTGAACGATGTCGCGCTGGCTTCCCGCGCACTGATAAGAATTGGCGCAAGCCCTATAACAAGTTTTGATGACGGCAGTGCCGAATCCGAAATCGCAGGCGCATTATTCGCCCCCGTACGTGATGCATTGCTATCGGCATATCCGTGGACATTCGCAAGCGGGCAGATCGCTTTAACCCAACTGCTAACGGACCCCATTGTCGATTACAGCTATGCGTTTGCCTTGCCAAACGATTACTTACGCGCCATTTCGGCGGGTACGGGCACAAAGGGACGCGGACTGAATTATAGAATTGCCCGAGGCGCATTACATACAAACGCACAAAGCGTAATACTGACTTATATTTTTAGACCTGACGAAGCGGAGTTCCCTCCGTATTTTGACCAGGCCTTGATTGCGAAATTATCCGCCGAATTTACAATTCCAGTGACGGAGAGCACATCACGCGCAGAAGCGCATTTCAGAATTGCCGAAAACGAATATGAGCGCGCCCGTCAAATCGACGCACAGCAGGATACACCGAACAAAATCGAGAGCTTTTCGCTCATTGATGCGAGAGATTAAAAAGGGAGATTGATTTATGCCTTTTGAAAGAACTCTGTCTCAACGCCGCGACCCGTTTGGCCGCATTGACGAGGACTCGGATTCTGGTTTCAGAGAAGTTCGCCAGCGGCCCTTGGTCCAGAATGTCAGAAAGCTGACAAACCTTGAGGATAATGTTGGGCGCAATGAACCTAACAATCGCCGTGATGTCGCCAAGGTTGAAACGCTTATGGCCCGTGAGGGTCGGTTTGACATCAGTCGCACCGACGGACCAACTGGAATTTTCAGCATAGGACTTGAAGGGTCGATTAAAGATTTTCAGACCGATAACAGCTTGAAGAGCGATGGCCTCATTACCCCGCGCGGCGAAACCATTACATCAATGATTAGTTTAACATCGTTGGATGCCGAAGGTGGAGAAGATGATGGTAGCGACAATGGAGATGGTAAAGGAGGCGGAAACACGCCAACTCCCGAACCCAAACCACCACCGCCGGAACCAAAACCTGAACCTAAAGATCCTGATGGAAAACCAACGCCACCAAAACCGGAACCAAAGCCCGATCCGCCACCAAAACCGAAACCAAAGCCTGACCCTCCGCCAAAACCGGACCCAAATAAGCCGGATTGTAGTGATTTGGAGGTAGCTCTTGACAATGCTGAAGCAATTCTTGATCAAGGAGAGGCTGAGCTTGCTGCTGTAGAAGCAGAAATAGCTGGAGAGAAAGCAGAACTAGAGTCTCAGCTCGCGAATTTGCAGCAAGAACTTGATGCAATGATTACTGCTAAAAAGCCTATGGGCATCGCCGTAACAGGCATAGGTGTTGCCGCAGGTGGCATCGGGGGTGGTCTAGCCGGGTCTGCCATCTCAGGAGGAATAGGAACCCTTCCTGGAGTTGCGAGTGGTGCTAAATTCGGATTAGAGGCTGCTGAACGAGCAAGAGAGAAAATACAGGCAGATATCGATGCAAAACAACAGGAAATTTCTGATATTCAAGCACAAATTGACGCTTTGGATGCTCGTTTGGCGCCCCTGGAAGCAGCAGTAGCTGAAGCAGAAAGTCTTGTATCTGAGGCACAAATTGCGTTAGATGCATGTATGGCAGCAGAAAGGGGCTGAAATGCGTTTTTTAGAAGATGTATCATTGAAAGACATTATAAGAGATTTTACATTTTTGTTTTTTATATCCTATTGGTCAGGGTTTTTGACAGGATATGCAACGTATTTCGCGGAAGGTGACTTTGACAATCAGGTTTATACCTTCATTAATTACTGCTCTGTATTTTCAGGATTTTGTTTTATTGCGCGCTGGAATGAAAAAAACAGGATAAAGCACCTGTCCATTGTCGCTGCTTTATTGTTTCTATTAACGCTCGTCGAGGGTGCTCTGACTGAACAGTTGCTGTATTCTGTTTTTGCATTGATTTCTCTTGTTATTATGGTTCCCATAAGTTGGAAAATTGCACAATACAAAACTTAGATTAAGCATTTTTATAGTTTTGAGTTTACAAAAGCCTCGCCCCATTGGCGGGTTTTTTATTGCCTGAATTTTAAAACAATTCCTAAACATTACCGAACATTAAAGGAAAGAACATGACACGTATTCGTGAAATTAAAACCACGTTCACGGCCGGCGAAGTCTCGCGTGAGCTGTTGGGGCGTGGCGATTTGCGCGCCTATGAAAACGGTGCGTTGGCACTGCGTAATGTCTTTATCAAACCTACGGGCGGTGTAACGCGCCGCGCTGGTTTGGGCTATATAGACACGGCGCCCGGCGACGGAAAATTGATCGCATTTGAATTTAATACGCAGCAAACATCATTGCTCGTAATAACCGACGGCAATATTGATATTTACACCGGCGGTACAAAAGAGGCGAGCATCGCATCGCCATGGACAATCGCGCAAATCCCGCAACTGGCCTGGACACAAAGCGCAGATACACTTCTATTGACTCACCCCGAAGTGCCGCCAAAAAAACTGGTGCGAAGTACAGGCGGCGTATGGAGCTTAAACGATTGGTCATTTTTCACCGATAACAATATTGTCTCCCAACCCTATTTCAAATTCGCAGATAGCGAGGTCACGCTCACACCCAGCGGTGCGACAGGCTCGATAACATTGACGGCATCCGAAGATGTTTTTGAGGCAGGGCATGAAAATACGCGTATGCGTGTAGCCGGCAAAGAGGTTGAGATTACAGATTACGACTCGCCAACCGTTGTCACCGTCACAACGATCGAAGACCTCCCCAATACCGACACAACAATTGATTGGTTTGAGCAAGCCTTTAGCCCCGTTCATGGCTATCCCGTCACTGTTGCCTTCCATCAGGACAGATTGGTCATTGGCGGATCACGTGATTTACCCAACCGTCTGTGGTTCTCTAAATCCGGTGATCTCTTTAATTTCGATCTGGGCGAAGGCCTGGACGATGAATCTATTGAGTTCTCCATTCTGTCGGATCAAGTAAATGCAATCCGCGGTATATTCTCTGGCCGTCATTTACAGGTCTTTACCAGCGGTGCAGAATGGCAGGTCACAGGCGACCCTCTTACCCCTGTGAGCGTCCAAATTCGCCGCCAAACACGTATAGGGTCTTTAATCGATCGCTACCTCCCGCCAACCAACGTCGACGGCGCGACGTTATTTATCGCGCGCAACAAACAAGAAGTGCAGGAGTTCCTCTATACAGATTTAGAGCAAGCATATAAGTCCAGTGATCTGGCTCTGCTCTCACGCCATATTATCGAAGACCCCACTGATATGGATTACGATTCAAAGCGCCGGTTGTTGTTTTTGGTGCGCGGCGATGGACAGTTCGCTGCCCTCACCGTATTTCGTGCCGAGCAGGTCGCCGCATGGACGCTGCATAATACGCTGGGGCAGGTGAAATCTGTCGCCGTGGTCGGTGATGATGTCTTCATGTTGGTTCAGCGCGGCAGCGATTATTTAGTCGAGCAATTGGATGATGACCTTAATCTAGATTCCGCTTTGACTGGTGAGGTCGGAGCGCCCGCAACACAATGGTCGGGACTCGATCATTTGGATGCCCAAACCGTGTCCATCGTGGCCGATGGCGAAGTTCAAAATAACCAGACCGTCGTCAGTGGCGCCGTGATGTTGGACGAGGCCGCCAGCTCAATAGAAATAGGGTTGCCGTATACGCATATAGTTGAACCCCTCCCGCCCAGCGAGCTTGGGAATGCAGGTGGAGGACGCCGCGTTCGATTAATCGAAGGGCTCTTCCGCTTGCAGGATACACAAAGCTTAAAACTGGATGTAGGGCGCGGGTTAAATGACATCCCTTTGCGTCAGCTCGGCGAAGACGAAATTCTCGATGCGCCCCCTCCCAAAGTGAATGGAGATATCCGCGTCAGAGCCTTGGGCTGGCAGTCGGATGGCACAGCCGCCCTTTGGCGCATAGAACAGGACGTGCCATTAGCATTCACCCTGCTGTCCGTCACAACAGAACTCAAAGTTAACGATTAAAGGAGAAAACCATGGGAGCAATCACCCCTATAGCCAGCGGACTTACATCAGCTGTGAGTACGCTCAATACGATTAGTCAGGTTGTTGGCGTTGCACAGACACTAAGCGGTTCCAGCGGATCCGGTAAAAATCAGGATGTGGCACTACGCCAATTACAGGAGCGCCAGCGCTTGGAAGAGGCACAACGATCTCAACAAAACGCATTGGAGAGTGAACGTATTGCGCTTCAGTCCTCTCAGGATGAAGAAGATAGACAGCGCTCACTTCGAAGAGCCGTCGCTCGCCAAAGAGCAAGTTTCGGCGGTAGCGGTATAAGCTCCGCCGGAGGCTCCTCCCAAGCCGTTTTATTAGGCCTCTTCGATGAAAACGAAGAAGAATTAAACCAAAGAGAGCAACTCGATAGCTTGAGAAACCGGGCCCTGGATTTGGACGCATCCCAGGCAAGCAGCTTGAACCTTTTACAGGCAACACAATTGCGCCAAAGGCAAAATTTTCAAAAAGAGATGAGCGTTCTCAATAGCGTAAACCGCCTCTTCTAATGAATAACAATTTCTAAAATATCAAAGGACATGAACATGCTTGAACACATCAAGATACCCGATGTGACGCCGATAGCGCGTTACGTTGCAAATGGTACACAAACTGATTTTAGCTACCCCTTTCCCGTATTTGCCAGCGAAGATCTCGCTGTGTATTTAAACGGGGCAAGCCAGATAAGCGGTTTTAGCGTTAATGGAGAGGGTGAAACCTCTGGCGGTTCAGTCGTTTTTGATACACCGCCAGCCAACGGCGTGATTGTCACTTTGGCAAGAGAGCTTCCCATCGAAAGAATCACTGACTTTTTGGAAGGCGGAGGGTTTTCCGCTCAATCAATTAATAATGAGTTGGATTATGTGATCGCCGCGTTACAGCAAGTTAATCGTGAAAATGATTTGATGCTTAAATATGGCGACCACGAAGCATCAGGCGGCACGGAACTACCATCCAAAAATATAAGAGCAAATAAAGCTCTGGGCTTTGATGGTAACGGCGATCCTGTGGCCGTAAGCTTGGAAGGGTCGATGGCGTCTCCAGACTTTACAGCCTCGGGAACCGGTGCGCTCACACGAACGTCTAACGATAAACTATCGGATATAGTTTCGGTCAAAGACTTTGGCGCCATAGGTGATGGCCTTACAGACGATACGATTGCTATCCAGAACGCCTTAAGTGCACATGATAGCGTTTTCCTTCCTGAAGGAGAGTATCTTGTCACAACGTCTATTACGCTTGGCGAACGAAAAACATTGACAGGCTCTGGTCAAAAATCTGTCCTCAAAGCACAGGATAATAGTTTTAATGTGATCGAAATCCCCGAAGAGTTTTCTACCCTTGGATTGTTAAGGATAGAAAACGGTGATGTCGCCGTGCGCCTGAAAAGCGCAAATACTCGCCCCGTTGTTCAAACCTCCGTCTTCGATGTGACTGTTTTTGGAGCGAATATAGGCATTCAGCTTGATGGCGGAACAGATACAAACTATCCATGTTATTGGAATAACTTTGATCGCGTCTTGATTGAGGCCCCGGCCACGCATGGTATCCACCTGACAAAAACCGGCGCAGGAGACACACCCAACGCCAATAAATTTCACGCATGCCGGGTATATTCACACGGTTCTGACATCACGGGTGCAGGCATCTATGTTGAGCATGGCAGTTTCAATAATGCTTTTGTAGATTGCGAAGCAAACGTAAAGGGCACGGCGCAAGGTTGTTTTATTCTGGGCGCCGGCTCCAATAAAACGCTGCTTGTGAACCCTTACGCGGAATCTGACAATCTGGTCCCTAATGTAAAGCTTGAAGCGGGATCAATTGAAACCTCGATCTTTAACTTACTCTCGGCCAGTAATGGATCCGCCATATGGGATTTGTCCGGCGGAGAATACACCGCGTATAACGCAGGATTTCCGAACAAAAACACACTTCAAAAAACAACATGCTCGGACATGAATGCCACGCTGCAACGCTTCGATACCGAATTCATCGATACAAGCGGAAGCGTAACGCTGGACCTTTCACATTCTGTGCATCTGGTCTCCAGCTTTGGCGGTGCTCTGACCGTCAATCTGCCCAATGCAGCGAGTGCGGTCGGCGTAATGATGGTGGTCAAAAAAACCGATAGCTCCTCAAACGTAATCACTGTCAAAGAAACCACAGGCAACGGCCCCGATGGCCGGAATTATTTCCTCGGCGCTGAAAATGATTACATCATGGCGCTTAGTAACGGCGCAGAATGGTTTGTCATTGCATCAAACCGCAGCCCCGGCAATACGCGTTATTTTGACGGCAGCGGCACATACGATATCGACATGGCCGTTGATACATACTTGCTGTCCAGCTTCGGCGGAGCAATGACAGCACGCTTGCCCCCCGCTAACGCCGCAGAGGCCATAGGGCGTACCGTCACGATCAAAAAGACAGACACATCTGCAAATGTCATTACCGTGACAGAGCAGGGCGGAAGCGGACCAGACGGTTTCGCTCAACCGCTTGCCTCTCAATATAACGCGATCACGGTCGTCTCTGATGGCGGTCAATGGTTCATTATCTCTAAATTTTAAGAAAGGCCACCTGTATGCCAACAATTGAAGCGCGAAGCCGTCTGGCTATCGCGGATTTTTTGCCCGGTGCAATCCAGACAGCTTTGGACTCCTACCAGTTTTTTTCCGGAGATCAAGCAAAGTCACAGGAGGAAACCTCGGCCAAGCAATTCAAAGAGCATCACGACGCATGTAAAGTCGCCATTGCACATATTGAGTTACTTATAAAACTGGCGCGTTGGGCCGATTTGCCAGACCCGAAAATTGAAAGCCAAAACCATCAGAAACTTCTGCAAAACCTGATTGAAAAAGGGCAGGCCGAATTGGCAGGCGAAGGTGATCTATGAGTGAAGGCCCTCCCATTAGTCCAGAATATATTAGCCCTCAATCGGCAAAGCTCGATATTACAACCGCTGATTTTAAACTGTTTGTTGTAATCTGGAATCAGGGAATGAACCTGACGACACCGGCGCTGCACCTTAAAATGGCAGACTGGCTGGAGTGGAATTGGCAAAAAGGCAACACCAGATTGCTGATGATGGCTTTTCGGAGTGCAGGAAAAAGCACAATCGTAGGGTTGTTCGCCGCGTGGCTTTTATATCGCAAATCCGATTTACGTATCCTTGTCCTGGCCGCAGATTTCTCACTGGCGAAAAAAATGGTGCGAAATGTAAAACGTGTGCTGGAGCGTCACCCGCTAACGACCCACCTTAAACCGGAAAAAGCGGATCAATGGGCAAGCGATCGTTTTACCGTAAAACGCATGCTGGAATTGCGCGATCCCTCTATGTTGGCCAAGGGCATCACATCAAACATTACAGGCAGCCGTGCCGACATTATTATTTGCGATGATGTTGAGGTGCCCAATACTTGCGATACGCTTGAAAAACGTAAAGAACTGCGCGAGCGCCTTGGGGAAATGGAATATGTCCTTGTCCCGGGCGGAATCCAACTCTATGTAGGAACACCGCATAACTATCATACAATTTACGCCGATGAACCCCGTAAAGAATTTGGCGAAGAGCAAGAGTTTTTGCTGGGCTTTAATCGCCTGAAAATACCCGTTTTGGATAGAACAGGGGAAAGTGCATGGATAGAACGATACAGTGAAGAAGACATTGCGCGTATGAAAATGGCCGCCGGTCCAAACAGGTTCGCAAGCCAAATGATGCTGCAGCCTCGCAATATTGCCGAAGGACGGCTTAACCCGAAACAACTCCGGTTTTATAATGAGGAGCTGGATTACACAAAAGAGCTACAAACGCTTTTTATTGGGCAGACAAAACTGATATCAGCCAGCGCATTTTGGGACCCCGCTTTTGGCTCTGCCAAAGGAGATCACAGCGTTGTCGCGGTGGTTTTCGCAGATGCCGAAGGTCGTTATTATCTACATCATATCAACTATGTACGCACTGACGATAACCAAGACGATGATGAAGCAACCCAGCAATGTAAGCAGGTCGCTGAAATTGCCAAAATACATCATTTGCCCTCATTAAATGTGGAAATTAACGGTATTGGAAAGTTCCTGCCGAACATTCTGCGCAATGAACTGGCAAAGGCTAAAGCGCCCTGTAAAGTTCAGGAAATCAGCCAGACACGCTCCAAAGAACTCCGCATTCTCGAAGCTTTCGACGCTGTTTTGGCCGCGCAAAGACTCTTCGTTCATGAATCCGTGCTGCAAACACCCTTTATGACGGAGATGCAGGAATGGCGACCCGGAGCCAATAAAACCCACGATGATGGGCTGGACGCTGTGGCCGGTGCCTTGGCCGGGCAGCCTGATCGTTTACCCCGTATTTATGGACGAGGCGCTCACAGCTGGATGAAACATGGCGGGTCCCATAAAGCTGACACAGATTTTAAGGTATAAATAATGACATTACTTTCACAGGATTTGGTGTGGTGGATCACAATTTTTGATTTACCCGCTATGGCCGGGCTTCTCGGCCTTATCTGGCGTACGCGCCAGCGTTGCGATGATGCATTGGATGATTTGCAATTTACCCTGGACCGCAGGTCGGACCAGCTGCGCGACGCATTGAATGCTTTTAAGCTGGAAGTCGCGAAAACATATGCTTCTCAACATGATTTACATGCATTGGAAACGCGGCTTGTCGAACATTTACTGCGTATCGAATCCAAACTCGACAAAACAGCGCTTAAGGCCGAAGCCCTTAAAGCCAAATCGGAATAAACCCATAGGAGAAAACATGAAAAGACCAACTCTGACCGCAATCGGCGGTAAGGATGTGCGTCCGCGCGCTGATGCCGAAGATTTTTATCGCGAACTCGAAATTGATGTTCTTGCCCGTACATTGTGGGGTGAGGCACGCGGGGAGGGCAATATTGGCCTCGAAGCTGTCGCCAACGTTGTCCTTAATCGCGTTAAAGTGGCGGAGGCAAATAAGGGCAAATATTGGTGGGGCAGCAACATTATTCAGGTTTGCCAAAAACCTTACCAATTCAGTTGCTGGAACCGTTCTGACCCCAGTTTTCAAAAGCTTCAAAAAGTTGATGAAACGGATTTATATTTCGCAACCTGCCTGCGGATTGCCAGGCGCGCCGTCGTCGGGGTGCTGGACGATCACACAAAGGAAGCAACGCACTATCACGCCGATTATGTTTCACCTTATTGGGCAAAGGGCGAAACACCAACTGTGATAATCGGCCGGCATATTTTCTATAAGATGGTGGAGGTGTAGATGCTTGAATCAATTTTGGCCCGTATTGGCTTGCCCTTGCTCATATCATTTGTATCCGGCGCATTAAAGGAAATTGACACACCTGTCACAAAAGGAGCCGCAAAAGCTTTAGAAGACGTAGATAAGGCATTGAAAAATGGTGTGATTTCTCCAGAGCAAATGCAAGAAGCAAATCGGCATGTGGAGGCGATTTCTTCTTTGAAATCAGAGGAGTACAGAGAGGCTTTTAAACAAATAAATGAATCGTTGAGAGCGGAAATTGCTTCGCAAGATCAATATGTCCGCAGAATGAGGCCAACATTTGGGTATCTCATGGCCATTACATGGGCCGCGCAAATGCTGGGTGTTGCATACGTTATAATATTCGATACGCAACGTGCTGCATCTGTTATTTCTTCTATGGCTTCGCTAAGCGCAATATGGGCTGTCGGACTTTCTGTTCTCGGAATTTATGTCTATAAACGCAGCGAAGATAAAAAGCTTCTGGGGGCTCCCGAAGTTATCTTTTGGAATAAAACACAAGAATAACTGCGAAAACTCTTTTCTCGCGCGTAAATATCATTATATTTCTGCATAACAAATTGCAGGAACCCCCATGAGCGATCAAGTGAACGATCAAAATACGTCAAATCCCAACCCCTACACACGACCAATAGAGCTGGGTGCTAGGCGCATAGCAAAGGCAGCAAATGTTTTCCTGCATATGGAAGCATCCGGCGGAATCTTGTTGGGGATAGCGGCGATTGTTGCGATCATTGTGGCGAACAGCCCACTCTATGTTTACTACGATCATATATTGCACGAGATTTATTTTCGCATAGGATTCGATGAAATTGGCGGCAGTTTTGATTTTGAAGTCAAAAAATCACTGCTCCATTGGATTAATGACGGCTTCATGGCCATTTTCTTTTTCCTCGTTGGGTTGGAAATAAAACGCGAAGTCGTTTCGGGGGAGCTTTCAACACGTTCGCGTGCGTTGCTTCCTGCGTTGGCCGCTGTCGGCGGTATGATCGTGCCTGCTTTATTTTACTGGTATGTAAACAAGGACACACCGGAAAACCTCGCCGGTTGGGCGATTCCTGCGGCGACAGATATTGCATTCGCCCTCGGCGTGTTAAGCCTTTTGGGGACCCGCGCTCCTGTACGTTTGAAGATTTTGCTGACGGCAATCGCCGTTATCGACGACCTTGGCGCGATCTTGATTATCGCCTTTTTCTATACGTCTAACTTAGAGGTTGAACCCCTGTATTTCGGCGCTGTTGCCCTGATCGGGTTGCTGGCTTTAAATCTCAAAGGCGTCACGCGCACCGCTCCATATGTGATACTGGGTGTGATACTCTGGGTCGCTGTGCTGAAATCTGGTGTCCATGCAACGCTGGCCGGTGTTACGGCGGCTTTGTTTATACCTGTGGTTTGCAGAAAAGATCCGACGATCACGCCGTGTAAGACTTTAGAACACGCGCTGCATCCATGGGTTGCCTTTATTATTCTGCCTATCTTTGCTTTTGCAAACGCGGGCGTACCATTCAAAGGCATGGGCTTTCATTCGCTTGGCGACCCAACAACGCTCGGGATTATCCTTGGCCTTGTGATGGGTAAACAAATCGGTATTTTTTCTGCCCTCTTTCTCGCTGTTAAAACCGGTTTGTCACCAATGCCCACAGGTACGCGCTGGATACACCTGTACGCGGTGTCTGCGCTTTGTGGTATCGGCTTTACGATGTCCCTGTTTATTGGCGGCTTGGCTTTCGAAGATCTTCAACATCAAGCCTCGATCCGTCTTGGTGTTCTCGTCGCATCTGTCGTGTCGGCTGTAATCGGCTTTGTAATTCTGCGCTTTGCACCCGGCGAAGTTCAGGTTGGCGAAGTTCAGGTTAAAGAAAAAACGGCCTAGATTTAAACGCCTTTCATGCTATTCTTTCGATGAGTCGTTCGACGCATCAAATAAAGGATATCAAGCATGATTAAAACACCAATTACAGTCGCAAAAGGTGACGGCATCGGTCCGGCGATTATGGACGCCACTCTGGAGATTTTGGATGCAGCGGACGCGCTTTTGGATATTGAAGAAATTAAAATCGGCGAAGCTGTCTATAAGTCAGGTATCCCTAACGGTATAGAGGAAAGCGCATGGGATTCTTTGCGTCGTACGAAAGTGTTCTTGAAGGCGCCAATTACAACTCCGCAAGGCGGCGGCTTCAAATCTCTGAATGTGACCGTTCGTAAATCCCTTGGTCTTTTTGCCAATGTCCGCCCGTGTGTGTCTTATCACCCGTTCGTTAAAACAAATCACCCGAAAATGGATCTCGTCATTATTCGTGAAAACGAAGAAGATCTCTATGGCGGCATCGAATATCGTCAATCACAGGATGTTATGGCCTCTCTGAAGGTCATCACCCGTCCAGGCACCGAGCGCATCATGCGCTACGCTTTCGAATATGCTCGCGCCAATGGCCGCAAAAAAGTCACCTGTATGTCCAAAGATAACATTATGAAAATTTCAGACGGGCTGTTTCATGCGGTCTTCGATGAAATCGCCGCTGAATATCCTGAAATCGAAAACGACCATATGATTGTTGATATTGGTACGGCCAAAGTGGCCAACCACCCCGAAATGTTCGACGTCATCGTCACGACAAATCTCTACGGCGATATTATTTCAGACGTGGCGGCAGAAGTCACCGGCTCTGTCGGCCTTGGCGGCTCTTCAAATATCGGCGTAGATTTCGGAATGTTCGAAGCTGTCCACGGCTCCGCGCCCGATATCGCAGGGGCAGGGATCGCCAACCCGTCCGGCCTTATCCTTGGCTCGATCATGATGCTGACGCATATAGGGCAAGGCGATGTCGCCTCTAAAGTCCATAATGCATGGCTCAAAACACTCGAAGACGGTATCCACACAGGGGAAATTTTCCGCGAAGGCGTGTCCAAAGAAAAAGTAGGCACCGAAGGCTTTACCAAAGCCGTTATTGAACGCCTTGGCAGCATGCCTGAGCAGCTCACACCAAAAGCATACCCCAATGTCGCAGGCGGGCTAAAACTCCCACCGCTAAAACCCCGCATTGACGTGAAAAAAGAGCGTGTCGGCGTCGATATCGGCATCAATTTTGATGGCGCGCCAAACGATCTCGCGGATCAGGTCAACGCATGCGTGAGCGACAATCTCAAGCTTCACATGATCTCCAATCGCGGGACAAAGGTTTGGCCGGATGGCGCACCCGAAACATTTTGCGCTGATAACTGGCGCTTACGCTTCCTTTCCGACAATGATGAACATATCAAAACCTCCCAGGTTCTCGCCCTTATGAACCGTATGAATGAATCAGGTCTTAACTTCACAAAATCCGTGATGCTTCATAATTATGACGGAAAACCCGGCTTCACTGTTGCACAAGGGGAGTAGTCCCGACTGGCAGGGGCGTTCAAAACCCTGTACAATGGCAACATGAAGCTGTTTTTTTTAGTCTTTAGCATTTTGTTTGTACTTGCCCCGGCCTCGGTAAAGGCTCAGGGCGCCATAGCCCTTGATGAACAATCAATGTCCGCTTTGAAAAAACACCCGGGCTTGATTCTGCCTGAGGGCATGTTGGGCCATCTGGAATACAATCCTCCGCGAGAGCCTGTCTTTGAAAAAGTAAGGTTCTTAAAACTCGACCCTCCGAGCTCTCTTAATGAACGTATAGAGCGTTTAATTCACGGCCTGTATGTCGATATTCCCCCTGAATATGATCATTACGGCTATGAAATTAGACGATATATGGTTTCCGTCGGCAGCCCCCAAATTCTAAAATCACCTAAAAATATTCGCGGACAAATTCAAAACATTAAAAATGCCGAAATCATTCTTAAATATTGGCACGAAGAGCATAGAAAAGAGATCGCAGTAATCGAAAATGAAATCGAAACGCGAAAAGCCTCCCCCTCAACGCGCAGCTCTTTTAAATATCATCGCGGCGTCTCGGATGCGTTCTTTATCGAGGCCCAAAGCTGGATGACGAATAACAGAAAGACCCTTGAATATCTATTGGAAATCGGAATGGACGCCTATCAGTACAGAGCGCCGTCTTTCTTATTCAATGATAAAAAACATTTTACAAAATATGCTGCATTGTATAAGGCACGCGAAGACGCCTTAAAAAACATGCAGGATTACACCCCGTTCCGGATGATGGTGTATTGAAATAATCCTTATTTCGCCGCTTCAACCGTGTTTTTCAACAGGCACGCAATGGTCATGGGGCCTACACCGCCCGGGACCGGGGTAATCGCTGAGGCAACATTTAACACCTCGTCATAATCAACATCACCGCACAGCTTGCCATCTTCCTGACGGTTAATGCCAACGTCAATCACGATGGCCCCTGATTTAACCCATTCGCCCTTAATCATCTTCGGACGACCAACGGCCGCCACCAAAATGTCCGCCTGCTGACAAATCTCTTCCAGATTTTTCGTGCGAGAATGAGCCATGGTGACAGTACAGTTTTCGGCCAGCAAGAGTTGCGCCATCGGCTTCCCGAATAACAAAGAACGCCCGATCACAACCGCATGTTTGCCGCTCAGATCGCTCTCGACTGTTTTTATAAGCATGAGCGAGCCTTGAGGCGTGCACGGGACAAGACCTGTCTGGTCCCCCGCTATGAGCTTGCCTTGATTGATAAAGCTCAGACCATCAACATCTTTTGCAGGGGCGATCATTTGAACTAAAGCGTCTGAATCGAGATGTCCCGGCACAGGCAGCTGCATTAAAACACCATGGACATCAGGGTTGCCGTTGAACGCTTGAATTTCCGCTGCGACTTCCGCTTGTGTTGCTTGTTTTGGTAAACGGGATTCAAAGCTCTTGATCCCCACTTGCTCGCAAGCCTTGATCTTATTACGGACGTAAATTTGACTTGCCGGATCGTCCCCGATCAAAATAACAGCAAGGCCGGGCGTTTTGTCATAGCTGGAAACTGCTTGTGTTAAGTCCTCTCGCAAAGCTTTGGCAATGGACTTACCGTCGATAATATGTGCGCTCATTTTTATTCCTTATTGTTAAAACCCTAAATAATATCCGCTAAACAGCGCTCTTTGTATAAGGGAAAGCCCTAAAATGACAACAATTGGTGTAATGTCGATACCACCAATCGGGGGGATAAACTTCCTAAGAGGCGTAAAAACAGGGTCTGTTGCTTTTTTAAGCATGTTGACTAAATTCTGGGCTTTGGCATTTCCTGTGTTGATCACATCAAAAACGATGAGCCAGCTAAGCAAAACCTGAAGCAGAATAATCCATATATAAACCGTAATGGCCAAACCAAATAAAGATAAAATAGCGCCCATAATATTGTCCCTTCATTGAATAACAGCCATGATCTAGCATATTCATTTTTAAATAGAAAGCCTCCCCTTTTGTAACTAAACGTTAACAATGTCTGGTATACTGTTGAGAAGGTTGTAAATAACGGATGTTACCTATGTTTCCTGTCGATCCAATAACGGCTGCTTCTCTGCTTATTCTGGCTGCTGGCTCAAATCAGCATTGCCAGATCCCGAAACCTGCGGAAATTAACGTCGTGCCCAGCTCACAACAACTGGTGATAGACACATCCAAAACTCTGGCAGAGATGCAACAAGCCTCGATTGATACAATAAACCCCTATGGCTATAACAACGTAACGCACACAAATGGTTACATGGAAGGGGGCATGGCTGTTAAGTCAAAAGTTGACCTGGATTATAAAAAAGCGCAGCGCGTCAACGGATACTGTATTTGGTATGAAACAGTCGCAATCAACATAGAAATCAACCCGAAAATAGTCATCGCAAATGAGGTCGCGCAAGATCGCTGCATGTATAAAGCCGTTCTTGAACACGAAATGAAGCATGTGAATGTTGAGCGTCAAATAGCCAATGAATTTGCACAAACAATCGGCAGAAAAGTCTTTGACGGCTTAAAACAGCGTGGATTTATTGCCGGGCCAATCCCGCCTGAAAGCGCGCAGGAAATAATAAAGAGAATGCGCAAGACTGTCTCCCAACTCGTTGAATTTGAATATAAAAAGGTAAGTATCGAACGTGCGGAAAGGCAGCAAGCTGTCGATAATTTGGAAGAGTACAAAAGCGTATCCGCAAAATGTCCGAAATATAAGCCGCCCAAATCCGCTTACGGGTTTCGTTAAGCAGCATCGAACGCATTTTCCAGATCATCAACCAAATCATCAATATGTTCAATACCAACGGACAGGCGCAAAAGATTATCCGTAACACCGGCTTTAGTGCGGGCTTCGGCCCCCATTGATACATGCGTCATGCTGGCCGGGTGATTGATCAGGCTCTCTGTACCGCCAAGAGACTGGGCAAGCGAAAACATATCCAGCGCCTCCAAAAATTTGTGAATATCCCCTTCAAGCTCAAAACTCAACATCGCGCCAAACCCTTCCTGCTGCCGCTTTGCAATTTCATGGCCTTCATGTGATGCAAGGCCGGGATAATAAACTTTAACTGCCTTTGCATGACCGTCTAACAGCACCGCGATCTTTTCTGCGTTCTCTTGCGCCCTGTGAATGCGTATTTCAAGCGTTCTGAGACCGCGCAAAGTCATATAAGAATCAAAAGGCGCACCAATGGTGCCCAATGAATTGTTCCATAGATTAAGCGAGCTAAGCATGTCTTCGTCATCTTTGACAATAACGGCCCCGCCAACAACATCGCTGTGACCATTTATAAACTTGGTCGTAGAATGATAAACAATGTCCGCACCAAGACAGAGCGGCTGTTGCAGCATAGGTGATAAAAATGTGTTGTCACAAACAACAAGAGCGCCATGCTTGTGCGCACGCGCCGCAATATCCGCAATATCCGCAATCCGCATCACCGGATTGCTGGGCGTCTCCAGCAGCACCATACGCGGCGCTTCCTGAAAAGCGTCATCTAGCGCCGCTGCATCATACGGATCTATAAATTTAAGCCGGAAATGCTTCTTCTCCGCCAATGCCCGTAACAACCAATAAGACCGGCCATAACAATCATACGGAGCAAAAATAAGATCTTCAGGCTCCAGCAAGTGAAGTATAAGCGTAAGCGCCGCCATGCCTGATGACGTGACCGCACAACCGATACCACCTTCAAGGGCAGAAAGGGCCTCCGAAAGCTCATCACGTGTAGGGTTGCGGGTACGTGAGTATTCATAGTCTCCACGCTTGTCCAGCCCATCAATCTGAAATGTAGAGGAGAGGTACAAGGGAGGCATAACCGAACCATAGGCCGGATCTTTACCAATCCCGGCTCTAACGATTGATGTGCGTCTGCGCTGTTTGTTTTTGCTCATCCAAGATTTATTGCAGAGCAAGATGGGCTACACAAGCAAAAACCGCTGCGTTGGTAGGACGCAGCGGCTATATATTACGGTAGTGAGCTATTTTAGACGGTAGAGGTTTGAATTTCGGAATTCATCGCCTGTTTGTCTATATTTCCATTATCAAACACAAATGTGGCGGAAATATGCCTAAATTGGGTTTATTTTTAGAGTTTTCATAAGATGTTGAATTTCCACGTCTTTTATCTATTTTTTTTACTGTTTTTAAACTTTTGCAGCGCATGATATTCTACAGATATGCTATTATCCGAGCGCAATTAATTTCAAGACAAAATGGGGCTTAAAATGACACGTACAGGGCAAGATTCTCTAGGGACTCGTAAAACACTAACGGTTGATGGCAAGGACTATGATTATTTCAGCCTAAAAGCCGCAGCGGAAAAAATAGGTGATGTAACAACATTGCCCTATACGCTTAAGGTTCTGCTCGAAAACCTCTTACGCTTCGAAGGCGGACGCTCTGTCACAACCGAAGATGTTCAAGCCATCGCCGATTGGCAAAAAAATAAACGCAGTGACCAAGAAATAGCCTACCGCCCCGCACGCGTCCTGATGCAGGATTTTACCGGTGTTCCCGCCGTCGTTGATCTTGCCGCAATGCGCGAAGCCATGGTTTCTCTGGGCGGCGATCCGCAAAAAATTAACCCAATGGTGCCCGTTGATCTTGTGATTGACCATTCCGTGATGGTCGACGAATACGGTACGCCAAGCGCTTTTCAAGCCAACGTAGAGCGCGAGTTCGAACGCAACGGTGAACGCTATGAATTCCTCAAATGGGGGCAGGGCGCTTTCAAAAACTTCCGCGTTGTTCCGCCGGGCACAGGCATCTGTCATCAGGTTAACCTCGAATATCTCGCCCAAACTGTCTGGGAAGAAGACGGCGTTATCTACCCCGACACATTGGTTGGCACAGATTCCCACACAACAATGGTCAACGGCCTCGCCGTCCTCGGTTGGGGCGTCGGCGGTATCGAAGCCGAAGCAGCCATGCTCGGCCAGCCAATCTCCATGCTCATCCCCGAAGTCGTCGGCTTCAAAATCACAGGCCGCATGAAAGAAGGCACAACCGCCACTGACCTCGTTCTGCGCGTTGTGGAAATGCTCCGCGAGCTTGGCGTTGTCGGAAAATTCGTCGAATTCTACGGCGAAGGCCTCGACCACCTCACATTGGCCGACCAAGCCACAATCGCCAATATGGCACCCGAATACGGCGCAACATGCGGCTTCTTCCCAATCGACCAGGAAACCCTCAATTACCTCCGCTTCACCGGACGCGACGAACACCGCGTAAAAATCGTAGAAGCCTACGCCAAAGAACAAGGCATGTGGCGCGATAGCTCAACCCCTGACCCTGAATTCACAACCACATTGCACCTCGACCTTGATGATGTTGTCCCCGCAATTTCCGGCCCGAAACGCCCGCAAGACCGCATCGCACTCACCGATTCAGTTTCCGCATTCGCCAATGTCTGCCCCGAAAGCAAATCGGTCCCCGTTGCCGGTGCAGATTACGAGATTGCCAACGGTGACGTCGTCATCGCCGCGATCACATCTTGTACAAACACCTCAAACCCGGCCGTGATGCTCGCTGCCGGCCTCGTCGCCCGCAAGGCCCGCGCTAAGGGCTTAACCGTAAAGCCATGGGTGAAAACCTCTCTCGCACCAGGCTCTCAAGTCGTCACGGATTATCTCGATAAAGCCGGCCTCACCGAAGACCTCGACGCCCTTGGCTTTGACACTGTCGGTTATGGTTGTACAACCTGTATCGGAAACTCCGGCCCATTGCCAGCGCCAATTTCAAAAGCGGTGAATGATGCGGACCTTAACGTCACATCCGTTCTCTCGGGTAACCGCAACTTCGAAGGGCGCATTTCTCCCGATATTAAATCCAATTATCTGGCCTCACCACCGCTCGTCGTGGCCTACGCCATCGCTGGCTCCATGAAGGTCGATCTCTATAATGAACCTCTCGGCCAAGACCAGGACGGCAATGATGTCTTCATGAAAGATATCTGGCCCACCAACAAAGAAGTCGAAGATTTTATCCAATCCTCACTCACCCGCGAAATGTTCGTCGGACGTTATTCCGATGTGTTCAAGGGAACACCCGAATGGCAAGCCATCGGTACAACCGCCGCCAGCGAAACATACGCATGGTCCGATGCTTCAACCTATATTCAAAATCCGCCATTTTTCGAGGGCATGACCAAGGAGGCCGGCGCAACCAATGACATCATAGGCGCACGTCCGCTCGCAATATTGGGCGATTCCGTCACAACCGACCATATCTCCCCCGCCGGCGCCTTCCGTTCCTCGCACCCCGCTGGCGCATATCTTGTCGATAACGGCGTTGATCCAAAAGATTTCAACTCCTATGGCTCCCGCCGTGGTAACGACCGCGTCATGACTCGCGGAACCTTCGCCAATATTCGCATCCGTAACGAAATGGTGCCAGGCACCGAAGGCGGCTACACCAAATATATGCCCAAGGATGGCAGCACCGGCGAAGAGATGAGCATTTATGATGCCGCCATGAAATACCGCGAAGAGGGCACGCAATTGGTCGTCATCGGCGGCGCAGAATACGGCACCGGCTCCTCCCGCGATTGGGCGGCCAAAGGAACGCGCCTTCTCGGCGTGAAAGCCGTTGTCACCGAAAGCTTCGAGCGTATCCACCGCTCCAACCTCATCGGCATGGGCGTCCTCCCCCTTCAATTCAAGGATGGAGATAGCCGTACAAGTCTCAAGCTCGACGGCACAGAAACCTTTGACATCACCGGTATTTCCGGCGGCCTGAAACCCGGCCAGGACATCGCCATGACGATCCATTACGCCGATGGCTCAACAAAGGACGTAACGCTCCTCTGCCGCCTCGATACAATGGATGAGGTTGATTACTACCAAAATGGCGGAATTCTGCACTACGTCCTGCGGAATATGGCCGCTTAAGAAGGAGCGCGCGCCTGGCCTCAAGGCCTATTCTTCGGGGGGCGCTTCTTCAGTGATGTACTCATCACTATCCTGAGTGTCCTCCTTACGCGGCGGCTCTAGAACCCTCTGCGCGAGTGCCTCTGCCTCTGCCATCATAAGATGAAACTCCGGCTTTTCCGGCCTGTAGCGAACATCAAAAGCTGATTCCAGATTTGCAATCTCGGACGTCAATCTCTGCAGACGTTGACGCCCTTCACGCGTTTGTTTTTCCTCTTTTGAAAAACGCTCGATAATACCAATACGGATTTTCTCTACATTCATACCGATAAGAAACGCAAGCTGAACAGCTTCCAAAAATGCGGCAGCGCTTCCTAAGCATTGGGCAATATTCAGAATTTGTTTTTGTTCTTTGGGCCGTGTTGAAAAGCTAAAGGTCGTCGTACGGTTGGACCCCCTCAAAATGATGCCGCAGCGCCCTTGATCACCTTCAAAATGAACCGTGAGCGCCACGTTTGAATCATGACTAATCTGTACGTCTTTTCCGGCTTGCTTGAAAAGCGCCTCAGCCATAGGAATGGAATAATCATACTCCTGTTTATTCTCATGATCACATTTTTCAATCATGTCTAAAAACGGATGATACTCTCCCGCAGAGAAAACGCATTTCCCATCTTTATATATAGTGATCCAGCGCTGCGGATTATATGCGTATTCGTAATCATTGACGATAGAGTCCCAGGCCTGCTCCCAATCATACGGGGATGCACGGGTTGATAACGCCCCCCCATTGTTAAACGCATAAAGAATGCGTGTAGCCATTCTGACGACAGAGTGCATATTATGTCCGCGAACAATATAAGTCTCGGAGATACGCCCGGCGGCATTACGAAGCTCCACGATAAAGCGATTGCTCAAAGCAACGGTCGAGCGCTTTTCTACATCCGCAATTTTAGGATCCAGAATAACGAACTTTTCTCGCAATAATGAAGAGGTAAAGTCTTTCATAGATATATTCAGAGCCTGTTTGAACTGTTAATAACAATCAGACTTTCATCATATCCAAAAACGTAAATAGAACAATGGTTTTAAGTATAAAAGCTTAAGCGTGAAGAATTTCCGGCCTTTGTGACTTAATCGCGTCTAAAGTGCGACAAAGACCTGTAATAGCGCCTTCGGTCGCCTCGCGCTCCTGAAGATCTGCTCTAAAAGACTGCCATTTATCACGATCGTCTGTGTCGAATTTATTACAAATCGTCTTATGCTCTCCTAATGCAAATGTGCCTTGCCCTTTTTGTTCGGCGTCTTTCTTTTTTGCGCTATATTCTAAATATTCACTTAAACCCTCAACCATAGCGTCAAAACCACCAATCTGCGCGGTTGTGGAAACGACATTATCATTAGCGGCGCCCGTGAAGGCTGTGCCTAAAAAACCCTCTAACATTAAATTCCCAAGCATGCCGTCATATTCGGCTGCTGGCTTGAAGTTGGAAGCTAAGGAGATAAAGAGGGGGCCACTATGATCTGGACGCGTTGGATGCGGTGCAAGCTTATAAAGCCTTGCCGCAAGCCCTTGAATCCGACCCTCTATTGTTTTTATTGTGAATGCTGCTTTTAACGCAGTTTTATTACACATAGTGCCCCTCTTTTATTTGAGGATAGAGGGTCTATGTAAATATCTATTTAATTATAGATTGCATTTTAAGTAATGGATTGCTCATTACTTACATTGTATTTATATAAAATTTTATCTATTTTGGGTTTTGGACAATAAAAAACCCCCCTATTTTTCAAGGTAAGGGTTTGTTTTTATTCTGATTTTTTGGGTTTGTTATTTGTTTTCTTCTGATTGAAAAAAATCATCAATGTCATCTTGCGAAGACAGCTTGTTTTTTATTGCATCATGGTCTTCCGCATGGGCCTCCACGTCTATGCCTATTTTTTCCAACGCCGTACCAAGCCGATCCTCAATTTCCCGTAAGTTTTCAAGCGTCTTACGAATGCGTTGCCCCGTAATATCCTGAAAAGAACAGGCCATGAAAATCTCTTCTATATCCTGATTAATTTGATCCAAAACACCCTTCTTAACCTCTTCACTATCGGCCCCCTGGCTGGCTTTAATCCGTTCGGATATGCGATCGGCGGCATCTAAAATGGTGTTAGCAGCTTTCTCTGTCGTTTCAACAACAGCGCCCAGCTCCACCCCCGCATTCGCGGCTGTTGTCCCGTCTCCCTTATAGGATACAGCGCGTAAAACTTCCATAACGTCACCAAAACGTTTAGACATCTCCTCATCGTTCATGTCTATCTGCTGGGATGTTGCATTAATTTCCATCGAGATTTCATCAAACCGTCTGGCAATAAACTGCTCAATCGTCCCCAGTTTTTCAGCAACGCCGTCAACGGCAGAAAACACTTCAGGCACACCTTCGCTCTCTTGGTTTTTAGTATCCTCATCATTGGTTTTGGGCTTGGTACTGTCGCTCATACTGGACCTTAATTATTGTGTTATAAGACTATATAAAATTCTAACATGAATCTAATCGTAAATTACGATTTTACTGCGAAAATGCAGTAAATCAAAGCACAAATTATATTTGCATATACATATGCATTAAAGCATAAAAATAATAAGAAAATAATAAGAGCAGAAATTAGAGGCAAGCATGCCCAAAGAAGACCGACATATTATATTTACTGCGGATGAGGTTTATAAAGCGATTTATGCTTTGGCCGTGCAAAAACAACTGCCCAAACCACCGGTCGGCGCTGTTAAAAAGATTGAAGAAAAAGACGGCGATCCTGCTCAAATAATCATTCATTTGGAAAACCCCGCAGAAGAAACGCAGGACACACGTGAGTATACGAGGGATTTTTTAGCCGCCGCCCTTATGGTTTTTTGTCGTGGAGCAGGGATCCCCTTACCCAAAAACGCTCGAAAATCGGTGATGATAAAGGATGGCCAAGCGATCCTTAGAGTGCAGATATAGTCGTTTTGATTAAGAATAAGACATTTTCCTTATGAATTTTTTCGATTATCTGCGCGTAATTTTATCACCGTAGCTACGGCTATGCCTCAAAAATTACACTTGATTCTCAAAAAAATTCATCGGCACAATTCTGTCCTATTCTTAATCAAAACGACTATACAATCTCTTTACTGGCGTAGCTCTTCACCCCTTGCGGCGGGGATGTTCATTGATCAACTTTTTTGACTTCCGGCGCCTCTTCGCCACTCAAAGGCGTTTCCGCAGGCTCGTAGAGATCAAAAACATCTATAATTTCCAGTATTTGCTCTATTTCACGCTTGAAATGAAGCGCGTGTTGCTTCGTTGCCACAGGAATGTGAATGTTTGACGCTTCAAACATATCCCCGGAATAAGGGATCATAAGAAAAATGAACTTTTTACGGAAAAATGCAACGCTTAACTCTGCTCCGTCAAAAATATCCGAGGCTTCCGAAAGCTCTTTGATTAAGCGCTCTCCAATTAAAAGAGAAGCAGCCCCCGGCGTATCGGAAAGCACCCTGAACCGGCCTTCCGGATCGTAATCTTGTTCTATGGTCACTTTTTGAAGCTTTTTCCAGCGCGAATTCCGCCATCGATCATAAAGAGCGTGATCTGCTGTTAAAATTGTGTGCCCTTCAATGACGTCATTCGGCGCTTCCAGCAAAACAAAAATTCCATCAAATATAGGCTCCATATATTTCTTTTCATGGAGAAGCCGTACCTCGGAAAACAAAACCTTAACGCCCTTGTAACGCCCCATGAAACAATCTTCGGCATTGTAAATATCATGCTTGGGAATCAGTCCAGTTTTAGAAATGATTTTAGAGCTGATCCCCCGGGACGGGTGAAACTTAAATCCCCCCAAAGCCTCCGCAAGTCTGGGTAAAAACTCTTTCTTATAACCGTCTTTATACTCTTTAAGTATCGTAGCGCTCCAAAAATGGAGAAGGATAGGACAGGCCAGAGCCAGAAGAATACACCCTGCGGCTTTGATAATGTCTGGGTCCACAAGTAAAAACCACCCAAAACCTGCCGCTCCGATTGTAATGCTGATAAGGCTTAAAGTCGTTGTCATATAACTGCGTGAACGGTGGCGCTTCATAAAGGACAATCTTATCGTTTCAGCATCGCGGATCAGTTCGTCAATATTTTGAAAAAACTCTTCATCACGGCTTCTTGAAACGTCATGTTCTGAGAATTGTGGAAGATTGTTCATTTTAGAGTCTGTGTTATTGGTCATCCTCAAATTAAACACCTTCCTGCTGCACAGGACAAGTTGTCTTTCTGATTGAAGTTTTCTGGCCTTTACGGCATTGTGCTTCGATATTGATAATGAGGATGATTAAGGGACTGTATCTGATGAAAAAATTTCTTTTGTGTGGTGTCACTATTCTGATTTTGAGTGCGTGTGCTCCGACCACGCAAACGCCAAATATTTCGAATGAAATGGCCGCAGGCGAAGCCGCTCTTCAGCGCGAAATGGCCGTTAAAGAGAATATGAAAATGGCGCGAAAATTGGAAGATGTAGCGGCGCCCATTTTGATGGCCAATGCCCCTCTTTGCGGTGATATGGTTGAGCCCTATGTCGGCGTACAGTTCTTGACCAAAGATGCCGTTGGCAAAGAGTATCAGGATACGATGGCAAACCTTTATGGGGTTGATACACGCCCAACAGTTACAATGGTCGCAAAAAAATCTCCAGCATCAAAAATGTTGAAAATTGGTGATATGATCACGCATGTTAATGACGAAGCTTTGCCGGAGGGTAAGCAAAGCTTGAAAAAACTTCAAAATGTCATTGATGGAAATATAAACGCTGAGCCTATGAATCTGACAATAAATCGTGCGGGAAAAAGCCGAAACGTAAAGCTTAACCCCGTACATGCGTGTAAATCTCCTGTACGGATTGAAAATAGCGATGCCGTGAATGCGTTCGCGGATGGCAAAACAATTGCTGTAACAAAGGGCATGATGCGTTTTGTTGAAAACGATACCGAGCTGGCGACGATTATCGGACACGAGCTTGCCCATAATAGCCGTACGCATGTAGCGTCAAAGACGGGCAATGCGATTATAGGCGGAATTCTTGGCGCGGTTGTTACTGTTGCAACGGGCGTAAATGTAACGGATCTTGGAATGCAAGTTTGTGCTGGAGCTAACTCTCAGGGTTTTGAATCTGAAGCTGATTATGTGGGGCTGTATCATACGGCACGGGCAGGCTATAGCATCGATACCGCTCCAAATTTATGGCGGCGTATAGCAGCGTCCAACCCTGGAGCAATTCACATGGCTGGTGGTTCCCACCCTTCGACAGCCAAACGGTTTTTAGCGCTTGAGGCGACGGTTAAGGAGATTAAGGGCAAAAAAGCACGCGGTGCAAAACTTGTCCCGGATGAACGCGAGGTTCAACAACCACAAAAAGAAAAGGGCGGCCTGAACGGTTAAGGTTGCTCCGACTTCATCGGCAAAGCGTGATCATGGCAGAAGCAAAGCGCGCGCGGAGACCGTCAACGTGATCGTAGTTTCTCCGGCAGAGGCCACAGGCGCAGCCATATCCATAGCCGCCATTTCCATGTGCGCACCGCGGGATTGGTAAGTCTGCTGATAAGGCACGCGGTTGTTTTGTATGCTGACATCACGAAGCACCGCGCCTGATTTACCGAGAGCCTTTGCCGCGCGGTCTGCCCGTGTCTGAAGCTGTCTTAAGGCATCTTCCATCAAGCTGTCCTGTATAGAAACAGACGTTTCCGGCGCAAGCATGTAATTCAAACCATTCATCATCAGCTTCATATCCTGAAGCTTTCCGGCAAGCTCCAGCAAGTCATCTGCTTTTTTGGATTTAAGCGTTAATGTCTGACGACCATGCCATTTCTTCTCT
>Ga0316204_10003402_pt1 | contig 31997 bp, 25 predicted proteins | sample 6monrhotite_MG_2_FD_205661 | JGI IMG/M metagenome (GOLD analysis project Ga0316204, IMG submission 205661) | Microbial mat bacterial communities from mineral coupon in-situ incubated in ocean water Damariscotta River, Maine, United States -... | ecosystem: Environmental > Aquatic > Marine >... | reverse complement strand
TAGTGCTTGGCGGAGCGCGCCCAGGTCGCCGAAGGGGACCTCGCGGGTCCCTGCCAGGAGGGGCTCGAAGGGCTTGCGCATTCGGGCGTCGCCCATGACCGAGAGGGTCCCGAGGTTCGTCCCGTGGAAGCCGCCCGCGCAGTAGACGAAGCCAGTCCGGCCCGTAGCGGCCCGGGCCAGCTTGAGGCCGGCCTCGACGGCCTCGGCTCCGCTGCTGCTCGTGAGGGTCACCTCGAGGGGGTCGGGGAGTCGAGCAGCGAGGGCCGCGGCCAGGTCGGCCTCGTAGCGAGAGGGTCCCACGTGGACGAAGTTGAGGGCGTCCTCGGCTAGGAAGGTCTCGAGGCGGGCCCGGAGCTTGGGATGGTTGTGCCCGAGGTTGACCGAGCCGAAGCCGGCCAGGAGGTCGAGATACTCCTTCCCCTCGTGGTCGAAGATTCGGGTCCCCTTGGCGCGCTCGAAGAGGCGTCCGTAGCCGAACACGCCCAGGAGCTTGACGAAGGCCGGGTTGACGTGGCGCGCGTAGCGCTGGACGGCCGGGTGCTCGCGAGCGTCGCTCACGCGGACTCCGTTGCGGGTTTGGGTTCGCTCGGGGCCGGACCTGGATCGCGACTCGAGAGCTTACGGGCCAGGAACTCCAAGGCCCCCAGGGCCAGGGTGCTGCTGACCGCAATCAGGCCTAGGTAGGGCCAGTAGGCGTCGAAGCTCCCTTCCCAGCCAGCCCGGATTCCAAAGGCCAGGTTCACGTTCAGCTCGGGCGGCGTCACCCAGCGACACACTTGCTGGAGTGCGAGGTAGCCCAGGATCACGATCCAGAACACCCACCGCCGTGACCAGCCGCGGCGCCAGAGGGCGAAGCTGGCGACGGCCATTCCGCCGCCGTGAACTGCGAGGGTCATGGCGTCCACGCTCCGGCCGTTGATCACGTCGATCCCCCAGAGCGAGAACCCGATCAAGACCCAGAGGAAGGCCGCGGTGGTCGCGCGAGACCCGGGCAGCCAGAGCGCGACCGCGACCAAGAGCAGTCCGAAGTGGCAGCTCCAGAGGTAGTCGTAGGGGTCGCCGAAGCTCGTCGAGAGGACGTAGCCCGCCAGCGAAGCCACGCCGACTCCTCGATCCAGGACGCTCCCCGCGAGCGGGCTGCTCGCCCGAGGGGCGGCCTCGGCCTCGGGGTTCTGGGCGCTCACTGAATCACGCTCTGGAGTCGGGACACCTGCATGGGTCGGCTAGAGGGCTCCGTCGAGGAGGACCGTCTGGCCCGTGACGTAGGTGTTTCGGATCGCGAACCAGCTGATCACGTCAGCGGCCTCAGAGAGCTCGCCGCGGCGCTTGAGGCCGCAGTGCTTCTCGTACTCGTCGAGGAGGCGCGTCTCTATGGTCCGCGAGAGCCCGTCGACGAGGATCCCGGGCGAGATCACCGTGGTTCGGATCCCTGCCGCGCCGAGGTGCTTGCCGAAGGCCCGCGCCATGGCGTCGAGGGCGCCCTTGCTGACTGCGTAGTGCATGGGCCCAGGGAGGGCCTTGGTCCCGTCGACGGAGCCGACCAGGACTACGTTTCCCCCGCCCGCCGCCACGAGGTGTCGCTCCGCGGCCTGGACGGCGAAGAAGGGGCCCTTGGTGTTGACCGCGAGCATGGCGTCCCACGCGGCCTCGTCGATCTCGCTCAGGGTCGGCTGCTCCTGGGGCCCCTCTCCGCTGGGGCCCTCGCGGGGCGCAGTGGTGACGCCGACGCCGGCACAGAACACGAACGCGTCCAAGCCGCCTAGGGCCTCGGCTGCGGCGTCGACCGCGGCGCGGATCGTCCCGGCTTGGCGAAGGTCGAGCTGGAGCACGGCCGCGGCTTCGAGCTCGGTTCCCAGCTCGTGGGCGCGACCCTCAGCGCTGCAGAAGGTCAGTGCCACTCGGGCCCCGTCACGCTTCAGGGCGCGGCAGAGCTCGGCCCCCAAGACGCCGGAGCCTCCTATGACCAACACTCGCGAGGCTTCGTCGCTCACTGTCTCTCCTCCAAGAAGCGCACGCCGGCGCCGACCGCGCTCACGAAGCGCGCGCAGGACTCCTCGTCCACGATCAGGGGCGGGGCCACGCGCAGAACGGACCAGTCGTGCCCGCAGACCTGGCCCAAGATCCCTCGGCGACCGAGGCGGTCGACGAGGAGCGGACCCGAGAGGGGCTCGCCGCTCAGCTCCTCGAGGTCGAAGGCGTCCCAGCTCAGCCAGGGGTGGTCGGGTTCCCGCAGGGCGACGCCGCCCAGGAGGCCGCGACCGCGGACGCTCTCCACGAGGGGGCTGGCGCCGACCTCCGCCTCCAGAGCGCTGAACAGGGCCTCGCCTCGCGCGCGAACGCTGGCCAGGAACTCGGGCTCGATCAGGCGCCGGAGCGCCTCGCGGGCTACGACGCAGGCCAGGCCGTTCCCGCCCATCGTGGACTCGTGGACCTCACAGGTGCGGATCGAGCCATAGGCCTTGGCCCAGAGTCCGGCCCCGACCAGGGTCGCGCCAATGGGGACCAAGCCCGCGCCGAGGGCCTTGGCCAGGCACACCACGTCCGGGCGAACCCCGAGGTCCTGGAACGCGAAGGCCGCCCCGGTTCGGCCGAGGCCCGTCTGGACCTCGTCCAGGATCAGGAGCGCGCCGTGGCGGTCGCAGAGCTCCCGGGCAGAGCTCAGGTAGTCGGGGTCGGCGAAGCGGAGGCCGGCCTCGACCTGGATCGGCTCCAGGAGGAAGGCGGCGGCCTCGCCCCCGGCCAAGGCCGCCTCCAGCGCTTGAAGGTCTCCGAAGGACACGGGGGTGTGGTCGGCCAAGAGGGGCTCGAAGCCTTCGCGATACATGCCTTCGGCCATGCAGCTCAGGGCTCCACAGGTCGTGCCGTGATAGCCGCCTTTGGCGTAGACGATCCGGCCGCGTCCGGTCACGCGAACGGCGAGCTTGATCGCGGCCTCGACGGCCTCGCTCCCGCTGTTGCAGAGGTAGGCCGTCTCGAGCTCGGCGCCGGCGGCGGCGACGAGGTCGCGGGCCAGGGCCCCGGCGAAGGGGTTGAGGTGCTCGCTGTAGAGGTTCGGAGCCTGGCTCTGGAGGTGGTCTGCTATCAGCTCCGCGAAGCCGGGCGGCGAGTGCCCAAAGGGCAACGCTCCGAACCCGCCGATCCAGTCTTCGTGTCGCTCGCCGCCCGCGTCCCAGAGGGTCAGCCCCTCGCCGCGCACGAAGCGCAGGTCGCGATCGGTGATGGTCAGGAAGCGGGCCAGGCCCGGGTTGACGTGGGCTCCGAAGGCCTTGAAGTCAGCGGCTGCTCTCACAGGCCCCCGTCCGCGACGACGACCTCACCCGAGAGGTAGCTGGCTCGATCCGAGGCCATCAACGCCGCCAGCTCGGCGACCTCCTCAAAGGTCCCCAGGCGACCGAGCGCGCAGTTGTCGAGGTAGTCCTTGAGGCGGTGGTCGGGGACCTTGATCCCGACGCCGCCTTCGAGGAGGCCTGGCGCCAGGCAGTGGACGCGGATCTTGTAGCGCGCGACCTCCTTGGCGAGGGCGTAGCTGAAGCCGACCAGGGCAGCCTTAGACGCGCAGTAGTGGATCGGGGCCTCGAGCATGCGCACGCCCGCCAGGGAGCCCATGGTCAGGATCACGCCGCCTTCCTTGCGCCGGATCATGCCGCGCAGGACGGCCCGCGAGCTGAGGAAGGCGCCCTTGACGTTGGTGTCCATCACGAGGTCCCAGTCCTCCTCTTCGAGGAGGGCTAGGGGCAAGTTCTGGGTGATCCCGGCGTTGTTGACGAGGACGTCGATCCCGCCCCAATCCGCCTCGAGGCGCTTGACGAGGGCCGCGGTCCCCTTGGCGTCTAGGACCGAGCAGCGCTCGGCCAGGGCCTGCCCGCCCTCGGCAGCTATGGTCTCTAGGACCTCAGCCGCGGCGGCTTCGTTCTTGTTGTAGGTGAAGGCGACGCGCGCGCCCTGGCGCGCGAAGACCTGACAGATCGCGCGCCCAAGACCGCGCGAGCCACCGGTCACGAGGACCCGCTTCCCGCTCAGGAGTGGCTGCATCTCGCTACTCCGCGGCCGTCGGGAGCCGAGTGCCCTGGCTCTCCTCGGCGGCTCCCCAGATCTCAGTGGAGCCGATCTCACCGCCGTAGCGGGGGTCCTTGTCTCGGTAGAAGAGGTTGTAGGCGCAGCCGGGCATCAGGCGTCCGTCGGGCATCGCGTAGTGGGTGCAGCACTTCTTGATCCGGTCAACCTCGAAGGTGTGCAGGTCCATGAAGGCGTGCATGAAGATCGTCTTGACGACGCCCTCGCCGCGACGGACGCGCTCTTCGATCTTGAGCGCTTCGTCCTCGGGGTACATCAGGCGGATGGCGCCCTTGAGGGTCTTGAGGATCTTCTCGCTGTCGGGGATCGCGTCCTGGCTCGTCCAGAGGTCGTCTATCGCGTCGCGCATGGCGCCCTCGAGGCGAGCGTCGGGGCGCATCGTGCCGCGGTTCTCGACGGCGTCTATGTAGCGATCGAGGTCGAGGAAGCGCGGGAAGGGGACGTAGCCGTCCTCAGTCTTGAGGAGGTAGGTCAGCCCGAAGCAGCCGGGGTGGCTGCAGGGGAGGGGCATGAAGTCGCTCTGGACGAACTGGCCCTCTGTCTGGGTCTCGATCTCGCGCACGACGTCAGGGATCGTGATGGTGTTCTTGGGGTCGTGGGGGAGGAAGTGGCGACCGCCGTAGCCGGTGTAGGCCGCGGGTTGGAACATCAGCGAGAGGATGAAGTCGTTCTCGAGGAGGAGCTTGACGCACTCGCCGATCTGGTGGTCGTTGACCCCCTTGGCGACGGTCGAGACGATGGTCGTGCGGACGCCAGCCTTCTCCAAGTTCAGGAGCGCCTTCTTCTTGAGGGTCGCGTGGTCCCCCGAGCCGCGGAGGCTCTGGAGCCCAGGTAGATCAAGGGCGTCGAGCTGGAGGTTGACGTAGGTGTTGCGCTCGGCGAGGGCCTCGCAGAAGGCGTAGTCCGTGGCGCACTTGAGCCCGTTGGTCGAGATCGAGACCCGCGAGATCTCCGGCCGGTTGGCTATGTCTAGGAGCTCCATGAACTGGCTGTGCATCGTGGGCTCGCCGCCCGAGAGGTTGACCGTGTCGAGGGTCCCCTCCTTCTCGATGAGGCCGTCGATGATCCCGCGGAACTCGTCTACGGTCATCTCGTAGTTATGTCGGTTTTGGACAATGCAGATCGGACACTCGAGGTTGCAGTGGTTGGTGATCTCAATGATCGGGAGGCAGGAGTGCTGCTCGTGGTCGGGGCAGAGCCCGCAGTCGGTCGGGCAGCCGTCCTTGACCTCGGTCGAGTAGACGTGGGGCTGGCTGCCCTTGCTCGTGAACTGGAGCGAGCGCAGGAACCACTTGGCGTCGCCCGAGATCAGGGCCTCCTGCTTGCCGTGCTGGGGGCAGTTCTTCTTGAGGAAGACCTGCCCGTCGCGGATCACGCGCATCCCGTCGATCAGCTTGGCGCACTCGCCGCAGGTCGTGCGGCTGAAGGAGTGGAACACCTCTCGGTTGGCGGCGTCGTCGGTAAAGGTGAAGGTCCGGTGGACGTTCCGGGCGTCGGTGACGCCGCAGGTCTCGCTCTCAGGGGGGGTCATGCGGGGGCTCCGGTCGTGTCTTGGGCGGCGCTCGGGAGCCGGCGGGGCCGGTTCTCTTCCATTCGCTCGAGCATCGCGCTGTCGGCGAAGCGCTCGTCTTGCTCGCGGTAGATCACGTTGTAGGAGCAGGTCGGAATGTTGGTCCCGTCGGTCTCAGGGACGCCGACGCAGCACTTCATGATCCGCGCCACGTCGAAGCTCTCTTCGTCCATGTGGGAGTGGATATAGACCGCCTTGACCGAGCGCTCAGCGATCTTCTGACGGGTCAGGAGGTCGAGGTCCTCGTCGGGCGGGAACATCTCGCGCAGGAGGCGCTTGATGGTGGAGAGGACGGCCTCTGACTCTTCGAGGCGATCGGGGTCGCTCCAGAGCTCGTCGATGATCGAGCGGAACACGTTCTCGAGGCGCTCGCGGGGCTCAATGTAGAGGCTGTCCTGGAGGAGCGAGAACAGGGTCTGGCGCGAGCTGAGCTTGGTGAAGGGGACGTAACCCCCGTCGTCGAGCATCAGCATGTAGCAGATCGAGTAGCAGTGCGGATGGGCCAGGGGCGAGGGCACGAAGTCCTGCGGGGTCAACTTCCCGTCGCTGGCGACGCCGATCCAGTAGTGGAGGTCTGGGATCGTGATCCGAGACTGGCGATCGAAGCCGACGCCACCCTGACCCGTGAAGCAGAGGGTGTGGAGCTCGAGGGAGACCACGTTCGGGCGGGTCATCATCTCGTTGAAGAGCTTGGGGACCTCCTTGTCATTGAGTCCCGCTGCGACAGCCGGGAGGATCGTGGCGCACACGTCGTGCTTTTGGAGGAGGTCTAGGACCTCGAGCTTGCGCTTGGTGGTGTTGGCCCCCAGGAGCTTCATGTCGGTCTCCTTCTCGTAGCTGTCGAGGGAGAGCACGATCCGGGCGTCGAGGGCGGCCAAGCGCTTGACGTATTCCTCGTCCTTGAGCTTGAGCCCGTTGGTCGAGATCGTGAGCCGCCGGATCCCTGCGTCGCGGCAGATCTCGAGGAGCTCGAGGAGCTCGGGGTGGAGCGTCGGCTCGCCTCCCGTGAAGTTGATGATGTCGAGCTCTTCGTGGTCCTCGAGGAGGTGCTCGAGGATCTCCTTGAGCTGCTCCTTGGTCATCCGGTGCGGGTCTTCGTTCTTGTTGACCGTGTAGCAGATGGGGCAGTCGAGGTTGCAGGCCGAGGTGATGGGGATCACGGGCAGATAGGTCTTCTGCTGGTGGCTGTCGCAGGGCCCGCAGTCGAAGGGACAGCCGCGATCGCTCACGTCCCGCTTGACGGTCTTGGGCGGGGTGTTGGGAGCAATGAAGCTCAGGGCATCGAGATACCACTCGGCCGAAGTGCTAACCAAGACCTCTTGGTGCCCGTGGGCGGGGCAGAACTTGTGGAAGTAGACCTGCCCCTCGCGGAGGTGGATCTTGGCGTCGACGGAGCGCTTGCAGGTTCCGCAGAGGCTCTTGGTCATTGAATAGTAGGTGTGCGGCGTCGCGACGCGCTCAGGCGGGTCGTCACAGCTCGAGCTTGGAGGAGGCGTCACGGGGAGCTCTCGATCAGGCCAGGGGGGAGGCCGGTGAGGACGACGAGTCGTCCGGGGCGTGCGCAGGAGCGGAACCCTGAGGATCAGCGCCGGGGGGAGTGTAGGGCCGAAGGCCCAGGTTTGCGGCCAGGTCGGGGTCGCCCTTGATCCGCCAGATCTCCTGGTCCACGAGGTAGTGGTGGAGCGCCAGGCCCCACCACACGCAGAGGCCGATCTGGTTCGCGGTCACGGGCCCCAAGGTCGTCTTGGCCCAGGGCGCGAGCCAGGGGAACACGCCGGCGGCGGCGGCAGACGCCAGGTAGAGGGTCCCCGAGAAGAGGAGGAGCGCGCCGGCGTAGGCGCCGAAGCGCTTCATGTGGCGGGCGGCCCCGAAGGAGACGCCCTCTCGGGAGTAGCGGTTGCGGTTGTGGAACCAGACCAAGCCCACGTACTGGACGCCGTGGACGATAGAGATCATGACCGTGATCAAGAGGAAGGCCTGATCAGGCGTGGTCGGGTTGGGGTGACTGGGCTCGAGCTGGGCGAAGACCAGGTAGCAGAGGCCGTAGAGGGGCAGGATCAGCCCGACGTAGGCGACCTTGACGCGCGTCGCCTTGGGACGGTTGCCTGGCCGGTGGGAGACGAGGAAGGCGAGGAGCGCGCCCAGGAACACGGCCAGGCCCAGGCCAGCGCCGATCTTGCTCAGGAGGTCCATCTCAGCGGGGAGCCCCAGGAGGGGTCGCGCGCTGGGGTGGGCGATGAGGAGCACGAGGTAGGGGGCCCAGCAGCCGAGGTAGAGGCAGGCTTTGTCGAGCCGAGCCCCGCTCCGCTCGCCGCCCTTGGCTCGGTAGAGGGCCAGGAAGCCGTAGTGCTGGCGGACCACGTGGTGATAGGCGTAGAGCGCGACGGCGCCGAGGAAGAGGTCGAAGGCGCCCTTGGCTCCCAAGGCCTCGGCCAGGAGGAAGAGGGGGCCGGTCAGGGTCGCGATCACCGCGCTCAGGATCAGGAGTCGTCGGCGGGTGCGGCGCTCTTCGGCGTCGGGGTAGGTCCGGACGAGGGTCGCCGCGATGTGGGGGCCGTCGACCAAGAGGGTCCAGGCCCAGAAGATCGCGGCGGTGGGGACGCCGAGCCCAAAGAGCGCCAGGGCCAAGAAGCTCAGGAGCCCGCCGCCGAAGAACCACACGAGGTCGAAGCGACGCCCGACGATCCAGGGCGAGTCCAGAGCTGGGGCAGGTTCTGGCGCGGTTGGGGAAGTAGCGGTAGCGGTCAAGGGCACAGATTAGCGGGCTCGGGGTGGGATCGCGAGAGAGCCGCGTTCGCTTCAGCCAACGCACGCTCGGTGCCAGCGCAACTCGCGCAGGCGCTCCGACTCGCTCTGGGAATCGAGGAGGGTCGGACGCGGGCGGTGAAGATCTGTCGGGGGCGCAGCCCCTCCCTCACTGCTCTGATTCGGAGTCGACCTCGGCAGGCGTCGCAGGGGGCAGGCCGTCGACATGCTCTGCCACGTGAGCCTCGAGGCGCTCGTGCAAGTCGGGAGGAAGGCTCTGCGTGGCGAGGAGCGCCTTGAGCCGCTCGGGCAGCGCTTGGCCGAGGTGCCTGATGTTCTCGTCGAGGACGAACTCCACGAGGGGCGCTGGGTCTTGCCCGCTCTGCTCCGCCTTGGTGAGGCCCCACGCGATGGCCGCAGGCGCGTCTCTGAGCTCGTAGCGCTCCTGGCCGAAGAGGTGCTGCCCGTTCAGGAGGCTGGTCGCGAGGTCATTCGGCGTCGGCCGATCGCTGTGGTCGTAGATCGCCAAGCCAACAGGGACCAGGACCGTCAGCGCGAGTCCTGGGACGACGATCCAGCCGACCCAGGCGCTGCGCTTGGGCGCGCCGGGCGGGAGCGGGCTGAAGCGGCGATAGACCTTGGCCGCGACCCAAATCAAGGCGCGGAGGTAGAAGAGCGCGCCCGCGCACAGGACCAGGAAGTAGGCCGCGAGGCCCGGGGCCAGCCCCGCCGAACCGCTCTCGGCGGTCGCGATCAAGACCCCTGCTAGTCCCAGGAGGACGAGCAACAAGATCAGCCAGACCCCATCCAGCGCCGAGAGGAAGTTCGCAGCGCCCTCAGGCGCCTGCTGGGGTGCAGAGGCCTCAGCGGGCTCCGGGGCAGGAGGGGAAGTCATGGGGCAGTTCGTTCCGCTGGGGTCGGGCCACTCTAGGGGGAGGAGCGATCGGCTGCACTCGCTTAGGCGCCGACCTGACTCTCGAGGAAGCTCCGGTCTTGCTTGAGGCGGCTCGCCTGTCGGAAGCTCGCGATCCCCCACATGGCGAAGCCGCCGAGGGTCAAGAAGGGGGCCACGACTGCGACCTGCGGGACGCCGCCCGCGACGGCGCCGCCAGCGATACAGGCGGCGAGGATCAGCATCACGAGGGGCAGGATCGGCTTGGAGAGACCGGTCCGTTGGACCACGACGTGGAGGGTCGTCCCCTCGGGGGTGGGCTCCATTCGGACGTGGGTCAGCGGGGTCACGTACTGGGACTTGTGGTGGAGGCCCTTGATCACGAAGCCCTCGGAAGTTCGCTTGCCTTCGTAGGGCAGAGTGGTCGCGAAGGGGACTGTGACTCGGAGCCCCACGAGGGGCTCTACTTGGGGCTGGAGCCGGCTCCAAATCGCCTCAGGCTCGAGCGCGCTCTGGAGCTCATATGTGGCGTAGACGGAGAAATCAGCCATGCGTTCGGCCTCTAAGTGTCGTGGAGGTCGAATCCTACGGGGCTAGCCAGGTGGTTGCGAGTTGGGGTCGCAAGCTCTAGAACCGCCCCTCGGAGGTAGGTGTGGAAGACTGGTCCCAGCTGATTAGCGAGTCCGAGCGCGTGTTTCACGATCGCGAAGGAATGACCTATGAGTACCGCGCAGTGGAGGTCTACCAGCACCCCACGGGGCGCTACATTCGCCGCCACGAGAGCCTCCACATAGATGCCGACGTGGCGCGGGTCAGCCATGACTGGCTCGAAGACCCCGAGTCACACCTCGCCGCGCTGCGGGGCATGGTCGCGGCCCGGGAGGCCTCAGGAAAGCCTGCCTTCTTCGACCTCAACGCCTCCGACGCCTCTAACTCGCGAACCAGCAAAGGAACTGCCATGCAAAGCGCCCCCAACTCGACCCTGACCGCGGCTCTGACCGCCCTCCTCCAACGCACTGGCGGGTTCGTGATCGTCAACGAGGCGGGCGGGCGCTTCGTCCAGTTCGCGGGCGGGGTGGGCGAGCCCCTTCTCTTGGACGTCCCGAACCTCGACGCCGCCGAGGGAGCCCGCGCCAGTCAGGCTTTCGCAGGACAACCATTCTCGATCACAGGCAACACCTTCAACTTGGCCTACGGGCAGGACGCCGCGGCGGCTGCCGCTGGCGCCGAGACCCTGTTCCGCGAAGTCCTGGGCGTGCCTTCCCCCCAGTTCACCCTCACCGAGGAGTAGGAGGGCTCAGACCCCTCCGCTACTCCACGATCAACAAACTCAGACCAGGACCTCTCATGCGCTTCGCACCGGCTCTCGCAGCCATCCTCCTCCTCTCGTCCCCCGCCCTCGCGGCCCCGCCCGAGAACGAGCTGGGCGAGATCCTGTTCAAGGCGCGCGAGCTCGATGGGCTCAAGCGAGTCGCGGGTACCCAGCACTACGACTCCTCTGACGAGAAGACCTATCTCTCGACGATGGAGACCAAGGTCGAGAAGGCTCGGATCGACCTCCTGTTCACGGACTACCACAAGGCGTCTCCAGCGGACCAAATGGGCGCCGTCGTCAACTTCGGAGGCTCGCTCCACTCCCTGAGCTTCGCCCGGGGGCCCGAGATCGCGAAGGGCGTGGTCAAGGGCGGGAAGATCGTCCTCGACGACGACGCCCAGACGACCAAGGAGCTCCCCAAAGGCTCAGTGGTCCCCTTTCCCATGGCCCTCTTCATTCTTCCGGCCTATCACGAGCTCCTGCCGAAAGAGTTCGTGTTCACGACCCTCGTGGGAGCCCAAGCCATGCCTGGGTTCCGCCTCCTCGTGAAGGAGAAGAAGGGCGACCTCCAGCTCGTCGAGCTCCAAGGACCGGGGGGGATCAAAATGGGGATCTACGTCTCGACCGCGGGAGCGACCAAGGGCCAGATTCGCCAGCTCGAGGTAGACGGCAAGATCGTCAAGCGGATCACGGCTGAGGCCGCCGCGAAGCTGATCAAGGATCACGCGCCCAAGAGCGGCGGCGCGCCGACGCCCCGGGCGGCGGTGGAGAACCTGATCAAGGCTTGCGCCGAGAGCGACCTCGACGCGATCAGCGATTGCTTCTCGAGCAAGGCCCCAGGTGAGTTCCAGTCCTTGGTCAAGAAGACGGTCCCGGCCAAGAACTTCAACCAGTTCTGCCTCCTCTTCGACGGCGCCAAGGTCACAGAGGTCAAGGTCGAGGGGTCGAAGGCGGTCGTGAGCGTGCAGCTCAAGAAGCGCGCCGAGAAGTTGACCGTGGTCAAAGAGGGCGACGTCTGGCGGGTGCTCGACTTCTAGTCGGGCCCGACCGTGGCCGAGGGCTCACCCCCCATCGACCTGCGCACGCCCCTCTCGCTGCGCAGCTCCTACAGCTTCCCGCTTCAATCGGCCGAGAGCCGGCATGAGGTCTTGATCGGAGCCCTCTGGCTCTTGGTCCCGATCTTCGGTTGGCTGATCAACATGGGGCACCGGATCCGCTTCGTGCACAACATGCAGCACGGAAAGCCCCCTTGGCCTGCGTTCAGCGGGACGGGGGAGCTGCTGCGGCACGGCGCGGTCACCTTCCTAGGCATGGTCTGGTACGGCTGGCCCGGGGTCAGCCTCTTCATTGGCGGGGCCTACTTTGCCTATCCCATGCTGATGGTGCTCGGGTTCGCGCTCTGGCTCTTGGCCGTGATCGCGATCCCGGGCTACATGACCCACTACTGCTACGCCTTCGACACGCGCGAGATCTTCGACCCTCGCCGAGCGCTGCGCCGGGTGGCCGAGGGCGGCCTCGCCTATTGGCACGCCTGGACAGTGGCGGCGAGCGCGATGCTCCTCTCCTTCCTGGGCCTCTTCGCGTTCGGGATCGGGTTCCTCTGGACCAGCGTCTGGTTCTGGCAGGTCGCAGGCTTCAGCTTCGCGACGGTGTTCACCCAGGCTTTCGAGCTGCAGGACTCCGAAGCTCTCCCTTCGTCACCTCTCCCGGAAGGAGCCTCGTGAGCGCTGCCTTGAGTCGCCCCCGCGACGTCCTCACGCGACCTGTCTTGCTGGGGGCGATCTTGCTCCTGGCCCTCAACGATTGGGTCTTCAAGGACGCCTTTCCAGGCCCTGTGACGGGGAAGCTCTCGGACGTGGCGGGTCTCTTTGCGTTTCCCCTCGTGGCTTGGGGAGTCCTTGATTGGCTGCGAGGCGGGGAAGCGCGCTCCACGACGCGAGCGCTGGCGGTGATCGGTTTGGCGCTGGGCGCCTTCTTCGTGTTGCTCAAGACTCACGCCGCGACGCGAGGGCTCTACCTCTTGCCCTATGAGCTCGTCGGCTATCCAGCCTCGGTCGCTCCTGATCCGACCGACCTGCTCTGCCTCCCGGCCATCGGAGCGGCCTGGCTCTATGGCCGTGAGCTCCTGGCGACGCCCCGCCTGGGGGCGGAGGGGGGGATTCGCTACGCCGCGCGGGGAGGCGTCGCGATCGGGTTCGTGCTCCTGAGCGTCGGCACGCCGGCGCCCAGACCTGAGAAGACGCCTGCCAAGACCTCTTCGCCGGCGCCCACCTCGCCGGCGCCCACCTCGACGGCGCCCGCTTCGCCGACGCCGACGCCGACCCCGACGCCGACCCCGACGCCGACCCCGACGCCGACCCCGACCCCGACGCCGCGCTGAGTCCGCGAGCGCGAGCCGTGGAAGAGCGACCCCCTGACCACGCCCTGGCGGGCCTGGAGTCCCCCTGAGCAAATCCCCCGAGGCCCTCGGCCTCCCCAACGTGCGACTCTTCTTGGCCTTCCGGCTCCTGTTTACCTCGCGCTTCTACTACCCCATCTTCACGATCCTGTTCTTGGACTACGGGCTGACGCTCGAGCAGTTCTCGCTCCTAAACGTGCTCTGGGCGGCCACGATCGTGCTCGCCGAGGTCCCCTCGGGGGCCTTGGCAGATATCGTCGGTCGACGACGGTTGGTGGTCGCCGCGGCGTTCCTGATGCTCGTGGAGCTGGCGACCATAGGCTTCGTGCCCCTCGGGAACCCTGATCTGATCCTGGGCGCCTTCGTGATCAACCGGATCTGCAGCGGCCTGGCCGAAGCGGCTGCCAGCGGCGCGGACGAGGCGCTGGCCTACGACTCCATCGTGGAGGCAGGCTACGAGGATCAGTGGCCGCAGGTCCTCGAGAGCCTCGGCAAGCTGACCTCCGTAGGGATGTTCCTGGCCATGATCACGGGCGCCCTCGTCTATGACCGCGAGGTCATGGGCACGATCCTGAGCGCGCTCGGGTTCGGCTCGGAGCTCGACCCCAAGGCGCTGGTTCGAGTGCCAGTCCTGATGACCTTCTGCACGGGCTGCCTCGCCTTCGTCGCGGCCTGGCGCCTGAAGGAGGTCGGGGCCACGCCCGAGCGCCCGAACCTGGGCTCGATTCGCGTCGCCTTTCGCCAGGTCCTCGGCACCGGGCGCTGGATCGTCAAGAGCGCGCCCTTCGTGCTGGTCGTGATCTTGGCGGGCTTGGCCCTCGACAGCGTGGCGCGTCAGTTCGCGCTCCTGGCCAGCGAGTATTTCCGTCAGATCTCGATCCCAACGGTCCTCTTGGGACCCATCAGCGCGGGCGCGGCTCTGCTCGGGATCGTGAGCGCCAAGGTCAGCCGCGTCTTGGCCGAGCGCTGTCGGCCCTGGGTCAACTTCGCGATCCTGACGGCCTTTCTCTGCGGAGGCCTGTTCGGGGTCGGGCTGGGGATTCCCTATTGGGGCGTGGTGTTCGCCCTCGTGCCCTTCTTGACCCTGAGCTCGATTGGCTTCCTCCAGAGCCACTACCTCAACAAGGCCGTGGACTCGAGTAGGCGGGCGACGGCCCTCAGCTTCAAGGGCCTGGCGCTCAACGTCGGAATGGGTCTGGCGAGCGTGTTCTACGCGGGACTGCTGCGGCACTTGGAGGCGGGCGGTCTGGCGAAGGAGGCGACCTTCTTCCCCGGATTGCGCTGGTTCGCGCCCTACGCTGGGCTCTTGGCCTTCCTGGTGTTCCTGGCAGGGGCTTGGTTCCTGCGAAACGAGCCGCCAGGGTGTCCAGACGCCGCGCGAAAGGCGGAGGCGGAAGCTAAGCCGCCCGCCGCGCCCCCCGCGACGCCAGCTTGACCTCTCACCTGAGGCCCAGGGACCCTGTATCCGCGTTCCCACCGGTTTAGAGTGCTCGCGTGCTGGGATCCCCCTTTCGAGATCGCTTCCGCGCGTTGCACCTCTTGGTCGCGATCGCGGCCTGCCTGATACCGCTGAGCGGCTGCGCGACGGCACCTCTGACGGGTGGCGTTCGGCCCGAGGGCCGGCGGCTGGTCCTCCTCCTCGACAGCTCGACCTCCATGCGCCGGACCGATCCCAGCGGCGTGGGTCCGCAGGGCGCGCAGCTCGTGCTGGGCCTCGTCGGCAGCGACGACAACGTAGGCGTGATCACCTACGCCAAGGACGCGGTGGTCCAGCGCCCGCTCAAGGCCGCAGGCACGAGCCGCGGCGGGCTCCAGGCTCGCTTGAGCGAGCTGAACCGAAACGGGATCACCGACTTCGCCCAGGGCTTGGCGCTCTCGCGGGACATGCTCCAAGCCGGGAAAGCGCCGGAGGGCTCGGCCGTGATCCTCCTGACCGACGGCGTCCCCTATCGCGGGCGACGACGGACCTCGGGGCCTGCCCTGGCTCCCCTCCTCGAGGAGTTCGCCAAGCGCAAGTGGCGGATCTTCGCCCTGGCCCTCGGCGACGAGGCGGCGACGCCCTTCCTGAGCCGAATCGTGGCCGCGACGGGCGGGGCCGTGTTCCCGGTGGCGGACGCAGACCGCTTGGCGCCTGCCTTCGCCGAGGTCGCGACCGAGGCCCTGGGCTACCTCCGCTCCGAGCGAGCCGGGCGCGAGGTCGAGGTCGTGCCCCACACCGGGCGCCTGGCCTTCCTCGTGCGCGGGGACAGCTTGGGCGCCGTGACGGGCCCGAGCGCCGCTCCTGCGACGCCCCCGCCGGGTCCGGCGACGCCGCCCGGGACAGCCGGTCAGGTCGAAGCCATAGAGACCGCGGCTGGGCCCTTCCGGGTCGGCCTGATCGAGAACCCTCAGCCCGGCAAGTGGAGCGTCGACGCCCCTCCAGACGCCGAGGTCGTGGCGCTGATGGAGCCGAGCTTTGGCTTCGAGTTCGTCGCCGAGCGACCTCCAGAGCAGCTCGGGAGCCGCGAGGAGGGCCAGGTCGCAGTCCGCCTGGTGGGCTCGAGCGAAGGCCTGGCCAAGGTCCGAGGTCGGGTCCTGTTCCGAGCCAAGCTGACCCTCGGGGCCGATCGCAGCCTGGGGGCCCCGATCCAGCTCAAGCGCGAGGGCGAGGTCTTCAGCGGGAAGTTCCGGGCGCCGACGGTCCCCAAGGAGACGGCCCTCAGCATCGTGGTCGAGGCGATCCTGGCCGAGGGCGGCCGGACCTTCGTCCTCAAGCGAACCCGCGCCCTGACGGTCTTGCCCGGCAAGGGCAAGCGCGCCCCTGTGCCCCTGGCACTGAGCCTTAGCGCCGAGCGCCTGAGCGGCGCGGCCTGGAGCGAGGGGACCCCGCCGAGCGCCAGCCTGACGATCCAAGGCGACCCGGAGCGGGCCCTGACCCTGAAGTCCGCGCTCGGGACCCAAGCCCTCGCAGCAGGCGGCTCGGTGACCCTGGAGGTCCCGCTGCGGGGCTCGAGCCTGGCGCTGAGCGCCGAGACCGAGGACGGCGCAACCTGGAGCGGGAGCGTCGCCCTCGAGGTCACGCGCTACCGCTTGGGCGGCGCGAGCCTGACGGGCGGGCTGACCTTCCCGGACCTGGCGGCCGGCGCTCCCGGCGGGGCCGCGTTGCCCCTCGGGCTGACGGTCACGCCGGGCGAACTCTTGGTCGAGACCAGCGCCCTCAAGGGTCCCTCGGGCGCGACCCTCGCTGTGTCCCTCGTGGACGGCCAGCTGAGCTGCCAGCCGGGGCGGAAGCTGCCCCCTGGGCTCTACGAGGGCCAGCTCGCGCTGCGCGTGGCGGGACTCTCCTTGCCCGCGAAGCAGGTCCCGGTCCGGATCAAGCTTCTGCCCGCGGTTCACGCTCCGAGCGCGATCAAGCTCCGCGGTCGCTGGGGCTGGGTCTCGACGGCGGTCGAGGTGGCTTGGCCCCGCGGCGGCGAGGTCGAGGTCTCCTTCGAGCCCAGCGAGCTGCGCGGGCCAGCGGTGATCCACCCGGCCTATGACCTCCGAGTTCGGCCCCTGGACGGCTGGGACGGGGCTCGCCTCGGGGCGCGAGTTCGTCGCGTGGCGCTCTCGGTCTTCCTCTCGTCCGACCTCCCGGCCGGCGCCTACAGCGGGACCCTCGTGGTCCGGCGGGCCGAGTCGCGCGAGGAGCGGGTCGAGATCCCCGTGACCTTGACCTTGGAGCGTTGAGCCGTGCCTGCGCTCCTACGCTGCAAGGCTTCCCTCGTCACGCTGGCGCTCCTGAGCGTCCTCTTTGCGTCGAGCCCCTCGCGAGCCGAGGGGCGACGGGTGGCCGTCGTGATCGACCGCTCGGGGAGCCTGAGTCACGCCGACCCCAAGGCCGGCGGCCTGGCTTCGATCGTGGAGGCCCTAGCCCTCGGCCTCCGAGGCGGCGATCGCTTGGCCTTGAGCCTGAGCGGCGGAGGCAAGCTCAGCGAGACCTCGATCAAGGAGCTCCAGAGCGCCCTCCCTGTCCTCCAGCGACTCTTGGCGGCCAAGCCCAAGCCAGGCGGCGCTGACCTCCAAGGGCTCCTCCTCGAGGCCAGCGCCTGGGCGGGTGCTGAGGGGACGGTCCTGGTCTATAGCGACGACGACCTAGACGTGATCCGCGGAGGCGTGGCCCCACCTGCTGCCTTGGCCCTGGCCCAAGAAGAGGCCAAGGCCGAGGGCGTGGCGCCAGCTCGTGACGCGGTCAACCGCGCGGCGCGTCGCCTCCTGCGGCGGGCGGTCCTGGGGCAGAAGACGCGTCCGCGCCTGGTCGCGCTCAAGCTCCCGCTCCCGGCCGGCGCCGGCGCGACGCCCTTCCTCGAGGCCCTCGGCGCCGAGGTCGTGACGCCGGGCAAGGCCGCCGTGGCGCGCTTGGCGGCTCGAATCCGCGGAGCGGCCATCGTCGGCGAGCAGCTCCGGCTCGAGCCTGGTGAGCGCGAGCTGAAGCTGCCCTTCCCGGCTCGGATCGTGATTCGGTCGACGAAGGGGATCGAACTCCCCGGCGCCCAGCGCCTCGACGGCGCGGGTCACCTCTGGTCCTTGGAGGTCAAGGGGCCGCTGGCGCTCCCCGAGCACGGCGGAGCCTGGGTCAGCGTGGCCCCGACCTTGGGCGAAGCCGAGGGGGTCCTGGCCTATCGACTCCGGGCGGGTGGCGTCCGGGTCGTGGCGCCCGAGGCCAAGAGCGGGACGGTCTTGGCCCGCCAGAGCGGGCGAGAGTTCCTCCTCGAAGGCCAGCCTCCGCAGGTCCGCTTGGGCGGCGTGAGCGAGGTCGAGGTCGCCCTCGTGCTGGGGAGCGGCGACTCGCAAGTCGTCGGGCCGGCGCGTAGGCTGTCCTTGGGGGACGCGGAGGTCCAGCTCGTCGCAGCCGGCGAGCCGCGGGTCGGGAAGGCCATCGAGTTCAGCGGCCAGCTGCCGCTAGGGTTCGAGGCCAAGGACCTGGTGGTCGAGGTCAGCGAGGGAGGCGGTCGTCGGACCAGCGTCAGCTTCGCGGCCCCAGAAGGTGAGTCGGTCCAGAAGGTCCGGGGGAGCTACGTTCCGCGGAGCGTAGGTCCGCTCGAGGTTCGGGCGCGCGGCCCCCTCGCCATCAGCCTCAGCGCTCCCCTGGAGGTCTCGCCGGCGCCGACCTACAGCCTCGAGATCGTGAGCGTGCGTCGCGGGAGCGACGAGGTCGACGTCGACCACGCCCTGCCGCGCTCGGGGGCCTTCGACCTCAAGCTGACGATCACGGTTCGGCCCAAGCCGCCCGAGCCGGTTCAAGCCGTCTTGACCCTGAGCGGCGTCGAGGGCCTCGAGGTCAAGACGCGTTCGCTGACCCTGGCGGGGGAGCAAGAGGTCGACCTCAGCCTGGAGCTCCCAGCGGACCTCCCCGACGCGACGCGTTCCCTGGGCGTGGCGCTCGAGCCGGTCGGCGGCGCGACCTTGCCGGGGCGTCGCAGCCTGCCTTTCAAGGCGCCGCGGAGCTGGAAGCAGAGCGCCATCGCCATCGGGTTGATGCTCCTGGCCTTGATCTGGTTCCTGATCGTGTGGATCTCGCGTCGTCGCGACATGGCCTACGTCGGCCTCGAGGTCGGGCGGAAGCAGGTCCGAACCATTGGCACCAACGGGCGGATCTCGCCCGAGCGCTACCTCTTCAGCCAGCACTTCCTCTCGCGGGAAGAGGGCGTCTTGATCGAGCCCGAGGACTCGATCGGCGGGGCCCTGGCGTTCCGAGTTCGTGACGACGGCGCCGTGGAGTGCCTCGCCAAGGACGGCGCCAAGCTGATCCACGAGGACCGCCCGACGGTCTTGGCCGCCAGCATGACCGTCGAGCACGGGACGGCCTTCGCCATGGTCTACGGCCAGCGCGCCCTCCGTTACGTCTACCTCGAGGATGAGCCGACCGGCGACGAGCTGGCGAACAAGCTCTTCGGCGACCAGGCCAGCTACGAAGAGGAGATCCGCGACTCGGGCGTGTTCATGATCCTCGACGACGACGAGAACATTCCCAAGGCCTCGGCCCGAATGGAGGCCTCAGCCGAGATCCTCTTCCCGAGCTCCCAGCAGTTCGAGTCGAGCGAGGACCTGAGCGTGGTCCCGAGCGACTCCGGCCGCGCCTACCCCGTCTCCGACGAGGGGATCGTGGTCATGAACTCCGACGAGGGCAAGATCCTCGACTCCGCAGACCTCGACCTCCTGACCTCGGGCGAGATCCGCGCCGCCGAGGCCGAGTTCGACGCCCTCGGCATGGACATCAGCCTCGGCGACATCATGCCGAGCGGCTCCGATACGGGGGAGCCTCCTCCGCCAGAGGAAGAGTAGTCCCGTGCTCGGAGACGAAGAGCCAGGGCCTTCGCGGATTCGCGCCTACTTCGGACTTTGGGGGCGCTTCGACCCCGAGGAGGTGACCTCTACGATTGGGTTGTCTCCGACGCAGAGCCACCGCCGGGGAGAGCCTCTTGCAGGGACGGTGCACAAGGATGACCTTTGGGCCTTCGGGACCGAGGAGGAGGTCGATTTCGATCTGCCGCGCCACGTCGACTTCGTGCTCCAGGGAATCAGTCCCTTTTCGGCCGAGTTGAACCAGTTGAGAGAGCGCTTTGGGTTGAGCGCAACTCTGAACTGCGTCGTCTGGATCGGAAGCCCAACCCCGATCCTTAGCTTCTCGAAGGAGACCCTTGATCGGATCAGCCAGCTTGGCGCCGACCTGGACATCGACTCGTATCTAGCCTGAAGCGAGAGGCCGACGCAGAGATCCCTCCGTAGCCGCGGGGTTTACCCCCGCGAGAGGCCGACGCAGAGATCCCACCCGTCCGCTGAGGCCGTAGCCGCGGGGTTTACCCCCGCGAGAGGCCGACGCAGAGATCCCACCCGTGCGCTGAGTCCGTAGCCGCGGGGTTTACCCCCGCGAGAGGCCGACGCAGAGGGAGAGACGCAGGACTCAGACAGCCATGTGGTCGCACAAGGAGTCGCTTGAATGGGACCTTTCGGCCTGGGTCTAGCTCTCGCGGGGGTAAACCCCGCGGCTACGGCGTGTGGGGCCTGGGTCTAGCTCTCGCGGGGGTAAACCCCGCGGCTACGGCTTGTGGGGGCTGGGTCTAGCTCTCGCGGGGGTAAACCCCGCGGCTACGGCTTGTGGGGGCTGGGTCTAGCTCTCGCGGGGGTAAACCCCGCGGCTACGGCCTCAGCTCCCGCTACTCGCGGCCGCCGCCCAGGCGTCGCGCCGCGAGGTCGCAGGGGAAGAGCAAGAGCGCGCCGAGGAGGCACCACCACCAGACCTCATGGGGCACGAGGTCGCCCGAGCTCGAGAGGGTCCGGGCGGCCAGAGGCGTCGAGTCGAAGGCGCCGTCGGTGCGCTCGGCCGCGAGCTGGAGGCCGGCCTCGTCTACCTCGCCCCCGCGGAACTCAGGCGAGTAGGGCTCGCTGACGGCGAGGACCTTGCTCTCGAGGAGCCGGCCCTCGCGGCGCTGGGCGACCATGACCCGGTGGAAGGTCCCGTAGTCCTCCAGGGGGAACTCGGCCTCGAACACGCCAGGGGCGACGTGCTTGGCCAGGAGCTCGCGCGGGGTCCCCTTGGCGTCGGTGCTGAGGAAGAGCTGCGGCGGCTCCTCGTCGCGGAACTCGCCGCGCTGGCCGCGGACGTCGAGCTGGAGATGGGCCTTGCCGTCGGCCAGGCGGACTTGGGTCCGGGTCGTGAGGGAAGACTTGCCGCCCGTCGCCATTACGCTCCGCACGAGCTGACCCCAGAACTTGGAGTAGCCAGGCCAGGCGATCCAGTCGCCGGCCCAGCGAGCCTTGGCGTCGGAGGTGAAGGCGGCCGAGCGGCCGAGGCCGTAGCTCCAGGTCGCCAGGACGGGGTCGCCGTATTCGGAGACGAGGACCACCGTCGCCCGGGCCTTGCGCTGGGTCGCGACGTAGCCGAGCAAGAAGGGCAGCTCGCCGTCGAGTCCCTTGAGGACCTTGTCTGGGGTCGCGACCTGAGGCACGAAGGGCTCCTCGACGAGCATTGACTTGCTGGCGCGCATCGTCTCGCGGGTGAAGATCTGCGGGATCGAGGCGAAGTCGGTCGTGTGGTAGTAGGCGCCGCCGCCCCACTCGGCCAGGTTCTGGAGGAGCTTCTTGTCGACGCCGGCTCCGATCCCGACCGTCGAGAGCGTGATCTCGTCGGCGGCGATGTGGCTCACGAGCTGGCGGTAGCCCGACCCTTGGCTGTGGCCGTCCGAGAGCAGGATCATGTGCTTGAGCTTGGCCTCGCTCTCCAAGAGGCGCTGGTAGCCCTTGTAGAGCCCGCGGTAAATGTGCGTCCCGCCGCCGGCCACGAGGCGCGCCAGGGAGTTGGTGATCCGCTCGCGCTCGGTCGCGTCCACGAGGGGGCAGATCCATTGGGCCAGCGAGTCGAAGGCCACGACCCCGAACTGGTCGCTCGACTTGAGGACCTCGGCCGAGGCGATGGCCGCCTCGCGGGCGAGCTGGATCTTGTCGCCGTCCATGGAGCCCGACTTGTCCATGACCAAGACCAAGGCCAGGCTCGGCTTCTCGACGTCCTTCTTGATGGGCATGTTGACCGGGAGCGCGTCCTCAATGGGCGTGCGGTAATAGCCGCCGAGGCCGAAGCTCTGCTCGCCGCCGAGCATGATCAGGCCCCCGCCCAGCTCCTTGACGTAGCGCTCGATCAAGCGGAGCTGACTCGGCTCGAAGGCGTCGGCCGGGACGTCGGAGAGGATCAGGGCGTCCACGTCGAGGAGCTCGTTCAGCTCGCGCGGGAGCCCGAGGGGGGGCCGGACCTCGACGTCCATGGACTCTTCGCGGAGGGCCTCTTCGAGGTAGCGGATCTCGCGCGGCGTGCGCTCAATGATCAGGACCCGCGGCTTCCCCGCGACCCGGGTCGCGGCGCGGGCCACGTTGTTCTCGGCGCGGGTGTCGGCGCTGGCGTCGAGGGGCGCGACGGTGGCCTCGAACTCGTGGAACCCAGCGTCGAGCCGGACGCGGGGGACCGTCAACACGTTGCGGCCCGCCACCAGCTCGACCTCGCGGGTCTCGAGGCGGAACTTGTTTCGATAGATCGTGACCCGGGCCCGGGTGGCCTGGCTGGCTTGGACCGCCAGCTCGAGGTCGAAGGGTGCCTTGACCTGAGCCTCGCTCGGGGCCCGGAGCGCCTCAGCCACGAGCTCGGGCTTCTTGGTGGTCGGGCGCAGAGGCCAGGTGTGGAGCTCGACTCCCTCGGCCTTGAGCGCTTCGAGCTCACGCCCCAGGTCGCCGCGGTTGCTGCGGCCGTCGCTCACGAGGACGACGCGACGCGCCGCCCCGCGCGGGAGGCCACCGCGCGCCAGGCGCAGGGCGGCCGCGGCGTCGGTGGCCTCGAGGCCGACCTGCTCGCGCCAGGCCTCGAGGGCCGCGAGCTTGGCCTTGACCCGCGCCAGCTCGGCTTCGGCTGCGGCGTCGAGAGCCTGGCGCTCGGCGGCTTGGATCTTGGCGCGCAGAGCAGCGCGCGTCTGTCCGTGGAGGACGCGTTCGCGGAGCGAGAGCGGCTCGCCGCTGCTCCAGGTAGGCGCTGTAGCGCTCAGGGCTGAGAGCTGGAGCGGGCGCTCGCCGAAGGCGATGAGGCCCGCCCGGGTCTGACCGAGCTCCTGGGTGGCCTCCTCGACCTGAGCCAAGCGGCTGGCCAAGGCGTCTGGGTCGACGCTGGCCGAGACGTCGATCACGAACACCACGGCGCGCTCGCCGCTCGAGAGCGAGAGGACGGGCCGCGCCAGGGCCAGGGCTAAGAGGGTCAGGCCGAGGGCTCGGAGCCCCAGGGCCAGGCGCGCGCGGCTGGGACGGAGGTCGGCGTAGCTGCGGACGTAGCCGATCCCGAGGGGGATCAAGCACAGGAAGGGGAGCGCCAGCCAACCCGGCGCCTCGAAGGCCAAGGCGCTCATTCGGTCCACCGCTGGTGGTAGCTGAGCCACTCGGCGAGCCAGAGGACGAGGGCCAGGCCGACCAGGATCGGCCAGAGCGCCAGCGGGAGGGAGCGGGTCCACGAGCTGCTGGCCGCGGGGGCGTCCTTCGGCGTGGACGCCTCAGGCGCTATCGGCGCGGGCGCGATCTGGGACTCCTCGGGAGCGAAGAGGTTGATCGCCGTCGCGACCTCCTGGACCTCGGGGGCCCCCCCGTCGGGACCCTGGCGGGTCAGGCGGAACAGGACGGGGGTCGCGTCCTCGGTCTGGGTGAAGCGAAAGCGTCCTTCGCGGACCTCGAGGGCCTCGCTCCGAGCCTCGTTGGCGCCGGCCGGGAACCAGCTGACCTCGACGGCGTCGGCCGGGATCTTGCTCAGGGGCTCGATCACCTCGCCGGGCGCGTAGTTGGGGCGAAGGAGGAGGCGCCCCTCTTGTTCGAACCAGGCCAGGGCGTTGCGGAGCAGGAGGGGGAAGGCGAGGCGGAAGGGGAAGAGGCGCGAGCCCGGGTCGAAGCCGAGCCACAGGACCTGACGGCCCTGGTGCGCGAAGGCCGCGATCAGGGCGCCCTCGTAGCTCTGGACGAGGGCTTCGCCAGCCTGGAGCTGGAGCGGACGCGCCGGGGGGAGGGGCAGGTCGCGCCAGTTGAGGTAGCGGTTGAGGAGGTGCTCGCGCTGCCAGTCCCAGACCACGGGCTGCTCCTCGCGGGCCTGCTCGGTCGCGGGCAGGAAGCTCGGGAGGGGCTGGCCGGCCAGGAGGAGGGCGGCTCCGCTTGGGAGGCCTTCCGGGAGGACGCCTGTGCACACGATCAGGTCGGCCTGACGCTCGGCGGGCGGGAGCGCAGTGAACTCGGCTGCGCTCAGGGCTTGGCTGGTCGGGTCGATCTGCTCCTCCATGGCCGCGAAGGCGACTCGGTAGGGCTCGAGGGCGGCCGCGCTCGGGGCCACGACCAGGACTCGGTGCTTGCGGGCGGGCTGCACGACGGCGTAGGCAACGTCGTCGAGGGACAGGGCGTCGAAGGGCTCCCGGCCTTCAGCGCCGCTCAGCTCGAGGCGCAGGACTCCGCCCTGGGGGAGGTCGAGCTGGAGGCGCTCGCTCAGCTCTCCGCCGGGCGGGAGGGTCCGGGGGAGGACCTTCTGGACCTGACCGTCGAGGCTCAGCTCGAGGCTCAGCTCGCGGGGCTCTTGGCCGAAGTTCTTGACCCGCGCCAGGACGTAGTCGGTCCCCAATGAGCGGTTCTTGCGCGCGCTGAAGCGGAGGATCCCCACGTTCTCTCGGGCCTCGCCGACGAGGCGGAGCCGGAGGGGGGCTGGCCCTTGGGCCGCGGGCTTGGCGTCCGGCGTTGAGGGTGCAGCAGAGGCGGAGCTCGTGAGGGCTGCGACTTGGCCAGCCTCCGCCGCGACCTGCCCGGCGCTCCCGTCGCCGATCACGAGGACCTCGGGGTGGGGCTGGTCGCGGGCTATGGCCCGGGCGAAGGCGATGGCCTTGGGGGCGTCGAGGGCGCGGCCCGTGACCTCGACGCCTTCCAGGGCGCTCAGGAGGCGGAGGCGCCCCTGCTCGAAGGGGCAGCGGACCTCGACCCGGTCGCTGGCGACGACGAGGGCGAAGGCGTCGGCGGGGTCCTTGGCCTCGATCTCGGCTCGAATCACGTCGAGGGCGTGGGCGAAGCGGGTCCGACCGTCGGCCTCGCGGGTCTGCATCGAGGCCGAGGCGTCGAGGACGAGCACGACCTGGCGAGCGTCTTCGGGCTGGGCGGAGCGACGCGGGTCGGCGAGGGCCAGGACCAGGCCCAGGAGGATCAGGAGCTGAACGAGGAGCGAGAGCCAGCGCTTGAGGCGCTCGAAGAAGGAGCGGCGCTGGGTCTCCTGGACGAGCTCCTCCCAGAGCCGGAGGTAGGCGACGGGCACGCTCCGGCGCTGGACCTTGAGGAGGTAGAGCGCGAGCACGGGGAGCGCCAGGCCAAGCGCCAGGAGACCTAGGGGGGCGGCGAAGCTCACGCGACGAGGCCCCCGCGGCGGAGGATCGTGAGGACCAGGGCGTCGAAGGGGACCTCGGTCCCCGCCTCGACGTAGCCGAACTCGCTCTTGACGCAGAAGCGCTCGACGCCGCGGAGGAGGGCCTCGAAGGCCTCTCGGTAGCGGGCCCGGAGGGCGTCGGTCACCACGACCTGGCGGGCGGCGCCGGTCTCAGCGTCCACGAGGCGGAGGTCGCCGCGGACGGCCGGGTCGCGCTCTGCGGGGTCGACGACCTGGATCGCGAACACCTCGTGCTTGCGCTGGCGGAGCATCTTGAGGGCCGGGCCGTAGCCCTCGCGGTCGTAGAAGTCGCTCAGGACCACGACCACCCCTCGACGCCGCTCGCGGGCCACGAAGGCCTTGGCCACGCTCCTAAAGTCCGTCTCGCCGCCGGGTTGGGCGTCGACCTCGCGCAGGAGCTCGAACAGGGAGTGGGCCTGAGCGCGACCCTTGATCCGCCAGCGGGCCTCGCCGAGCTGGTCGCTGAAGGGGACCAGGTTGACGCGGTCCATGTTGGAGAGGCCGAGGTAGGCCAAGGCGGCCGCGACCTGGAGGGCGTAGGTCCGCTTCGAGAGTCCGCCAGTGACACCTTCGGGGCGGTGAGCCATGGAGGCGCTGGTGTCGACCAGGAGGGTCAGGTGGAGGTTCTCCTCCTCGCGATAGAGCTTGAGGAAGAGCTCCTCCAGGCGCCCGAAGAGGTGCCAGTCCAAGTGGCGGAGGTCGTCGCCGACCACGTAAGGGCGGTGGTCAATGAACTCCGCGCTCACGCCGCGACGGGCGCTGCGGCGCTCGGCCTTGAGGGAGCCCTGCATAACGCGTCGTGCGACGACGTTTAGGACTTCCAGCCGGCGGAGGAACTCGGCGTCGAAGGCGAGGGGGTCGCTCACGCGCTGTGGGCCAGAGCCTCTTCGTCCACGGCGGCCACGATCTCGTCGAGGAGGGTGTCGCTCGTGATCCCCTCCGCCTCGCCCTCGAAGTTGAGGATCACGCGGTGGCGCAGGGTCGGGTGCAGGGCCCAGCGGAGGTCCTCACCCGAGAGGTTGATCCGACCTTGGGTCAGGGCCCGGACCTTGCCGGCCAGGATCAGGCCGAGGATCCCGCGCGGGCTGGCGCCGAACTTGACGTAGCGGCGGATCGAGGCCGGCGCGTGCTGCCCCTCGGGATGGGTCGAGGTCGCCAGGCGAACCGCGTAGCGCTTGACGTGGTCAGCGACGGCCACCTCGCGGACCAGGCCTCGCATGGCTTGGATCCGCTCGGGGGTCAAGACGGTCTCGATCCGCGCCGTCTCCGTCGAGGTCGTGCGGTCGATGACCTTAAGGAGCGAGGCCTCGTCGAGGTAGCCGATCCGGAGCTTGAACAGGAAGCGGTCGACCTGGGCCTCGGGGAGGGGGTAGGTCCCCTCCATGTCGATGGGGTTTTGGGTCCCGAGCACGAAGAAGGGCTCTTCGAGGTGGTGGGTCACGCCGCCCACGGTCACCGAGTGCTCTTGCATGGCCTCGAGGAGGGCGGCCTGGGTCTTGGGGGTGGTCCGGTTGACCTCGTCGGCCAACACGATGTTGCTGAACACGGGGCCGCGCTGGAAGCGGAACTCCTTGCCCCCGTCGGGCGAGGTCACGAGGACCTGGGTCCCGACGATGTCTGCGGGCATGAGGTCTGGGCTGAACTGGACCCGCGAGAAGCGGACGGCGAGGGCCTTGGCCAAGGTCCTGACCAGGAGCGTCTTGCCGAGACCCGGGACGCCCTCGAGGAGGACGTGCCCGCCGGCGAAGAGGCAGGTCAGGACCTGCTCCACGACGCGGTCGTAGCCCACGATCTCCTTTTGGACTTCGTTCTTGAGGTTCTGGAAGTCGCGGCCAAAGGCCTCGACCTCCGCCGCTCGTTCGCGGGGCTCGCTCATAGGGATTCCTCGGGGGTCAGCGCTTCTCGGGCTGGCTCTCGCTCGACTCGTCGGGCTCGAGGCCCTCGAAGTAGCGGCGCAAGTAGCGCCGGTAGCCGACCGGGACGTCTTGACGTTGGATCGTGTCTTCAGCGGCGCGCTTGCTGGCCTTGATCACCTGACGCGCGCCCTTGGCCGAGCGGGAGCCGTCGTTGGCGACCTGGGTCTGGGTCACGGCGGCCTCGCCCTGGCGCTCGCGGACCTTCTGCTTCTGCTCGGTGCGCTCGTGCTCGCTGCGCTCGGCCTCGGCCTGCCACTCGTCGACGGTCGCGGCGCCCGCCTTGGGGTCCTTCTGCTTGACGAGGCGGCGCTTGACCTTCTGGACTTGGCCGGGAGGCGGGTTGCCGGGCTTGAGCTCACCGAACTTGGCGAAGCGTCGTTTGGTGACCTTTGGGTCGTCCAGCTCGCCCAGCTCACCCTCGGCGTTGCGGAGGAAGTCCATGACCTTGCCCGCCCCGCCAATGTCGCGGTGGAGGGCCATCAGCTTGAGGACCTTGGCCTTGAGCTCTTTGAGCTTGGCCTCCTCCTCTTCGAGCTTCTTGAGCTCCTCCAGGCCCTCTTGGCCCTTGGCCTTGGCCTTGCGCTTCTTCTCTTCGAGCTTCTTGAGCAGCTCAGCGATCCGGTTGGCTGAGCGCTCGTAGTCCCCGCGGTGGAGGTCGTCGATCAGGTCCTGCTCCTTGCGGGGCGGGAGCTTGGCGGCCTGCTCGCGGAGCTTCTCCTCTTGCTCGCGGAGCTTCTTCTGCTCGTCCTTGAGGGCGTCTAGGAGCTTGGCGAACTTCTTGAGGGCCTCCTTCTTGGAGAGGTCCTCCTTGGCCAGGGCGGTGGCCAGCTCCTCGAGCTGCTGGCGGCGCTTCTTGGCGCCGGGGCCGCCGTCCTCGGTCGCGGCGGCGAAGCGCGCGACCTCGCTGGCCTGCGCCTGGAGGGCTTCGGTCACGACGGGGTCGGGGGCCGCGGCGGCGCGCTCGAACACAGGCCCTAGGGCCAGGGCCATCAGCACGAGGTAGGGGAGGGGAGCCCACTTGCCCTCGGCGCGGAGCTGGAGGGGCTGGCTCCGAGCGGGGTCGAAGGGGAGCAGGCGCGCGACGGTGTCCTCGAGGAGGGCCGGGAGCGAGGCGTGCTCAGGGTCGTTGGCCAAGAGGTCGACGCAGGTGCTGAAGCGGTCCGAGAGTCCCAGGGCTTGGTCATGGGCCTTGGCCAGCGAGAGGTCGTCTGGGGACTTTGCTAGGAGGAGGGCGCCGAGGGGGACCGCGGTCACGAGGAGCGCCGAGAGCGGGACCAGGGCCACCGGCGGGAGGAAGGCGACGGCTAGGAGCGCCAGGACGCCAGCCCAGAACCCGAGTCGGGCCACCCAGCCCAAGGTCTGAGCCCACTCCGCGCGCTGGCGCAGGGTCCGGAGGGCGTCGCTGACGACGAAGCGTGGGTCGAGGTCCGGCATGAGCGCGCGAGCATAGCAGGGGCCGCGCAGAGAGCCCTCAGGGATTCGCGCGCCAGGTCTGGTCAAGCTGGGATCCCATGCAAGGGTCGCCCTGAGGCGAGTCAGGACATGCAGGTGCCCGACGAAGGAACTCGCGAGCTCGAGCGGCTCGCGGTAGGCGGCGACTCTGAGGCGATCCAGGCTTGGCTGAGGAGCCTCCTTCGGGAGACGCTCGAGCCCGAGGGGCTTGACGCTCCCCACACGGTGATCGCCGTAGACCCCTACACCGGAAGGCTCCTCGACTCGCGCCTCAAGTGGGGCCTCGACGGTGAGCACCTCTTGCTGCGCTGTGAGACGGCTGAGGAGGCCAGGGCCCTGGCCTACCGCCTGAGCCGAGTCCTCCCTTGGGTCGAGTTCGGGATCATTGGCAGCAGCGACGGGTATCCCGCCACGGCCTTCGGTCCTCGCGGCGAGTTCGGGCATGAACTTCCCCCGGCGCCGAGTCCTTGGGCTCGCTTCAAGGCTTGGGTCGGGGTCTCCTGAGGCCCGGCGAGGTGCCGGCCCTGCGATTACCCTCGCTCACATGCGAGACGTGGTTGCAATCCCGAGGGTGCCTATCGACGCCGTGACTCCATGAGCAAGTGGCGACCTGGCGAGCGCGTGGCGGGCATCGAGCTCCTCTCCGAGCTCGGGCGAGGGGGGGGAGGCGTCGTCTATCGCGGCAAAAACGTCGAGACGGGACAGGAAGTCGCGCTCAAGAGCCTCGACTTGGGGGCCACGCCGAGCGCACGGGAACGCTTCCTGCGAGAGGGGCAGGCTCAGGCTCGCGTCGACCAGCACCCCAACGTGGTTCGGGTCCACGGAGCGGGGGAGGTCGCGGGGCGCGGCTACCTGATCCTGGGCCTGGCGACGGGGGGAGACCTCGGCGAGCGCCTGCGCGCCGGGCCGATCGCCATTGAGGACGCGCTGCGGATCTCGATCGAGGTCGGACGCGCCTTGGCCCACGCCCACGCTCACGGCGTCCTCCACCGAGACGTCAAGCCGCGAAACGTCCTCTTCCACGAGGACGGCCGGGCGCAGCTCGTCGATTTCGGCCTGGCCCGCCTCGTCAGCGAGGGCACGATCACGAACACCGGCGAGATCCTGGGGACGCCTGCCTACATGTCGCCCGAGCAGGCGGACGGGGCCAAGGGGATCTCGGCGGCCACCGACGTCTATGGCCTCGGAGCCCTGCTCTACGCGACGCTGACGGGCCGACCCCCTTTCGAAGGCGGGTCCATGGTCGAGGTCTTGACGGCGATCTTGCGCCGGGCGCCTGTCCCTCCCCGCCAGCTGCGAGCGGAGATCCCGAGCGGCCTGGAGGCGCTCTGCCTGAGAGCTCTGGCCAAGGACCCGGCCGAGCGCTACCCCTCGGCCGAGGCCATGGTCTCCGCGCTGGAGGGGCTAGGCGTCGAGGACTCCCCTGGCGGGAGGGGCCGGGCGCCGATCCTCGTGGGGCTAGGCGTCGTTGGCGCCCTAGTCCTGGGCGGGGGAGTGATCTACGCCCTCCCGGAACAGAAGCCCGCGGCGAGGGAGTCGCTGACGCCAAGCGCGTCTCGCGAGGACGTCGCCCTTCAGCCGGAGCAGCGAGGCCGCTATCGCCTGGGCGCAGGCGATCGGGTCCAAGTCGAGTTCGACTGGGTCGAGACCAACGAGATCCTGTATCGATCCGAGGCCTCAGGAGTGATCGAACTCGAGGTGGCGGCTGTCGAGCCTGGGGGCTATCGGATGCTCGGCTCGCTCGTCCTGGCCAAGCTCAGGGGCGCCAGCCAACGGAGCCAGCGGTTAGGAGGGGACTCGGAGCTGGGCGTGTTGAGTTACCCGCCAGAGGTCCTCGCGTTAGCCAAAGGGAGGCGTGAGCTGAGCTGCCTGTTCTCGCCTGCGGGGCGCCTGAGCGAGGCCAAGGGGTTGCACGAGATTCGGCGCCTGCTTCGAAGCAAGGCCCCGACCTCGGTCGAGATCCTCGAGGGCGACGGGCCCGAGTCCGAGGGGGCCTATCTGATCCGGCGGACCTACGACGCCCAGCGCTTGGCCACGACCTTGAGTCAGGTCCTCGACCTGGGGTCTCTCCCGTGGCGCGATCGCTCCGGCGGGAGGACCTCCTTGCAGGTGACCGGCCTGTCCGGTCCGACGATCCCGAGCATGAGGACCGAGGCTAGGGCTGGCGCTGTGTTCTCGCTGCACGGCAAGGGCCGCATCAGCCCCGAAGGGCTGCCTTCGCTCAGGATCGAACAGCTCGCCGAGAGCGACGGGTTCGACCCGATCAGGACCTCCTTCGCCGCGCGCGTCAGGGTGATCCGAGCGAGGTAGAACCAACGAAAGAGGGGAGCCCTCAGGCTCCCCTCTCTCGCTCTAGATGGTGTGGGCGCCCTACTTGGGCATCGACACGATCTTCCAGCCGCCGTCGCCCTTCTTGAGGGTGATCGTCTTGTTGCCGGGGAGCGCGACGGTCGCGTCGTCGCCCTTGGTCTCGGCGGTCAGGCCGCCCAGGACCATGTCGGCCTGCTCGGCGGGGATCACGGGGATCGCGCCCTTGAGCTGGCCCTTGACGAGCATCGCGAAGCCGGCGGCGTCCATGCCGCCGATCTGCGGGTTGACCTTGGCCAGCTCAGCGTGAACCGCGACCCAGTCGAAGGCCTTGTCGAGGTCGTCGATGGGGAGCTGTCCCGAGAGGACCTGGAAGTAGACCTTGACGGGGTCGAGGGGGCTCGAGCCTCCGGCGCCTTCTATGGTCTCGCCTTCGCCCTCAGCCTTGGGGAGGTCCTTGGCGATCTCCTCCTTGGTGCCCGCGACCATCTTGACCGGGGCGTCTTGGGGAGCCATCTCGAGGATCTTGCCCTCGACGCTCATTTGGAACTGGATCGCGCCGGTCTCCTCGCCAGCCTTGGTGCCGGTGACCTTGGAGGCCTTGACGGTCTTGCCGCGGTGCTTGAAGTCAGCGGGCGCGGCGACCTCGAGCGAGAGCTTCCGCCAGGTGGCTTCGCCCTCGGGGGTCGCGGGCCACTTGACGCCCTCGAAGGCGTACTTGCCGGGCTTCTTGGCGGCCACGATAGCGACCATGATCAGGGCCTCGTCGAGGCAGCCCTTGTCCGCCTTGAACCGAGTCGTGACGGGCTCGCTGCCCTCCTTGGTGACGGTGCGGACGTACTCGCCCTTCTCAAGGGTGATCGTGGTCGTCTTCTTCTTCTCGACGCCCTCCTTGGCGTCGGTCTCGACCTCGGTCGAGGACACGAGGCCCAGGTTCGCGTCGTGGAAGGAGATCTGCTTGTTCTTGGAGCCAGAGGGCCCGAACTTGATCTCCATCTCGGCGGTCTGCTTGTAGGCCGCGCCGCCCTCGGTGGTCTTCTCGACGGTGACCACGACTTGGCCAATGCGCTTGGTGCCGTAGTAGAAGCCGAGGTAGGTCGTGCCCACCAGCTGGCTCTCGGCGCCGCTGATGTCGGCGAGGAGCTTCTTGCCCGCGTCTTCGGCCTCACCGGCATACGCACTGCCGGCCATCACGGCCAGGATCAGGGCCGCACTCAGGATCTTTCTCACAACGTTCCTCTCTCTGGAGTGGGCCGCCTTTGGACCCGGGTCGCGTCGGTCTCTTAGGCCGAGCGGGCGCGGATCCTAGCCCGAATCCGACCCAAAAGCGTGGGCTGGTTTATTGGGGGGGCTGGTTTATTGGGGGGGCTGCGCCCCC
>Ga0316204_10003401_pt1 | contig 32007 bp, 29 predicted proteins | sample 6monrhotite_MG_2_FD_205661 | JGI IMG/M metagenome (GOLD analysis project Ga0316204, IMG submission 205661) | Microbial mat bacterial communities from mineral coupon in-situ incubated in ocean water Damariscotta River, Maine, United States -... | ecosystem: Environmental > Aquatic > Marine >... | reverse complement strand
CAGTTCGCCACGCTCACATGGCGGTTCTGAACTACAGTCTTATGCAGCCGGAAAACGACAAGAACCGTAGGAAACAAGCCCTCGTCCGAACAAGTGCGGCATAATCCGAAGCGCGGCATTATGGGCGAGCTCATGCGCCCAGACCCCGTAAAAGTTCCGCGGGTTCTCGAACCTGGAAATGGATGGCATGAACACCTTATCCACGGGCGGCAGGTAGTAGGCTTCCGTCCCGGTAAAGACGGTTGTGATGTCGATGGCATCGAAAAACGCCTGCATGTGCGGGATGGGCTCGGACGGAGGATGCTCGGGCACGGGCTCCGGGTCGGGGAAGAAGCTGTCGGGCAAGCCCTCGATCTGGCAGGCGTTGAACACGCGGTAGGATTTCTGGAAGCGGAAGATACGGGCTTCCTCGGAGTGATCATCGCCGTCGCTGCGGTCGTCCTCGCCGCCCGCGTCTTTCCGGCTTTGACCGTAATAAACGACGACAGAGGACTTCTCGCCCTTGCGGACCTTTGCGTCCAACGCATTGGCCTGCGGCAGCGTCATCCAGAAGGGCGAGCTGTGGCCCGCCATCACGGTGCGCATCGTCAGCAGGAAGTTGTTCACTCCCTGGTAGGGTTCTCCGCCCACGCGCAGGGGACGAGAGCTACCACCTGCGGTCCAGGGCTTGCGCCACGGCAGAACACCGCGCTCGATGATGCGGATGATTTCGTTTGTGATGACCTCGGAGGCATCGAATTTGGGCGTGCGGGATCGGGCCATGGCTGGCCTCCTTTCGAGTTTTGGTGAGAGTAAGTGGTGATCAGGCTGACTGATGGGACCGCGGATCATTGAGGATCCTCGCGCCGAGCCGTTCGACCATGTCGATGTAGTCGGTCAGCGAGACGGGCCTGTCAGGGCCCGAGGGTTCAGGGTCGTCCGATCCGTCCCGCGTCACCCGCGGCAGGTTCGCGAAAGCGATGGCATCGCTGACGGGTCGGATATCGATGAACGTCGTTCCGCGTGCGACCACAAGAGCGGCCAAGGGAAAGCGCTCGATCGGCGCGAAGGTCGACACGGTGGTCCAACCGAGATGGATGAATGTCCCGCCCTTTCCGCAGATTACATGGGCATTCGGCAATGTCGCCGCCTGCCTAAGATAGCCGAGATCACGCAGGACGGCCTGGCATTCGAGCCGCTGTGCCAACAATGTCTGGCCGGTTCGGCGCAGCTCTCGATGCCGCCACCACGAGGCAGCGGTCGCGCGTAACACGCGCAAGACACCTGTTTGCATGGGAATGCCCTTCATCAGGAACGGCAGACCGGAACCCGGCCCGGACCCATCTGAGGGACTCCAAAGGCCCTCATCCGTCAGTCACTAAACCCGAAGGACACTTCCGTAATGGGGCGGATCATTGTCAAGGGTTTCCGGCAAGCCAAGAATTCCGGCGAACATTTCTTTCTTCACCGGGTTTAAAACACAAAATCAAAAGCTTACTTTTTCTTTTTCACTGCAACGGCACTTCAGGACCGAGGGCTCCCCCTGCCCGGGCTTCGCTCTTCCGTCCGTAGTCAGCCTCAAAGCTGCCACTCTATGCCTGGTTCAAATCTGGTCCTGGGTGCCCATCTTTCACGCGCATTCAACAGGTGTTGATAGCCAGTGTCCTTACGGCATCTCCAGGAACCTCGTCCCGAAAAGGGACCTCTGCGTACCTGTTGTCAGTTGCAGTTCATGCCTCCGTTACGAAAAATCCTTGATGCGTGTCGCTTAGGCCGTCGGGCCCGGGTTCAGCGTGAAGCGAAACGGCGAACCGTCCATCCACATGCGATGCAAAATGACGCCAATTCGGCGCGCGAGCGCAATCAGGGCCCGTTTCGATCCACGCCTGTGCGCCACTCTGAGTGCCCAGGCCTGCAACCAGTTCGGTGCTGCGCGGTGCATCAAGATCGTCGCGGCCTGATACAACGCCGATCGCAATCCTCGATCACCCGCTCGTGTAATCTGCCCGACAATGTCCATCTCTCCGGATTGAGTGCGCCTCGGCGTCAGCCCGACCCAAGGACCGATATCCCTTGATTTCGCGAAGCGGGCCGGGTCATCAATCGCGGATCTTACGGTCAAAGCAACAATTGGGCCAACACCGGGCATTGTCATCATGAGACGGCAAACATCGTCATGTTCCGCCAACCCCACGACCTTTTCATCCAGGCTGGCCAGCTCTGTCCTCAGCTGCCCCCGAGCCCGCAGAAGGGCCAACGCCGAGGCGGACAAGATGTCATTGTCGGCAACCAGCTCCCTCACCCGGGCCTCGTACCTTACCCGGGTGACATGCCCAAGCTTCAGGCCGAAGTTCCTGAGCACTCCCCTCATCGAGAGTTCGATGTTGATGATCGCCTGCTGAATAGACTTGCGCGCCGACAGCAACGCGCGAATTTCCTGGGAGGACACGGATTTGCGGTGCACGGGCCTGTACCAACCCATTTGCAACAATCGAGCAATTCCCTGGGCATCGCGCCTATCGGTCTTGATAGGCATGGCTTTCAAGGCGGCCTTCACCAATCGCGTTTCCATCAAGACCACGTCAAATCCGGCCTCTTCGATGCCCTTGCTCAGCCATTGGGACAGTGGTCCGGCTTCGAGCCCGATCGCGTCGACCGCGTACGGCAATGACGCCATCGCACGCACCAGCGCTTCAGGCTCGCTGGCTGCCTCCAACTCCTCAACAACCTTCCCTTGCGGCCCCAGCACACAAATCGCCGTGCTTGCCAGAGATACATCCAATTCGATAAATACATTCATGTCGTTGCCCTTCTATTCTTAGGAATTGAGGCGCATGGAAACATACGACCTCGTAGACGCGCTGCAGGCGCATCAAGGGCAACGGCACTTCAGATCATGCTGACAAACAAGCGAAACGTGCTCGATTCGCCGAAAGCCCCATTACGGCATCTTTAACTTTCCAACCGCCAACCGGACCGCGGAAACTGACAAGGGTCCGACACCACCGCGGTTCCCAAGGACTTCATGCAGTCAGTGCCGGTTGGGGTCCAAGATCGGCAAGGTATATCGGCAACCCCAGCCCGACCGCAGCAGTCTTTGGCATATTATCAATAACTTATCTGATGTTCTCGATCGGCGAAAAACGCACCTACTGCGACTTTTCAGGCCCAAAAATCAGGATTTCCGGCGTTCAGCGCAATGCAGCGTTACGGATTAGCATTGGAAACGAAGGCACAGCGCCTCCTGACAGCTTGAAATTCAGCAATATTGTCGCTATATACCGTCAGTATCACTGTAGGAGCATAGATCATGCACATCACGAACTTTGCTGAAGCTGGGCAATTCGAACCGCGCAAGATTGCCGCGGTGCTACGCACGTCAGCAGAAGAGATCGCATTGACCGTCGGCTTGGGCAAAGACGCGTTGCAGAGGCGAACCCGCATCGGTTCGGACAAGACGCAGCGCCGCCTGCGCGAATTGGTAGAGGTGCTGAACAAAGTCGAGCCCCGCTTCGGCTCGGAACTGATGGCCTATGCATGGTACCGGTCAGAGCCCCTGCCCGGTTTTGATGGCCGGACAGCCATGCAGCTGGTGCAGGAAGGCAAAGCTCAGCAAGTTCTGGATTACATCGATGCGGTCGATGCGGGCATCTTTGCCTGATGCCGCTGAAAGATGGGCGCTACACAGGGCCACTCTATCGCGCCCTGAACCCGGTCTATGCGCGTGAACCTCTGTCCGGACGAGGCGCTGAACTCTATGGAGGGCGCTTTAACGCCAAGGGCACCCCTGCCCTCTACACCTCGCTGGATCCCGCGACCGCTCTTAGAGAAGCCAACCAGGTCGGCAGCCTGCAACCCACGATCCTGGTGTCCTACAAGGCCGACCTTGGGCCTATTTTCGATACCCGCTATCAGGACGGACTTGACCGGTATGGCGCGACCGAGGCGATGCTTGCCGATCCTGCATGGCGCATGAAGATGCTCGATGGTGAATCGGTTCCGACACAGGATTTTGCACGCGCCCTCATGGCGGATCGGTTTGCGGGGATTCTGATCCAAAGTTTTGCGAAGGGCGCTTTGTCATCGGACTTCAACATCGTGTTGTGGGCTTGGACTGGCAATAAGGGTTCTTTGGACGTCGTGGATGACGAAGAGCGGCTGTCGCGAATGTGAGGTGATCGGCTGACATTTTCACGGGGTGCACTTTTCGCATACCGCGCCTGTGACAAGCCTCTTTACGCCGCTGTCAGGGAATAGCTGGTGCTACGTCCACCAGCGTCATCTTTCTCAAGTGCTCCCAAATCGATCAGGTCGAGGATGTCGCGATATGCGGTGTCTTGTGAGCACTTCTCGATCTTCGCATATTTCGACGTCGTGAGTTTTCCTTCGAACCCATCGAGGAGGCGGTTAAGCATGTCCCGTTGGCGGTCGTTTATGTTGGCCGTTCCGTATTTCTCCCAGAACCGCGCCTTTTGAAACACGGCCTCCAGAATGATCTCTGCGCCATCAAAAGCACGGTCGAGGCAATTGAGGAACCAATTGAGCCAGGCGGTGACATCAAGCCCGCCCTTCTGCGTCGTCTCGAGCATATCATAATAGGCGCTCCGCTCCTGCCGGATTTGGGTCGACATGCTGTAAAACCGCTGTGAACTGCGTTCGGATCGCGCCAACGCCATATCCGCGATCGCACGCGCAATGCGCCCGTTGCCATCGTCGAAGGGGTGGATCGTGACGAACCACAGATGTGCAATTGCGGCATGAATAACGGGATCCGTATCGGGGGCCTGATTGAACCAGGTCAGAAACCGCGCCATCTCTGTATCAAGCCTTGCTGCTCCCGGCGCCTCAAAATGCACGCGCTCGCGACCCATAGGTCCTGAAACAACCTCCATAGGGCCGATCCGCCACTGCCCTACGGCGATCCGGGTTATTCCGCTTCGCCCCGTTGGAAAAAGGGCGGCATGCCAGCCGAACAATCGCTCTGCGTCCAGGGGTTGGTCATACGCTTGCGTCGCGTCCAACATCATCTCGACGACCCCATCGACATGGCGATCAGACGGGATCAGCCCGCCTATTTCGAGCCCCAGCCGTTTTGCGATAGACGACCGAACCTGATCCTTGTCGAGCGTCTCGCCTTCGATCTCGCTGCTCTTGACGACATCACTGGTGAGAGTTCTCAACATCGCTTCGTTGCGAAGATCAAAGCCAAGGCCCTCCATGCGTCCCAAGAGCTTGCCTTGCCGGTGGCGGACAGCGGCAAGTTGTGATGACAGCTTGGCCTTGTCCCAAGAAAACTGCGGCCAATCAGTGAGTTCGTGAATGTAGGTCATATTTTACGCACTCCTTGCGGAGATTATACCGGGCAATCTCCGCAAGACAACAGTATTCGCCGCGCAATATGCGGAGAATACTGGCGCCAATCTCCGCAGACCCCTCTGGACCTTTGAATGTAGTAGAAACTGCTGCCCCATCCCATCATGCCGCCTGTCCGCTCAACCGGCCATAGAAGCTGCGCTCGAGATGCAGCTCCCCTGCCCCGGCTTTCTCGACCATCCCACGCAGATATCCGCCCGGTGACGCCACTTCGCCGGCGCAATGCTTGTCGAACGTGAGAACCAGCGCCGCAGTCGCGATTTGTGGCCCAAGTCGGTCCTGCGCGAGGTTCCAGGCGTGTTCAGAAACGCCGATCATTGGCCTCAACTGCCCCACAACACGGTGCAGATCGCCCCAATCCTTCAGATATCCGCCCATATTGCGCGCCCACGACGCAAATTCAGGACAGGCTTGCATGACTGTCGGCAGATCAAGAGCTGCCCCGCGCTTCTTGCGCGTTTCAGCCACCCAATCTTCCAACTCCCTATCGACTCGCTCTTCCAGTGGCGCATTTGGCACCACGCTCGCCGCTTCCTCTTTTTCTGAGGAATTACAGGTTACAGGATTAAGTTGATTTGTAATTAGTATATGAGGTTCGGAAATGACCTCCCTGGGGTTCATTTCTTGAGTCTTCTGAGGTACTTGCTCGGTGGTTTCGGCTGTGTTTTCCACAACCTCATCCGCTCGAACTGCCTTGAGGAACGTGGCCTCTACACGTTCCTGGAGCTCTTTGAACCACGCCAAAAGCCGTTCCAGTGCCTCAGAGGCCGTGTTCCTGCGCGGAAGGCGGTCCAAAAGATCCTCGAAAAGGCCTGTGAGCTGCGTCCACGGGCCTCTCAGCGCGCCGCTGAGCGCAGCCTCGATCCGCGCTCGGATCATCCTGCGGGCCACAGTGATCTGCCGCTTCAGGCGCTGACAGAGCGCGCGCTCAGCCTGCAGCTCTGCGTGTAGCTGCTGGAACTCTTCTACGCGAGCGGACAGCGGCGACAAATCAAAGCCGTAGGCCTCAATGATACGGCCCTCTGCGTCCCTGTGGCCCCAACGCTTGCCATTAGGGCTGTCTTTGAAGGCGATTACACCGATCTCCGCCAGGCGACGCGCATGGCGCTTGAGCGCAGAGAGTGAAAAGCCCGTCTGCTCCATCAGATAGGCATTGGAGGCCCAGACGATCGGGCGCTGACCCTCTTCCCAATCTTGCGCCTGTGTGTAGGCCCCAAGTGTATCGAGGAGCATCATATCCCCTGCCTTGAGGCCGATATGCGCACCGACGCGTTTCACGGCGACAAAGGCCTGTGTTTTGGGCACGGCTGCTCTTTCACCAGCCTGTGCGTGCTGTTCAGCGACGGCGAGTCCGGCTGTCGCCTTCCGCCACCCCGAGTGTTGGTTGATATTGGACATATCTCTACTGTTCTGAGGCATGCCTGTCTCAGTCGCTCCATGCGGAGCATCATTGAATTTCGTCATTTTTAGCTAGGCACAGAAAACCTATTCGCCCGAAGACGTTTTTCGTTGTTTAGCGATTCGCGGGCTGCTAGGATTGTGATGTGAAAACAAATCGCGCCTTGTGCGCAGCAGCCCTCGGGACTTCGGTTTCGAGGGTTTTCTTTTTGGTGCCGTTCTCCTTTCTGCTCATTGCCTCTGTTTTGGCGGTTAACAGCTGTTAACCGCCGCTATCCTTCGTGGCTCTCTGATTGGAACCGATCGAAGGAATCCTGAATGAGCTGGTCCAAATTGTGATCCAGCCAATTCGCGAATCTCGTGTTCTCCCCCGCCCGCTTGACGGTGACTGAGAGCGCCGATTTACCACTTTTGATCTGCACACCGGGAACGGGCGAGCGCTCCTCGACAGATCGTTCTTGCTTACCTCGTTTGCCAATTTCCTTGAGAACGAGGTCCAGCCGTCCGTCGGAGTCGAGATCACCAGATTGACCAAGAACACCCAGAACACCCTCCTCGGAGAGTTGTACTTTCTCAAACGCCGTTGCGAGTGTCGTCCATTTCGGGCGCCCTGCCCCTGGAGCTGCGCCAATGGCTTCACCGACAGCCAAGGGTACTAACCGATTGATACGCTCAAGCTGCGAAAGAGTGTTCTTGCTGATAGCCAAAGCCTGACACGCCTCCGCACGCGAGTAGCCTTGCTCCAGGATCGCGTGCGCGAACCGGACACGTTCATAATAGCTCAGCTCCGCGCGGCCCGCATTTTCGAGGCCTTTCGCCATCAATGCATCGGTATCATCGAGCGTCCGGATCAGAGCCCGCACTGGTATCCCCAGGTGGCGGCACGCAAGTATTCGTCTCTGACCGTAGATGATCTCAAAATGCCCATCACGATCCTTCGAAGGACGTAGAAGGACCGGGACTTGCTGCCCGGCATCAGCGATGCTGGTTGCGAGATCCTTGATCGATTCATTCGGTGCGGCGCTGTTAACAGCTGTTAACTCGATATCCAGCCGGTCCTTGGGTCCCCAAGCCAGGATAAGATTTGTATCGATATCCTGGATGCCGCCGAGACCCGCACGAACAGAGCCGATAGTTCCTTTCGGCAATGTTCGATGAGCTCTATCGGAAGCCCCATCTTTCGACGTCTCAGTCGCCGCAGTAATCGCAGCCATGATGCCGGTTTTGTTTTTACCCATAGCCATGATTACCGCCCCCAAGCCTGTTGAAGCATTCCCGCAATCTCAGCACCAACCGCATCCATGCTGTTCTTTGCGCGATCATAGGTCGATCTGGTCATCTCGGATCGCGCAACCTCGTAGATCGACATCTTGAGCATCGATGCGTCGCCAATAGCCGTACTACGCAGTCCGGTCGCCCCAACAACACGATCCTGAAAAAGAGCGCGCATAAGGCTCACGATCTGCTGACTGGGGATATCGCTCGGATCGTCCCGCGTAATGAGGAAGGAGAAAAAATCATGATCGAGTTTGACGCCCGTGTCCTCGATCACACCAAGATAAGCAGAAGTCATTTCGACAAACTGCTGGGTGGAAGCAAGGTCGAGCATGCTCGGCGTCATCGGCACGATGACCGAAGTCGCAGCGTAGAGGCCGGTCAAAGTCAAGAATCCGAGAGCTGGTGGGCTGTCGATAACCACCACGTCGTAGTCACCCTCAACGGACTGGATCGCCAGGCTGAGCTTCTCAAAGAATGCAACGCCACGACCTGCATTGACCGCAGTTTCTGTTTCAAACTCGCTTAGAACAAGCCGGGCAGGAGCCAAATGAAGGCCAGAGAAATAGGTTTCTACGATGGCCTCGGACATCGGCACCGGGTCTTCATAGCGAAGTGCGTCGTAAATCGACGCCCCTTCAAACTCCAGTTCAGTCTGAATCCCGCAAAAACCCGTGAGGCTCCCTTGCGGATCCAGGTCAATCGCCAAGACCCGGTAACCGTTCAATGCAAGGTAGTGACACAGATGAATCGCAGAGGTGGACTTCGCAGATCCACCTTTGAAGTTCATCAACTGAATAACCTGAAGCTTGTCGCTCTCGCGACGGCCAGGAAGGTATTTGCCGGCCTTACGAGAGCTTGCCTCCAAAAAATGGCGGGCTTGAAGGATGTCTTCACCGGAATAAAAGCGCCGTCCGTTCTTGATTACTTCCGGCTCCGGCAAGGAACCGTCGCTATGGCACTTGCGCAAGAATTGCCCGGTTACCCCTAGAAGATCAGCAGTCTCTGTAGCACTGAATAGTCTCAAATTCTTGCGTTGATCGGGCGCGTAGGCTTGCTGAAGATGCGTCGTGAGCGCGGTGTGTAGACGCGCTGCTATCTGGCTTGTAAGCTCGGATTGAGACGCCGCTTCGATTGGTGCCGTCTGGAACATGGTTGCTATTTCTCTGCTCGAACGCGCTTATTTGCGCAACTTGACTCTAATGGCCGTGATTCACCATGTTAAGTCAAGGATTTTATCCACAAATTGTGCTGTCGGACCAAAGGGCTACTAGGGAAGCCACGCACCCTCTAGAGTTAACAGCTGTTAACAGCACCCACGTACTAGTGGTACAGCAAGACATCTGTCGTCGATTGGGCGTTGCTCCCAACCGATCCAATAACGGTCCCTCGACCAAAAATATGCTGGCGAGAGAGTCAATGCATATAGGCGGATTGGAACCAAGCACCGACAGATCTACCGCGGAACAAGGGCCCTAATGGGCCATATGTCGAAGTTACATTGATGCTCAAGAACCGAGGTTAAACGCCGAGATCACATTCGCATTGCATCAACAAGGTTGGTTAAGGACCTGACGTCTGGCGCGTCAACGGTGCCCAGCAGGATAGGGGGGGCAGCACCGTTGCTTTCCCGGCAGGAACAATATTCGACGTAAAGCACCGCGTAGATAGAACCAGTTCGACTACACCTCGCCGGACCTCAAGACCTGCTAGTTGAGCCCTCGTTTTGAGGACGCAGGAGCGGCGATCCGTGGCATTCTAGGTTCCCGAGTTTGTCCGTAGAGCGAACGGTCGGCACTCGCTGAAGCCGGTCCGCTAGCTCAGCTGCTTCAAAATAACACTGGAAATGAAGCGCAGATACCGCGCTTGCCTCAGCCCAAACTACGGCTCAATGACGCAACTCCTTCACCAGCTTTCTGAGGGCAGGTTGCGCCCAGTCTCGCTGTCCAGATGATCCACGTTGAAGATCGATGACAGTTGCCTTGCGAAGCTCAAAGGTGCAGAAATACCCGCCGACGAAATATTAGGGCAGGGGCCGCGGATCAATGTCCAGGTCCTGATCGAAGCGCTGATCAATTGCCGGAGGAAAGCGGGATTCAGCTGTGAGGACACCGGAGCTTTTCTCGCGGGCATCCAGTCCTTGTGCCTGGTCGCGGATCTGGTGATCCAAACCCATCAGGTGGGTCCCGCCTCAGCGGAGAAGTATCAATTCTCAGTGTATGACGCGCTGATCATGTCTGCCGCGCTGATCGCCGGGTGCACGACATTGTGGAGCGAGGACATGAACGACGGATTACTCGTGGAAGAGCAGTTGCGCATCGTCAATCTATACTCCTGGCTGCAAAATGGGCGGCAACCTCGCAATCGTTCCGTCGGATGGAAGAATTGCAAGGTTGTGATTATTGCGCGGGCTTCAGCAAACCCAACTTCTCCGCCCGTTCAAGCAGCATTTTCACCGAAGACGGCTGCCAGCTGGCGCGTCCACGTGGTGTGCGTTCGCGCATCGCCTCTAGCCGGTCACATATCGCCTGAAGCGTGATGTCGGGGTCCGCGCCCTTGATGCCAGCGACGATGGCGGGCAGGCGGTCGTCAGTTTCGCGACGTCCGGCGCGGCCCAGAACCTCGGCGGGCAGGAACGCGTCGCGCACATATGCTTTCACGGCGCGCAAAAGGCGGCTTTGCGTCCAGCGGCGATCATAGGGCAGGGGGCCGTTGATGATCCGCAGCACATCTTCCCAAGCCATATCGGGCCGCAGACGCCGCACATGGGGCACCCAATCCTGCGCGGTCTCGTTTAAGCGCTCCATATATCCGTCCTGCCGCGCCAGCCGTACCTTACTCATCGCGGCGGGGTCCTTTGCGCGAAGCCCAGGATTGCCGCCAACGCGACCCTTGGCGCGGGCCGAGGCAAGCCCGGCCTTTGTGCGCTCGCGGATCAGAGCACGTTCGAACTCGGCCGCGGCGCCCAGAACCTGCAGCGTAAACTTACCTTGCGGGGAGGCGGTGTCGATCGGGTCCTGCAGCGAGCGGAAGAAGGCACCCTTGGCTTCCAGACGTTCGATCACCTCGAGAAGGTGCGACAGAGACCGCGCGAGTCGGTCAATCCGAACGACAACCAGCGTGTCGCCGCTCTGGACGCGTTCGAGCACGCGGGCAAGTACCGGCCGCGCACGATTGCCGCCTGAGGCGTGTTCTTCAAAGATCTCTACGCAACCCGCAGATTGAAGGGCCTCAGACTGGGGCAGGGGGGTCTGATCTTCAGTGGAAACGCGGGCGTAGCCTATCAAGGGCATCAGATCATGCTTTTTGCAGTTTTAGGTGTCACTAATAAACGACCGTTTGTAAACGAATGCAAGCAAGTGCTCTCTCGTTGTGTTCGTCCATAATCCCTTGGTTTCCTTGCACTGAGCGCGATCTGAGAGGTTCCGTCGGCAGTCGCGTGCGCGTACTACATAAAGGGCGCAGGTAGCGATCACAAAAATGCTTGGGTATTGTGCAAAAGAACGGTATTTTGCACACATGAAGACCCAAGCATCTGCTTTGAAAGATGATCTCAATGACGCCCTCATCACCATCGAGGAGGATGAAGAGGCTCGCGAAGAAGATTTCTGGTTTCTGCCGGGACCACTCGAAGAAGAACCGGATGATTTGCCTCCCGGGCCACGGGCAGAACCGCCCGACACTGCTGTCATCGAAGACTGGGCAAAGGCAGAAGGCGTTCACGCTGCACGGCTGGCACGGGTCGCTGGACGCCTGGGAGCTCTAGATGACCGGCTGCTGCGCGGCCCGGAAGGCTGGCGGCATCGGCTTGCTTTAGTCGAGGCGGCGGATCTTAGCTGGTTCGCAGGGGACCGGGTGAGTTCTGATCGTCTGGCGCTCTGGATATCGATGCGGCTCTCGGGCGCACAGGATGACCCAAATGCCCTTGCAAGAGTTGGATGGGCTGTTCGGCGTCTGACAGGTGGTCCCGGACCGAAGGCTGATTTGGCCGCCTTCCTGGATCGCCGTGATCCCGAGAACATTGAATGCAGCACTGAGCGTTTCGAAGATCGCGCGGGCGGATGGTTAGACGTAATGGCCGCAGCAGCCGAGCTCCACCCAATCACGCGGGCTTGCATGGGCTTTCATCTCTGGAGCCTGGCCGGCCTCGGACAGCACGGCGACCAGATGGAAGCCGCCGTCACCGCGTCCAGGATCGCGGCCAGCGACGGAAGCGGCGCCGTCTTTGCACCGCTTGCTATGGGCGGGGCAGGGGGGCTGCGTGTTTCTGGCTTGCCGCCCGAACGCTTAGCACTCTGGTTGGATGGGATGAACAGCGCAATTCTGACGGCGATGCGAACACTTGACGATATTGAAGCGTGGACAGGTCGGGCAGAAAACGTCATGGCGCAATTGTCTGGCCGCACGCCGGTTGCCTTGAGAAAAGCCTTTGCCGAGTGGCCCTTGATCTCCGCTCCAATGGCTGAGGCGACGACTGGAGCCAGTCGCGCCGCCGTTCAGCGCAATCTTGGGTGGATGGAGGCAAGCGGCTTGATCCGCGAAGTGACAGGGCAGGGGCGGTACCGAATGTGGAAAGCGACAAACTGACCTATCGCCCAGTCATAGATGATGGCGATTCAGACTAACTTTCAAAGAGTTACTTGGCGGCGTTTGCAGATCATGCTCATACTTTGAATGCACTCTCTCGTGGTCTGTCTCGTGGTTTTCTGCCAAGTGCGTTCAGCTGCAGCACATTTGGGGTCGCGTTCGACGCTGTTTTTCTACCCCTGCGACCAGTCAAAGCTCGCCCAAATTCTGGATCGCAATGATTGTCCACTAGGTAATTTCCATTGGTCTCCTTTAATTCCAAGTGTTTCTTGAGGAAGCGAGGTGGGTCAGCGACCTTCTAGAACGGCAGCATTGACCCGGTTCCTCGGCAGAGTATCCTCGAGCGCTGCATAGAATGCGGGCAACACCAAAAGGATCAGAACCGTCGCTGCTAGCAAGCCGAAGACGACCGAGATGACCAGCGGCTTGAGCGTCTGGGCCTGGGTGGAGGATTCCAGTAGCAGCGGTGCCATGCCCATGATCGTGGTCGAGACCGACACGAAGATCGGGCGGAAGCGGGCGCGCACGGCCATTCCTGCGGCCAGCGCAGCCGACAATCCCTCGGCGCGACGGGCGTTGATGACACCGACCAGCAGGATTGCGTTGTTCACCACGATCCCCGCAAGCGAAGCCGCCCCCACCAGTGACGGCATCGAGATGTTGTAGCCCATCAGCACATGGCCCCAGATGACGCCCAGAAATGCCAGCGGGATCGTGATCATCACGATGAGCGGCTCGACATAGCTGCGGAACTGAAAGCTGAGGACGATGTAGATGCCCACTAGCCCGATCAGGAACCCGCGCAGGATCGAGGCGACGGTTTCCGCCGAATTCGCGGCCTGCCCGCCGATGTCAAAGCCAAGGCCGGGGGTGGTGGCCACCAGACCGGGCAGGACGCCCTCGGCCAGCCGCGCGGTGATCGCGTCGGCATTGCCGATCCGGCCGTCCACATCGGCCGCGACGGTCAGCGTGCGCAGCCCGTTGCGCCGCGAGATGGTGTCCCAGCCGCGCGCCTCCTCGATGGTGGCGATGCTCGACAGCGGCACGGTGCCGCCACCGGGCAGCGCGATCTCGAAAAGGTTGAGGTCAGCGCGGTTGGCGCGGTCCTCATCGGCAAGCCGCAGCTCGATATCCCAGGCCAGATCGCCGCGCCGGATTTCCGCAAGCTGCGTGCCGAGAAAGGCCGCGCGAAGCTGGCCAGCCACATCTGTGGCGGTCAGCCCCAAGGCCTCGGCGCCGGGTGACAGGTTCAGCCGTAATTCGGGTGCGCCGAGGCGCAGGTCGAGGATCGCGTTGCGCACACCGGCATAGGTTTCGAGTGCCGCCAAAGTGGCGCGGCCCGCTGCCTCCAGCGTGGCGAGGTCGGGGTGGCTCAGGCGCAGTTCGACCGCGATGCCCTGCGGGCCGATCCCCGGCTCGGTCAGGATCAACGAGGACACCCCGGGCAGCGGCCCGATCTCTTCGCGCCAGAGTGTGACGATCTCGTCCAGCGTGCTGGTGCGCGTCTCGGCACCGAGCAGGTCCACCGCGACGGTGGCGAGATGGGCGCCTGTCGCGCCCGCCGACAAGTTGCGGCCCAGCCGGGTGATGCGGCGGATCACCAGCGGTTGTGCCTGGGGCTGATCGGGGGTGAGGCGGGCGTTCACGCGGTCCAGCGCCGCCTCTACTTGTGCGACGGCTTGGCCCGTGCGCGCCAGCGGTGTGCCTGCGGGTAGCATCAGCCGCGCCTCGAGCACGTCGCCGTCGATCTCGGGCATTGCCTCGCGCTTGACCACGCCGCCGCCCAGGGCGCCGATGGTCAGGATCAAGGCCCCGATGGCCAGCCCGGCGACCAGCCAACGGCCCCTGATCGCGGCATCGGCCAGACGGCCCACGCCACGCTCGCGCAGGGCATCGAAGCCCGCGTCAAAGCGGGCGCGGAAGCGGGAGGGGGCAGTGTCCTTCATGCCCCCTTTCAGGTGGTGGGGCAGGATCAGGAAGGCCTCGATCAGCGACGCGGCGAGTGCGGCCAGCAGGACCACCGGCAGAACTTCCAGCACGGCGCCCAACTCGCCCGCCAGGAAGGCGAGGGGCAGGAACACGGCCAGCGTCGTTAGAAAGGAAGAGATCACACCGGGCGCCACGGCTGCGACGCCCGCCGCGACGGTTTCGACCGTCGCGCCCTTGGCGGCATGCACCGCGATGGAATCCGCGATCACGATGGAATCGTCCATAACGATTCCGATCGCCATCAACAGCGCCACCAGTGTCATCATGTTCAGGCTGAGCCCGGTCAGCGCCATCCACACGAAGGCGCCTGCAAAGGCCACAGGCAGGCCCATCGCGGCCCAGATCGCGAAGCCGGGGCGAAAGAACAGGCTCATCACCACGACGACGAGAACCAGCCCGATCACGCCGTTCTGCACCAGCATCACCAGACGGTCGCGGATGATCGATGTCACGTCCTGCACCACTTCAACGGAGATCGTTTCCGGCAGGCGGGCAGTTTCCTCGGCCACCAGCGCGGCAACGCCGTCCAGCACCCGAAGCGCGTCGGCATCCAGCGCCTTTGATACGTCGGGCACGATGGCAGGCACCCCGTCGACAAAAGCCCGGTCCTGCGGCGGTTCGAACCGTTCCTCGATCTCCGCCACATCGCCCAGCGTCAGGGTTGCGCCATTGGGCAGGACCAGCAGCGGGATCGTGGCCAGCGCCGTGGCCGTGTCGCGTTCAGCAGTGAAGCGAAGGGTCAGGTCCGCGCCCGGTCCCTCCAGCGTGCCTACGGGCAGGTCGATGTTCTGCGCGGCGATGGCGGTGGCGAGCGTCGTGGGTGTCAGCCCGTGGCTGTCGAGCACGGCGCGCTCCGCGGTGATGGTCAGTGTCCGGGTGCCGAGGCCGCCGCGCGTGACGCCCGCGACACCTGGTAGGGCGGTCAGCCGGTCCAACAGCGCGTCAGCGTAGCGGTCCAGCTCGCCCAGAGGCAGATCGCCCGAGATGGCGACCGATGTGACAGGATCCGAGCGGTGCAATTCGCGCACCACGGCAGGATCGGCTCGGTCGGGGAAGGTGTCGATGGCCGACACCTCGGTGCGCAGCGAATTGACGAAGCGCAGCGCATCGTTACCGGGCGCCATGGTCGCCACGGCGCGGGCGCGGCCGCTCTGCGCGGTGCAGGAAAAGGTTTCCAGCCCGTCGACACCCTGCACGCCGTCCCAGAGCGGCGCGCAGATCGCGGCCTCCACATCCTCGGCAGCAGCGCCCCGGTAGGGCACGGTGATCTCGGCCTCGACGGCGCGGAAATCGGGGAAGGTTTCGCGCAACAGACCCGGCGCGGCAAAGATGCCCGCTGCAAGGAACAACACAAGCAGCAGGTTGCCCGCCGTCGGGTGGCCGGTGAACCAGCGTATCACGGCTGGACCTCGACCGGTGTCGCGTAGCCCTTAATTGTGAGATGGGAAATCCAACGAAATCAACGGCTGTGCTTTGCCCTTAAATATGAGATTTTGCCTTTAATTCCGATATTTTTGCCCTTAAACCTGAGACAGGGTTCACAGACATGTGCGGCAAACATCGATGGATAGTGATGACGAAGACTCCGTTGCCGTTGGTGCTGAAGAGGCGCGCAGGGCCGTTGTGCTGCGTCCGCTTGTTCAGGCATATCTGAAAGGTACGGGCAGTCTGGAAAGTGGCATCAATGACGCCGTTTGGGAGCTTGGTGTCAGCAGGGCGACGGTCTGGCGTTGGATAAAGCGGCTGGCGGAAGAGGGTGGACGCACCAGTGCCCTTGCTCCGCGGAAACGGGGTCGTCCAGCCGGTACGGCCTTGATATCCAGCAAGGTCGAAGCGGTGATCGAAGAGCACCTTCGCCGCTATTTCTTGCGCCGGGAGCGTCCGAGCCTCTCGCGCGTCGTGACAGAAATCCGCAGCGCGTGCTGGCATCAGGGCTTGCAGCCGCCGACGCGTCGGACGGTTCAGCGTCGTCTGGATACGATGGATGCCCGCGAAGTTGCGAAAGCACGCGAGGGCGCAAAGGTGGCCCGCCAGAAATTTGCGCCGGTCACAGGTGAGAACAAGGCCAGTATGCCACTGGAGATCGTCCAAATTGATCATACGCCGGCGGACATCATTGTTGTCGATAGCTTTGAACGCCAACCAATTGGGCGGCCTTGGGTCACGCTGGCGATCGACATCGCAACGCGGATGGTAACCGGATACTACACTTCTCTCGAGGCCCCTTCGCGACTGGCAGTGGCACTTTGCCTGACACGGGCGGTTGCCCCCAAGGCGGAAATTCTTGCGGAATTGGCGTGCAATATTCCTTGGCCCGCACAGGGCAAACCGCAGAGCATCCATGTCGACAATGGCCGCGATTTCCGGTCGCGGGCCTTTCGATCGGCATGTGCGGAATGGGGGATTGATCTGATCTATCGGCCGCCGGGAAGTCCTCACTTCGGAGGTCACATTGAACGTTTGATCGGGACGATGATGGGGGCCGTTCACCTGTTGCCGGGAACAACGCAATCCTCGGTCGCGACCAAGGGCGACTATGATGCCGAAGGCCAGGCAGTGATGACGTTGAGCGAATTCGATCGTTGGTTTGCTTTGGAAATCTGCCGTTACAACAACAGCATTCATTCCAGTCTTGGCTGCACGCCCGTTGCCAAATGGGAGGCGCTCTCAGAACAAATGACAGGCGACATCCCATTTGATATCGAAGCCTTTCAGGTGAGTTTCCTGCCGAGCGAACTGCGCAAGATCAGGCGTGACGGCATCCATCTGTTCCAGATACGGTACTGGTCCGATGCACTGACAGGCCACATCGGGCGCGGGGATGGAAAGGTGGTCGTTCGCTACGATCCTCGCGATATCTCAATGATCTGGGTCGAACTGGACGATGGCCGATATGTTGAGGCGCGGTACAGGAACCTGGAAATTCCGCCAGTGTCCCTCTGGGAATACCGCGAAGCCATGAGGAAGGCTCGTGCCCTTGACAAGTCCGGGTCCAATGAGCTGGTTCTGGCTGAGCTGATCCGACAGCAACGCCAGGTCGAAGCTGAAAGCCGGGGCCTGACGAAGGCCGAACGCAGAACCCGTGAAAGAAAAGGAACATTGGAGGGCGCCAACTCGGCCGTCTCGTCAACCGAAGGGCTGCGCCCGATCGATACGGGTGATACATCGCGCCCATTGTTCAAGGTGGAGAGATGGTGAATTGAGGGCAGGAACAACTGAAGAAGACGGTCGGATCGCCCTCATTCAATCAGACATCTGGATCGGCTTTCCACGGGCCGAACAGGTGTTGGACCGCTTGCAGGGCATGATCGAAGCGCCACGGCAAACCCGTATGCCTGGGCTTCTTGTGCATGGCGCCTCCGGGATCGGAAAGACGATGATCGCCCGCAACCTGTCGCGCAAGTACGCACCGGAATACGACCCGGCGTCAGGCATCACCCGCACACCGCTGCTGCTTTTGCAAGCGCCGCCCGCACCCGACGAACGGCGGTTCTATCTGCACATCCTGGCCGCCGTCGGCGCCCCTGCAACGGCACTGAGCGCCCGCGCTCAAAATGTGGCTTCCCTAGAGGTCCGTGTCATCGCCCTCTTGCGCGACCTTGGCCTGCGAATGATCATGATCGACGAGGTTCACAACCTTTTGGCCGGGACCCACCGCGAACAGCGCCGCTTTCTCAATGTTCTGCGGTATCTCAGCAATGAACTCGAAGTGTCACTGGTTTGCCTCGGGGTCAGCGAGGCCGTCGATGCCATCCGTGGTGATATCCAGCTTGCCAGGCGGTTGGACGAACATCACCTGCCGAACTGGCGCGACGATGCCGAGTTCTCGGACATGATCCAGACACTCATCGCGGCAATGCCCCTCGAGAAGAAATCCAATCTGAAAGTCAAGTCGCTCAAGCAGATACTTGCGCTGAGTGGCGGGGTGACCTCGCGCATCTTCGCCCTGATCAAGGATCTTTCCATCGACGCGATTGTGACTGGTGAGGAATGCATCACTGATGACGCGATCGCAAAATGGACGCCGGTTTGGTCGCGCCATGCGAAGGCCCATCGGCGGCTCGAGAAGTCCGGGGTGTGACGCCGCGACCGCTGCCAAAGACTGTCGCACCGCTGCCAGACGAGTTGTTGTCAGGTTGGCTGTCTCGGTTGGCTGCGGCCAACTACTGTGATGACGCCGAACTGCTGGCTCATATCGAAGTCGATATCACGCATGGCACCGCCTTGGACTTCGGCATTGACGCGGCTGCGGCAGAGAAGATTGCCAATGCCGCACGGGTCGCCCCAGATGTCGTGCGATCTTTGACCTTTCCAGCAATGACGCCACGAGAAGCATCGCTGACGGCCCAGATGCCATTCCAGCATTGTCTGCAATGCTCCCGAGAGGGCCTTTCGCTCATGCATTGGAGGCGGGCCTGGGCATTCGACTGTCAGGTCTGCGGGACGGGACTTGTGCAGACCCTTGGCAAACCCGGTGAGGAACAGATATGCGACAAACTGATCTACCGAGCGCGACGCGGGGCAGGGATGCTTGAGTGTGCCGCGCGATCACGCAGCCCCAAGCAACTTCGGCGCGCAATGCGCGCGGTCACCTTTGCCATGTCACTTAAGGGCTGCCACGGGGCGCCGTTGTTTGCTCTTCAGAGCCACAAACCGAAAGTGAGGCTGTTTTGCCTTGCTGCCATTGATGCAGCCCAATCTCGTCCACTGATCAAAGCCGCCATCTCAAGCTCCGGCATCGACGACTATGCAAAGGTTGCTCTTTTGCGCGCCTTCGAGAAGGAGCATCGATTGCTAGCCGCAGTCGATCACATCGCGCAAAGGCGCGCGAGAAGCAAAGGCCCCATAACAGCTGAATCTCGCAATTAAGGGCAAAACACGATGCCGAAAGCGTCTCGTCTCAGATTTAAGGGCAACGCGACACCCGCGGCGGGCGCGAGGTCAGGCAAAGAGCGCTAGAAGCGGTGCCATGGCCTTTTGCCAGCTGTCACGCGCTTCAAGCCGGTCGATCCAACTCGCAACTCCTGGGTACTGGTCCAGTGAAATCCCGGCTTGATCGCGATACATGAAGGTGGTCGCAAGATAGAAGTCGGCAAGGCTGAGTGTGCCTGCGATCCAGTCCTTGCCGTCGAGTCCGGTTTCCAGAACGGCAAGGAACTGATCGGTCGCTTTCTCTTCCGCTTCGACCACAGTCAGATCGGGATCGCCCATGCCGAATTTCTCTTTGAGAAACAGCTCAAAGGACAATTTCTGCATCGCCGGGCCAAGGTGGATCGCTTGCCACCAGGTCCATTGATCGACGAGGGACCGCGCCTTGCGGCCCTCAGGATAGAGGCCCGCCTCGGGCCGAAGCCCCGCCAGATAGGCACAAATTGCCCGGGATTCCCAAAGCACGAAATTCCCGTCCTCCAAGACGGGTACCTTTGCATTGGGATTGCGAGCGAGAAATTCCGCCGCGCGGTTGTCCCCGGCCCGGATGTCGACCTGGACGATTTCGAGGTCCACGCCCAGTTCGTGTGCCACCGCCCGCACACGCAGCGCATTGGGCGAGAAATTCGCGTTGTAGAGTCTCATGATTTTGTCCGCCTCTATAGTTACTGCGGCGCCCGAAGAAGCACCGCCCGGTTTTCGGTCAGGAAATCGGCAACCGACTGTCCGGACTTGCCGGTGAGCGTCTCGAGATCGTCGCTGGCCACATCAAGGTAGCCTTCGGCGGTTGCCTGGTCGAAAGAGACGAAAACACGCGCCATGAACTCGGGCAGGCCATTTGCGATCATCGCCTGCACCATGTCTTCGGCCGGCATCGGAATGTAGGGGATGTCCTTGCCGGCGATGTCCGACAAAAGCGCCGCGATATCGGCCTGGCCGATGGATTCGGGCCCGGTGATGTCCAGCACCTCGCGGCCGGTCGCATTCATCAGCGCGGCAGCGGCGGCGCGGGCGCAGTCGGCGCGCGTGACGTAACTCGCCCGTCCGTCCCCTGCCGCGGCAATGAGCTGCCCCATGCCGATCGCCTGCGGTCCGCTCATAAGCAACATATCCGTATAAAGGTTGTTGCGAAGGATCGTGTAGCTGGCGCCGCTTTGCTCGATCAGCGTCTCGGTGTCCTGATGATCCTTGCTGAAAGTGATGGGGCTTTCGGGTACCGGGCTGGCAAGCGAGGTATAGACGATGTGGTCGATACCCGCCTCGCGTGCGGCGGCGATCGCATTGGAATGAGCCGCGAGCCGTTTGCCCGGCTCCAGATCGTCGGTGGAGATGATCAGGATCCGCTTGCCGCCCGCGATGGCCGGACCCAGTGTTTCGGGCGCGTTGAAATCGCCTTGGCGAACATCCACCCCTTTGTCCCTAAACTCGGCGAGTTTGTCGGCGTTGCGCGTGACCGCGATGATCGGATCGGCGCCCGCCTCGATCAGTTGATCGATTACCTGGCGTCCAAGCTGGCCGGAGGCGCCTGTGACGATAAATGGTCCGTTCTGAAAGCTTGCCATGGGCGTATTCCTGTTCCTTGAGAGAGAGTCAGCCGTGGATGTGAACCTGCGCGGGGTTGGCCAGCTTGCCGCGGGCGAAGTCCCAGCTCGTTGTCAGGATTTTGATCATGACGTCGACCTCTGACCTACCGCGCGGCGCATAGGCCATGACGGCATTTGCCGGGATGTGTCCGGCCGACGCCATCGGGTGCGGTTCGCCCCAGCCCTTGGCGATGAGTTCCTCGACCGCCGCCAGCGGCAGCATCATGTGCGACGAACCGTCATAGGAGGGATGCACATGGGCAAATTCGCGTCCGATCATGAAGGCTTCACGCGGGCCGCAGGCATGCGCCACCGGCAAGACCAGTGCTTCGGCGCCAGGCACCGAGATGCCCGACCGACAGCGCTCGACGAAGGGCAGGGCGAAGGCCTTCTCCTTGAAAAATGCGTGGATCTCTGCCGAGGAGTTCTGCGACACCTGCTCATGCGGGGCGCAATCGGTGGTGTCGGGGCGCGGGCCCTGCCGCAGGGGAAGTTCGAAGGTCATGGTTGGTCCTATCCAAATCTGAACGCGCTTTCGACCGCGCCCAAGACGTGATCCTCGAGGGACTTTTCCCCTCGATCCGCAAGCGCGGCCCCGGCCACGACGTGCAACGGGATCAGATGTTCCTCGCGCGGATTGGCGTCGCGTGCGCCGGGCGCCTGCTCCCACTCGGCCAGCATGGCATGGCGCACTGCGGGGTCTTCATGGGTCACCGCACTCGTGAGCCATCGGTCAAAGTCTCCGCCGTACACCGGGCCGTCCGGTCCGCCCCTCATCGCCCGCATCATCTTGCCCATGTTGTGATAGGTATTGCCGGATCCGATGATCAGCACCCCTTCGTCGCGCAAGGGCGCCAACGCGCGACCGACGGCAAGATGCGCCTCGGGGTCGAGATCGTCGCGCAGGCTCAATTGGACGGTGGGGATGTCGGCCTCAGGAAAAGCCACCTTTAGTGGAACGAATACCCCGTGATCGAAGCCACGCGCGGCATCGGCCCCGGTTTGGAACCCCGCGTCTTCTAAAAGTGCGCGTACGCGGGTCGCCAGCGCGGGCTCGCCCGGCGCGGGCCAGGCCAGCTGATAGGTATGCTGCGGAAATCCCTGATAGTCGAACAGCAGAGGCGGGGCGGGGTTGGTCTGCAAGGTAAAGATCCGCTCTTCCCAATGGCCCGAGATCACGAGCAGCGCCTTGGGCCTTGCCGGCAGGCTCGCAGGCAAGTCCTCAAGGAATCTGCGGTGGCGATCCCAGGCGTCAGGCGGGTTCCAGTCCATGAAGAAACAGGGGCCACCCCCATGGGGAACAAACACTGTCGGCTGTTTTTCAGTCATGTTGTCGTCCTTTTGTACCCCAAAGTCCGAGGCTATGGGCGGCGCCGTGGCAACTCCGCAGCAGATCAGGTTGGCGCTGCCGGAACTGCCGGTGCATAGGCCGACTTGACCGCACGCACGCGATTGGCGGTCAGCCACGAGACGATCAGGAGTACCCAGGTCGCCAGAGCCGGCGGCCAACCCGGATCGCCTGCGCCCACATGGGCCCCGAAGGCGAGCACCAGATGCCAGAACATTGCCGCATAGGCCCAATCTGCCAGCACCGCCGAAGGGCGCCAGAGGATCACAACCGCACCGACGATCTTCAAAATTGCGAGTGGCCAGATGATGTATGTGGGATAGCCCAACACCTCGCGATACATGCCCGCGACCATGTCGTGGGATGAGATGTAGAAGGCCGCCGCACCCAGATAGACCAGCGCCACAAGGCCGGTCGCGATCCAGTAGACATATTTTGCCACGTTGTCACTCACTGCCGCTCTCCCGGTTTTCGACGGTTGTTAGGCTGTCGGTTTCCATGTAGTATCATTAGGTGCCTTACTTCATCAGTTAAAGTAGGCACTTAAAAGTAACTTACTTTCGTGGGCTGCGAGGGCTATCCACAATGAAAAGCGTCCAACTAGCTTCCTGCCCGATGGAGGCGCTGCTGCGTGTCATCACGGGACCTTGGACGATCTATATCCTTTGGGTTCTGTCCGAACAGGGTCCACAGCGTTTCGGCGCGACCAAACGGCTGGTGCCTGGAATTTCCACCCGGGTCCTGACTGAGAGGCTGAGAATGCTGGAACATGCCGGCGTGGTCTGGCGCGAGCAGGCCATGACCATCCCGCCCGCTGTCACATACGGGCTGACTGAACGCGGCGCGGAGCTGCGCGGTGTGCTGGACACCCTTGGATCCATTGCACGCCGCTGGGAGGCGGAGGGTGCTTTCGACGGGACGGCACGCTCGGCGGAATGATGACGTCCGTCCTGTTCGCGGAATAATCCCGCGCCAGAAAGCGCCGCGAACGGAGCACGGCCCGAAGCTCATGACGAATTGAAAGCCGCGTTGGGTATGCCTGACAGGCGGCACTCACTCCGAACGATCCGCCCAGGTTTGCGGCTTGCCGCCACATAAAAATCAATCTACTGTACCGACTAGACGGTACAGTCAAGTTTGAAATCCCGCAATGCTGCACAGGACAGGAAGAACGAGATGCGCGAGAGAAAAATGGCCGAGGTTTTGTTCGGCGCGCGCGAGGTCTTCTTCCGGTGCGGTTATGAAGGCGCCACCGTCGATGCCATTGCCGCCGAAGGGAAAGTGTCGAAGGCAACAATGTATTCGTATTTCCCGACCAAGGAGCAGCTGTTTCTAAGCGTCGTGGAATCCGAATGCGGTCGGCTTGCGGAAGAGATCCTCCGACCCTTGTCCGCAGGTCCCGAGCCGCGCGCCCAGTTGGAAAAACTTGCCCTGCGCATGATCGATCTCGTTCTGGACGAAACCTACATCCGCCTTCTGCGGACGTGTATCGGTGCCACCGAGATGCTTCCCGAGGTCGGGGAGGTGTATTTTCGTGCCGGACCGAAACGGGCACGCGAACTCATCAGTAAAGTTCTGGAACGCCTTTCCCGGGAAGGCGCGCTTGAGATCGACAATCCCCCGCGTGTTGCGGATCACTTCATACATCTTTGCGTTTCTGGACTGTTGATGCCACGCCTGCTGGCGGTGCAAAGAACAGTCGAGCGGGACAAGCATGCGGCCGATGCAGTCACTGCATTCCTGCGACTCTACGGGAGCGGACATAGAGTAGAGCTCTGAACTGACCTTGCTTTCCGACAACGGGGCAATGCTCCAAATCTCTCAATAAAATTGCCGAATGGACGGTGAATAATGACCATACAATCCAGAATGCAGGCAAAGAATGCGTCTCCAAGGATCCTCGGCGCTGCGCGGGCAATTGCGCACAGAGAGGGCGCGGGAAAGATTACGATCGACGCCGTCGCGCGTGAGGCCGATCTCAGTAAAGGCGGGGTCTTATACAATTTTCCGACTAAGAGAGCGCTTCTTGCCGGGCTGCTTGATGAGATGCTCGCAGAACATCGCGAACGCCTGGCATCAGTCCCGGAAGATCGCAGATCCCGCACCTTGCGCGGGCACCTGGAAGCGATCGTGCAAGCCAGAGCCGTCGATGACGACCTCTCGATGGCGATTCTCGCGGCTGCCGCGTCAGATCCGCGGCTGCTCGATCCGCTACGGGCTGAACTGACCGGCGACCTTGAGCGTATCCTGTCCGACACACAAGACACTTCGGGTGCTATGGTTGTCGTCCTAGCGATCCAGGGACTTCGGTTCCAGAAACTTCTGGGCCTTCCCGACGGTGGCGCGGGTCTCAGGGGGCGCGTCATCGAGCAATTGAGGGCCATGATTAATGAACTCGAATAGAGAGACACGAAGTTTGAAGCGGATCGTTTTTGTTATTGCGGTAGCGGCCGTGTCGGCCGTTGCCGTGCCGTTTGTTTCGCCGTTCCTGACCGATGTGCTGGCCCAGACCGCGACGAACACCGTGGAGGCAGAAGTCGACACAAGGCCTGCAGCGAGCGTGGAGCGACCAGTCACGGTCGAAGTGACCCGTGCGCTCAATCGCGTCGTAAGTCAGTCTCGCACCGTTGCAGGCCGCGTTGAACCTGCTCGAACGGTGGACCTTGCGTTTCAGATACCCGGGCAGATCATTCGCCTTGAGGTTGAGCCCGGCGACACGATTCGCGAGGGCGAGGTGATCGCGGAGCTCGACCAAATCGATTTCGAACTCGCCGTCGACCGGGCTCAGGCGTCCTACGACCTGGCGAATTCCGAACTCGCGCGCGCCTTGGACCTCGCCGATCGTGGCGTGGCGTCCGACGCGCGCCTCGACACGGCCCGCGCGCAGTTCTTCCAGGCAGAAGTCGCGCTCCGCGAGGCCGAGCGGCGCCTGTCCCAAACGAAAATCGTCGCGCCATTCGACGCGATTGTGGCGCGCACCTTCGTTGAAGAATATGTCAACGTCACGTCGACCGCGCCTGTCGCGCGTCTACAGGATGTCAGCGAGATGCGGCTCGTGATCTCCCTGCCAGAGGAACTTGCGGCCATTGCGCGGTCGGCACCCGATGCCTTCGAGATCGTTGCAACTTTTCCGGCTGTTCCGGGTTACACCGCGCCTCTGGTGCTTCGCTCGTTTGCGACCGATGCCGACCGGACGGCGCAGACCTACGACGTGGAATTTGCGATCACGGGTGATATCGACCCGCGTCTTTTGCCCGGAATGACCGCGGATGTGCGCATCTCCATCGCCGCTGAGGAAGATCGCCGGCGCTCCGTGATCGTTCCGGTTTCGGCGGTGGACACGACCAGCCGAACCGAACCGTCCATCTGGATCTACGAAGAAACGTCCGGCCAGGTCGAGCGTCGGACGGTCCGTCTGGGCCTTCCGATCGACAACGAGATCGTCGTTCAGGATGGCGTGGAGGCCAATGAATTGGTTGTTTCCGGCGGCTGGTGGCGGCTCAGGGACAATCAGACCGTGACAGTTTCTGGGCTCTGACCCCGGTTTTCGGCAGGACAAGAATAAAAACATGGCACTCAGCATCACACGAGCGAGCATCGAGCGTCCTGTGGCGGTCTGGCTCACCATCATCTTCTGCGTTCTCGGCGGCTATTGGGGGCTGAATACGGTCGGCCGCCTTGAAGACCCGAGCTTCACCCTCAAGACGGCACTCATCTTCGTGCCGTATCCCGGCGCCACGGCAATGGAGGTTGAAGAGGAGGTCGCAGACGTCGTCGAAAACGCGCTGCAGCAGATGAAGCAGCTCGACCGGGTGGAATCGAAATCGATGCCGGGCATGGCGCAGATCACCGTCGAGATCGAGATGACCTATGGCCCGGACGAGATCCCGCAGGTTTGGGACGAGATGCGCCGCCGCATCAGTGATATCGAGGGGGATCTTCCGGCAGGGGCGCAACCGCCCATCATCAATGACGATTTCGGCGACGTCTATGGCATGTTCTATGCGGTGACGACCGAAGGTCTGAGCCCATCGGAGCAAAGGGACTTGGCCACGACGCTGCGGCTCGGGCTGGTCACTGTCGATGGCGTCGCCAAGGCCGAGGTTCAAGGCCTCTCCGAAGAGGTGATCACCCTCTCGATCCCGTCTGCACGCCTCGAGAAACTGGGCCTTCCGCCGACCCAGATCCTGGGAATTCTCGCAGACGAAAACCAGGTGTTCTTCAACGGCGAGATCACCGAGGGCCCCGCCCGCATCGGCCTGTCCGTTCCGCCGGGCTATATCAGCCCCGAAGGCATAGAGGAGTTGCGGCTGGGCACGGCCGGAAATGTCGGCCAGATCGCCGTCAGCGACATCGCCACCGTCACACGGGAGGCGGCCGAACAGCCCAGCCAGATCATCCGGCAGAACGGCAAGGCGGCCTTCACCCTTGGCGTTTCCGCGTTGACGGACCGAAACGTGGTCGCTGTCGGCCAGGAGGTTTCAGCGCGGCTGGAACGGCTCAAGTCGGAGCTTCCCGAAAGTGTCGAGATCATTCCGATCTACGAGCAGCATGTCGTGGTGGACGAAGCCGTTTCAAGCTTTCTCGTCAGTCTCGGACAGTCGGTCGCGATCGTGGTCGGTGCCCTGATGCTGACCATGGGGTGGCGCGCCGGCCTCGTGGTGGGCGCGACCCTCGGACTTACCGTTTTCTCCACGCTGTTCTTCATGTCGGTGTTCGGGATACAGATGGAACGGATCAGCCTTGGCGCCCTGATCATCGCGATGGGTATGCTGGTCGACAACGCCATCGTCATCACCGAAGGCATGGTGATCGGCATGGCGCGTGGCAAAAGCGCGGAAGACGCGGCGGCCGAGACGGAATCCTCGACGTCCATTCCCTTGCTGGGGGCAACCGTTATCGGGATCATGGCGTTTTCCGGTATCGGGCTGTCGCCCGATGCGACGGGCGAGTTCCTGTTTTCGCTTTTCGCCGTGATCGCCATTTCGCTGCTATCAAGCTGGGTTCTGGCAGTCACGGTCACGCCGTATCTTGGCAAGCTGCTGCTCAAGGCCCCCAAGAACACCTCGGACGATCCCTACAAGGGCCCGTTCTACGGGATTTACCGCGGGGTTCTGTGGACGGCGCTGCGCGCCCGCATCCCGGTCGTTCTGACGATCATCGGGATCACCGTCTGGTCGGTCATGGCTTTCGCCCAGGTCAAGCAGGCCTTCTTCCCCGCCTCGAACACGCCTATTTTCTACGTCGAGTTCCAGATGCCGCAGGGAACCGATATCAACACGACCGACGAAGAGATGCTGCGGCTTGAGCGGATACTTCTGGATGAGGATGCTGTGACCGGGGTAACGGCCCTCGTAGGGCGGGGGGCAAGCCGCTTCATGCTGACATACAATCCGGAACAGGCGGATGCCAGCTATGGCCAGCTCATCGTCCGGGTTGCGGACGCCGCAACGATCCCGGCGATCGCGAGCAGGCTCAACCGGGATTTGCCAGCCGAATTCCCCCACGCTCTGATCCGTGTCGAAGAAATCGTGTTCGGACCGCCGGCCGGTGCCGATGTTGCAGTTCGTTTCTCGGGCCCCGATCCGGTCGTCCTGCGCCAGCTCGCGGATGATGCGATCAGGATATACGAGGAGGCAGGAACCATCACCAATCCGCGCACCAATTGGCGGCAGCGTGAAATCCTTGTCGAACCCGTCGTCGACGAGGCACGAATGCGGCTGGCCGGCGCGACGCGCGGAGCGATTTCGGATACCATCCGCTATGGAACGTCCGGACTGCGCGTTGGCGACCTGCGCGAGGACGACGTGTTGATCCCGATCCAACTCCGGCTTCCCGAGAACGAACGCGACGGGGTCGACCGCCTTCGTGACCTGTCGGTATGGTCCGACGGGGCAGGGGCCTATGTCCCCATGGCCAACCTCGTCGAAAGGTTCGATCCCCGTCTTGTCGAGGCACTCCTTCACCGGCGCGACCGGGAGCGGACGATCACCGCCCTCGGCGGTGCCCGCAGCGATCTCACCGCGGATGAGGCATTCCGAAGCGTCCGCACCGAGATCGAATCCATCCCGCTTCCCGACGGTTCTGCAATGGAATGGGGCGGCGAATTCGAAAGTGCGCAGATGGCTCAGGAGTCGCTTGGCAAGCAGCTTCCCCTAGGCTTTCTGGTCATGTTGACGATTTCGATTTTGATGTTCAACAAAGTCCGCCAACCGCTCATCCTGTGGCTCGTGGTGCCAATGTCCGTGACGGGCATGGTCCTGGGGTTGCTGTTCACCGGGCTGCCCTTCACATTTACGGCCCTGCTCGGCTTCCTGTCGCTTTCGGGAATGTTGATGAAGAACGCAATCGTTCTCATCGAAGAGATCGACTTTCTACGTGCACAGGGTGTGCCCGATTACAAGGCGGTGATCGACGGCTCAGTCAGCCGTCTTCGCCCTGTGGTGCTCGCCGCCGGCACGACGATCTTTGGCATGATTCCGCTTCTGCCCGATGCGTTTTTCGCCTCGATGGCGGTGACAATCATGGGAGGTCTCGCTTTTGCCTCGGTCTTGACGCTCGTCGCGGTTCCGGTGCTCTATGCGCTCCTTTTCAGGATACGGCCATCAGGAGCGAAGTCACAAGAGGTTGCTCCGATCCAGGCCTAACCAGCTGATTCGTGGTTTGGAATTAAACGCCGAGTGCGGACGATTCCAAATGCACGACTGCACGCCAGAACACCCATGTTATCGACCGGCGCGAGCTTCATCAGCCCTACACCACCCTTACTTAGAGCCGCATAACCCCACGGTGTTGAACGGTCCAGAGTTTGGCCGCCCCTGCGATAGGGAAAATGACATCTTCAATACGGCCATCCGGATGATCCAACGCGGCCATGGCGATCTCGACAAGCAAACGTTCCTTGCCGTGAACCGCGCCAATATCGGCCGCTATACCTTGAATGACCTTGCGGCATGATCTTGTTCCCAAACGGTGAACCACCTCTAAAAGCAGGTCGATCAGGCCGTCGATCAGCTGAGAGCGGCGATGCATCAGGTAGACCACAAGAAGCCCGAAGCGCTGCTCAGGCGCATGGCGACGCATTTCTGAGGCAGTTTCGCCTTCTACCTGACGTGCAATACGCATCACCCAACCGCGTTCGACATCACCAAGAATATCCAATGGAAGATCGAGCGCCTCGACAAAGGACACCTTTTGCGCCGCCAGTAGTACGCTGTCCAGCGTTGCAGCGCCAACATCGTCTTTCAGCCGCTGAAACCCCGTTATCGCAAGGGGGTCAGACAGCGCCCATTCGAACTGCTTAACCGTCTCGGCCGACAATCGCGATGCAACCCTCGCCAGATATCCTTCGCGGAAACCCCGACGCGCAGCACGTGCAAGCCTCTCCATGATCTTCTCAGAGGGAATAAACACGCTCATCTGACGGGCTTGTACATAGCCACGTTCAACCCAATCCGCCAAGCTCAGGTCACGTCCGCCCAGCTGATCAATCATCCATGCCTGAAGATTGGACCGATCACGATCAGATGCGCAACGAAACCCAAGGAAATCGAGAATGCCCGCACGTTGTCGTCGCGCGGTATCACTGGAAAATGAGTAGGAAAGATCGTCTGTCGCCCCAATCTGGTCAGCAACGTACACGATCACATCAGGGTCAAGATGGGACTGTTGCATTAGTTTTTCCCAGCCCGGATGGTTGCGGATGCTGTGCGTTACTCAAGCGGCCTTGAACAGGCCTTCAATGAACTGGATCTCGCCTCTGACGCCTGGTTGCTTGTGATGGATGTGGCCGCGCTTGATCGAGCGCATTGTCTCGATCCCGCTCAGGGTTGCTTTGGCTGATCGTAGCGACCGAAAACTCTGACGGTATCCAAGGAGCCGTTTCATGGCGGCATGATCGCTCTCGATGCGGTTGTTGCGCCACTTCTTGTCGATGTGCCGAATGCAGTCGAAATGCGGGTCGTAGCGGTGATTGATCTCGCGGATGACGCGTCGATAGCTTTGTGCTTTGTCGGTGATAATGGTGACCGGCCGATGTAGCTTTACGCGTTCGATCGCTTTGTTCAGAAAAGCCTTTGCTGCCTTTGCATCCCGCCGGGCAGTCAGGCGAAAGTCGATCATCTGGCCGTTGGCATCAACGGCCCGCCACAAGTAACGCCACTTGCCGCCAACGCGGATGTAGGTCTCATCTACGTGCCAATCGACACTTGCTCGGCGCAGCTGCTTCTCCGTTCGTTTGGTGATCTCCGGGCCAAACTTGATCACCCAGCGATACACGGTGGACCGATCAACACTGATCCCGCGCTCTAAGAGCAGATCCACCACGTCCTGATAGGAAAGAGGGTAGCGCAGATACCACCGCACTGCACAGAGGATGATTTCACGCGGAAAGCGATGGTGCTTGAAAGGGGAACTACGCGGCATGATCGACCTCAAAAGTAGAATCGTGGCAAAATGGCTTGGTTAATGCAACAGTCCCCCTAAAACGTGGTGAGTGATGGGATCAAACCAGGGCGGATTTTTGCCGGCAACGGTTCGCCTCGCGAAAGGAATTGCGAAAACTTTCAAGGCATCTAGCGTCGAACGATACATTTAACATAAACTTCATTATGCGACTTTATACTTAGCGTTGCGATAGTATATTATTGTATGTATGCTGAACTCCTATCCCGGAGGCTCCACAGCATGCGCCATTTACTCAAGAAGCTCCTCCCCTCGGTTGCAGTCGCTTTGACCGTGACAGGTTTTTCGCTGCCAGTACCCGCCCGCGCGCAGACATACCCTATCGATTGCGCGATCCTATTATGCCTGTCTGGCGGCTGGCCCGCTTCCGTCCCTTGCGCCCAGGCCCGCGCTGAATTCATCCGGCGGGTTACGCCCTGGCCGGTGGAACCGCCGCTGCAAATCTGGCGCTGTCCGATGGGCGCGTCACATGAGAGCGATCGGCTATCAAACAATGCTGGCCGCATCTTTGAAGTCCTGTACCGGATCGACGGCCGTCGACCACTCCAATCCTTACCAGTCGACAATTTCTTTTCCACCAACCAGGCACTCCGGCTCGTTCAGGATCGAGCGGACATCGATATCAGTGGACCTGAGTTCAATTTCGTAAGATCGATCCGTGTCTTTGATGTTTTCATCGATGATGATCGCGACGACGGGGACTGTGACCGATACGCTCGCGTTCGACTGGGGTCTTATGGGCTACAGGGCGATTTTAGCTGGCAAAGGTCAAACCGCGCGGCCATACCTCCCGCGTTCGGCCCAACCAGAAGCGGCTGTTCGCTCCGTGCGAGAGCTGTTTTCGTAGAGTGGAGAGACTACCAGGGAAATTACGGTTTTGAGCGAGTGGATTATTAGTTGAGAGCGAGAAGCGGTCATTCGCACCTGCGGCTGGGTATGTCTGCAATGCGGGACGAGGACGAAACCGCTCGCGCGGTATTGGCGCTTGTGGCGAGTGTTGCGCGTTTATGTGAGCGGCGTGGATTTTGCGAACTGACGCACCTGTCTGACGATTGGGACCTTCTCAATCTGATGACAGGAGGG
>Ga0316204_10003400_pt1 | contig 32029 bp, 32 predicted proteins | sample 6monrhotite_MG_2_FD_205661 | JGI IMG/M metagenome (GOLD analysis project Ga0316204, IMG submission 205661) | Microbial mat bacterial communities from mineral coupon in-situ incubated in ocean water Damariscotta River, Maine, United States -... | ecosystem: Environmental > Aquatic > Marine >... | reverse complement strand
CAGCCCCGCGAACACCCACCCTCCCGAGGTTGCCCGCCGCCCCGCCGCCTCCTTCAATGCCCCTCCGATTCCGCCCTTCCAACCTTGTCGCAAGGACCCACCATGCCCGAATCGCACCTGTTCACGTCCGAGTCCGTCTCCATGGGGCACCCCGACAAGGTCAGCGACCAGATCTCCGACGCCATCCTCGACGCCATGCTCGCCGACGACCCCCACAGCCGTGTCGCCTGCGAGACGCTGGTCGCCACCGGGCTCGTCGTCGTCGCGGGCGAGGTCACCACCTCCACTTACGTCGATATCCCCGAGATCGTCCGCAACACCATCAGCAAAATCGGCTACACCTCGGGCGACATGCGCTTCGACGCCGAGAGCTGCGCCGTCATGGTCGCGCTCAACAAGCAATCCTCCGACATCGCCCAGGGCGTGGACAAAGAGGGCGCGGGCGACCAGGGCATGATGTTCGGCTACGCATGCCGCGAGACCGAAGAGCTCATGCCCCTGCCCATCATGCTCAGCCACAAGCTCGTCCGCCAGCAGGCACACGTCCGCGAGGACGGCGACATCCCCGGGCTCCGACCCGACGCCAAGAGCCAGGTCACCGTCGAGTACGACGGCAACAAGCCCGTCCGCATCGACACCGTCGTCCTCTCCACACAGCACGACGCCAGTTGGAACGAGCGCCAGGACGAACTCAAGAAGCAGGTCATCGACAAGATCATCAAGCCCGTGCTCGGCTCGCACTGGAACCCCGCCATTAAGGTCCACGTCAACCCCACCGGTCGCTTCGAGATTGGCGGCCCCCACGGCGACGCCGGCCTGACCGGACGCAAGATCATCGTCGATACCTACGGCGGGCGCGGACGCCACGGGGGCGGCGCCTTCTCGGGCAAGGACTCGACCAAGGTCGACCGCTCGGCCGCCTACATGGCCCGCTACATCGCCAAGAACATCGTCGCCGCCGACCTGGCCGACGAGTGCGAAGTGCAACTCTCCTACGCCATCGGCGTCGCCGACCCGACCTCGATCCTCATCGACACCTTCGGCACAGGCAAGGTCGACGAGAACAAACTCGCCGCCGCCGTCCGCCAGGTCTTCCCACTCACGCCCCGCGGCATCATCGAGTCGCTCGGGCTCCGCAGGCCCATCTTCTCGCCCACCGCCCGCCACGGGCACTTCGGGCGCAACCCCCGCGAGATCACCTACAACAAACAGGGCGGCGGCACCGTCAAGAGCCCCGGGTTCTCATGGGAAAAGACCGACAAGGTCGCCGAACTCAAGCAGGCCGTCGGCAACGCCGCCGTCGCGTCCGTCTGACCAACGATCAGCCGTCGCGGTATAGACCGCGCTCGGCGATGTAGCGAAACACGCCCGGATCGAGACCGTCCACCGCTTGACGGACCGGCCCCTCGCCCCGGGCGTTTTCACGCGCCGACAGCCCCTCCCGGATCGCCGTCGATGACACGTCCATCACGGGCACGTCCACCACGCGCGACATCCAATGCCCGATGTCCGCTTCGCTCCAAGCCCCGGTCCCGCGCAGCGCCCCGGCGAAGTCATCATCCGAGCCGTCCCCACGCCGCATCACCAGCGCATCCCTCCAGAACTCGTTGGACCGACGCCACCGGTGCATCGACAGCGCCTGGTCCGTCCCGATGAGAAACGCACGACCGTCACCACCGCCGAACGTCTGCTTGGCGATCGCCCACGTGTCCGCCCAATAGCTCGGCTCGCCCGGATTCAGCCCGGCATCACGCAGCTCCTGATCCCAGATCCACCACCGACGCCGCCCGCGCAGCGCCAGGCGCAGCATCTCCAACCGGTGCCGGTCCGCCGTCGGCTCGCGATCCTTGTGGGGCGACCGCGCCGCGGGCACGAACACGACCCAGGCCTCATCCCCACCCCACGCCCTGGCCGCGCTCAACGCCAGCCCGACGTGCCCCATATGCACCGGATCGAAACTCCCCCCCAGGAACAGCACCCGGTCGGCACGGGCCGCGCAGCCCGGGACCGCGATCGTCGCATACCCGCGTTCGATCTGTGCTACTCCGTCGCCCATGCGGGATCATTGGCCTTTCGCCTCTGGCACCAAACGCCCCCTCGCCCGACCCGCCGCGACCGCCCGGCCAGACCGCCCAACAGACCGACCCGCCAGAGCCCCCGAGCCCGCTTGAGCACCGCCCAAGACCGGTCTACCATCGCCCCGACAACCGTCCTGGCCCCATCGTCTAGTCTGGTCCAGGACACCAGGTTTTCATCCTGGTAACACGGGTTCGAATCCCGTTGGGGTCATTGGCCGCACCGTCTCAAGACGGTGCGGTTTTTTACGCACACCACCCCAAGCCGGACACATCCGCCACAATAATGGATTTAAATGTCAGCAATTGGCGAGCAGCAAAACCATCTGGGATGGCGGATCACCAATACTCTTTCGGTGCGATCGATACGGCATGCTTCTCGGACTCGCAGCGCCGTGCGCTCCGCAGGAATGCACATATTTGTGGAATATTTGTTCCCCACATTTGAGTGTGGGTCGCCTTCAAACGAAACACGTTTGTGGTTTTATCTTGCCGTCCAGCAGCGTTCTCCCTGATCGAACTCGTGATCAGCGTGGTGATCATCGGGATCATCGGCGCGATCGCGTTGCCCCGCCTGAGCCGCGGCGCATCGGGCTCGGCAGAGGCGGCATTGAGACAGGATCTCAGCGTCCTGCGCTCCGCGATTGACCTCTTCACAACCGAGCACTGCGGCATACACCCGACCGACGCCTCCACGCTGGTCGATCAACTCACGCTCTGCTCGGACGCCGCCGGCAACACCAGCGCCACACCGACCGCGTCCCACATCTATGGCCCGTACATCCGGTCGATGCCCGCACTCCCAGTAGGGAAGAACAAGGGCAGCGCTGAGATCCGAGGCAACGGCCAGCCCGGCAGCGGACACCAGGGATGGTTCTACGACAAAGCCACCGCCCAGATCGTCGCGAGCACCAAAGACACCGAGACCGACGAGCAGGGAACCAAGTACAACGAGTACTAGAACCCCTCCGCCCTACTCGGATCGCGCCTCAAGAGTCACCGGCATCTCGATATCCACGGCCTTCTCCGCCGACAGCCACACGGTGATCTCGTCACCCGCGTCGCCCTCGACCAGGAACCGGTGCACCAACGCCCCGCGACCGGGCACGCCCGAGTTGAGCAGCACCCGCCCCGGCTCGTGGCGAACCTCGGTGAAATCCGTCCCCCACCACCCGTCGGCAGCCCCGGACGCAACGACCGTTGCGCCCTCGAGCGTCAGCACGTCCGCCCGCCCGATGCCCTTGCTCGACGCCCGGGCCGTGCGCGTGGGGATGATCTTCTCGTTGCGGATCTCGACCTTCACCGACCACAGGCGCGACGCGTCGCCGCCGACCCGCTCGACCGCGACACGGTCGAACGCGACCTTGGGCATGTGCCCGCCGTGGAACATCGTGAACGCGAAGTTTCGGTGGCACTCCTCCTCGAGCATGAACGTCGGCGTCGAGCGGCTCGACCACTTGTTCAGCCCGCCGACCAGCACCGTGCCGTGCTGGGGATGCTCGATCTCGGTGAACTCCTTGAACGTCGTCCCGAACTGCAACCGGTCCCGGAAACGCATCATCTGATCGCCGTCCGGGCGATCGACACCGCGCTGGAAATACTTCCCGGCTGTCCACAACTCGTTGGTGAACGAAATGATCCCCAGCCCTTCCGCCGCCCACGTCGCCTCGCCGCCGTGCACGTCGTACAGGTCCTCGTAGATCACCAGGTACCGGTAGTACGGCAGCAACTCGGCCCCCGCCTGCCCCAACTGGTCGTACACCCGCAGGTCCGCCCGGGGATAGTCCTTGGCCCGGTGCTTGGCGCCGGGTCCGCGCAGCATCATGCCGCCCGTGTTGTGATAACTCTGGAACGCCGCGATGTTGGGACGCTCGTAGCAGAACCGCCCGATATTGGCCGTCTCCGGCGCCGAGAACGGGAACGCCCCCGCCCCGTACTGCACATACCCCGGCTGCCAGTCGGCCGGCCAGTTCCGGTTCATGTCGTGCCCGTCGGTCGTGTCCTCGTTCACGCGCCCGTCGCCGTCCGAGTCCACGCCCTCCGAACCCAGGTACGTCCACCCGCCGAACTCGCCCGCGGGCACCCGCTCAAAAACCCGCGGATCGTACGGATCCCGCGCCCACCGCCCGCGCGGATCTTCCTTCCACATCTGCGTGATCGACCCGTCGCCGTCCAGGTCCTCGGGCGGGTCCTCATCCACCAGCCCGTCGCGGTCGTTGTCGAAAGGCATCTGGTTCGCCCGTCGGCTGTGCGGCGTACTCGGCTCGGTGAACCACGTTACACGCGAGTCCGGGTTCACCATCGGCAGGATGTAGAACGCGTAGTCGTCCAGCAGCTCCGTGATGGCGTCGTTGTGCCCGTAGTTGGTCGCCAGATACCACGCGCTGTACAGCGTCACCTCCGCCGCCTGGATCTCGTTGGCGTGGATCGCCCCGTCGATCCACATCGCCGGCTTCGCACGGTCGTCGCTGCCCGGCGACGTGATCGTCGCGACCAGCATGTCACGCCCGCCCAGCGATTTCCCGATCGACGTCACGCGGACGACCTCGGGGTACGCCCTGGCCAGCCCGCGCATGTGCGCGTCGATCTGGTCGGCCGTGTAATAACGGTTCCACGCGATCTCGTACTCGGGCTCGACGTGCGCCTGCGCCATCGCACTCGATGACGAGACCAACACCGCCGCACCAGCCAACATGTTTCGGATCAAACGCCTCATCGCCCGCCTCCCATCCGCACATCGAACACACGATCACCGAACCGGGGCGAACGCACCTCCAGCCGCACCACATCGCCCTCATCCGCCGCGATCAACCACTCCCCGCGAGCGACATCTCCGAAGCCCCCGACCGACGCGAACCGCGCCACCCGCGAGCCAGACACGATCGCGTCCGTGTCCATCGCCTGCCCCGGGTCGAGCACCATCACCAGACCCGGCAACCGCCGGGCCTTGACCCCGATCGCAGGCACCGTCGCCAGATCGCCCGTGTTCGTCGCCTCGATCGAGACCCGCCACAGCCCGTCCGCCACGCGTTCCGCACGCGGCTCGCCGACCTCGAGCACCGGCAGCATCGCCAGCAGCCCCGACACGAACTCGGTCTGCTGGGCCACCAAGCCCTCCATCATCGCCTCGGGCGGGTTGCTCCGAGCGCCCGGCACAAACCCACCGATCTCGACAGCACCCAACTGCGGATGCTCGTATGGGATCCATTCGACGAACCCCGCGACCTCGGCATCCTCCATCCACGCCAACCACTTGGCGTCGTCCGAATCGCCCGCCTTCTTCTTGGGCTTCTTCTCGTCCCCGTCGCCGGAGCTAGTCGCCCCCACCGCGGCCCGGTCCTCGTCGGTCACCTCGGGCGGGAACGGGTCCGCGTTGCCCTGCCCGAGCGCCATCAGGCGCTGCTGCAAGTCCATCGGCAGCTCACGGATCGTCTGCATGACCGCCGCCAGCGACTCGGGCCCGGCCTGCTCCATCGCGAGCATCTCGTCCGCGCGCTCGTCCACGCTCATATAGATGAACGCGATCAGGTCGTCCGGCACCCCGCGCTCGCCCAGCGACGCCTTGTCCCGCTCGATCGCCAGCGCCAACGCCGCCGCCTCCGCATCAACCGGCGCCGCGTCATCGGCCTTGTCTTCGTTGTCCTTGTCCTCGTCCGCCTCCTGCTTCACCATGTCCGCCCGGACCCACACCGGCGTGCCGAACGCGTACACACCGAGGTCCGAGTAGGCCCACTGCAAGAACGACCCCGACCGCCCCGTGTCCTTCTCGGGCTTGGTGATCCCCGTCGCTTCCTTGAACAACTCGCCCACCATCGTGTACGCGTCCGCGTCGTCCTTCTCGATCCCCGTCGGCACCTCGCCGACCGGGCCGAACTTGCCGGTCGCCGGCGCTTTCGACAGCGTGTCGTGCGGCCCGAACACCACCACCGACACGATGTTGGTCCGGCCCTGCACCCAAGCCGTGATCGCCCGCGCCGCCGATCGCTAGAGCGGGTACAGCCCCGCGCCGTCCGTGTGCTCGGGCCACAGCGTCGGCCAGTGCCGATCGAAATCCACACCCCCGCCCGATTCCCCGCCCCAGCCGTCCTCGTTGAACGCCCCGTCGCCGTCGTTGTCAATCCCTTCGCTGATCAACGCGTGCGTCGCCCGCTCGCCGTCCTTCGCGGCGGGCTCACGCATCAGACGCCCGTCGTCCGGATCAACGACGTGCGTCGCCTCGATGCCGTACACGCTGCCCAGATCGGTCCCACCCACTGGCACGCGCATCACCGTGATCAGCCCGTCGCCGTTCAGGTCGTCCGCGCCGTCCTCGTTCGTCCGCCCGTCGCCGTCGAAGTCCATCACCGCCGGCGCCCGACCCCACGCGGCCCGCGCCTGCGCGCGGTCCGCCCAGCGCCCAGCGCCGTCCGGGTTCGCGTCGGCGATGACGTACACCGTCCGCCCCGCCAGCAGCTCGCCGTGCTCGAGCACCAGCCAGCCCACCATCGACTCGGCCGCCTCGCGACCCACCGCGTGGTGCCCCTGCAGCCCCGCGACAATCAGCAGCGCCGGGCGCTCGTCCCGCGTCCGCCCCATCGCGTCCCGACCGGGCTCGCCGACCGCCACGACTTCGACCGCGCGCCCCTCCAGGCTCGAGCCGATCCGAAGCGTCTCCGTCTCTGGGGCGCCAAGCGCTGACCCAGACCACCCGCCGGCAACGATCGCCAGGCCCGCACGCAACAACACATCATCTCGTTTCATGGATTCCCATTCGTCAAAGCGGCTTCCCCGCGGGCAAGAACCGCCCGGGGCCATCCCTCGATGCCCCGAGCCTACCGGATCTCGCCCGCCGGGGATGCCGACGAACACGAATATGTCGCACGAAATCGCGCCCGGACCGCCGGACTATCGACCCGCCCGCCGCCCAATCACGGCTGGGGCTGCTCTTTCAGCATGTCCGCGAACTTCTCACGCACCTTCTCCACCTTCGGCATCGCCACCGCTCGCACGTACCCGTTCATCGGGTTGTCGCACACATAGTTCTGGTGGCTCGCCGCGGCCATATGGAACCCGTCCAACGCCTCGAGCGTCGTCACGATCCGCCGTCCACCGAACACATCCAACTCGGTCAGTTCCGCGATGAACGCCTCTGCGACAGCCTTCTCCTCGGCGTCGCCATAGAAGATCGCGCTGCGATACTGCGTCCCCACGTCCGCCCCCTGGCGATTCAGCGTCGTCGGGTCGTGCGTCGCGAAAAACACCTTGAGCAGGTCCGCGTACGAAATCACCGCCGGGTCGTACACGATCCGCACCGACTCGGCGTGCCCGGTCTTGCCCGAGATCACCGTCTTGTAGTCCGTCGCAACGCCTTCCCCGCCCGCGAAGCCCGACGCGACGTCAACCACGCCCGCCAGTTCCTCGAACACCGCCTCGACGCACCAGAAGCACCCGCCCGCCAGCACCGCCTGCTTGACCTCGCCTAGCCCGGCAAGCCCGCCACGCTCGGTGAACACCAGCGATTCACTGTTCAGACAGTGACGCATGCCGGTCGGCTCGGGCCCATCGGGGAACACGTGCCCGAGGTGCCCCTCGCACCGCGCACACTCGATCTCAATCCGAGCAATCCCGAACGAAATGTCCGGCTTCTCCGCCACGTTCCCCTCGGCAATCGGCTGGAAGAAGCTGGGCCAGCCCGTCCCGCTCGTGAACTTCGCGTCCGAACTAAACAGCGGCAAGCCGCACCCGGCGCACGCGTACACGCCCTGCTGCTTGTTGTCCAAGAGCGTCCCGCAGAAAGCCGCCTCGGTGCCGTTCGTCCGCAGGATCCGGAACTGCGCCTCGCTCAGACGCTCCTTCCATTCCTCGTCCGTCAGTCCCAGGCGCGGCATCGCCACCGGGCCCACCAGCACCCCATCCATATCGAACACCGACACCATCACCGTTCCGTCCACGCGACCCTCCGAACCTGTATCCAATCCCGCACCCTGACCATCGCCCGGCGCCAGCACCGCCAACGCCAGCGACACCGCCATCACCAGCGGCACACACAATCCCAAAAACACGACACGATGTTTCATGCTGACTCCATTCCCGCCCGGGACCGACAGAATACCCCACCGCCCGCCGACGGGCATCCCAACCAGAACGCGAGCCGCCCGCCCAGTATTCCGCCCAAACCCTCCGCCCGATGCAGCGCCGCCCGACCCGCCCCGAGCAACCCAACCGACCCCGATTCCAGAGACCAGGCGTTCAGGCCCGCCCCACTCCCCGCCCGCCAGCCCGCACCGTCCCCCCGACCACCATCGCCGCCGAGATGATCAGCAGGTTCTTGACGATGTACTGACCCTCCATGCTTAAGCCGTACGGCATCCGCCCCGCCTGGAAGGTCACGTCGGGCAGCATCACCAGCGGCATGAACGTCCCCACCATCTGCAACGCCAGCAGGCCGATCGCGAATCGCAGCGTCGCGCGGAATAGGAAGGTGACCCCGATCAACACCTCCCACCACCCGATGATCGATAGCCACGTTCCCCCGGAGAACAGCGGCATCCAATCCACGGTCATCAACACCAGCGGCTCGGCCGGCGAGATCCCCATGGGTTTGAGCAACCCGAACCAAATGAAGATCACGGCCAGCGAATACCGCAGCGCCGAAACGCCGTGCGTCCGCATCAAGCCGCTGATCCGACGATCGAACCGATCGAGATTCATCCCAGCCTCCCATCCGCCGTCGCGAACCGGCACACGACCGCCCTCGCACGACGATTATTGGGGAGCTCCCGCGTTCAGGCCCATTCAGTCCCGACCTGCCCCCGCCGCCCGAACCGCCCCCAGCATCGCGTCCGAGACCAGGCCCGCCAACGCGTCCCGACCGTCACGATCGAACCGGACCTCCGGATGCAGCCCCGCCAAACACCCCGCCACCAGCGCCGGGTACATGCACTGCGCATTGATCATCACCGCCAGCCGAGTGATCGTTGCCTCGTCCACATCCTCGCCCGCCAGCGCCAGGCAGATCTCCCGCAACGCCGCAAAAACCCGCGCGATCGAGACCTCGATCTGCCGGTCGAACGCGGGCGTCGGATCCAGCATCTCATGGATCATGATCCGCGACAGGTCCGACGCGTTGCCCGCGTCATCGAGCGCATGGTCGATCATCATCGCCACGAATCGGCGCAGGCGCACCTCGGGCTCGGCGCCCGACCAGAAATCCCGCTCCGTGTCCATCTCAACCCAACGATTCCGGGCGTTGCTCTCGCTCCGCGCAAAGTCGATCGCGGCGTCGTACAACGCCCGCTTCGACCCGAAGTGATAACTCACCCCCGCCACGTTCGCACCCGCCCGCTCGCAGATCTGACGCACACTCGTCGCCCCGTACCCCTGCGCCGCGAACAGCCCCACCGCGCCGCGCAGCAAGCGACCACAAGTGGTCTCGTCGATCCGCCCGCTCATCGCCCGGGGTCCGCCACGATGTAGCCAAAGTGCAACTCCGCGTGCCGGCAGTGCAGCCGCTCCCAATCCTCGTGCGACAGCGCCCCCAACAGCGGGCTCGGATGGCGCATCGCGCCCGCCTGGGACGCGATCGCCACCTCCTCGCGGAACGCCGACATCGCCTTCTCCAGCCCCACATCAGCCGCCGGCTCGAACAGATCCACCGTCTTCAGCCCGGGCTTGAACGTCGTCCGCAGCAGCCGCCCCTTCAACAACCGACCGAGCATCCGGTAGCCGAGCGCCAGCTTGATATCCGTCCCAGCGTGCGAGATCCGGATCAGACGGCGCACATGATCGATGTTCTGCGCGGGCGTCCAGGCGCCCAGACCCACCACAGGCCCCGACGTGATCGCTTCCAGATCCGCGAGCATCTCGCGGAGCGACCCGTACGACAGCACCCGCCGGGCAGGCCCGACACCGGAGGAAGAAGACACAGCACCCGAAGACGACACGATCGAGCCAGACATGGACACCCCTCCGCAGAGCTCAACAGTCACACACACCGCGGACGAGCCCGTGCCCGCGGTCAAACGACTGTATGAAACGATCGTTTTAAGTCAAGCCGCCGATCGCGGTTTTTCGACCTCCAAGCACGCCAGCCCTCCCCGAACCGCCCGATTCACCGCACCGCGACCCTCGCGCGCATCGGCGGGGACGGGCACACCCACCCGTCCCCGCACGCGCACACGCCCGACGTGCGGCACCATGCCTCAGACCGCGACCTCGCCAAAGCCGAACGCCGCCTTGATCCGCCCGATCGACGCCCCCAACGGCTCGGCCGCCCGACCCGTGATCTCTGCGACCAGGTCGTTCCGCACCCGGAACACCCCGTCCTTGTGATCGTCCGCGACGTGCGCCAGGTGCGTGATCAGCGAGGGGGTCATCCCCGCCACTCCGCCGAGCACCTCCCGCCACGTCTCGACCGGCAGGTCGACGTACTCGACCGCCGTACCAAGCCCATCGCCCAGCGCCTCGGCCATCTCACCGACCGTCAGCAACTCGGGCCCGGTGATCACGTAGCGCTCCCCGCGGTGCCCGTCCGGCTCGTCCAAGATCACACCGATGACCCGGGCCAGATCGGCCGCCGAAACCGGCGCGTGCCGCTCATCGCCGTACGGCAGGTACAACTCGCCTTGCTCGGCGATCGTCCGCGCACCGAACATAAACAGGTTCTCGACGAAGAACGTCGCCGCGATGTGCACCGCGCCGACACCCGCCCAATCCAACACACGCTCCGCCTGCCAGTGCTGGCGCGACAGCGGGCTCGGCGCGTCCTCGCGGGCCGTGACCTGCGACATATTCACCACCGTGTCCACGCCCGCATCCCGGGCCGCGATCGCGAAGATCGCCGTCGCCTCCACGAGACGGGTCTCCTGGGGCGGATAGCAGAAGTACGCCCTCTCCACGCCGTCAACCGCCCGACGCATGTCCGCAAGGTCGTGAAAATCGCCCAGCACCACCTCGGCCCCCAGCGCCTCGAGACGCTCGGTCCGCCCGTCACGCACCCGCGCCAACGCCCGCACCGGGAACCCCCGCCCGAGCAGCAGCCCGACCGTCTCGCTCCCCGTTTTGCCCGTCGCGCCCGTCACCAGAATCTGCGGCTTGCCGTTCATCGCTTGCTCCTTCGTGTTCGTGTTTGCATGTGTTGTATATGCAACTCTTGGCTCAAATAAAAACGCTCAAATCAAACCCTATCCGCGCGCACCGTGCGCCCGGACGCTGTCAAACGCTCCCACAATCGACCCTGCCCCTTCATCACCGAGCATGCCCCGCGTCGTCACCTGGGCCGCGCGCCAAGCGGGCAACGCCCGGGCGATCAACGCCCGACCACGCCGGGTGATCCCGACGCCCTGCGTCCGCCCCGTCTCGCCCTCCGTGACCACGACCCACCCGTTCCGTTCCATCCGCGCCAGGTTCCTACTCAGCGTCGACTTCTCCATCGCCAGCTCCTTCGCCAGCACGCCCGGAGCGATCGGCCCCAGACGCTCGACGAAACTCAGCGTGGTCAGCTGCCCCGCCGTCACCCCGACGTCGCGCAGCGCGTCGTCATACACCCCGGTGATCGCCCGGCTCAGCAGCCTGATCCGCCCCGCGTAGCAACCGCCCATGATCTCGGAGGCGGGCCCGGATAGTGTCGGTTTGCGTGCCATGCGTTCTCCTGAGCCTATGCCCATTGAGTTGCATGTACAACTCTCGGCCCCGCCCGATTCTTCCCGATTCCACCGTACTTTCCCGCGAACCCAACCCGATCAAATCACAACCCCGGGGCGGCGAGCCCCAAACGAAGCTTGTTTTCACAACCGATGGCCACCGTACGAGACACAGAACGCCCCAAACAACGGAAGAGCTACCGTTTTCACCCATATTTGTGTCTCTGGATAAATGCACCAGTCCCCTCTCACGATGATCAATGCGAGGGGGTTGGATATGGCAGCACACAACGGGGCCGAGATCGATTCGACATCAACCGCAGGTGGGCCGGATTCCATCCTTGCCCATTCTTTGTACTTTCCGATTTCCGTTGAGTCGATTCAATCGGCAGAGATTGCATTTGATCTGTACATAAAACACAACCGAAACATCATCTTGTATCGATCAAGCGGAGAGAGTCATGAAATCAAGCCATGCGCTCACTTGAGAGAACAAGGAATTACGTATTTCTACGTACCGATCGCGCAGCACTCCGACTTTCAGAGAACGATGTGCGAACAAATGACCAATGCATTTGGAAATGCCGCAATCGGTCGAGATGTTCGCACAGACATTGTTCGCGGCACTTGCAGCAGAATGATCGATGATTTCATGCAGAATCCCAGCCTCCCGGGTATCGGAGATTCACTGAGGTCGATCGCAAGTCAGTTTAGTGAGTGGTGCAGCCGCGAGCGGGCTGAGTTTGAATACCTTCTAGATATGTCCGAGCATGATTTTTACACTACAACACACATGGTAAACGTAGGAATCGGGTGCACGCTTCTGGGCGCAGAGATACTTGGGGAAGACAACGAACTGGTGCAGCACCTCACTTTGGGCGGACTCATTCACGACGTAGGCAAGTGCGGCGTGCCGGCTGGCGTGCTGAATAAAGAAGGTAAGCTAACGGATGACGAGTGGGCATTGATTCGAGATCACCCGCTGATTGGTGCCGAAGTGTTGCAGTCCCAAAGCGGGATTAGTGATCTCGAGATTGACATGACTCTGAACCACCACGAACGCCTCGATGGGAGGGGCTATCCCAATGGTATCAGCGGTGATCAAATCAGCTTTCCTGCTCGCGTTTGCTCGATCGTCGATGTGTACGACGCGTTGACATCCGCTCGCCCGTATCGCAGCGCGATCCCTCCGAGAGCGGTGCTCGTCATGATGCGCGAGGATGTGGGGACTGCATTCGACCCGAACGTGTTTGATGCATGGGAGTGCGTGGTGGAACGCATGCTCGATCAGGACCCCGAGAGAGCGATCTGGGACAACGGACAAATCCCTGAGAATCGGCTCGACGCGATTCTTCCATCGATCAATGCCCAGTTAGCTCCAGGCTCTGGATCAGTCACCATTCGCTGCTTCAATGGCATGACTGCTCAGGGCGAGATCGTCGCCGAGTCGATCGCTGAGATCGTCGTCCGGTGTTGCGACCCGCTCCAACCGGGCACCAGAGTCACGCTCTCCACCGACTCTGGTCTCAACAGGCCCGCACAGTACATAAGCACGAGACTGGGGAGTAAGGGCGAGTCTCAGATGGTATTCAAACTGACTCAGCACAACTGATCGCGTGCAGAGGAGCGGTACACATCGCAATCGGTCGGGACGGAGGCCAGGTCCCGAGCCGAGAGCGACTTCCATTGAATCGACGATAACGGAGAGCCTGTGCCGGATTTCCACAGCCCGAGGCACACACCCGCGGGGTGCGGGTACCCACCCGCGGCGCGAGCCCCAGGCAATCCAATCGCTCATGCGCCACTCGGCCATCACGTTGACTATGGACACGTACGGCCACCTGCTACCCGGTGAGGAAGCCGAAACGATCGGACGGATGCCGGGCTTCGATCGAACCGAGCCATTGGCCCAAACCGGCACAGCCGACTGTTGCACCCGCGTAAGCAACCGCAGCGCCAAACAACGCGATTCGGTGCAATCTGGTGCGGTTGGCGAGGGGGCCGAGGCCAACGCTGATCCGATCCCGTTTCCGGTCAAATCAGCCTTCCAAGCCACCAATCGCGGCTCGATGCGGGCAAAAACGCCCGCAAACCAAAGTACCCCCCAAAGGACTCGAACCTTTGACCCGCTGATTAAGAGTCAGCTGCTCTACCGACTGAGCTAGAGGGGCACGCGACCGGCCAATGACCGGTCGACCACCCATTTTATCGCCCCGAGCCCGCCTGTCCACCCCCCGGGCACCGCCCCGACGCCGATTGACCATTCAACGCCCCACGCCTACCCTTCCCGTCCAGCACCGGGCCCCGGCTCCGGGCACCAGAACCGACGCGAACCACTTCCAGGCCCGCGTCTTACGACCGAAACACCCCCGCCGGATTCCATCCGTGCGGGCCAGCCCAAACGCAGAAGGAGCGATCATGCTTCCAGTCCAACGCCAAAGCCGAGGCCGCTCCCGCCGTCGCCGCTCGCACGACAGCATCACCGCGCCCCAGTCCACCATCTGCCCGCTCTCGGGCATGCCCAAGCGCCACCACCGCGTCTGCGAAGACTCGGGCTACGTCCGCCCCGGGCTGCGCATCACCGTCCGCAAGCTCAAGATCGGCACCAACGACTGATACCGGTATCATGCCGGTCATCCTCGTCCACGCACGCCTGATCACCAACGCGCGACCCACCACACCGGCGCGCCCCAACCCGGAGCCTGCACGGTGCCCATCCGCATCGCCATCGACGTGATGGGCGGCGACAACGCCCCCGACGCCATCATCAAAGGCGTCATCGAAGCGCTCCCCAGCCTCGCCCAAGACGAACACCTCGTCCTCATCGGTCGCGAAGACGCCGTCCGCGCCCATCTCGCCGAACGCAACATCGACGACCCCCGCATCGAGATCGTCCACACCCCCGACGTCATCGGCATGGGCGATTCCCCCGCCAAGGCCGTCCGCGGCATGCCCAACTCTTCGATCGTCCAGATGGCCAAACTCGGCTCGCGCAAAGCCGACGTCCGCTGCGACGCCGTCATCTCCGCCGGCAACACCGGCGCCTGCGTCGCCGCGGGCCAGATGCACATGAAGCGCCTCCCGGGCGTCCACCGCCCCGGCATCGCCGTCACCATCCCCGCATTCCACGGGCCCGTCGTCCTCTGCGACGCCGGCGCCAACCCCGAGCCGCGCCCCACCCACCTCTGGCAGTACGGTGTCATGGCCGAGGTCTTCGCCGCCAAATCGCTCGGCATCGACAACCCGCGCGTCGCCCTCATGAACATCGGCTCCGAAGAAGCCAAAGGCTCCGAGCTGATCAAGGGCGCCCGCGATCTCCTCCGCCGCACCCCCGGGCTCAACTTCATCGGCTACGTCGAAGGTCGCGACTTCTTCAACGGCGCCGCCGACGTCGTCGTCACCGACGGCTTCACCGGCAACACCGTCCTCAAAACCGCCGAGGGACTCGCCTCATCACTCTTCCAGGCGATCGTCTCCGAGATCATGGAAAAGGACATGGACCTGCTCACCAAGTTCGAGCCGGTCATGAAAGACCTCTACCGCAAAAACGACTACCACGAGCACGGCGGCGCCCCCCTGCTCGGCGTCAACGGCGTCATGATGATCGCCCACGGCTCGTCGAAGCCCAAGACCATCGTCGCCGCCATCACCAAGACACTCGAGTACGTCCGGGCGCACGTCAACGACGCCATCGCCGAACGCATCGCCGAGATCGCCCACATCGAACAGGCCCAACCCGCATGAGCTACGGACGACCCGCCGCCCCCCACGTCGGAGTTGAGATCGTCGGCGCCGGCTCGGCCCTGCCCGACCATCGACTGACCAACTCCGAGCTCGAGTCCGTCATGGACACTTCGGACGAGTGGATCCTCCAGCGCACCGGCATCAGCGAGCGCCGACGCCACAACGCCGACGCTCCCTACCCAACCGCCGACCTCGGCACCGCCGCACTCACCAACGCCCTCAGCGACGCCGGCATGACCGCCAACGACCTGGGCCTGGTCGTCTGCGCCACCATGACCCCCGACTCCCCGACCCCGGCCGTGTCCTGCCGTATCGCCGCCAGCCTGGGCTGCGACAACATCGGTGCCATCGACCTCAACGCCGCCTGCTCGGGCTTTGTCTTCGCCATCTCCACCGCCCACGCCATGATCGCCAGCGGGCTCTACGACTCGATCGCCGTCGTCGGCGTCGACACCGTCACCCGCCACTGCGACTACTCGACCTTCGGACGCGGCGCCGCCATCCTCTTCGGCGACGGCGCCGGCGCGGTCATCCTCCGCAAAGCCGACGACGCCTCCAAGGGCATGCTCGCACAGGCCATGCACTCCGACGGCCACGGCGCCAAATCCCTCTACATCCCCTGCGGGCTCGACCAGATCGAAGACTCCCACCTCCACCAGGCCGAGGACGGCTCGGGCGTCGATCCGAGACTCGACGACAGGATCCAGATGAACGGCAAGGGCGTCTTCAAGTTCGCCGTCACCAAGTTCCCCGAGGTCATCCAAGAAACCCTCGACCTCGCCCAACTCACCTCCGACCAGGTCGACCACTACGTCTGCCACCAGGCCAACAGCCGCATCCTCACCTCCGCCCGCGAACGCTTCGGCCTGCCCGAGTCCAAGCTCCGCATCAACATCGACCGCCTCGGCAACACCGTCGCCGGCTCCTGCCCCATCGTCTTCGACGAGCTCAAACGAGAATCCCGCATCAAGCCCGGGCAGAAGGTCATGTTCATCGCTTTCGGTGCCGGACTGACCTGGGGCGCCAGCCTCTGGCAGCTCTGATGCTTGCTCAGCAGAGCCGGCTCCCAGCCGGCTGAACACCCGGGCCCCCATCCCTATCATCAGCCCATGAGCACCACCATCTTCCTCTGCCCGGGCCAGGGCGCCCAATCCGTTGGCATGGCCAAGGCCTGGACCCAGTCCTCGCCCGCCGCCAAAGCCGTCTTCGACGAAGCCGACGCCATCCTGGGCGACACGCTCGGCGCGCCCCTCTCGACGCTCTGCTTCGAGGGCCCCGCCGAGACGCTCAACCGCACCGACGTCTCCCAGCCCGCGATCTACACCGCCTCCATCGCCTCCTACCGAGCCCTCCTCGAAACGCACGGCAACTTCTCCATCGCCGCCACCGCCGGGCTCTCGCTCGGCGAATACACCGCCCTCTGCATCGCCGGGGCCTTCTCCTTCGCAGACGGGCTCAAGCTCGTCGCACTGCGAGGCCGCGCCATGCAGGACGCCGCCGAAGCCGTGCCCTCGTCCATGGTCGCCCTCATCGGCGCCGACGAAGCCAAGGCCAACGCCCTCTGCGACGCCGCCCGCGAGAACGACATCCTCGTAGCCGCCAACTTCAACGCCCCGGGCCAGGTTGTCATCTCGGGTTCCGCTACCGCCTGCGACCGCGCCGAGATACTCGCACCCGACCACGCCCTCCGCGCCACCCGCCTCCAGGTCGCCGGCGCGTTCCACTCCCCCATCATGCAGCCCGCGGCCGACCGCCTCCGCGAAGCACTCGCCAACACACCCATCGACACGCCCGTGTGTCCGGTCATGTCCAACGTCACCGGTGCCGCACACGACTCGGATCTAAAATCAGCCCCCGACTCCATCCGCGAGCGCCTCGTCGCCCAGCTCACCAGCCCCGTCCGCTGGGCCGCCAACTGCGAGCAACTCGCGACGGCCCACCCCGACGCCGACTGGCACGAACTCGCCCCCGGCAAGTCCCTCACCGGCATGATGCGCCGCATCAACAAAGCCATCAAACCCACCACCCACGACCAACCCGAACCCACCAACGCCTGATCCGATGCAACGCGTCCGCGTCAAGGTCTGCTGCATCGCTTCGGTCGAAGAGGCGGCCACCGCGATCCGCGCCGGCGCCGACGCGCTGGGCCTCGTCGCCGAGATGCCCTCGGGCCCCGGCACCATCCACGACGACCTCATCGCCGAGATCGCCCGCTACGCCCCCCCGCCCGTCGCGACCTTCCTGCTCACGGCCCGGACCGACGCGCACGCGATCGCCGCGCACCACGAGCACTGCCGCACATCCGTCCTGCAACTCGTCGACTTCGTCGAGCCCGCCGACCACCGACGCCTCCGTCATCTGCTCCCCGAGACCCGCCTGGTCCAGGTCATCCACGTAACCGACACAGACTCCGTCGAAGAGGCCCGCGCCGCCGCCGAGCACTGCCACGCCATTCTCCTCGACTCGGGCAACGCCAGCCTGCCCATCAAAGAACTAGGCGGCACCGGCCGCACCCACGACTGGGCCCTCTCCCGCCAAATCGTCGACGCCGTGGGTGTCCCGGTATTCCTCGCCGGGGGGCTCAGCCCCGAGAACGCCGCCGACGCGATCGCCGCCGCACGCCCCTACGCCCTCGATCTCTGCTCCGGCGTCCGCACCAACGGACGCCTCGACGCGACCAAGCTCGCCGCCTTCTTCCGGGCGGTCCGCGACGCCTGAACCACCTACCCTTCCCACCACCCGCGAAGGAACACACCATGACAGATCAACGCGTCGCCATCGTCACCGGAGCCTCCCGAGGCATCGGCCGCGCCATCGCCACCCGACTCGCAGCCGACGGCCGCCACGTCGTCTGCGTCGCACGCTCCCAGGGCCCACTCGACGAACTTGTCGCCGAGATCAAATCAAACGGCGGCGCCGCCACCGCCAAGGCCTGCGACATCTCCGACGCCGGCGCCATCACCGCGATGGTCGAGTCCACCCACGAAGAGCTAGGCCGACTCGACATCCTCGTCAACAACGCCGGCATCACCCGCGACAACCTCATCCTCCGCATGTCCGACGAAGAGTGGGACGACGTGATCAACACCAACCTCAAGTCCGTCTTCGTCGCATGCCGCGCCGCCGCCCGCCCCATGATGCGCGGCAAGTTCGGACGCATCGTCAACATCGCCTCAACAAGTGGTCTTGTTGGCAACAGCGGCCAAGCCAACTACGCCGCCGCCAAGTCGGGCCTCACCGGCTTCACCAAAACCATCGCCCGCGAACTCGGCGGCAAGGGCGTCACCGCCAACACCATCGCCCCCGGCTTCATCCAGACCGACATGACCAAGGACCTGCCCGAACAAGTCATCGCCGGCGTCAAAGCCATGATGGCCGTCCGCACCCTGGGCCAACCCGAGGACATCGCCGCCTGCGTCGCATACGCCACCAGCGACGAAGCCGGCTTCCTCACCGGCCAAACCATCGCCGTCGATGGCGGCATGACCATGTGCTAACCCCCCAACCAACCACGCAACCACCACGAAAGCCGGCAATCGCCGGTTTTTTTGATTGAGTCGACAAACATCAAACACGAGCCCACGTCAGCATCTTGTATCATCAATAAGCAACAAGACCTAACTGGATCTCACCAATGCTCCTACGAATACCATCAATCAAACACCTCTTGCTCGTCTCGCTGGCGGCCTGCGCCAACACCGCTGCCGCCCAAGCCTGCCAACCCCCCATCACCGGATGCGATGTCCCCGAACTCGCCGCCGTCGACGCCATCCTGACCGCCTTCCTCTGCGACCGCGACATCCCCGGCGCCACGCTCGCAATCATGAAAGACGACGTCATCGTCTACGAACGCGGCTTCGGCCATTCCGACCAGGCCCGTTCGATCCCCATGCCCCACGACGCCATGATGCGCATCGCCAGCGTCTCCAAGCCCCTGACCGCCGCCGCGATCCGCGTCCTCATCGAAGAAAGCCCGCTCACGCTCGACACCTACGCCTTCGACCTCAACCAAGCAGGACCCGGCGTCCTCCAACTCGCACCCTTCCCATCGCTCGGCGACGAACGCCTAAAAGAAATCACCATCGGCCACCTCCTCGAACACGAGGGCGGCTGGGACAGGTCGATCGCCGGCGACCTCACCTTCCGTGACATCGCCATCGCGGACGCCATGGAAATTGAAAGCCCCCCCGGGGCGGCCAACACCATCCGCTACATCCTCGGCCAGCCGCTCCAAACCGCCCCGGGCACCGAGTACATCTATTCCAACATCGGCTACCTCGTCCTCGGGCTCATCGTCGAAGAACGCTCCCGAATGCCCGTGCAGGATTACATCCAGTCCCACGTACTCGATCCGATCGGCGTTCCCGACTCCGAGCATCAGGCGGGCCGCACCTTCGCACCCGATCAGAACGCGCGCGAACCCTACTACCACAGCCCCTTCGTCGCGACCAACGTGTTCGACCCGCAAGGCCCGCTCGTTCCCCGACCATACGGCGCATACGACGTCGAAGCACGCGCCCCACAGGGAGGACAGGTCACCACCACCCGAACCCTCGTTGAGTTCCTCAACACCCGCTTCATCAGCGGCCCGCTCATCGGGCTCCCCCTCAACGACAACCTCTCCAAATCTTGGCGTCGCAACCACACCGGGCGCAACAGCGGCACCGAAGCACTCGCCCGCCAACGGGGCGACGGCATCCGCTACGCGGTCCTCATCAACGCGCGCTCAAACAACCCGGATGCCAACACACACGCCCTGCAGATCCGCCTCGATCTCGACCAACTCTTCGACGCCGGACAAATCAACTGGCCCATCCAACCGCCGACCTGCACCAACCCCTACGACATCAACAACGACGGCGACCTCAACTTCTTCGACCTCGTCGCCATGATCCAATCGCTCGGCCCCTGTGCCGACTGCCAGGCATGCCCCGCCGATCTCGACAACAACTGCCAGGTCAACTTCTTCGATCTCGCCGAACTCCTCACCGCGTTCCGCTGATCAACCCCGTACGCCCACCACCACGGCCCGCCCACAAGCAGTCGACCCCCGCATCGCCAATAGCCAAACCACCCGATACCAGGCCCCCCGATCCACCCGGCGCGGGCCCGCTTTGCTTTACACTTGATCAGCACCGCCGAATCGGCACCATAGACAGCACCGGCCGTTCGCCGGGCACGCCACAACCCCGGAAGGGCACCCCATGCAGAGCCGACGTCAGATCCTCAAAGGCGGCCTGGGCGTCTTCGCATTCTCCGCCGCCGCCCCCCTCGTCCAAGCCGCCGGCCTCCTCGGCGCACCGCGCGCCCGACGCTCCCTGCTCACCCACCCGCTCAAAGCCAGCCGCCCCCTCGCCGCCGTGGGCTTCGACCCCAAAGCACGCCTCATCGACGGCTTCCCCTTCCGCTCGTGGTTCGAGGGCGACGACTTCGAAGACAACGTCCCCTTCCACTCACAGCAGAACGACTTCCCGGGCGGCGAACCGCCCAAGCCCACCGAAGCCGTCGACGTCTGCGTCGTGGGCGGCGGCATCTCGGGCCTCTCCGCCGCGCACCTCCTCCGCGAATACAACCCCGTCGTCTTCGAACTCCACGACCGCTTCGGCGGCAACGCACAAGGCGGCGTGATCCACGGCGCCGAGTTCACCCTCGGCTCCGCCTACTTCATCACACTCGACGACGGCTCCGACCTCGACAACTTCTACCGCGACCTCGACCTCCACCGCCACGTCCGAATCGACGACGGCGCCATGCAGGTCGAGATCGACGGCAAGGTCATCGACGACATCTGGACCGGCATGGGCGTCCCCGACGCCGACCGCCCCGCCTACAACGCCTACCGCGACCTCGTCCTCGAGATGGCCGACAACTACCCCGACGTCCCCTTCCCCGCCCAGTGGATGCGCGACCTCGACCTGCTCAGCCTCCGCGAACACATCGAACAACGCCTCGGACGCACCGCGCCCGCACCGCTCGCCGCCGCCATCCAGGCCTACTGCTACTCCTCCTTCGGCGCCGGCTGGGAAGAGATCTCCGCCACCCTGGGCTGGAACTTCCTCGCCGCCGAAGAGTTCGGACGCTGGGTCCTCCCGGGCGGCAACGCGTGGATGGCCGACGCGCTCTGGCAACGCATCGCCGAGCTCGACCACATCGACCCCGACCACGCCCCCCACCTCCGACCCGGGCGCCACGTCGTCGACATCCGCGTCCAACCAGACCTGACGTCCCTCGTCTCCTGGCGCGAGCCCGACGGCTCCTTCCGCTCGCTCACCGCCCGTCGCGTCGTCATGGCCGCCCCCAAGCACGTCGCCCGGCACATCATCCAGGGGCTCCACGCCGAAGAACCCCTGCGCTACGACGCGATGAACATGGATCGCCGCTCCTACCTGCTCGCCAACGTCGTGCTCGACCGCCCCATCCCCGAAGACTTCTACGACATCTTCCTGCTCGGTGACCCCACCACCTTCCCCATGTCCGACGGCCAGGCCACCAGCTTCGGACGCTACACCGACGTGCTCAACGGCTCGTTCACCCCCGGGCCCAACGCCGCGCAGATCCCTGAGCGCCCCAGCGTGCTCAGCCTGTTCTGGCCCCTCCCCTACGCCTCCGCCCGCTTCGACCTGATCCTGGGCGACCCCATCGAACGCTTCGCCCAGTTCGCCGCACCCCGCCTGCGCGAGACGCTCGCCCTCCTTAGCCTGCCCGAGACCAGCGTCAAAGAGATCCGCTTCGCGCGCTGGGCCCACGCCATGCCCGTCGCACGCGTCGGCTTCCTCGCCGACGGCATCCCCGAGATGATCATCCCGCCCTACAAAGACGCCGTGTACTTCGTCAACCAGGACAACTGGGCACTCCCAGCGATCGAGAACTCCGTCCTCGACGCCATCAACGCCGCCAACGCGATCCGCGCCGACCTGGGCTAAACAACCAACCGACCGGACACGCAGCCCCGCCAGCCCGCGCCGGCCCACACCGGACCAGTTTTCTCAGAAATCACCGAACCCGATCGCCCCAGCGCCGACCACACGGGTGCCATGTTCCCCACGCCTGAACAGGTCGCCGACGAACTCCTCGTCCTGCACGCCCAATCGGGCGACCGCCGGGCCCTGGCCGTCCTCGCCCACCGCTGGGAACGCCGCCTGCTCCTCCACGCCATGCGCCTGACCAACAACCCCGAAGGCGCCCGCGAGGTCACCCAAGAGACATGGCTGGCCATCACCCGCGGCATCGCCCGCCTCTCCGACCACACCTCGTTCCGCGCCTGGGCCTACGCCATCCTCCGACGCAAAGCCGCCGACTGGATCCGCCGCCGCCAACGCGACCGCGCGACGACGACGCTCGCAACCGACCACCCGGCCCCGCCCGACGCACCACCACCAACCCCGATCGCGCACGCCCTCGCCACCCTCGCCCCCGACGAGCGCGAGCTCATCACGCTCCACCACGTCGAAGGCCTCGGCATCCTCGAACTCGCCGACGTCTTCTCCGTCCCCACCGGCACCATCAAATCACGCCTCTTCGCGGCTCGCGCCCACCTCCGCGCCGCCGTCGAAGCCGCAAACCCCAGCGAAAAGGAAAACTGCCATGCCACGCATCGATGACCAACTCCGCGACGCCCTCAACGCCGAAGACCGCGCCCTCCTCGACAAACTCGGCAGCGAGCCCGGCATCCTCGAACTCTGGCGCGAGACCTACCGCGGCAAGCTCTTCCTGCTCAACGTCTTCGCCACCATCGTCTCGTTCGCCATGTTCGCCGTCCAGATCTGGATGCTCGTCAAACTCCTCACGACCGACGACCCCGTCCTGTCCGTCCGCTACGCCGTGGGATTCCTCTTCTGCGCCATGGGCGTCGGCATGCTCAAAATGTGGTTCTGGCTGCGCATGAACCACCTCGCCGCCATCCGCGAGATCAAACGCATCGAACTCCTGCTCGCCCGCAAATACGCATGATCCGCTCCCATCAACCGCACGCCACCCCAACCCGCCATGCCCGCTCCTCCCCCTCTCCCGCACGCGGGAGAGGGCCGGGGTGAGGGTCTTCAACCCGCAGCCCCAACTACTCCGATTTGCTCGCCAGAAACTCCACCCACCGAGCGCTCGGCGCTTCAGGGTCATCCGCACGATCCCAAGGCGCCTGCGCCTGAGTCTCTTCACGCATCACCCATCGCACCAACACATCACCAACAACCACCTCGCCCGCCCGCCGCGCATCGATCTCAACCAACCCATCGACCCCGACAACACCAACACGCATCCGAGCAAGGTGCTCGTCATCACCGCCGAAAATGGGCAGCCGAGTGCCATCCAACACGCCGTCTGGCAGGTGAATGATCACGCCACCACGCGCTTGATCGACCTCGGATGCCCCCCTGTGCCGCGGACCCCACTGCGCCGGTCGATGCACAACAACAAACACCGTCGGCCGGACACCAACAATGATCGCAGCATGATCCAACATCTCAGCACTTCGAGGAAACCGAGACTCAAAATATTTGCTATCTTCATGAACGTAACGCGTCCGAAACCAGTCGAAATCTGCGAGTGGCCTGCGTTCGGTCTCGTCTTTGTAACCCAAACCCGACAGATGACGCCTGACCTTTCCCGCTGCCGGCTTTGCAGAAACCACGTGATGCTCGGGGCAAACCCACGAGATCACCGGATCTCCAAAGCTCGTAAAGAAGCTACGCGAGAAAGCCATAGTGCGCGTGCGTTCGCCGTGCCAAAGACAAATCGGCGAGTCATCAAAGATCGCATGCTCACGCGGGTAGCCGATCGACGTCGAGCACCCGGCGCTCACCAGCACGATCGCAACCAACGCTCCCGTGACACAAAAACGAATGCCAACCTCTCCTCGCTTCATGCCGACAGCCTTTCACCCCTACCCCACCTTCACCACCACGAACGTCACATCATCGTCCGCCGACAAGTCCCCGAGATACGCAGCCAGCGCCCCGTTCAACGCGTCCACGATCTCCCGCGCCGTCCCCGACGCCTCCGCCTCGATCACCCGCATCACCCGCTCGAGCCCGAACTGTTCCTTCTCGCTGTTGAACGCCTCCCACAACCCGTCGCTGCTCAGCAGCACCACCAGCCCGTCCTGCAGCTCCGCCTCGATGTGCTCCTCGTACACCGCGTCCGGATCGATCCCTAGCGGCAAGCCCCCGTCCCCGAACTTCACCCACCGGTCTCCCGCCGCGTCGTACGCCATCGGGGGCCCCTGCCCCGCGCTCGACCACCGCAGCCGATCCCGATCCGGCTCCACCGCCACCACCAGCATCGTCATGAACCGATACCCGCTCGTGTCCCCCTCCAACTGCCCGTTGGTGTGCTCGAGCAACGCGCCCAGCGATTCCACATCCCCCGCCTTCGCGCGCAGCACCCCGCGCGCCGTAGCCATCAAGAGCGCCGACGCGATCCCGTGCCCCATCACGTCGCCCAGCACCACCGCCACACCGCCAGGCGACACCACCCCGCACGCAACCCCGTCCTCGCCCTCGCACGCCACCAGATAGTCGTAGTAGTCCCCGCCCGTCTCGTCCGCGTACGTGCTCGACCCCGCGATATCCAAACGAGCCAGCACCGGCGCTGACTTCGGCAAGAACGCCTGCTGCACCTCCTCTGCCAGCCGCAAACTGCTCTGCAAACGCATCCGCTCCTTCAGCCCCTCCTGCATCCCGTTGATCGCCCCCGCCAACTCGCTCATCTCCCGCCCCGTCGTCATCTCGATCTGCGTCTCCAGATCCCCGTCCCCGATCCCCCGCACATGCCGACGCAGCTTCATGATCGGGTGCACCGCCGCCGCCCCCAGCCCGAGCCCCGCCAACAACGCCAGCAGCGCCGCCACGATCCCCGCCCGGATCGCCCGCCGCTCCACCGCGCGCACCTCGCCCAACAGATCAGCCTCCGGCACCGCAACCACCACCCGCCAATCCAACCCATACTCGCCCCCGAACGAACGCTCACCGATCCACACCGCCTCGTACCCCTCGTCGCGCACGCACACCGCCAAGCCACCCGCGACCTCAACCCCCCCAGCACCCCCATCCCGCAGCATCTCCGCCCGGTACGCGATCCTGCGCGTCGGCTCGTCGAACGCCCCGGCCGCGCGCACCCGCGAACCGTCCTTCTTCACCAGATTCTGCGCCCGGCTCGCCGCCACCAACAACCCGTCCTCCCCCTCGGTCACGAACGCCCACCCGGTATTCCCGATCCGCAGCCCGCTCAAGAACCCGCTCAGCGCCTTCAACTCCATGTCCACGTCGATCACGCCGCGCAGCTGCCCGCCGTCCTCGAACACCGGACGCCCCAGGCTCAGCCCCAGCGTGCCGCCCGACCCCCCCGAGCCGTCCGAACGCAGCCACGAATACACCGGGCTCCACATCGGGTGACCGATCACACGCCCGTCGTGCTCCTCGACCGTCCCCCCCGCCGCGGCCGCCGAGTACCACGGGCGATCGATCAACGCGTACTCCGTCGCCGACACCAACCCGTCCCCGAGCCGCCCGTCCGACGTCAACGCCCACTGCTCAAGCATGCCGCCCGTGCCCGCGTCCTTGATCGCAAACTCGTACGCCGATTCATCCGAATACTGCGCCAGCCACACCGCGTTCCCGCTGACCGCGTCCCCCCAGGACATCGCGCTGATCCCCTCGAACGCCTTCATCTGATCCCAAAGCGGCTCCCGCCACGCACGCAGATCGTCCGGGTCCAGCACACCCGCCTCGATCAGCGACAGCAGCGAACGATTCGACACCTGCGCCATCGCCAGCTGCGACTCGACACGCTGCTCGATCCGGATCGTCAACTGGTCGATTAAACGACCCGCCAGATCGTTCACCGTCCGCTGCCCCGCGCTCACCGCGATCGACCCGATCACCGCCGCCACCACCGCGACCGGAATCGCCAGCATCAACGGCACCAACACACGCACAGACAGCCTTGAGATCATGCCCAAGCCTACCCCAAATCACACCGGTTTATTCCTGCTTACGAGCCCCGACCGCCGGGCATCTCAGCCGCCCGCCTACTCCGCGTCCCGACGCGGGCTCTTCTTGCCCGCAGACTTCTTCGCGGCGCCCTTGCTGGCCTTCTTTGTCGTCTTCTTCGCGACCGCCTTTTTCGTCACGGCCTTCTTCGTGACAGCCTTCTTGGACGCCGCCTTCTTGGAAGCAGCCTTCTTCGAGGCAGCCTTGGCCGCCTTCGCCCGGTCCTCCCGGGGCGTCACCCACGCCGCCTCATACGACGCGATGAACTTCTCGACCGGCGTCGCGCGCACAGCCTCCGCGATCGCCTTCAGGCTCACATCGTCCAGATTCCTGAACCGCACGCACGACTTGCCCATGTCCAGCCGCCCCGTGTCCGCCTCCCACGTCGCCTGGAACGTCGCCAGATCGTCCGCGTTGCAGTACAGGCAGAACAGATACACCGCCATGTGCTGCTTCTGACTCGCCAGACTCATGAACGGCACCGGCTGCTTCGCGTCGCAGTGATACCCCTTCGGATACACCGAATGCGGCACGAAGTACCCGATCATCCCATACTGGATCCCCTCCGCGTACCCCTCGGGCAGATTCGCCTTGATCGTCTTGCGGATCGCCGCCAACGCCTCGCGACGCTCCGGGGGCTGCTCCGCCAGATACGCGGCTACGGTCGTCGGCTTCGGCTTCGGTGCGTTCGTCGGGCTCATGACCCGAGTCTATCCGCCAACACCCGACCCATGCACGAACCAGCCCCGACACCACCCGATCCGTCGCGCTCGAAAAACCCCCAAAACGCAAGAGGCCCGCGTCCAATCGGACGCGGGCCTCGTTGTATCACATCAATCGGCCCGGAGGCCGTCGATCAGGCGCGACGACGACGACCGGCGATCAGGCCGCCGAGGCCGAGCAACGCGGCCGCACCCGGCGCCGGCACGGTCGAGAAGACCACGTTGCCGAACGGAGCGGTGTCGGTCACCCAGACGTTGACGCCCTTGACCCGGATGCCCCACTGCACGTGCCGCCCGGCGTCGCCGAGCGTGTCGAGGCTGATGCTGAAGGCGCCCGAAGCGTCCACGTCGGCGAGCATGTCCACCGAGCTGCTGTAGTCAGCCGCGAAGTCACGGATGAACACCGTGGCCTGGTGCGCGTCGGTGAACGAGTTGGAGAGCACATTGCCCGAGAAGGTCACGGTCTGGCCGGCGAACGTGTCGGTGACCTCCTGGTACAGGTTGGCCTCCATGATCTTGTTGCCGGGCGAGCCGGGAGCGCCGCCGCCCTGGTACCAGAACGGATCGGGGTCGCCGATGGTGTTCGGGCTCATCGTCATGGTGCCGGCGCCGTCGTCGAACGACGAGTTCAGGTCCGCGGGGCCCCAGGGGCTGCCGAAGACGAACGTCGTGCCGTCAAGCTCGAACACGTTCATAAAGCCCAGCCACGCGGCGTCGCTCTGGTCGATACCCACCGAAACATCGGCGGCGGCCACGGGGGCCATCAGCATGGCCGCGGCAGCGGCGATCATCGTCTTCTTCATATCTCTCTCCCTCAATGCCCAAGGCTCGCCGCCCGGGGGTGTGTCGGATCGCCTCCCAACGCGGAAGGGCTTTCTGTACCACATCTTACCCCAGAAATGTAACTGTTAACAAGCGCAAAATCCCCACTCCAGGGCGAAAAAACGACCCCGTGCCGCTTTAGGGGCAATACCCCATTCCGATAAGAACCGAGAGCCAAGGGGACACGAGCCACTTCAGCCGCCAGCAAGCCCATGCCCGCCCGCGATCAGCCCCGCCCGCACAGGCACCCCCTCATCCGGGGTCGCGCGATGCGCCCTTTACGGGCACCCCGCGAGGTACACCCCGATGTACGCGCTCACGTCGAAGAAGTTGAACGACCCGAACGGAGCCGCAAAGTCCGCGGCCGGGTCCTCGTTCAAATACGCCGTGATGTACGCGCTGACATCGAAAAAGTTCAGCACCCCGAACGGCTCGGCGAAGTCCGCCGGGCACCCATCGGGCAGCTGGATCACCTGCATCCCATTGAGCACCGACCGCAAGTTCCCGCTCGGCAATCCAGAGTGCACGCCCAGTTGCCCGTCCGCCCCGACCGTCGCCGTCTGCGACATGTACGTCACGCCCTCTTGGTGCGCCCCGCTCCACGACCCGCCCACGATGATCGGCGGCTCAGCATTCTGATCGATCCGCAAACGACTCAGCAACGACACATCGTCCGGCGCGATGCCGTACATGATCACCCGGTACTCGCCCGGCTCAAGGAACCGGAAAAACAGGCACCCATCGATTGGATCGTTAAACGACGTAAAGCAGTCATCCAGCAGCGCCTCGTCGTCCCCGCTCGTCGCAAGGTTGTCCGACGACTCCACGACATCGAACCCGATGTTCAGGATGTCGACCGCGATGGGCAGACCGTCGAGCCCGACCAGCGGGAAACGCTGTACCTGCTGCATCGCAGCAAACGTGTTCCACACCCCAGCCTGACCAACCCCCGCGTACGTCGCGGGCGGCGCGGTGTCGGGCGTGCCCCACTCGATATTGAACGACTGGGCGGACGCGCCCAGCGCAAAGACGCTGATCGACGCGAACGAGAGCAGAGATCGGTTCATGGAAAGCCTCCTGTGCGACCCTTGTTGTTCGTGCACCCCGGGCCTGTGGAGCCCAAGCCGGTGCCACCCCCCACGCGGGGTGAGCCCGAGCCATCCCAAGGCCCGGAGCCAACCCCCAGCCTACCACGCCCGCGTGCTCCCCCACCGCAGTTTCTCGGGATCTCGCCCACCCCAAGGCCCCACGCGCCCCCCCCCTCCGATCCAAATCCCCAATCCCTGATCCCCAATGCCCAACTGCTAGCGTCTTCGCACCAAGCACATAACACATCCCCCGATGCACATTGAGATCCCGGGCAATCCACTGGTATCCTGCCCCACATGTACTGCCTCGCCTGCACCTACCACCTGCAAAGCCTGAGCAGCCACGTCTGCCCGGAGTGCGGCCGCCCCTTCGATCCCGACGATCCGGCCTCCTACGCACGCTCCCGATTCCAGGTCAACGACGAGCGCCGAGCGCGCCGCCTGGAGATCTGCACGATCGGGCTGTCGCTGATCCCGCTGATCGCGAACGGCTTCGCCCTCTTCGCGCTCGTGCTCGCCCGCCTGTCACTCGGACGCTGGCCGCACCGAACAGGGGGAGACGACCCGTACGGCATCGATGGCCTCTGGGTATTCGACGACCTACCGCTGTACATACTCACCCTCGCCTTCCCCACCGCACTCCTCGCCCTGGTCCTCTGCTGCTTCATCGCGGGGCACCGAGCGTGGCGACGCCTCGGGCGCGGCTTCGGGCTCGGAGTCACGCTGTGGCTCTGCGGGGCCGGGCTCTTCATCTGGGACCCGTCCGGCGCCTGGAGCTGGCTGTCCGACTAACACGGCACGCACCGCGCCGACGAAGCGACGCCCACCTCGAACGCGCCTTGCCCAACTGGCCAACGCAACACCGGGGGGGAGCTGTCACCGATACCCGCCAGCGATACGAGCCGGCAGACGCATCAACCTATCCACAAGTACTCACGGCAACTCGCCTGGTTCCCAACGGTCAACTATTTCGATGATCTCGTGGTCATCGATATCAGAGATCGAAAGATACCCCTCGGTCCACATGCCCGAGGACGAGTCTCGCTCCATCCATACCACTTCTTTGCGCTCTATCCCATCTTTCATGTATCGGATAAGAAGACCCTTATGCCCATTCGAGGATATTTCTCGCTCGATTGCAAGCGAGTCCCGTTTCTCTCGATGCTCCGTAGCGTACAACTGGGAGTTTATCTCAGTGATCGCCCGCATATCCGCATTCAACAACATGTCGATCGTCGACTTGTACGCCTCGGCCGGGGACGACATGTCGTAATTATCCAAACTCGTACCCGGAAACTGCGAAGGACGCATAGAGAGATAGAGAGAAGCAGCCGCCGCCCCCATGGCGAGCATCGCAAACAGAGCTGTGGTCACTAGCGGCCACACGCCCCGCCTTGGCCTCGATCGCTCAAGCTCATTCAGTCGCCGGTCGAGCTGCTTCAGTCCAGAAACAACCTCCTGTGTCTTTGAATCCCATTCGTGTTCTTGCCCTGTCACGAGACCTCCAAACTCAACAAAGTAAACGGCCGCGCCGATCGCCTTTAGTATAATGCACTCTCGAAAAGTACGCTCGACCACGGAGTATCCACACAGAGCCCCGCGCCAAGCCGCATGTTGCCCTTGAGCTTGACGACAGCGCCTCGACCTCCAACAAGCAAACCGACGCTGCCGATGTCTGCGGGGACACGGCACGCCCCTGGCTCGCGATCTGAGAACCCGAGGCCGCCAACGGCGCTCCGCGATACGAACGGTTCGATCAACCCGCTTCGCAGATCCTCTTGATGTCCGCAAGATCGGCCGCGATGCACTTGGTCATCGTCTTGGTCATGAAGGCGAAGGCCGCCATCATCACTTTGGCCATGAACGTCTCGGGCGTGCCGGTGAACGTCATGGTGATCTTCGTCTCGCCCCCGCCCAGGTCCTCGAGCGTGAAGGGCGTGCGGTAATGGCACCCGTGCGAGCGCGCCTCGACGACGTAACCCGTCGGGGGCGTCCACTCGGTGATCGACATGTCCTCGGTCGCCTTCTTGCCGAACATGGTGCGCGTCTCGCGCCATGTGAATCCCAGCCCGACTTGTCCGAGGTTGGACGGCGCATCCGGCGCCGGGCTGAGCACCTCGATGGCGTCGATGCCAGAGATATTCTCGGCGGCGTTGGCGATGTCGGTCGCGGCGGCGAAGACGCGATCGATCGGAGCGTTGATGGTCTCGGTGACGGTGATTGTTGCCATCACAGTACCTTACCAGATTCACGCCAGGCGTCACGCACCAGCACGCCCGCCGCTCCTCCGCCGCCGGGTCGCCAGCGGGGCCAGGGCGAGCGGGACGAGGACGCCCGGGGCGGGGACATTGGTGTTGTAGCGGATCTCGACGATCGCCCAGTTGTTCGGATTCTCCTCGCCGAAGTGGGTGAAATCGGCGGCGAATGTGAGAACGTCGCCGTCGCCGTCGTAGGTCGCCTCGTAGACCTCGAAGAAGCCGCTGGCCCGGTTGTCGAGCCGCCCGGTGCTGCCGAAACTGAGCCCGGGGCGGTCGGCGTCCTGGAAGGGGAAGCGCTGGAAGTCCTCGTACAGCCCCGGCGTGATGAGCGCGTCGAAGGGGGCGGCGAAGTCGAGACGCCAGGAACTCACGGTGGTGCCGGGCAGGGGCGGGCCGGTGATGTTGAAGCCGATGCCGTTGTCGAAGTTGCGCGAAGTCGTGAACGTCCATCCCAGGTCGGGGGAGACGGTGTAGTCGCTGAAGCCGCGCGCGACCCAGCTGGTCGCCGAGCTATCCACGACCGTGAAGCGGGTCTGGGCGGTCGCGTGGGCGACCATGCAAGCGAAAAGGGCGAAGACGGCGGCGCGGAGCATGTTGTGTTCCTCTCTATGGCGGCGGGCGGGGACGCGGGCGGTCCGTCCAAGATACCTGTTTGCCGCACTGATTCCAATGGCGGATCGCGGGAATCGGCGCGGGGCTTATGGGCGGGGTTGGG
>Ga0316204_10003399_pt1 | contig 32032 bp, 32 predicted proteins | sample 6monrhotite_MG_2_FD_205661 | JGI IMG/M metagenome (GOLD analysis project Ga0316204, IMG submission 205661) | Microbial mat bacterial communities from mineral coupon in-situ incubated in ocean water Damariscotta River, Maine, United States -... | ecosystem: Environmental > Aquatic > Marine >... | reverse complement strand
GCGCGTGCTGTTACTTCTAATACAAAATATTCAAGAAGCTTACATTGCTTTATTTTTCTTAGTTTACAATGAGTTAACTTCATCATGGCAGGGTAACACTCCTGCTAATCTACTACAGCCCCTAATTCTTTTGATATTAAAGTGACGGAACTGCTCGACTATGTCTGTCATTTCGAATAATACACAGGGGCATCTCAGCAGCATCAAGATGCCCCGCTTACTTAAAACGTTAAGCGATTGGCATCCTTATGGTCAGGTTTGAAGCTTTCTGGTGAAATCCGACCAGCCAACGCTTCTAACTCATAAAGATCATGATCCACATGACCGAGCAGCGGCTGGTTTCCTTTTACCTTACGTGACTGATGATTGAAAACAATCGCATTGTGATGTTCAGCGTGAATATGCGCCTGATTATTAGCATCTTTTACATCGGTCAAATCAACATCTCCGTAACACAAACAGAGATAGGTTTCGTCATACTTGGAGTTTAAATAAAGACCGGTTCCTCTTACACCCAGCACTGCCGTTTTGGTATAAAGCGTTTTGTTTGAATTATGCCTGAACACCGCAAGAAGTTCGCCGTAAAGCAAGCTAAGCGTGCCTCTCTTTTGAGCTGACGGAAGTGTAAACAAAGCTCTACTTCCCAGCCTGTAAACATTTTCATCCAGAACAATCATAATGTTTGCTTTTGCACCCGTCAGAACACGGTCTCCAAAATGAATGGGAGTATTTTCATTCACATGGAAGCCATTAATCCAGACATCACCATGCAACGAATAGATTTTCCCATCTGCAGCCAAAGCAACAGATGGCATAAACAGCAGTGCTAATATTACAAGTATTGTTTTATGCATTTATATCCTTCCTGTGTATAAAGTGTCTCAAGGAATCTATGAGTCCTGAATCTTCGCTAACACTTACAAAGTAATTTACTAACAATCACTTTAGAATAGACGACATGAGCAAACTTGCGCACGATTCGCTGATGCAACCCCTTCATTCCCCTCACTTTGAGTGGTTAGACCGCCAACCCTATGCGCCAATGTGGCAGCAATTAAAAACACATGCCGAGGCTGTTGTTTCAGGACAAAAAGAGGAAATAGTCTGGGCATGTGAACACGACCCTGTTTATACCACTGGAAAACGCGCTATAGACAACCGCACACAACCAGCATTGCCCGCCCCGTTGATTTATACAGACCGAGGTGGTGAAACCACGTTTCATGGTCCCGGTCAGGTGATGTTTTATCCCATCATTGCGCTGAAAAAGAGGCGTCTCTTTCCTAAAGAATATGTTCACCTGCTCGAACAATCGGCGATCAACCTGCTGGCTACGTTCAATATCAACACAAAACGCCAATGTGGGCTGCCGGGTGTATGGACCGATGATGGAAAAATAGCCGCCATCGGTCTACGCATTCAAAATGGTATCGCTTATCATGGTATGGCGTTAAATATAAATGTGGCCTCAGACTGGTTTACAGCAATCAATCCGTGTGGCACAAGTAGAAAAAGTGTGAACATAACACGCTATACCGAACAATCTCCCGAACTTCAAACCATTGCCAGTAAATGGAATCAACACTTCATCTCGCTTCTATGCCGGAATTGATTGAACTTTTGCGGTCAGCCGCTAATGTTCGCGGCTTCCATAAAAATGGGATAGACTCATGATGGAACTTCTGAGTAAGCGATTATCTGCTCTTATTCAGTGTGAAAGGAGAAAAAAATCATTTTTTCCCTTCCACAAAACCATGCTTCTGGAGGCATGCAATGGCATTGACAAAAAAACAACTGGGTGATTTCGAGAAACAGCTAAACCAATGGCGTGCTGATCTTGAAGAAGGACAAACTGAGAACATGCACTCCATGCATGAACAGGAACAAAATGCATTTCCCGACCCAACCGACCAAGCCAGCATGGAGACTGATCGTAATTTTGAGCTTCGTATCAAAGATCGTGAACGCAAACTGATCAAAAAGATTGATCAGGCAATGATCCGAATAAGAGACGAAGAATTTGGCATCTGTGAATCGTGTGGTGGTGATATCAGCATCAAACGCCTACAGGCCCGCCCAGTCACCACACTGTGTATCGACTGCAAAACAGAACAGGAACAGGCCGAGCGGACTCGTCGCGACTAACTGACCTTCTCTATTCATGAAAGCAGGTATGTTTCATAACAGCCTGCCTTCACTTTTTCTCACTTCATAGCTACGCTCCCATATGATCCTATATCTAAATTTCAGGAGGGAAAGTGCTACAGCCTATTGCTGAATTTATTGAGCGCCATCAGCGATGGTTCGGATTACCCCTTATCATCACCATGTCACTCCTGGCATTTTCAATCGCGGTGATTCAGCCTGATCTGATCGAACAGATTGAACTGAAAACATTAGACGAACGCTTTAAAATTAGAGGCACGATTGCCCCGGATCCACGAATTATTATTGTCGCCATTGATGACAACTCCCTTTCAAAAGTTGGCCGCTGGCCGTGGCCCCGCGATAAAATAGCACTGATCATTGACCGCCTAATGAATCAATATGCTGTTAAAACACTCGGCTTCGATATCGTTTTTTCTGAAAAACAGGATAATCCACTCACCACATCGTTACGGTTACTAAAAGATTCTGGAAATGAAAATGCGACTGTCAGCCAATGGCTGCGTGACCACCAACAGAGTGGTGATTTGGATAACAAACTGGAAAAAGTATTTCAGCAATACCATGATCGACTTGTGCCTGGTTACTTTTTTTATGCCCAAAACAGTAAAATTCCGGAATTAGCCATACAATCACTGCCCAAAAATGCAGAGCTTATGCAATCATCTTCCATAACCTCCGAATTCTCTCATGACGCAAAACATCACATTCCACGTATTGCCGCAGTCGAAAGCAATCTACCCCGGTTCACACAATCAACCGATGCTGTTGGCTTTTTCAATTTTTTCCCGGACTCCGATGGAGCCGTACGCCGTATTCCGCTCATTGCTGAATTTAACGATTACATCTATCCCAGTTTGGCCATGCAAACGCTGCGTACTTTTCTGGATTGGCCTGACATGTCAGTCAAAGTCGGTTTTGATGGTGTGAAAGAGATCCGGTTAGGAAATCGAACCATTCAAACAGACCCTACTGGTAACATGTTACTAAACCACTACGGCCCTGGACACACTTTTACCCATATTTCCGCAGCTGACATTCTTGCCAATCAAGCCGATGCAACTCTTTTAAAGGATAGCATTGTGCTGTTTGGTGTCACGGCTGTCGGCGTACTTGATTACCGTCCCAGTCCGTTTGATTCCATATTCCCCGGCGTAGAAGGCCATGCCACTGCCGTTGCCAACATCCTGAACAACCAGGAAATCAGTCGGCCAGCGTACCTTGAGTTTGCTGAACTTTTTTTAATTCTTCTGCTCAGTCTGTTATCCGGATATCTGGTTTATCATCGCGGTGCGGTTGTGCAAACACTTAGCATATTTGGTCTTCCAGTGCTTATTGCCGTTGTTTCCTTTTGGCTTTTTTCCAGCTATGGCTTATGGTTAAAATCCACCTATCTGATTATTGGTATTCTTCTGACCACGCTCCCTCTCACACTTCTCGAATACATTATCGAATCAAGAAAACGCGCTTTTATCCATGATGCATTTTCTCACTATCTGGCTCCAAATGTAGTGAATAATTTAGTGAAAAAACCGGAGTTATTACAACTCGGTGGTGAGGAACGCCATATTACTGCCATGTTTTCAGACATCGCAGCTTTTTCATCTTTTTCTGAGAAACTTTCACCGCAGAAGCTGGTACACTTTCTGAATCTCTACCTTACAGCCATGAGTGATATCATTCTCAAACATGGTGGCACCATCGATAAGTATGAAGGCGATGCCATCATTGCTTTTTTTGGTGCGCCGTTGGACGTGCCGAGTCATCCAACGCAAAGCGTATTGGCCGCACTTGAACAGCAAAAAGCACTTGCCACCTTACGTCAGGAGTGGGCTAAAAAGGGTTACCCTGAAATCCATACAAGAATCGGTATCAATGATGGCCCCATGGTGGTTGGCAACATGGGAACCCACAAACAACTGAACTACACCATTATGGGAGATCACGTCAATCTTGCCAGCCGACTTGAAGGGGTATGTAAAATCTATCGCGTTCCTATTCTGATAAGCCGTGACACCTACCTTCAGATTCGTGATGACATCGCAGCAACCTTTGTAGATCGGGTAAAGGTTATAGGTCGCGAACAAGCCGTTGATCTATATATGCCGCTTGCGCCACGCAATAAAGTTAGTGAAGCAGATCTTCAACCACATCGAACCTATGAGAAAGCCTGGGGACTGATGCAAGAAGGTGAGTTTGATGAAGCTGCAAAAATTCTTGGACACCTTATTGATGAGGTGCCAGACAACAGCTTGTATGAAGTCATGCTGGCCAGAGTAAATGGTTACCGAAAAACACCCCCGCCGCAAAACTGGGATGGTGTGTTTGTCTTAAAAAATAAATAGCCCAATCAATATATCAGGCGGACTCAACTCAGCGTAACAATTCAGGCAAGCTGAAAGTGACATTCTCCTCAATGACACTGGAAACTTCCACATCACCACAACCTTGTTCACGCAGGTAATCAATGACTCGCTGAACCAGCACTTCAGGTGCAGAAGCACCTGCTGTGATGCCAATTTTGGATCTGTTTTTCAACCAGTCCGGGTTAATATCTTCCGGGCCATCAATCAACCAGGCATCGGCACCTCTGCGTTCAGCAACCTCTCTTAAACGATTGCTGTTGGAAGAGTTTTTCGAACCAATCACCAGCACCACATCGCATGTATCGGAAAGCTCCTTGACTGCCAACTGCCGATTACTGGTTGCATAACAGATATCTTCACGTTTCGGGCCCTGAATATTTGGGAACCGTTTCTTTAGTGTTTCAATCACATCAGCCGTATCATCAACACTAAGAGTCGTCTGGGTAACAAAAGCAAGTCTGTTTTCATCTTTGACTGATAATGTCTCAACATCGTCGGGTGTAGAAATCAGCAATACAGCGCCCTCCGGTGCTTGCCCCATGGTTCCCTCCACCTCGGGATGCCCTGCATGTCCGATGAGAATCACCTGATCGCCCCGTTGATAATGACGAAGAAGCTCGATATGTACTTTAGTGACTAGCGGACAGGTGGCATCAATCACTTTCAATCCACGCTGGGTTGCACGTTCACGAACAGCCTTACTCACCCCATGTGCAGAAAAAATCAGCAATGAATCATCCGGTGCATCATCCACCTCATCAACAAAAACAGCACCCTTTGCACGCAGATCTTCGACAACAAATTTATTATGTACAATCTCATGCCGCACATAGATTGGTGCGCCGTACACATCCAGTGCGCGCTCCACGATTTCAATGGCTCTATCCACGCCCGCACAAAATCCGCGTGGCTCTGCTAGCATGATTTGCATCAAAAACTCCTCGTCTGTTTCAAACGTGCAATTTATCATTCATGATTGCCCCTAGGAAGAAGAAACCCCAAGATAGAAACGGAAAGGGCAACAAAGGAGAAGCGCCATGAGCGACTACACATTGAATCCGGGCGATGCAGCACCGGACATTGAGCTACCAACATGGCCGGAAGGCAGACTGAAACTCTCCGACCTGAATGGGCGGTGGACCATTCTCTATTTTTATCCAAAAGATAATACGCCCGGCTGCACCACTGAATCGTGTGAGTTTCGTGATGCGCTTCCCGATTTCTCAAGTGCCAATGCCAGCATTATTGGTGTGAGTCGTGACTCTGTGAAATCACATGCAAATTTCACAGAAAAACAGTCTTTGAACTTCCCACTCATCTCCGATACTGATGAACTTCTCTGCAAAGCCTTTGATGTCATGCAGATAAAAAAGAACTATGGCAAAGAATATCTTGGCGTTGAACGGTCCACCTTCATTATTAATCCCGAAGGTGATATCGCTTACGTTTGGCGGAAAGTAAAAGTAAAAGATCATGTTGCTGAAGTTCTGAAAACACTTGAAGAGTTACAGGCCTAAGTGAAAATTAAAGCATGACCATGCTGGATAAAAAAAACATCCTGATCGGTATCGGAGGTGGCATTGCCGTCTACCGCACTGCTGAACTCGTTCGCCTGCTGATCAAACGGGGCGCAAATGTGCGTTGTGTGATGACAAAGTCCGCATGTGAATTTGTCACACCTCTGACCTTTGATGCATTGACAGGCCATGAGACACATACCCAACTCTTTGACCTAACCCGTGAGCGGGAGATGGGACATATCCAATTGGCCCGATGGGCTGATGCCATTGTCATTGCACCTGCCACAGCCAACCTGCTAACCAAACTGGCATACGGAATTGCCGATGATCTGCTCACTACCATCATGCAGGTTAACGAAACACCTACGCTCATTGCGCCTGCCATGAATCACTCGATGTGGGAAAGTGATGCTACAAAAAAGAATGTTGAAACGCTCAAAACCAAGGGATTCAAATTTTCTGGTCCTGCTTCCGGCGAACTGGCCTGCGGCGAAATCGGGCCGGGTCGTTTGAATGAACCTGAAATAATTGCTGACGACCTCACTCCCCTTCTCAATCCACAGGTCCTGGACAATCAACATTGGGTCATCAATGCAGGACCAACATGGGAGCGTTGGGACGCGGTTCGGATTTTAACCAACCGTGCCACAGGAACACTGGGCGTTCATCTCGCTCACACAGCCTCAGTGCTCGGCGCCAGTGTCACACTCATTGCAGGGCCCGGCACACCCGAATCTGCAAGTCGGATTCAACGAATTGGTGTGGAATCTGCCGAAGAGATGTTAGTTCATTGCAAAACAGCTGCTTTGAATGCAGATGTTTTTATTGGCACGGCTGCAATCAGTGATTTCCGTTTCAGCAAGCTGATCACTGAAAAATTGAAACGTGGTGATATTGAACAACTACAGATCGAACTGACAGCCAATCCTGACATTGTTGCTCATGTGGCAAAGATGGACGGCAGACCCGCCCATGTGATTGCATTTGCAGCCGAATCATCCACCCACATTGATCATGCCCGTGAAAAACTTGGCCGCAAAGCAGTCGATGCCATTTTTGCTAATGATGTGAGCAATATGGGAAAAGAAAATGCAGGTGGCTGGTGGATTACCCCCGAGCAAACCGAACAAATTGAACCCCTTGCAAAAGAGCAACTGGCACAAAAATTAATCAGACAAATCATGGAGTTACAAAAATGAACACAAGCAACCCAACCGTAGAGATCAAACAACTACCCCATGGTGAAGGGCTTGAACTACCATTTTACGCAACCACCCATGCCGCCGGTGCAGATCTTCGTGCCGCAGTTGATCGTGATGTTGTCATCGAGCCGGGAGAACATGCCCTGATTCCAACCGGTTTTGCAATGGCACTGCCGGACAACTATGAAGCGCAGGTTCGCCCTCGCTCAGGTCTAGCGTTGAAACATGGAATCACCGTACTCAACACACCTGGCACCGTTGATGCCGATTACCGTGGAGAAGTGGGTGTCATCCTCATGAATCATGGCAAAACGCCCTTTCACATCCAGCGTGGTGAGCGCATCGCTCAGATGATTATTGCACCTTTTGTACAGGCTGATTTCCAACCCGTTTCCGAACTTTCTAAAACTGAACGCGGTGCCGGAGGCTTTGGCAGTTCGGGAAAAAAGTAAATCGAGGCAGACTGAAAAAGAAGCAGGTCGTTATTTGACCTGCTTCTCCACTTCAGCTTCTTTTTTCGTGTCGCTGTTTTTGCGCTCGGCAAAGGGGAGCATGAAGGGTTCAACTTTATGCTTAAGTGTAAAATAGGACGCTTCCGGTTTGTCCCCAACAAAAAAGGTGTCGTGTAATACGTTGAGCAAACGATTCTGATGTCCTACATCATAATACCTGTTGTTCAATGACGATCCGCTATCCTCATTATCAAAACCTTCCAATAGATTTTTCTCCTCCCACTCCCTCTTGTCCCATTCACAGTTGTAAAGAAACTCAAGCCAGAAAAGCATCGTCATCACCACCAGATTATCCGGCCAGGTCTCTTCTCCAAAACTTCTCCTTTCATTTCGACAATGCCACTCATAGCCCTTTAATAATCTATAACAGTTGTGCAAACGCTTGAGCTGCCTTGGGTTTGCAATATCAAATCCCTTGGCAAGATGCACAAACCGATTCAGTTCATCCTGCGAGTCCTCCATCACTCCTGAAGTCGCTTTTTCTTTGATGTTCATGCCCTCTTCAATCCCATCACCCGAGTCACTGTCATTTCCAGTTCCATCAACTTCATCAGTACTATCACCCGAGTCACTGTCATTTCCAGTTCCATCAATTTCATCAGCACTATCACTCGAGTCACTGTCATTTCCAGTTCCATCAATTTCATCAGCACTATCACCCGAGTCACTGTCATTTCCAATGTTAGTTTTGCGTTCATCGCCCGAATGAAGCAAATGATTAAAAAGGCTTTTCTTTACATAAAATTCAATATTTTCCAGCGGTTCATCAAGCAGGATTGGCACCTGAAATATTTTTCCCAGATAGTCACGAGCAATAGCCTGAGGCGTTCTTTCACTCCCTTTCTCAGACAGTTCATAATAGTGATTTGTCAGAGCAGCCAGGGCCATACGGTGATCAATGGCGATAATAACCGTGACACTTTCAAGATCCATTACAAGCCGTACTGCTTCCAGAGTTTCTACAATACCCTTTACACCGCAACGATCCAAATCATCAACTACAAACAGGAAACGTCTCTTTGGCCCCGGCCATCTGCATGTTGCACGTTGACCAGTGTTTAATCTGATTTCACAAATATTGTGAACCTGCCTCTGTATCACGGGCAATGCACCAAGATAACTTCCAAACTCGGGCAGTCGTAAATAGGTCTGCAACTGCTTAGCCATAGGATTGGCGACCATTTGTTTGATCTGCGGAACGATTGAAACCAACATTCCAATAATGAGTGCTGTAAGGCCACCTTGAGCAATTAAATGCTGATTTTGATCAAACCATGTTTGGTAAAAGAGTACTGTTGTACCAGTTATGGCAACCACAAAAAACGTGTACAGAAATCTCCAAGGATGTTCCATGATTGCCAATCTGGATGCCAGCAGCAGCTTTTGGAAAATGTTAAGCCCACCAGTCAATCCATTGACCACTTCCTGTGCCAGACCTGCCTGAATATTATCGGTATGTTCGTATGCCCATGCATTGAATTCGGCATAGATAAATTCGCTTTCTGGCTCCCAAAACTTGTTTTTTTCTTTATCTTTTTCAGTCAGTGCTTTCTCAAGCATTTTAAGCACACTCGATTTACCCGAACCCCAGTGACCCATCAAACCTATGGTGAGTCGTCCACTGTAATCGGGGTAATCGAGCAGCTCACAAAGTGCTTTGACCAGAACATCTCGCCCGAGATGATCCTCCAAAGCAGCGCCATCCATATTCAAGGTGGCACTTCCAGACGCCCCGAATTGAAGACCTTCTGGCTGTTTGGCTTGTTCCTCTATCGGTCTCCGGTCTTCTTCACTGCCTTCTTCACCGCCGTATTCACTGTACCAATGATTAACGGCCTCTTTACATGATTCCCAGTCAGGTCGCCCATCCAAAAATCCCTGATAACGACTGACAATTTCTCCCAGCCCGTTGTCATTTAATGCCGAATCCCAATGACGAAGAAAATCAAACCATCCATCAGGTTCCCCTTTCGGCCAAAGCGGCGAATTAAAAACCGAATGTGGATTAGATTCCTCCCCCATTAAAACCATCAGATCTCTCATTGCCGCTCTGTTGGCCATATCATGTGCCGACTGCTGATCATCGCTGCCTTTCCCGATAGCTGCTCTACTAGCCACACTCGCCTTTTCAGCAGACCCGGCCATGGTGTTGATATCACCCTTCTCATCAACAGCATGAAGTGCTTCTGCAACGGCTACAAATGCAGATCTGGCATTGGCTTTAGCAACGATATCATCCATACCAATTGAAACGTCTGAAATGATATCCTGGACAGTCTCCATCTCGATTAATGGCCCCAAGGATGCTAATAACACTGCCATTTCAGTGCATCGCATGTTGCGGTCAAAATCCGTTCCCCACTTAGAGAGTTCATCTCCAACTACAGTCGTTGGAAGTGCTCTTAAGGCACATCGTGCCGCATATGCACCCATGGATATCCTAGAAAGCTTTGCAAGCTCCTTTTCATCGGGCAATTGAATCTCTGATAGTTCACTCATAATCCCCCTCCTGTCATTGATCATAGTTCATATGCATCAAAACCGACAAACATCAATCAATTGGACAGAAATCCATCTTCTTTCTACATTCACGATCATGCCTGCCACACAACTTCTCTATCAAGCCACATTTGATTCCTTACATGACAAGACCACGCGTGCTGCCATCATTAATGCGCGTGCCGATCTACGGCTAAAAGAGATCAGCAAGCAATGTGATCAACTTACCATTCTACAGCACTTCAAGCCTGCCTGTGACGAACTGTTACGATTGGGTTTCAACTGCTCGCACAATTTTGAAGGTGAGTTTGACCTTATCCTTTTTATACCATCGAAAAACAAACAACAAACGCTGGGCTGGATGGCCGATGCAATGAGTCATCTGGTTGACGGCGGAAAACTGTTGATGGCATGCGCCAATAACTATGGCGCTAAAAGTTATGAGTCTGCACTCAAGAAACTTGCCGGAAGTGTAAGTTCATCCTCTAAATCCAAATGTCGTGTTTTTTCAGCCAGAAAAACTGATACGTTGGATGAAGAGCTCACGGCGCAGTGGATTTCTAATGCCAGGCCCGGAGTGATTGAAGGCCATGGACTCATTTCACAACCCGGACTATTCAGTTGGGATAGAGCAGACATCGGCTCACAGCTTTTACTTCAACACCTGCCCGACGCACTGTTCGGAACAGGCATGGATCTCTGCTGTGGTTATGGTTTTCTTTCCGTAAACATTCTCAAATCACATCCAGATATTGACAGCCTTTATCTGGTCGAAGCCGACCGACTGGCGCTTGAATGTGCAGAGCAGAATATACAAACATGGCAGAATAAAGTTGAACCACACTGGCTCAATGCAGTAACTGATCCATTACCCTTAAAACTGGACTGGGTTGTATGTAACCCTCCCTTTCATAGCGGGCAAAGCCAGGATATTCCACTCGGGCAAACAATTATTGCCAACGCCTGTAACTCATTGAAGCGCCATGGTAAACTCTACATGGTGGCCAATCGAAAGCTGGCTTATGAAGCGGTACTGGACCGCATGCTGATGGAGCATCACGCTGTCGTTCAGGAGCAGGGGTTTAAAATTATTGAGGCTTCCAGGGGTGCAAACCCACGGACAAAACAACGCCCGGCTCAGACAACAAATGAAGAAGGTTGGGATTACGATTATGAGTATGAATAAAACCGAGCGTCTGGACAAGCTGCTCTCCAATCTCGCTTATGGTTCGCGTAAAGATGTGAAGAGCTGGGTCAAGCAGGGGTTAATCACCTGCGATGGAAAGGCCGTAAAGTCACCATCTGAAAAAGTTGATCCAATGCTTGTCCTGTTTGATGGGGAGCCGCTTGATCATCCCGAAGGGTTAACACTGATCTATCACAAGCCGCTTGATGCCGTATGCTCGCATAAAGAGAAGGGTGTGCTGATCTATGATGATCTGCCGGAGCAGTGGCAACATCGTAAACCGCCGCTCTCCAGTGTCGGCAGACTCGACAAAGAGACTTCGGGACTCCTGATTCTCACTGACGACGGGCAGCTCAATCATCACCTGACCAGCCCGAAACATCACATCTCCAAAACCTATGCTGTGACACTGGATCAACCCCTGAGTGGTAATGAGACGGAATTATTCGCAAAAGGAACGCTGATGCTCGAAGATGATGACAGACCCTGCCTGCCTGCGGAGATGGAAGCCGTTGGAGAGAAGCAAGCGATCCTGATCCTGCATGAAGGTCGCTATCATCAGGTACGCAGAATGTTTGCTGCCATCGGCAATCATGTGACCACACTGACAAGAACACATATCGGTGCCCTTTCACTGGAACAAACCGGTTTAGAAGCGGGTACATACACAGTGGTTGAACCTAAAGCCTTGATACAAAGCGTTTCACCGGAATAAAGAAAGAAAGAGGGAACATATGCATTGGATCTATCTTGGTTTTGCCATTGTCTTTGAAGTCGGGGGAACCACAGCCATGAAACTGTCCGATGGTTTCTCAAAATTATTGCCGTCCGGGCTACTTATAATCTTTTATACCGCCTCTTTTGTACTTATGGCACTGGCACTCAAAAAACTTGAAGTCGGCATGACCTATGCCATCTGGGCCGGTGTTGGCACAGCCCTGATTGCTGTGATCGGTGTGCTCTACTTTAAAGAGCCCATGAACCTGTTAAAAATGATCAGCATTGCTTTGATTATTGCAGGTGTTATTGGCCTGAATCTATCCGGTGCCAAAGCATAAGTAGATCAATCAGCTACACAATTCCGGCCTGAAAACTTCGGGTAAATCATGGACACATTTTCCGGCATGCATACAACAACCACTTGCATCAAAATGAACCGTGATATTTTCCGCTTGATATGTTTGTATTTTTTCTGCCATACCCATCTCCTGCTATCATCAGGTTTTATGATTATAGATCATTAGACAAATGAAGCTGGCTACAGTAAAAAGCGTATGATGAAATATAAACAGCTTGGCGATACCGATATCCCGGTCAGTCTTATATGTCTTGGAAGCATGACATGGGGCAACCAAAACACACAATCAGAAGCCTTTGAACAACTGGATTATGCACGGGATCAGGGTATTAATTTTATCGATACCGCTGAACTTTATGCCATTCCTCCGAGGGCTGACACCTATGGCGCAAGTGAAACCATCATCGGCAACTGGTTAAAAAAGGGTGGCAACCGCGATGACGTTGTTTTAGCCAGCAAAGTGTGCGGACCTACAGCATGGTGTCCGCATATTCGAAAGGGTGAAGCCAAACTGGATCAAAAGAATATCTTTGCCGCTGTTGAAGGGAGCCTTAAACGCCTCCAAACCGATCATATCGATCTCTATCAAATGCACTGGCCTGAACGCAAAACAAACTATTTTGGTCAGCTTGGTTACACACAAACAGAAGAGACCACTACAACACCGATTGTAGAAACACTTGAAGCACTCGGCGAGTTGGTCAAACAGGGAAAGATCCGGCACATCGGTATTTCCAATGAAACACCATGGGGAACCATGCAATATTTGAATGTTGCAAGACAACATGCATTGCCGCGAATCGTATCCGTTCAAAACCCCTATAACCTTCTTAACCGCAGCTATGAAATCGGTATGGCTGAAATATCCCACCGTGAGCAGGTGGGTCTTCTGGCCTATTCGCCGCTTGGATTTGGCGCACTTTCCGGGAAATACCTGAACAATCAACAGCCTGAGAACGGGAGGCTTACGCTTTTCCCTGATTATCAACGCTACTCAACAAAACAAGGCATTGAAGCCACAAAAGCCTATGCTGCTTTAGCCGCAGAATATCATCTTGATTGTGCTCAGATGGCCTTAAGTTTTGTGAACACGCGTCCGTTTGTAACATCCACCATTATTGGTGCCACCACCATGCAGCAACTTCGCAGCAATATTGCCAGTGTCTCGCTTAATCTCACAGATGAGTTAGCCCAAGCCATAGATGAAATTCACAGAGCCATTCCAAATCCTTGCCCATAGCTGATTTATCAAGCCATAATACACCCATGTTTGCAATTGCACTCAATCATCAGCGTCCACTGACAACATTTTCACTGCTTGCACTGCTGTTTTTTTCTGGCTGTGCAACAGTACAAAACAATCATGATCCTATTGAAGGGGTAAACCGCAGCACAGAAGCGTTTAATAACACGCTGGACAAAATCGTCTTAAAACCGCTTGCAGAAGGGTATATGTCTGGAAGTGATCCAAAAATGCGTAAAGCCATCTCGAATTTTTATGATAATCTTACGTATCCAAACACCATTTTAAATGGCTTCTTGCAAGGAAAGGTACAGCAGGGGGTTGAAGACCTTTTCCGTTTTGTTATCAACTCAAGTGTCGGTCTTGTGGGCCTGATTGATGTTGCTTCACATGTAGGACTTGAAAAACACAAGGAAGATTTTGGACAAACACTTGCTGTATGGGGCGTCTCACAGGGGGCTTATATTGTTTACCCCATATATGGCTCTAACTCTGTCCGCAACACACCGGACTTCATTACAGCCACCGCAACCGATGGCCTCTTCTGGGCAGCATTGGTTCTAGCACCTCCTGTTACGATTCCTCTGACTGTACTCAAATATGTCGAAAAAAGAGCACGCCTGTTGGATGCATCAAACCTGCGTGATGAGCTTGCACTGGATCCTTATCTCTTCACCCGTGAAGCATGGAGGCAAAATCGCGAATACCTGATCTACGATGGCAACCCTCCTGCCAAACCATCTGATGACGAAGAGAATGATGATTGGAGTGACGATAGTGATAATTGGGAAGATGATGATAACTGGGAAGATGAGGCCCCTAAACAAAAGGCTATAGATCTGCCGCCGGTTTCAGAAACGTCAGCTCCAAAAAAGGAGTTTAATTCAAGAGTTCGCGTCGCTGATCATTAGTCGGTCAGGCTTTATATTTTGCTCGCACGTTGCCTTAACATGTGATCAGCCAGCACCAGCGCCAACATCGCCTCAGCAATCGGAACCGCTCGAATGCCAACACACGGATCATGTCGGCCTTTTGTGATAATTTCAGTCTCATTACCATGAATATCTACAGTCGGGCGTGATTTCAGAATCGAAGAGGTCGGTTTAAGTGCCAGACGTGCACGGATTGCATCACCATTGGCAATACCACCCAGTACACCACCCGCGTGATTACTGGTAAAACCCTCTTTTCGCATCGCATCGCCAAACTCGGAACCTTTTGCTTCAATACAGGCAAAACCATCACCCATTTCAACACCTTTCACCGCAGGAATCGACACCATCGCTTTGGCAATATCTGCATCCAAACGATCAAAGACAGGCTCACCCAGTCCCGGAATCATGCCATGTGCTTCAACGGAAACGGCTGCACCAATCGAGTCTCCTTCCTTACGCAACTTGTCCATAAAGCCTGCCATCGCTTCAGCGGCCACCGCATCAGGACAAAAGAAAGCATTTTTTTCAATCTCATTCAAATCAAAACGACTTGAATCAACTTTTACAGGGCCGATTTGATCCACCCAGCCTCGAACTGCAATGCCAGAGGATAAGAGCATTTTTTTTGCCACTGCCCCAGCCGCCACCCGAACAGCCGTCTCACGTGCTGAAGAACGGCCACCACCACGGTAATCGCGCATTCCATACTTTTCAAAATAAGTCATGTCTGCATGACCCGGACGGAATTTATCTTTGATGTCTGAATAATCTTTGCTGCGCTGATCAGTGTTCCGAATCAGTAATCCAATAGGACAACCTGTGGTTTTGCCTTCAAAAACGCCAGAAAGTATTTCTACAATATCATCTTCTTTGCGTTGTGTGGTGTATTTGGATTGACCGGGTTTTCTACGATCCAAATCGGGTTGGATATCCAATTCACTCAATTCAATACCAGCAGGGCAGCCATCAACAATCGCAACCAGTGCCGGGCCATGCGATTCCCCGGCCGTTGTTACACGAAATATCTGACCAAAAGATGATCCTGACACGGCTTATTCGTTACCCGGATCGCCAGCACCCACGTGGAAGCCGCTATCAACGTAATGCACTTCACCGGAAACGCCTGAAGCCATATCCGAAAGCAGATAAGCCGTTGTATTACCAACCTCTTCCTGTGAGACATTACGGCCAAGCATGGAACCACGCGCGCTTTTATCCATCAGTTTGCGAAAATCCCCAACGGCAGATGCAGCCAGCGTCCTGATTGGGCCAGCAGACACCGCATTCACACGAATACCATCACGGCCAAGATCCTGAGCTAGATAACGGGTCGATGCCTCAAGCGCAGCCTTGGCTACACCCATGACATTATAATTTGGAACGGCACGCACAGCTCCCAGATAAGACATGGTGACCATACTTCCACCCTCGCTCATCAATTTCGAGGCACGCTGGGCACAGGCAATAAACGAGTATGCGGAAATATCCAAAGCAAGCTGGAAGTCAGCCCGGCTGGTATCCCGAAAATTACCTTTTAAGGCGTCTTTATTGGCAAATGCAATGGAGTGCACCAGAAAATCAAGCTTGCCCCACTTCTTTTCAACCTTTTCAAAAAAGCCATCCATTTGAGCATCATCGCTCACATCAAGCGGCTCGATCAATGTGGCATCCATCGATTCTGCCAGTGGACGAACCCGCTTCTCCAGCATTTCTCCGAGATAGTTAAAACCAAGCTCAGCGCCTTCACGTTTGCATGCTTGCGTCACACCCCAGGCGATGGACTTATCATTTGCCACACCAAGAATCAGACCTTTTTTTCCTTCAAGAATTCCCACAGGATCCCCCTAACAGAGATAATTTACGATAGTTTTGCGCAATCTAACAGCGATATTAAGAAAGCGCACGCAGATGCCGTTTTAAGTCCCCTCGGCTCCATTTTTCATGCTCTCCGTAAGCCTGACGTTCCCAGCCTTGCACAAACATCTGCCACTGTTTTTTCTCAATCCCTTTGGGCAAAGCCACATGCCTCAGAGGTTGATGGCAACGCCTGTTCACACCTCGTTTGATGAGCCATGCATCCATCAGCACATACAAACCTCCTGAAAAAAAGCGGGGGAATCTAAACCTGCTTCTTTTCATAAACAGCCCCAAAACAACACCTGCAATGATTAAAACAACCCACACCGTATAAGTTTTCAACAGGTTGATGAATGATCGAAAGGCCTGGCTTCGATCTGAATCCTGAAATTCAAGCACATAGCGATACCAGCTAAGCTTAACAGTCTCCCATACCTCATCCAATGCAGGGAATCGAACGCCGGACAACTGCCAGCGTGAAGCTGGTGTCGGGTCAAAACGCTGCCACTGCCCATCAACCCACGCCTCAACCCAACTGTGGGCATGCTGTTGCCGAACAAGGTAAAAACCACCTGTCTCATTCCACTCACCACCATAATAACCATTCACAACCCGGGCAGGGACTTCCAACGATCTGGCTGCCAATGCCAGCGTGCTTGCATAAAATTCACAATGCCCACGTTTCTGTTTCAAGAATGAAACAATTGGGGCCTCATGATCAAAGTTTGCATTCAGATCATACTCCCACCCCTTAAGCTCCACCATGAGTCGACCAAGTCTTGCCTCTGAAAAAACCTCATCACCTGCAATCTTCTCAGCCCATGCAGCCACCTCTTTCGGAACCGATACATCTTCCCTCTCCTGCGCCACAGGCGCACGAAGATGTTTCAGCTCTGCGCCACGTCCAGTCGATTGCATAACCATTCGCAAACGCCGCGATGGTGCGGATGTGAAACGAATACTGCCCTGATCTCCAATCCGCATGGCTGCGGGTATCTGAATGATTTTCCCCAAGCCATCAGGCACAAAAACATAAGGATGATCACTGGCCTCTCTATAAACAGCAAATGTCAAATCCGGAGCTTCATCCGTAAGCTTTACCTCACTGCCCTTTTGCCAGTGCGAGACAGTCCCTTCAGGTACTTCCTTCCATCCATTTCCAATGTATGTGCTTAATGATGTGCCTCGCCAATAACGCCCCATCATCCTGTTCCGAAAATTTTTACGATCATCTCCAACAGGTTCAACACGGAGAACAACCGTTGCATCAAGCGTGCGGGCAAAGTCTCCCAGTTGAACCTGTGATGAAAAACCACTGGTCTGCATACGCGGCTGCACAGGTTTCAAATATGATTGAAAATCAAAACGCGGCAGCAAAACAAACAAAAGCCCTGCCATTGCAAACATTCCAAACAAAATACGAACATCCGCTCGCCAAGCTGTGAGCGGCAAATCACCACCAGGAAGTTGCATACCGTACAGACACTGGGATGCACGCCAGACAAACCACACAAAACTCGCCAGAGGCATGATATAAAGCACACTATCGGTCAAAACAGCCGCCCCTAATATCAGGAAGAAACCCACCAGCATCCTGTGCAACTGATTCCGAGGTACGGCTTCTTCAATGACGGTCGCCAGAGAAAGAATCAACAAAAAATCAGTGAATGCGACAACCAGTGCCCGGCCCAGCAACAATTCCAGGCCCACCCATACAAAACCGGCCCAGCCAATCATACTGGTCTGCATCTCGGTAAGAGAAAACACCGGCCCACGCCATAAACGTACCACCGCCATGAGTACCACCATCACCCAGTAAAACGGACTCACAAAATCGGACAATGCCAATGAAGCCACACCCGAAAGCAGTACGGCCAATGTTAGCCGCTCAGCAAGCATCAAGCGTGCAGGATACATGTTTACAACAGACATCTAGTCATTCACCAGCGAGAGTAATACGCCACCCTGGCCTACAGGAGCAGTCTGCTGAGGCGTGGCCATTGCCAACGCTTTGATACATGCCTGTTTCTGCTCAGGCCGTGAGAACTCAAACTGCTGATGACCCAGCACAACTTCAACGGCGGATGTATCCTTTTTCAGATGGCCTTCCACCCAGTACCATGCCTGACTGAGAAGGTATTCAAACGACTTCGCACCTGCTATTGCATCTACCGAGCCCGGCACACGCAAATCAATCCTGAGCTTCATCGTTTCGATTTCATTTTCATGTGCTTCAAATCGTTTCACCGACCAGCGGGCACTATCGGAGGCCGCCTTACGCCAGTGAATACGCGAAATTGGGTCTCCCGGCATGTAACCCCGCAGATCTCGCAATTCATCACCTTCAAACACCTGTCTCTCTGCAACATTGCCAGACATCAATGCCTGCCATAACACAGGTTTGGGCAGCACTACCCAGTCCAGTGCCTCATCCCTTGTATAGCTGAGTTGCCATAAACCAAGCGGTGCACTTGTTGCCAGTGTTTGTTTACGAAGTTTGAACACCCCGCGTTGGCCTGCCAGCAATCGCCCGGTTAGAAGCGCTGACTTATCCAGCCGCAACTGCAACTGAACATCAACCACATCAGCATGCCATATCACATCCACAAGCCCTATCGAAGGTGATACAACAGGCAGCACTTTTCGTAAAACAAACGCTTCTTCTGCCTGTGTATATTCGGGAAAGTTCACCGCCAGACAGGGAATCGATTTTAACAAACGAACAGCCTGCCAAACGGAGGCAATCGCCAATGCCGTCAACATTGTACCGCATAAATACAATAAATTATTGCCCGAATAAAATGCAGCCAGCCACACGCCAACCAGCACAGCGAGCAACAGCACTCCCGGCCGGGTCATGCCAATCTTCCATGCAGACGAAACCGAAATGCGTAAGCGCACCAGCACGTCCAGCAGCCTTAATAGTCCGCTGGGAAGCCTTAAATCAGCCGGGTCATATGCCATCGTTCATCCGTTTTCAGACATTTTGTCCGCCCTTCCTTCAAACCTTAACATCAAAGGAAACCCACCATTGAAGAGAGACTGAAACAAACCATGATCCGTTGTTAAGCCGGTACCGCCACACTCTCCAACACCTGCATCAATGCAGCCTCATGATTACCTGCCGCCACCACACGATGTGCCAGACACGGTAACCACACCGCCTGCACATCCGCAGCAGTCACATAATCCCTGTCATCCATCCATGCCAATGTTTTTGCAGCCTGAAGCAGATCTTTCCCCGCCCGAGGCGAAACACCCTGCTTCAGCCATTCACCATTTCTGCTTAACTCAAGCAATTGCAACAGATAGTCCATCAATACATCTGATACATATATTTGCTGAGCCTGCGAACGAACCTTTTCAAGCAATTGCAGCGTTACAACAGGTTCCAAACCCTGCAATTGTTCACGGCCCACTTCACCCTTTAACAACTGTCTTTCAGACTGCTGATCCGGATACCCCAATGATAAACGCATGAAAAAGCGATCAAGCTGTGATTCAGGCAAAGGAAAGGTGCCAAGGTGTTCTGTAGGGTTCTGTGTTGCGATCACAAAAAAAGGCGTCGGTAATTTACGTGTCTCCCGCTCAATACTCACCTGCCCTTCGGCCATCGCTTCAAGCAATGCAGACTGTGCCTTGGGCGTGGCTCGATTAATTTCATCTGCAAGCACAATATGATGAAAAATTGGCCCGGGATGAAATTCAAAACATCGCTCTGCGGGATTAAAAATATCCACCCCAATAATATCAGCAGGTAGCAGATCCGCCGTAAACTGAATGCGACCAAAATCTGTATCCATGCTTGCTGCAAGTGCCTGCGCCAATGTCGTTTTGCCCATGCCTGGCAAATCTTCAATCAACACATGCCCTCCACAAAACATGGCAATCAAGACCTGTCGAATGGCCTGCTGTTTTCCTGCTACGACGTGAGACAACTGTACTTCCAGTGCCTTAATTTTTCCCCGCATATCTTCCCGCATATCTTCTTTTATGGTTGCTGACACTCAATGGCCTCCATCTCTTCATCACTAAACCCAAAATAATGTCCAATTTCATGAATCAATACATGCCGGACACAATGTTCCGGTAATTCTCCTGTTTCGTCGCAAAAAGCGAGAATAGGCTTACGGTATAAATGAATCGTATCCGGTAAGTGACCTGCATAACTGATACCACGCTCCGGCAGCGGCCAGCCCTGATAAAGGCCAAGAAGCTCATTTGATGATTCAGCCCGCATCGCTTCAAGTGTATCCGTATCGGGCTCTTCTTCGATACAAATCACCACATTTTCGATGGCATCCCGAAATTTTTCAGGCAATGAAGCCATCGCCTTCTCAGCCAGAAAATGAAACTGATCCATCGGCACCTGTATCTGCATAGGGCTAGCCTAGCACTACATTGCAAAAGTTTTATAGTGGTTCATTAAAGTAGGCCAACTAACGGGCGAAAAATAGTTACATGATCACGCATCAGGAAAACGTCAAATCACTTCCCCGTTGGGAAGCCTGGGTTATTACTGGCTTCATGCTGGGCATGATCATTATCATTGCCCTGGCATAATCTTTAGACATCCAACCCTTCTACGGCATCTTTAAAACCCGGGTAATTGAGTCTTGGTAACAGCTCTCTGTGCAATAATCGATTCGATACACGTTTGTTATCCCGGAAAAAATCAAGCATCGCAGCTGAAAGCTCCTGCTCACCCTCTTCAGGCGTGAGTACCTGAGGTGCTGGCGCACCGATGAGCTTTGCAAACTCAGTCACATAATCAACATGTGGGCATGGCTCATCATCTGCCAGATTAACAATGCGCCCTTGCCTTGGTGATGTCATCGCAACAACAAGCGCCATCACAATATCATCTACATGAATTCGGCTCGAAAAATGGGAAGGATTCCATTTTACGGCCTTATAACCGCCAGCTTTAAGACGGGGGACAATGTTCCGTTCCGGCCCATAAATCCCTGCCAGACGAAAAATCTCTGCGGGCAGATGTGAATCAAGCCATGCCTTCTCAGCCACAAGCCTTTGTCTTCCTCTTTCACTTGTGGGTTTGCATGGATAAAGTTCATCCACCCATGCACCCTCTGCATCGCCATAAACCCCTGTGGTCGAGAGGTATCCCGCCCATGCAAGGTTATTTAACTTTGGTGTGATCACAGACAACCAATCGACCTGCGAAGCATGCATGCCTTCTTCATGGCGACTCAGTGGAATCGAATCCAATATCGCATCACATTGCTGTAAAGTATCATCCGACAACAACGCCGGTGAATCAACCACCACGGCATCAATCCCCATAACCCGCAGTGCTTCTGCCCGTTTTTCACTGCGTGTTGTAGCAATAATCTGTATACCCTGCCGTAAACATGCAGCCGCCAGCTTTTCGCCAACATAACCACAACCCAAAATCAATAATGTCTGTATCGTATGATTCAAAACGTATCCAGCGGACTTCGACCCGCACTCATATTTTTTCGTTGGCTAGCATACCGCCGATTCCCTTCACTGTGAAATCGGTGTCATCGTACACTGTTCTTAATTTGAACTTTTTCTGACTTTATCATTGCCCTAAAAAGCCATTTTTAGCCTTTTTGCATATATATAATTGTTAAATTGACATTAAGTTATTATTTTTAAAGACTTTCATCTAAAATGCTCAATTTAGTCTTAACATTTATTTGTAAACCTCCCTTAATTTGGTTCACCCAAAACTAGCGTTTTCAGGCGGATGAAGGATCCGAAACTCCTTCGGTGTTAAGGTGATTTCATTTAAAGGGTAGCGTCCCCTTTTACAGTTATTTGCCGTGATTACATCTTTGGCGAACGTTGGAGAAAGCAGCTTGATGGCAAAATTGAATCAGCCGATAAAAGTAATACTGTCGTAGACACATTTATCTGGCTATTCGCCGCAATAGGTCTTTCTTTTACAGCTTCTTCAGTAATTGGAAGTGCCTAACAAGTTAATTAACGACCGCCAGTAATCTGGGGAAGGTCCGCCAGCACAAATAAATAATAAATTCAACGAATCAGCCCTCTCTCTTTCATTAACTTATAAATCGATTCAGCTATCATTTGATAACCTTCCCGGTTTGGATGAATTTGATCTGATTTAAGCGCACGCTTCGAAAGCACATCGGACAATACATCTGCTTCGACAGGAACTTTCATTGCCTTGGCAATCTGACCATAAAACGCTGGCGGACTTAACAATAACCCCGGCCTTGGCACTGCAATCAATATCACCGATATCCCTTGCTGCTTGGCCAAACCAATCATGGCTCGAAGATTATCTTCTGCCTTATTCATATCCTGTTTTCTGAGTATGTCGTTACCGCCATGACACAAAATCATCAGAGTTGGCTGAACTTCTTCCAACACATCGGCAAGACGGGAAAGCCCTGCGTCGGTTACTTCGCCCGGAACCCCTGCATTGATGACTTTAAACCCTGTCAGGCGTGAAAGGGCTACGGGATAACTTTCACTTTTCTCAACACCACTGCCATAGGTCAGGCTATCGCCAAAAGCCAATATCGTTGCATCCGGTGATAATTTTGGAAGCTGTGGTTGTGTTGAACAGGCCGAAAACAATATGCCGGAAAAAAGGATCAGCAACAGCATAGCGAAATATCGTTTCATCATGTCGCATTTATGGCACAAACATCAGGCTGATGCACTTGTAAACCTTTCAAGGTTCAATTCGCACCTAAATAGGGATAAGCTTCGCGCCAACTTTTACAGGGGCCGATTCAATGGATATTGATGTTAATAAAGTCGCGATGCTGGCTCGCATTAAACTGACTGAAATCAATAGGATCCGATTGATTTCGGGTTTTAGGCACAAGTCGATTTAAAGATAGGATTGAAGCGTTGACGGCTGAGCAGAAAAAGCCAAAAAAGCGGGAAGGTGGTGATTGGAAATCAAAGAAGTAACGCGGAAAAAATTTAATCAATCGAGTCTGACCCACTGCTGTCCCACATAAATTGATCTTCCATGCTTGGCTTAGTCAGATGTCCAATAAAACGTTACGAAGACTTTGGTTTCTGCCTTTCAGGGAACGCCGAAGAGGGATAGGCAGAATTCATGTCCAATGAGACCCAATATGAAGTAACTTATTGTTTCGTAACGTTCTCAAGCGCCTATCAATCATTCTATGGGACAGTAGTGAGTCTGACCCCATTGATTATTGATTCAGAGCTGCAACCCTTTTTAGATAAACATAAAAAGCAATGAAATTCACAAGTATAACAAGCAGTTCAACCCGGACTCCGGTGCTGATGCACCTCCACCCGTTAACTGAGCGTTAGGCATATGAATAATGTCTGAGATATTAACAATTATATTTTTAACGGGTATTGCTGGTGCCTGTATCTCGGTAGGTGGTGTAGTAGCAAGCTATGAGCATATCCATTCTAATTGGCTTGAAAGAGAGTTTAGGCATTTCATAATCGCCTTTGGTGGAGGTATTCTGCTAGGTGCTGTAGCTGTAGTGTTAGTGCCAGAAGGAATATCAAGCATGGATAACTCCATATTTGCAATCCCTATAATATTCATTGGAGGTGTTACATTTTTCGCAATTGAAAAAAACCTTGGCTTACGACGCAGAGAATCTCCCCAGTTAATGGGGATGATATTAGATTACATACCTGAGGCAATAGCGTTAGGAGGTTTAGTAGCACTAAATTCGCCTATTGCCCCTTTACTCGCATTACTAATTGGGTTTCAAAATCTTCCCGAAGGATTTAACACGTATAGAGAACTAATATCTCAAAATAATAATGATTCAAAAAAAACGTTATTCACTATGAGCGCTTTAATTCCATTAGGGCCATTGGCTGGTCTTAGTGGTTATTTTTTCTTATCGGAGCACGAAGTTATACTGGGTGCAATAATGTTATTTTCATCTGGGGGAATTCTCTATCTCATATTTCAAGATATTGCCCCTCAATCACGTTTGGAAAAACATTGGGCGCCACCTCTTGGCGCAGTGCTTGGGTTTTGCTTGGCGTTATTTAGTGAAATGTTGGTGGTAAATGCCTAAAGGAGCATAATATGCGAAAAATCAATTACTCATATTATGCTTGTTAGGTGTAAATAATATGAAATACATCATTTCAATCCTAATTATTCTTTACCCACATATTATTTTTGGAGAAACCATACAATATTTCAACCCTGAAATTTTTGGGCAATCAATCCATGATACTATTGTTCTACTTCGTCCTGCAAAAAATAACGCCGTTTCTCCACTAGCTATATCTACTGATATTAAAGAAGGAAAGTATTCTGCTGCAACTGTAACCTACCCTAAAGAAATTTCCTTTCAGGAAGTTAAAACAGCTATTAAAAATCTATACAAAGATGCAAAAGAGAAATCTTTTGATTCTGGCAAAATGATTGTTTTCCGAAATGAAAAGAACAAATTTGCTATTTCACTGACAGAAAATGATTCTTATATTCAGGTAATCTATATTCCTTTCATGGAAACAGAAGAAATCATAAAGACAATTAGTGAAGTAGCCAAAGAGTTAAAATCTAATGAATAAGTTTGCACCCAACAAGGCACTCCAGCCGATGCCAAAAATGGCGCAGCTGAGCTTTATCGTTATGCCGAAGAGAATCTAGTTTCATGCCTGAACCCGATCCAGCGAGAATCATGACCTTTGCAACGCCGAAAGATCTCGGCCAGTGGCTCAAGGTGAATCACGCCACCGAAAGTGAGCTGTGGGTGAAGATATTCAAGAAAAAGACTGGCATTCCGAGCGTGACTTGGGACGATGTCGTGATTGAGTCACTGTGCTGGGGCTGGATCGACGGCCTCAAGAAGTCAATCGATGACCAGGCCTATTTCCAGCGAATTACTCCCCGGAAAGCGCGAAGCAACTGGTCAAAAAGGAACAGAGAGCATGCGGAGCGTTTGATAAGCGAGGGCCGGATGATGGAGTCAGGGCTCGTGCATATTCGTGCTGCCAAAACGGACGGCCGGTGGGAGAACGCCTATGTAGTAAGTGAAATGAAAGTGCCAGCGGATTTCCTGGCAGCACTGGAGAGCAAGCCGAAGGCAAAACAGTTTTTTGAAACGCTCAACAAATCGAGTCGTTATGTCATCGCGTACGGATTAACAAGTGCAAAGAAGCCCGAAACCAGACAGAGGCGATTTGCAAAATTCATGGACATGCTTGTCCGCGAAGAAAAGTCGGGCTTTGGCTCCAAAAAGACGAAAAAGGCATAACAATGCAATACACCGGAGCCGCGAAGCCGGGCGTTTTCAAATGGACAATCACCCGTCGCGGCCCGGTGATTGCGGGCGTTAGACACATCTGATCATGATTAAAATTAAACATCCACAAGAACTGGCACGTTTACGCCGCCTTGCCCTGGCTGCTCAAGGTTTGCTACAGGCTCAGCCCTATGGACGTGGTTTGGCGGGGGCGCGTAGAGCGATTAACCACATCGGTTATGTACAGATCGACACCATATCGGTGGTAGAACGAGCACACCATCATGTTTTTCACACTAGAGTACCTAAGTTCAAGCCAGCCATGACAAATCAAATGTTGCTCGACGGAGACATTTTTGAATATTGGGCGCACGCGGCAGCGTTTCTGCCCATCGCCGATTTTCGCTTCTCCTTACCCTACAAACACGCTATTAAAAGCGGTCAAACCCATTGGTATAAAACGCCTGATAAGAAGCTCATGGATGAACTGCTGGCCCGCATACGTTCAGAGGGCCCAATACGATCCCGAGATGTAAAAATCAACACTACAAAACGTGCAGGCTGGTGGGACTGGAAGCCAGCCAAAAAGGCACTCGAACAGATGTATATGCAAGGCGACCTCATGGTCAGCGACCGTGAAGGTTTTCAAAAAACATATGATCTAACCGAGCGGGTACTGCCATCTCACATCAATTCACAGATGCCCAGCATGGAAGAATTTGCGGCGCACATTGTCGATCAACAGTTACGCTGCCATGGGCTTGTTTCACTCAAAGGACTGACCTACCAGCGCCGAAATGCTGAACTACGCAAAGCTGTGAAAACCCTGATAAATGAAAGGTTGGCGCAGCGCATTTTAGAACAAATACAAGTGAGCAGTGGTGAAGTCTTTATATTGGAAACGGGTGCGCTCGAACGCCCCCTCCCCCGATTGAATAACCGCATGTTGATTCTTTCGCCCTTCGACAACAGTGTTATTCAGCGCGAACGGCTCAAAGCACTGTTTCAATACGACTATCAAATAGAATGCTATGTGCCCGCAGCCAAGCGTCAGTATGGCTATTTTTGCCTTCCGCTACTTTACCGCGATGAATTTATTGGGCGGATGGATTGTAAAGCCCATCGAAAAATCAGTCATTTAGAGATCAAATCACTACATTTGGAACAACACACAGTTGATGAAGATTTAGTCATGACTGCATTTGTAGACGCCATCAAACAGTTCTGTGAATTTCAGAAATGTAACTCCGTGTCTTTGACTAAAGCCCACCCAAAACATCTAACCCAACGTTTGCACAGTGCGCTAAAATCTCCAGGGTGATACCAACGTAAAGCCAGTGCTACGAAGCTGTTCGCCAACCACCTGGAAGGGTTTCAATTTCGGCCAGCAATTACGCCACCATCCACATCCCAAATGGCACCTGTTATCCAACTCGATTCATCACTGAGCAGGAAGTTTATGAAAAATTGCATAAGCCTTTTAATGAAACAACATTCTGGCTTGATGGCTCATTCAAATCAGTGCAATTGAACAAGTGCATTTTCTCAAAAAAGTTGATCTTCACTCTCTCCCATTCAGTGCATCGACCTATGAAACGCTTCGACAAGTCATGCTTGTGCAGCAAACACCGTCTTTTGCGATATGGGCCAAGACGGGCTGGGCAACAAGAGTAAAGACCCAGGTTGGCTGATATGTGGGCTATATCGAAACGCCAAAGGATGTATGGTTCTTTGCCACGAATATTGAAGTCCGTAACAAAAAAGACCTGCCCCTACGTCAGAAGCTGACGCGTGAGGCATTGCAAGCAAAGGGTGTTATCGAATAATGCATAACATAGTGCTCAAGCGAGGCGAAGCAAAAAATGCTGCATCGCTTAGCGTTACATTAGCTTATTAAAGAGGAAATAACATGGATACGAATGAAGGAGAGGTTTATTTTGCACTCGATGCAAATACCTTGAACATTCATTCCTGCACATCAGGCTGATGCACCTGCAAACGTTTCAAGGTTCAATTCGCACCTAAATAGGGATAAGCTTCGCGCCAACTTTTACAGGGGCCGATTCAATGGATATTGATGTTAATAAAGTCGCGATGCTGGCTCGCATTAAACTGACTGAAAATGAAACTTCGGAACTGGGCCCTCAACTCTCAGGAATCCTGGGTTATATCGAAGCACTTGCTGAAGTGGATACTGAAGGTGTGCCTGCCACAGCCCACCCTCATGATGCCGCCATGCCACTTCGTGCAAATATTGTGACCAACAGCAATCGCCGTGAAGATTTGCAGAAACCTTCCCCTAAAATTGAATCCGGCCTTTATGTTGTGCCGAAGGTGATCGAATAAACCATGCCATTTAGTTCATTATCTGAAATCAAAACACGTCTCGATGCGGGTGAAACATCTGCCGTTGAGATTGCAACATCTTATCTGGATCGTATTGCTGCGCATAACAACACGCTCAATGCTTTTGTACACATTGATCCTGAACATGTGCTGGCACAGGCAGAAGCTTCGGACAAATACCGTTCTGAACATGAAGCACGTCCACTTGAAGGGCTACCGATTGCCGTAAAGGATATTTTCTGCACACAGGATGGGCCGACACAGTGCTGCTCCAATATCCTGAAAGATTTTCATGCGCCCTATGACGCACATGTGATTACCAAACTGAAAGAAGCCGGTGCTGTGCTGGTAGGTAAAACCAATATGGATGAATTTGCCATGGGTTCATCCACTGAAACGTCTGCATTCGGCCCATGCCGCAACCCCTGGAATACCGATACCATTCCGGGCGGTTCATCGGGTGGTTCTGCTGCTGCTGTAGCCGCCGCACTGACTCCGGCTGCACTGGGAACCGATACCGGCGGTTCAATTCGTCAGCCTGCATCTTTATGCGGCATTACGGGACTCAAACCAACCTATGGCCGTGTATCACGCCGTGGCATTATCGCCTTTGCTTCATCACTGGATCAGGCTGGCCCGATGACACGCACGGTAAGAGACAGTGCGATGATTACGGCTGCTATTTCAGGCCATGACAGCGGCGATGCAACATCTGTCGCCGATGCTCCCGGTGCCGCTTCACTAAACGAGTGGCTTGCTGCGTGTGACAAAACAGATATGAAAGGCTTGAAAATCGGCCGTCCAAAAGAATATTTTGTTGATGGTATGGATGATGCAGTGCGAACCACTGTTGAAGCCGCATTCAAACAATGTGAAGAGCTTGGTGCTGAGATTGTGGATATCTCGCTGCCTCACACGAAATACGCAGTCGCTGTTTACTACGTGATTGCTCCATCTGAAGCATCAGCCAATTTATCACGTTATGATAGTGTTCGTTTTGGTCATCGCTGTGACAACCCTGAAGATCTGCTGGATATGTACACACGTTCCCGTGATGAAGGTTTCGGATCAGAAGTAAAACGCCGAATCCTTACCGGTGCATTTGCCCTTTCATCCGGCTATTACGATGCCTATTACCTGAAGGCGCAGCAGGTTCGCACACTGATTCAGCAGGATTTTATCAAAGCCTTTGAACAGGTTGATATCATCGCCACGCCCACCAGTCCGGTGACTGCATTCAAGCTCGGTGAAAAGACAGATGATCCATTGACCATGTACTTATCAGATATCTTCACCATTGCTGTCAACCTGGCCGGGCTTCCCGGACTCTCTCAACCATGTGGTTTTGCAGACAACATGCCGGTGGGTTTACAGTGGATTGCGCCTGCATGGCAGGAAGACACACTGCTCGGTGCTGCAAGTGCCTACGAATCAGCAACAGATTGGACTACACAAACGCCGGAATCCTTTGGCGGAGGTGCAATATGAGTTGGGAAGTTGTGATTGGACTCGAAGTCCACTGCCAGATTAATACCAAAACCAAGGCCTTCTGTGGTTGCTCAACAGCATTTGGTGCAGAACCCAACACGCAGACCTGCCCGGTTTGTTTGGGCATGCCCGGGCAATTGCCTGTGTTAAATACAGTGGCAGTTGATAAATCCATCCTTACCGGCCTTGCCATTGATGCTAAAATCAATTTGGAATCTAAATTTGACCGTAAAAACTATTTTTACCCTGATCTTCCTAAAGGTTACCAGATTTCACAGTTTGCCGTCCCTATCGTGGAAGGTGGCTATATTGATATCCCAACCAAAGAGGGTGAAAAACGCATTGGCGTGACCCGTATCCATATGGAAGAGGATGCTGGAAAATCAATGCACGAGGGCTTGGAAGGTGTTTCCCATATCGATTTGAATCGTTCAGGTGTACCGTTGATGGAGATTGTATCCGAACCGGACATGTGCAATGCCGATGAAGCCATTGCTTATCTGAAACAGCTTCACCAGTTGATCCGTTTCCTTGAAGTCTCGGGTGCCGACATGGAAAAAGGCCAGTTCCGCTGTGATGCCAATGTCTCCGTACGTCGCCCCGGCGAACCTCTTGGTACGCGAACTGAATTGAAAAACATGAACTCCTTTCGTTTTATCAAACAAGCCATTGATTATGAAGTATTGCGTCAAATTGAAGTCATTGAAGATGGCGGTAAAGTGGTTCAGGAGTCACGCCTCTGGGATTCAGTTAAAAATGAATCCCGTTCGATGCGCAGCAAGGAAGAAGCACACGATTATCGCTACTTCCCCGAGCCTGACCTGCCACCGCTACGGGTTTCACAGGAAGAAGTGGATGCCATTAAAGCAGGTATGCCGGAGTTACCAGGTCAGCTTCGCCAACGTTTTGAAGTCGAATTTGGCCTCTCGCCTTATGATGCGGATGTACTAAGCCAAACACGCAAACTTTCCGTATGGTATGAATCACTGGTTGCAGCACATCCAGCTGACCCGAAACGGTGTGCTAACTGGATGGCAAATGAACTTCTCGGTCGCTTAAAAGAGGCCGGTAAAGACATTACAGATTCCCCCGTATCTGCCAGTTCACTGGCAGGCCTGTTGGATCGTATCGCGGATGACACCATCTCTGGAAAAATCGCCAAGGATGTGCTGGATGCCATGATGGAATCAGGTGCAGATGCTGATAGCATTATTGAAGAGAAAGGCCTGAAACAGGTGACCGACAGCGGTGCCATTGATGCCATCATTCAAGCGGTGATGCATGCCAACCCTGCACAGGTCGAAGGTTACCGTGGTGGTAAAGACAAACTGATGGGCTTCTTTGTAGGCCAGGTGATGAAAGCCTCCAAAGGTCAGGCCAACCCGGGCATGGTCAATCAGCGACTCAAAGCATTATTAAACGAATAACGATGAGGATTTCGGGAAGATAAAAAAAGCGACGCAGATTTAAACCTGCGTCGCTTTTTATTTTTTACGCTTTGCTGCAAGCCAGTAGCGTATCGGCTATTCATCACCTTTTAGTGTCTTAAGATATTCAATGATGTCTGCCCGCTTCTGATCGTTCTGCATCGCAGGAAATGTCGGCATCTTCAAGCCATGTTTATTCGAACCGAGAAGGTCAGCCGCTGTTTCATCCTTTTTGGCAAAAGCTTCAGGCGACTTAATCCACTGGTCCAGCCACTTTGCATCATAACGTTCAAGTACACCCTTCAATCCCGGCGCACCCATACGGCTCTCTTCATAACTGATCAAATGACAATGCACACAAATAGCACCAAAAATTGCTGCGCCACGCGCTGCATCAGGCGTAAAAACACCCTCCTCTTCAGCAATTAAAGATGCTGAAAAGCTAAGTGAGAGTATCAAGACTGCCGCTATACGCACCCATGTATTCATGAAAATGTCTCCTTCGACATTAAAAATAAGTCTGCCATCAACTGCAAGAACCGGCAAAATGCCTGCTGGCAAAAAAGCACAGCAGCTATCATTACCTCACTTTCTTTAGAAATCAATCGAAACTGTGTACATTTCGACGCCGACCCTCTGACTTAACCATGAAACCGGAGTTCACATGCAAGTTACACCACTCACAGCCCTTTCCCCTCTTGATGGGCGTTACGCCGGAAAAGTAGCGAATCTTCGTCCTATATTCAGTGAATATGGACTCATTAAGGCACGTGTAACTGTTGAAGTCCGCTGGCTGCAAATGCTGGCTGCAAATACTGGCATTCCAGAAGTCCCTCTCTTTTCCGGTGATGCCCATGCACTTTTGGATGCCATCATTATCAATTTTTCAGAAACACATGCACAACGTGTAAAAGAGATTGAATCCACCACGAATCACGATGTGAAGGCCGTCGAATACTTTCTTAAAGAGCAAGTGACCCACC
>Ga0316204_10003398_pt1 | contig 32039 bp, 21 predicted proteins | sample 6monrhotite_MG_2_FD_205661 | JGI IMG/M metagenome (GOLD analysis project Ga0316204, IMG submission 205661) | Microbial mat bacterial communities from mineral coupon in-situ incubated in ocean water Damariscotta River, Maine, United States -... | ecosystem: Environmental > Aquatic > Marine >... | reverse complement strand
ACCGCTAACGCAAACTGTGACATCGATTAGTGCAAGATGCTACCTTTTAATGGAGTACGTATGACATATCAATGAAAAGACTGGGAGAAGCATTTGCAATCCCAGAGGAGTCCATATACAACCTACAATTTGGCTCACCTTACCGAGTTAAACATTTTGATTATTTTAATTCCTTTGGTTTTTTTGCAAAAGTATCACCAAAGAAATTGTTTTCATTCCAAGCCGGGCGTTTACTGTCATTGGCAATTTCCTTACCGATTTGATAATTAACGCGAGCGAAAGTTGCTCCGGCTTCATAATTGATTTCTAAATGAGTATCATCACTTGGTTGATGATAATGTTGAACAAAAAAGTCTTGAAAAATCTTCTGGCCATCAATACCTTCTTGCTTTGATTCAAATCCAGGTACCAAAAAGATCGATGGAACGCCTTCTTTAACAAATGAATAGTGATCACTTCTAACAAATAGATTTTGTTCTGGCATCGGATCCGGGCTTAGTTTTAATCCTTGCGCTTCGGCTGCTCTAGAGACATAAGAATCGAGTGTTGAATGCTCTGAACCAAAGGCTATAACATCTGCAAATGGGTATAATATAAGTGGCATATCCAAATTAATGTTTGCGATCATAGCATCAGCAGGCACCGTTGGGTTTTTAGCGAAATACTCCGAACCGAGTAATCCTTTTTCTTCACCGGTGACAGCAACAAAAAGAATTGAGCGTTTAGGTGCTTGTTGTAAAGCAAACTGGCGAGCTGTTTCCAGCATAACGGCTATCCCCGACGCATTGTCCAGTGCACCGTTATTAATATGATCATCCTCTTTTACCATGCCCCCTGTTCCAATGTGATCGAGATGCGCTGAATAGACGATGTATTCGTTTTTTAATTGAGGGTCGGAACCTTCGATGATACCAGCAACATTTGAGCTTTTGACTTGCTCATGCTTGCTCTTGCGTTGGATGGTGACTTCTATATCCAAATCAAAAGCTTGTGGGATCTTATCTTCTGCAAGTCCATCAAAAATGGCTTGTAAATCTGCTCCCGCCGCACTAAATAACTTAAGACCGGCTTCCTTTGATAAGTAGGTTCCGACTTTTAAACTAGGTTGAGTACCAGCCGCTGTGCCATCTTGGTTTAGCCAATGAAATGACGGTCGGCCGACGAATGGTAGTATTTTTTCATAAGTCCTTACTTTATCGCGTTCGGGAGTGTGTAAAGAAATAACCCCAATAGCGCCTTGCTCTGCTGCATAGCGAGACTTCTCATCACCAGACGCGACATGCGCCCCTAGCTCACTTGGAAAAGCCTTAGGTTTTCCAGACAGGAACACAACAATTTTTCCGTTAACATCAATATTGGCATAATCATTATGATTGAGAGCAGGAGCATTAATTCCATAGCCTGCAAAGACTAACTTAGAAGTGACTTTATCTTCGGTACTATTGGGATTAGCACCGATTAAAAACTCATTGGGATAGGATAAAGATATTTCGTCATCTGAATGAATTTTTAATGCAACAGAAGACTTATCCAACGAACTTCGTACCAAAGGAACAGACTGAAACCAAGTGTTGTCATTACCTGCTGGCTTCATATCAAACTGCTTGAAATGACTTGCTACATATCGCGCAGCAATTTCATATTGTTCCGTGCCTGTATCACGACCGAGTAAATAGTCATCAGCTAGGAATTCTATGTGAGCTTGCAGATTGTTTTCTAGGTCAATTTTAGTGGCAGATTCTGTGGAGCTAGAATGAATTTGGGGTGTTTGAGGCTGGTTGCATGCTGTCAGACCGATAAAGAGTACTAAGCTGAATATTCGTTTCATGATTAAAATCCAAGTGACTAATGAGTTTATTAAGGTCAAACGAGATAAGTTAGGCTATTTTGGGAGTGAGTTCAATCTGTAAATCAATCAGAAACTGTTACAAGTAGTGTCATTGGCGAATTACCAATGTATAAGTGTGAGTGACTGCGCGCTAGTCATAGGGTTCTCTTTACTGGACCTTAAGGATATAGAATAAACCACGCGATATTCATTTTTCTCAATTGCGAAGAGGATTAAGAGAGATTTCATTCAAATTCATAGGCTTATTAAGCCTTTATCGGCTAAACTAATGATGTCGACAACACTAAAAATCATCTTATGCGAAGAGTAATCAGCTACTTAACGTTTGTGTTTTTCTGCTTAATATCTCATGGCGGTATTTTAAGTGCGGATGAAAGTGGCGCAGCAGAAACAAAGGTTAGACCTATCATTATAGATATCGGTTCAAACCGCGCGCCATTTACTATGTTTTTATCGAATGGACAAGCAACAGGTTTTTATGTTGAGTTTTGGGAGCTATGGTCGCAATACTCCGGCATCCCAGTAAGGTTTGTCGATTACGGTTTCAAGAATGTTAGAGAAAATCTAACGATTGGAAGAATAGATTTACATTCTGGGCTGTTTAAGAATTTTGACAGAGAAAGCTGGGGCGAGTTTTCTCTACCATTTCATCGAGTAGATACAGGACTTTATTTTTTAGCCTCATCGAAAAGTATGCCTGATTTAAGAAGTCTAAACGAATCTGGCCAACTTTTATTGGCGGTTCAAAGAAACAGTTATCAAGAAACGTTTATTAACCTCAATTATCCTGATATACCGCTGCTTTTATATGATGAGGTTAGTGAAGTATTCGAGCAGTTTCTGACCGGCGACTTAATTGCCATTTTCGAAGAACAACCCTTCATGGATGCACAAATTGCTGGAAAAGGGCTACGTGGGTTGTTCAAATTGGGACACCCTAAAGTTCTTGCTAATGAAATCTACGGTGTTGTTTCGAAAGGTAACCTTGAGTTACTCAATAAAGTTAATCAAGGGATATCGAATATCCCAGTTGCTGAAATCATAGCCTTAGAAAATAAATGGTTGTCGAGCAAGGAAACCTTTTTCTCAATAGCAAACTCTGAGTCAGTGCTTACGCGGCCAGAGTTAGAATGGGTGCAAGCATTGCCAGAGTTAACTCTAGGTATTGATTTAGAATGGTATCCCTATGATTTTATCAATGAAGATTCAATACATAGCGGCTTAAGTGCTGATTATATTCAGTATATTAAACAACAATTACCTTTAGAGATTACCGCGCAAACCAAAATGTCTTGGCGGGAAGCTTTTGATTTAACTAAACAAGGTGAAATTGATCTTTTGTCTGCGGTGGTCAGAACTAGAGAGCGAGAGAAGTTTATAAACTTTACTGAGCCGTATGCTGTTTTTCCGTCGGTTGTCGCGACTTACAAAGATTCGATTTTTGTACAAGACATGACAAGTCTTAAAGGAAAACTGGTGGCAATTGAGAAAGGACTGATCTTAGAAGAAGTTTATCGAACTAACCATCCGCAAATTGACTACACCACTTTTACAAAATTAAGTGATGCTTTAAAGCTCTTAACGTCAGGGGAGGTCGATGCCGTCATTGCTGACCTCTCAAGCTATAACAGAGTGGTTACGCTCAATAAGTTAACCAACATTACCATTGCGGCATTTACCCCTTATGAACTGGAAGTTTCGATCGGTGTAAGAAAAGGTTTAGAGCCTTTGGTACCAATATTAAACAAAACCCTAGCGCAGATGAGTGATGAGCAAAAATCAATATTAGCCAATAAGTGGTTTGCTACTAAAAGACCGAGCAACCTAGACTATTTGGAAATAGCAAAACAGATTTCGCCTTACGCGTTGATATTGTTGGTAATCATCATTTACATAGTCTATTCGAATAAAAAATTAAGACTTGAAATTCAAGAAAGAATGAAAATAGAAAAATCTCTTGAACGCGAAAAAGAAAAAGCCGATGCAGCCAATAGAGCAAAGAATAGCTTTTTGGCTAATATGAGTCATGAAATACGAACACCGATGAATGCTGTTGTCGGAATGGCAAATTTAATGGAGGAAACTTCGTTAGACGAAAATCAAAGATTTTACAACGATACAATCCAAACCTCAGCGGCATCTTTGCTGGTAATAATCAATGATATTCTCGACCTGTCGAAAATTGAGGCCGGTAAATTAAAGCTAGATCTGCACGAATTTTCTCTAAAAAAAGTGGTCAGTAGAATTCATTCTCAGGTAAAACTAGAGCTTGAAAAGCATAAAATAAAGTTCTCAATTAATATTGATGACTCTATTCCTAACAGGTTAATGGGTGACTCCGTCAGGTTAGGTCAAGTGCTACTAAATTTGATTCATAATGCGATCAAGTTTACACCGGGCGGAGAAATTACTATCGGAGTTAGTCTGGTTGGTGTTGCGGAAGAAAAAGTGGAACTGGATTTCTACGTGCAAGATTCAGGAGTTGGAATCTCGAAAGAAAATATCAAGAAGTTGTTTCGGACATTCGGTCAAGCTGATACCCCGGCTACCAGAAACTATGGTGGAACAGGTCTTGGTCTAAGCATCTGTAAACAACTTTGTCGCTTAATGGGTGGAGATATTTGGGTGGAGAGTCAACTTGGCAAAGGGAGCTGTTTTCACTTTAAATTATTCTTTGAATCGTTTAATGAAAGCATTGAAGGTGAGGAGGACGCCAAGAAAAAAGCAGAGCAAAGACTGCGGGGGGTTAAAATTCTCCTCGTCGACGATAATGATGTTAACTTGTTCATTGCCGAAAAAATGCTGTTAAAATCTGGCGCGCAGGTTATCAAAGCTGGTAATGGTCAAATCGCCATCGATATACTGCGCGAGTCTCAATTTGACGCTATCTTAATGGATATTCAAATGCCGATCTTAGATGGCTATGAAGCAACAAGAATCATTAGAAATGATATGAAACTCACCAAAATTCCAATTATAGCGATAACCGCCAACGTCATGGATGCTGATATTGAGCAGGGACGTGAATCTGGGATGAACGGTCATCTAGGAAAACCCTTGAACCGAGAGAAGATGATTACAACAATCAAGCAATTAGTGGAAAAGTGCCGCACTAATGTATAACTACTTATTTCGCACTTATTATTCTTTTCTTTTTTGGCCTTTAATCCAATAGTCGAAGAACGATTCTATTGTTTTATTTTGCGCTTTACTATTCAACCAGCTTCGCATAAAGTTTTCAAAAACCACGTCATTTTTATTAATAGGAAATGCCATCTGTAAAGAAGGCAGCCTTGGTTTTGGGACAACAACTGTATACTCAGGATAAATGAGAGTCCAGGCTGACGCTGCAGGCGCACCAAAAAGCATTGCGTCAATCTTATCTTTTTGGCTTTTGAAGAAAAGTCTTGGAGATGAAATTTCCCATGCTTTTGCTTTAGTAAAGGTCTTAGCGATTCTATTTTTGTAGTAAAAAGCTTCAGGTACTCCAATTACAATTTCTTCACGGTCAATTGCAGTTAGCCAGTTAGTAAACTCAGTTCGTCGTTCTTTCTTAACCACAAAAGCTAATTGTTGAGCTGTATACGGTATTGTTAAACTGTAGGTTTGCATGTTCTCCGGGATCATTGGAATGCCCGTCGTAATATCAATGTACCCTTTGTCTAATAATTCAGCGGCTTGGGAATGGTAAATCTTTATAAATTTAATCGCGACGCCTAAGTCACTGGCTAGTAGGTTTAATAGTTCTATATCAAAGCCGACTAATTTGCCATCCTGATTAAAAAAGCTGAAAGGTAGATCGTCTCGATAGTATCCGACCTTTATAACTCCTTCGTTCTTAATTCGTTCTAAAGTGTTAGAATTTTTACCCCAAAGAATCGAAAAGTCAGCAGGTACTTCAGATAAGGTTTGCGATTCACGTTCGAGTAATAGATCCCTTTCTATAAAGCTCTGATAGCCATTGTATTGGTAATCAATTTTTTCGAAACTGAAAGACAAGCTTACAAAGACCAATAGAAGTATTGACGGAATTGAAATGCTGTAAGTCGCTATTGGTCGCCAAGTTGATTCTAATTTACGGTCTATCCTTGCCATAATCGCAATGGGAAAACAAACCGCAAACGCAACGGAGAAAACGGTTCCCATTCGGGTCATCATTAAGTTATCCGCGAGGATAAAAATATCTATCATTGATGCCGGTGCATTGACTAGTTCAAGTAGACCAGGCATTGCGACTTGTTGAGTACCAAATAATTGAGGAAGGCCTTCTGACAAAAGCACCAGATAATCACTTGTCACTAGCAACGAACCTGAGGACCAAGTAGCGAATAATGCGAATAGTAAACACAATAACTTGCCACCAACTGGCAGACTGTATGTTATTGGCACAATAATCTCTGGAATAAAATCCGCATAGCGATGCTTTCTGGTGGTCGTGTCAAACAACGCTTTTACTTTCTCTACGATAATAGGTATCACGGCGAAGAAACTTCCCGTGGCAAAAGCTAATAGCATTGGCTCTTTTGAGGTGTCAAAAACTTGCTTAAAACTATACTGACTTAGTGAAGTAACAAACAATGGTAGGATAACAAATGATAATAGTATTACGACGGTACAAGCCGTAATTAGGTAAATCAGTAAGCCGTCAGCTTGAGAACTATCAAAAGTGAAAATGGCTCTGTAAACTAAGCAAAAGATACCTAATGGAGACCACTTCGTAATTAGGCTATTCACATTAGCGATAGCAGATAATAAGCTTTCCAATACGTTAATGGTTGATTCCTTACCTTTCACTTTTCTTAACCCAACACCAACGAATAGGCTAAACACAACGACCGATGGAATGATGGTATTGGCATAAGCATTAAATGGGTTGGAGGGGATAAAAAGATCGACAAAATCAACATCGACTATAGGTTTAAGTGTATTGGCGTTATAAAAATTAGCGTTTACCCAATCAGGAAAGACTAACGAACTGGTGAGAATCACAAAAACACAGATGACTAAAAAGATAGCGAACATCATTAACGACGATCTGAGAGTTTCTTTAATAAATCGAGGCGATAGTTTTCCAACACCCGCGATAAGGGAAAGTGATATATACGGAAGTGCCGTCATTTGAAGCAGCGTATAAAAACTATCGGCGATAGCATCAACACCCCAAAAAAGACTTGAGCTATTAAATCCGGCTATCAGTCCTAGAACCATTCCGGTAATCGCAAGTTCCGGAGTCGTTGGCATTCTAAGTTTTGTCATAAGTACTCGACACTCGTCTGTTCAATCTTAGACAGCTTGAAGGGAATGACTTAATTATAGCATTTGGGATGACAGTCAAGAATATCAATTAAGCTAGCTAGTTCTCATAACGATGCTTTATTGAATTTTCGGTGAGTGGAAAACAGAAGATCCTATCAGACGGTCAGAATGATCACGCTAAGGGGCGAAGTTTAAAGGTACTAAAGCTAAGTCGAGTGAGGGATTTCTTCAGCTTCATAATCTAAACCAGCATCTGGGTCATTAAATATCTGTTCATCAAAATTACCTTCCCATTGACTAACGATCGTTGCCACCGTGGCATCGCCAGTAATATTAACGGCGGTTCTAACCATATCGAGGATGCGATCGACTCCCAAAATCATCGCTATGCTTTCTGTGGGAAGTCCAACTGATGACAATACCCCAACAAGTAGCACAATCCCAGCACTTGGAACACCTGCCGCACCAATTGAGGCCATAGTTGCGGTCAATATAACGGTCAAGTATTGTGCAATACTAAGGTCAATAGCATATTGTTGAGCAATAAACACAACAGCAATACCCTGTAAAATTGCGGTTCCATCCATATTAATAGTTGAGCCTAACGGAAGTACAAAACTTGCTGTCGAGTTACTTACCCCAATTCTTTTTTCTGCCACTTCTATGGTGACTGGTAGAGTCGCAGAGCTACTCGACGAACTAATTGCAAATAGCATTGCTGGACGCATTTTCATAAGAAAAGTGATTGGATTAAGTTTGGCTACAAACTTTATTAGTACGGGGTAAACCAATAAACCATGAACTATCAACACGAAAATAACCAATAAAAAATACTTTAGAAGGCTTGAGAGTTCACTCCACTTTGCCTCCGAAACCACAATCGCCATAATACAAAATATGCCATATGGAGCAACTTTCATAATCATGGTGACCAGTTTCATAATCACTTCATTCATGCTTTCGAAAAGGTGAGCAACTGGTTTACCTTTCTCGCCACTTAAAGAGATCGCCAACCCAAGCAGAATGGCAAAAATAATGATCTGCAACATGTTTGGTTTTAACTGAGAAATAGAGTGAAATGGGTTTTGCGAAATTAAGTTCGAGAATATTCCAAAAATAGAAGTCTCTTGGGCAGTCATCGCGACATCAGACGAAAGAGCTACTCCAGCTCCTGGTTGGATAAGAATGGCAAATACAATGCCTAAGGTAACTGCGATTAAAGTGGTGGCTAAATAGAGTGAGCCAGCTCTAATAGTCATACTGCCCAGTTTATTGGGATCAGCCAACGAACATGTACCACAAATCAGGGACACTAGCACTAAAGGAACAACGATCAGTTTTAAACTATTGACGAACCAAGTCTTAATGAGCGCAAACAGTCCGCTAAACAAGTATTCGTTGAGCCAGCCTTTAATAGATATATTGAATAGGCTAAGTTTTTCGGGGATAAAGACAAAAACTAGACCAAATAAAATTCCAAGAACCATCGCAAGCATAATTTTCATACTTAAAGACATCTTACGAGTTTCCATGAATATTCCTTAGTGTTTGAGTTTGAGCATCGAGATTATCTAACCGTGATTAAAAGGGAAGGCGTATTTATAACTTATGCACTTGTAAGAAGGATGCCCGGTTTTTCAATCGTTCCGGGCATCGCTTTGATTATTGGTCGTGCGTTTTGCTAACCACTTTTGCCAGTTCAAGCTCTTGTTCTGGGTCAATCTCAATTTCTTCTTCGCTAAATAAACCAGCTTCGGGATCATTGAATATATCCACGTCTAGCTTTCCTTCGCTCTTGGCAACTACCGAAGAAACAATTGCATCGCCTGAGATATTAACCGATGTTCGAATCATATCGAGTAGTCGATCCACTCCTAAAATTAGACCGATCCCTTCTAATGGTAATCCGACCTGTGCAAAAACCATCGAGAGCATAATTAACCCAACACCAGGAACACCTGCCGTACCAATGGAAGCTAGAACGGACATTAGAATGACCGTTAAATAACCAGCAACTCCGAGATCAACATTGTAAACGTTAGCAATAAACACCGTTGCGACACCTTGCATAATTGCGGTGCCGTCCATATTGATCGTAGCGCCAAATGGGACTGTGAATGAACCCACTGAATTGTTAACCCCAAGTCGTTCAGTGACCGTTCTTAAAGTGACTGGTATAGTCGCGTTAGAGCTCGATGTACTGAATGCAAATACTTGTGCATTGCGGATCTTCTTTAAAAATACTAACGGATTAAGTCCTGAGAATAATATAAGAACTCCTTGCAGGGTAACGAATAAATGGAAAAGTAAAACTCCGATTAAAACGAGTACATAACCCAACAGTTTGAGGAATAAATCGAAGCCTAATTCCGCCATGGCTTTGCCCAATAAGCAGAACACTGCGTAAGGCGCTAGACTCATGACGACGCCAACCATTTTCATCATGACTTCATTGAGGAGTTCAGTAGACTCAACGATAGGCTTGGCTTTTTTTCCAACCAGTAAAATACTCACTCCAACTAGAATGGCAAAGAATATAATCGAGAGCATATCGCCATTGGCCATCGACTGGATTGGATTACTAGGCACTATGTCTATCAACACTTGAGTTAGAGGAGGGGCTTCTTTTCCTGTAAAGGTCGCCTCGGTTGAGGCGTTCATTCCTTCACCAATACCAAGTCCTGCAGCAATCGCTATTGCCGTCGCTATTGCGATCGCTGTGGTTAGCATATACAGAGCAAAGGCCTTGGTTCCTATTCTTCCCAAAAGTTTAATATCGCCAATGCCGCACACTCCGCAGATTAGCGAGAACAAAACCAGTGGGACGACCAGCATTTTCAATGCGTTGACAAATATCTTTCCAACGACGAGGAAAAAGCCATTGACGATGTATTCGTTGATGAAAGAACCTTCGCCATTTAGACCTGCAAAATTAATTGCTAACCCGACGATGATCCCTGCGGCCATCCCTATCAGTACTTTGGTGGTTAAATTCATACTTTAATCTCTTGTTATTATTTGCCCGAGCGCCCGAGTTTAAAGAGCCTTACGGTGCTAGATGATTGTTCAACGAAATTCTAAACAGGGTAATCTATTCACATGTTGAATTGCAAATCTGATTTGCAGTCGGTTACAGGAGCTAGCAGGCCAATATCTTACTTACGCCGGTCGCAACGCCTAATCAAAACATCGTCTGCAGATTAGTTGGTCTTCTACCTGTTTTCTTTGAAGGCTACGGTAGTCAAAGCTGCGATCCTCTTGGTCAATGTTCTTATGACTATATAATCGACCTTCATTCTTTCTAATGGTAGAAATGTTAATATTAAAGTACTCAGAATAAAGTACGTCACCACCGCACCCCTTGGAGTTACAAGAAACTCCTGATGGCCTCGCGGCATGTTGATTGGTGTGGCTGTGGACAATTTCTCTGACCCTCAGTCTTTCTGTTAGGCCATGATCAGGGGCGTCCGCAACAGCTATCAATTTATCGTCCCCAGCCAATCGGCCAAATTTTATTTTAGGATCGTACAAGTGCCTCGCGTTACCATTGATAATGTCGCCTAGGATAACCTCACCCTGTGCTGTTTCAAATAAAATAATGCCTGATTCCCTGCGACCAAAAGTTGGTAGTTCTCTAAGAATTTTGAATGCTTTTAATCGAGCTTCAGAGAGCTTCTGGTCAAAGCTGGAGTTTTCAAATGCCAGTGCGCTGTTTGAAATATCGGGGTTATCTTGGCTGAGTATTGCGTTTAACTCGGTGTTTGCTGATACTTCTGAATGAGAGATAGAGGGAAACTTACTCTTTAAATCATCGCAAGAGTGAGCTGTGTCAGAGTTGAGTAAAGCGGGAAGTGGCTCCTGTGACAATTCTACTAGTTCTGGTAGTGAGCCGATAATCCCTGGGATATTTTCTGTATGACTACTCTCAATTTTTGAAGCTTTGGAAAATGATGAGATTCCCGCCATCAGTAAAATCATAACAACCGGCAATGGACTCTTTCTAGACATCATATGTTCTCCTTTCAATTAAATAGTTGTTCTAATCGAATTCTGAAGACCAGCGTATTTTTTGTTAGTTTCATTGGTTAAATCAATTCAACATTGAAAGAAGTAACAAGGTGTTACAAGTGTAACGGCTGGTTTGGCCGCATTACTTAAAACTGAAGGGGTTTGGGTCTAATTAGGACTAAAGCGTGTCACAAGAAAATAGGAATTGGGATTAAGTGGTAGGTGGTTAAAACACCAGCGCTGTACCAAGAACAAAAGGTGAAAATCTCTAGAGCGCTGGTATTGATTCGCTATTTATTTAACTTTCTAAGAATATTGTTTCTTAACCCTAACGCTGAAACGGATAAACCGAACCTAATTCCAATATCTGAGTTAGCTCATCCAATGCCGTTCTAGATTCAACCAATAACTGAGGATCAGCTAAATCTTTTTCAACCAATGAATCACGATAGTGCTTTTCTACCCAAGTATTTAAAGTCGCAAATAAAGAATCATTGATAAACACAGATTGATTGGCTGCAGCGATTTCAGTTTCATTTAATACAACGCGTTGTCTTAGACAAGCTGGACCACCGCCGTTTTGCATACTTTGTTTCACATCGTAAATTTCAACTTTGCTGATGGGATTATCAGCCGCGATGACAGACTCAAGATAATTTCTAACGTTATCATTTTCGCGGCACTCACCTGGGGCAATAATCGCCATAGAACCATCGTTTAGGGTAACCAGTTGGCTATTAAATAAGTAGGTATGAACCGCATCATTGACGCTAACCGCTGAAGTCGGAACTTCCACAAAGTGCATCGGCTCATCACCATAAGCTGTTTGTAAGTCCTTAATCACTTTTGCAGAATCAAGGAAAGCCATCTCATGATAGAAAAGGCAGTCTCTATTGCCGACTGCAATAACATCGTTATGGAATACACCAGCATCAATCACATCGGGGTTTTGTTGGGCAAATACCGTTTTGTTGTCAGATAATTGGTGCAATCTAGCAATCGCTTGAGAGGCTTCAAAAGTTTGTCTAGCAGGATATTTCTTTGGAAATGGTTTAGTCGAATCAAACGCGTATTTACCAAACACAAAAAACTCAACACCTTGGTCACCATAGTCTGAACAAAAACGTGTATGGTTAGCTGCTCCCTCGTCACCAAAATGATCACCCATTGGCAGAGGATGATGGTGGTCAAAATAATCGCTATTGGCAAAAATCGCTTCTAACACTCGTGAAGTAGTCGGCGCCTCTATTGAACGATGGAATTTGTTGGCTAAGTTTGCTGCGGTGAAATGGACTTTCCCATTTTGGGTATCGGCGCTGGGTGATATCGTACAAGCATTGGCTGTCCACATGCTTGATGCCGAACAGGTAGCTGCAAAAACTGCAGGGGCTTCGCTAGCAGCTCTAGTAATTACTTGCTCGTCAGTACCACTAAATCCAAGCTTTCTTAAAACATGCACATCCGGTCTTTCGAGTGGGGGCAATACTGCTTGCTTGAGCCCCATGTCTGATAAAGCCTTCATTTTGGCTAAACCTTGCAGGGCACCTTGCTTAGGGTTGGAAGCTTGAGCGGCGTTTTTTAAGGATGCAACGTTTCCGACTGATAGGCCGGCATAGTTGTGAGTTGGGCCAACAAGGCCATCAAAATTGACTTCAAATGCGGTCTTTGACTGGTTCATCTGGGATTACTCCTAATGGCTATTGAACGACTTAAGCTCAACAGCATTTCTCTAGGAGGCGTCATTTCACATCTATCGGGCATTTATCATTGATTTTTGCGACCGTGATAATTAGCCTCTATGATAAGTGCGTCGGGACACCTTGAACCGAGTAGCCGTATAATATTTTATCTTACGGCTTTACTCAAGACCGAATTGAGTGGTTTTATGGCGGTTACTTCAACATAGGCTCTAAATATTTAAAGACCGTGTCGACCATAACCTTTTGACCTTTTTCATTAGGGTGCAATCCGTCATCGAGCATCATGCCTGGAACCGTGGCAACGCCTTGCAATATGAATGGAATTAAAGCCACATTATCTTTTGCTGCTAAATCCTGAAAAATCTGATCAAACTTGCGAGTGTAGGTGCGCCCGTAATTAGGCGGAATGTGGATGCCGGCTAACAGAACTTTTGCTCCAGCCTGATGACTCAATTCAATCATTTTAGTCAAATTGTTGCGGGTGGTAGCAAGATCGAATCCCCGTAAACCATCATTTGCACCCAGTTCAAGTACCACTATATCGGGTTCGGCTTGCTTTAGCTGGTTTGGGAAGCGCACTAATCCGCCGGATGAGGTCTCTCCACTAATACTACCATTGATAAACTTGACGGAAGCGCCATGTTGACCAAACTTTTGCTCGAGCAGAGTCACCCAACCTTTTTCAGTGGGTAAATTGTAGGCCGCGCTTAAACTATCGCCAAAAACTAAAACCGTTTTGTCTGCTGCCTGAGCAAAAAAAGGGATGCTCAAAAGCAGTGCTACACTAATCAGTTTTGTCCATTTCATCAACAAGTTACCTTAAGGTTTATTTAATTGTGTTTGGTGAGGCAAGTAACCGAACATTGAGCCGTATCATAATACATTGGTGGCAAGATTTAAAAAGACAAGCGATAAACTCATGATTTACTCTTTAAACCAAGAGTTCAACATATAGTTTAAGACTCTAGAACTCATTCTTACGGTTCAATTAATAAATCAGACTTATTCTGTGTTACCAAAGAGCCCTATTGGAGAGTTTGACAATTTGCCTAAACGACTCTGACCGAAACGATTTGTAACAACGGCTTCGATCTACTCACGCCAATTTCACGTAAAATGCTGTAATATTAGATGGTTAGTATAAAATCATCAGTTGCACAGTCAGATTAAAAGAGAACCTATGTTAGAAGCTAAGAATTTAACCAAACGTGTTACTACATCAGACGGTGAAATCACCATTCTAAAAGATGTTTCATTTCAACTAGCGCAAGGCAATAGTCTAGCAATTGTAGGAGAATCAGGCTCAGGAAAAACAACTCTCCTTGGGCTTTTAGCAGGATTAGACTCCCCTTCGGAAGGTCAAGTTTTATTAGCTGGAGATTCAATATTTGAATTGAGTGAAGAGCAACGAGCGCTATCACGAAAAAACAACTTAGGGTTCGTATTTCAGAGCTTTCAGTTGATTGATGGCTTGACGGCGTTGGAAAACGTGATGATGCCATTGGAACTGAAAGGCGATAAACAAGCTAAGATGAAAGCCATGGGCATGTTAGATAAAGTCGGATTGTCTCATCGAGTTAATCATTTTGCTAATCAGTTATCTGGAGGAGAGCAGCAGCGAGTGGCCATTGCTCGTGCGTTTGTCACACAACCAAAACTACTGCTCGCGGATGAGCCTACTGGAAATCTTGATACTAAGACTGGAAAGAAAGTTGTAGAACTGATGTTTGAACTTAATTCTGCCCTTAAGACTACTATGGTATTAGTGACCCACGACGCAAAACTTGCCAAACGTTGCGATCATGCCATTACGATTAGTGCTGGAAAAATTGTGGCCAACACCATGAATTCCAATGATGTTGCTTCGGCGAGCTCAGTGACTAGCACTGAGCAAGAATCTGAACCCGTTGCTAGTGCAATGAAAACTAATCCAAGCGACTTAAACGAGCAATCGGCTTAAAAGCGTTCGGCAAATCGATATTCGGTGGAAACCTCAGAGAGCATGGCATGAAAGAATTACCTCAATTAGCAAAGATCGCTTGGCGAATATTTAGTCGTGATTGGAAACGTGGCGATTTGCTAAATCTGATTTTTGCGATGGCAATTGCAATGGCTTCGGTCAGTGTAATTTATCTGATTATAGACAGAGTAGAGTCGGCAACCAATCGCCAAGCCTCTGAAGTTCTCGGTGCTGATTTGGTGATTAGCTCACCTAAAGCTGTGGACAGTGCTTGGTTAGAAAAGGCTGATGAACTCCAATTAACTAGAGCCGATGTGGTTGAATTTGCCAGTGTTTTATCGGCGAATGACAAATTACAGTTATCGGCTGTAAAAGCAGTTTCAAACAATTACCCACTGAAAGGAAGGATCGAGATAGCAGACACGCCCTATTCCGAAGTGGCAGTAGTTTCCGGCCACCCTGCAAAAGGGAAGATTTGGGTTGAGCCTAGAATTCTAGCAGTTTTAGAAGCTAAAAAAGGAACCCAGGTTGAATTAGGTTACACCGACATGGATATAGCCGGCACAATCATGTTGCAACCCGGACAAGGCTCGACATTATTTAACATTGCTCCGACTGCGATTATCGGCTTGCAGGATTTAGCCGCCACTCGAATTATTCAGCCTGGTAGTCGTGTTGGTTATCGCTATCTTTTCGTTGGAGATACCTCAAAAATTGCAGACTTCCAAGAATGGTTAAAGCCACAATTAGACAGTAGTCAGAGAGTTGTATCGGTATTTGATGAGTCACCCATAGCTGGTTCGGCAATTACCCGTGGAAAAAAATACATTAGTTTATCAAGTCTATTAACACTTATTTTGTTAGGTGTTGCAATTGCAATGTCGGCTAATCGCTATGCGACTCGTCAATTTGATATGAGCGCATTGATGCGATGCTTTGGTATGAACAACCGACAAGTTCTCAATATATTTTTGATGATTTTATTGATGGTGAGCATTGTTGGAATTGGGGTTGGAGCTGTACTTGGATTTGTTTTTCAAAGCTTTATGGTTAACTGGCTAGCCGATTTATTCGGCGAGAACTTACCTCCGGCACAATTCTCGGTACTATTCTTACCGATGGTTACATCGTTTATTTTGCTGCTTGGTTTTGCCATGCCAGCCCTTATTCAGCTTAAAAGTGTTCCACCAATGAGAGTGCTTAGACGTCAACTTGAACCAATGAAAGCTAGTAGCTGGTTGGTTTATGGGCTAGCGGTCATTTCAATGATGCTGGTGATGTATCTACAAATGGGTGATCTCAAACTTTTACTTAGTGTTTTCGCCGGCTTAGTACTCATGGGTGGGATTTTCGCTCTGTTATCAAGATTAGTACTGATGCAAATAAGACGGTTAACTCGATCTAAAAGTGCAGCAATAAACTATAGCCTTAGACAACTAGATGCGAACAAAGGCGTGACAATGCTCCATTTGTTGGCCTTTAGCAGTACCTTATTTGTTATCGCTCTGGTAGTGATAGTAAAAACGGAATTGTTAAGCAAATGGCAAGAAAGTCTTGGTGATGAAGCTCCAAACCATTTTATGGTAAACATACCGGCCGCGGATGCTGAAGTGGTTGAGAACTTATTGCTTGCTAATCAAGTTAAAACTACTGAAATCTATCCAATGGTGCGAGGCAGAGTCACTAAAGTGAACGGCGTACTGGTTAAGGATGCGTTATCTGAACAGGCGCAACAACATAACTCGCTTAGGCGAGAGCTCAATATGACTTGGACCGGTGACTTACCAAAAGGTAATAAAGTCGTAGAAGGAGAATGGGGGTGGCCACAACAAGTATCAAATAATCCCGAAAACAAATCGGCGATACCTCAAATATCGATTGAGGATAAAATGGCGGCCACGCTCGGACTAAATTTGGGCGATACTTTATCGTTCAATATCGGTTCAGAGGAATGGACTGCAGAAATAGCTAGTTTTCGTTCCATTGATTGGCAAACATTCACCCCAAATTTTTATGTGATTGCAACGCCTGGGTCGATGGACCAATTTGCGCCGACTTATATAAATGCTTTCTTTTTACCTAAAGATAAAAAGCGTTTAGTGGCTGATTTAACCAACAAACATCCAACCGCCATTATTATTGAGCTAGATCGTATTTTTGAGGAAGTAAAACAAATTATAAATAAGGTCAGTTCAGCAATTGAAATTATCATGTTCTTCGTTGTGGGGGCTGGATTAGCTTTGCTTTGGGCGGCTATGGAGCATACCTTTTCGCAAAAACTTCATCAATCAGCTATCCTGAGAACCTTAGGGGCCAGCAAGCGATTTATTGCGACCAGCTTTCGGTTTGAGTTTTTATGGTTAGCTATTCTTGCCTCAGCGGTAGCTATTAGTTGTATTGAGTTGGTGAGTTACTTCTTGTACAAGCAGATCTTTGAAATTGATTTTTCATTCCATTTTGAGCTTTGGTGGCAATTGCCAACCAGTCTATTTTTATTAATGTTAGTAGGTACTTGGCGAGGGGTGAACCGTGTCACTCAGCCCCCTCCATTGAGCTTACTGAAATAGCCAAATAATCGTCCGCTTTGTAGTGAACATTGACTGGATTTAGAAAATAACAAAAAAAATAGTTGACTAAAGCACCATAAATCATCCTAAAATAAAAAAGGAACGGGCTCAGTTCTTAATTGAGCTCAATAAAATCAAAAACAAAAACACGTCTTTAATTGGCCTAAATATTCAAAGATTAAATTAATCTACTGGGAATAAAAATTATTCATGGGAAAGTCACTTGTTATAGTCGAGTCACCGGCTAAAGCCAAAACCATCAACAAGTATCTCGGTAAAGACTACATCGTTAAATCGAGTGTTGGCCACGTCAGAGATTTACCTACTAAAGCTGCGACTGGGACGACTGATCCAAAAGAGCGCGCTAAAAAAGCAGCAGCAACAAGAAAGCTATCACCAGAAGCCAAGATCAAACATAAAGCTAAAATGGCGAAAGAAGGCCTATTTAAGCGAATGGGGCTGAATCCTGAAAAAGACTGGGAAGCACAATATGCGACTTTGCCAGGTAAAGAAAAAGTCGTTAAAGAGTTAAAAAAATATGCTAAGGATGCCGATCACATCTTTCTCGCAACGGATTTGGATAGAGAGGGAGAAGCGATAGCTTGGCATTTACGAGAAGAAATCGGCGGTGCTGATGATAAATATCAACGCGTAGTTTTTAATGAAATTACCAAAAAAGCCATTACCGAAGCATTTTCTAAACCCACCGAACTTGATATGGATTTTGTCAATGCTCAACAGACTCGTCGCTTTTTAGATCGCGTGGTGGGCTTTATGGTTTCACCACTTCTTTGGAAAAAAGTGTCTAGAGGATTGTCGGCCGGAAGAGTTCAATCGGTGGCGGTTAAGTTAATTGTCGAGCGAGAGCGAGAAATTAGGGCTTTTATTCCCGAAGAATATTGGAGCTTATTTGCAGATACCGTCACTAACGGCGGCGAACCGCTTAATTTAGAAGTTAGGCGCTATCTGGATAAAAAATACAGACCCATCAATAAAGCTGAAAGTGATGAATTACAAGCAAAACTAAAGCAATTCGACTTGATTGTTGATAGTTGTGATTCTAAACCCACTAAAAGCAAACCGAGTGCTCCCTATATCACCTCGACGCTACAACAAGCTGCTAGTACTCGCCTTGGGTATAACGTAAAGAAAACCATGATGCTCGCTCAGCGGCTCTATGAAGCCGGTTATATCACCTATATGAGAACCGACTCAACCGCACTTAGCGCTGATGCTGTTGCGATGTGCCGAGACTACATTAAGGAAAATCATGGCGATAAGTATCTTCCGGATTCGCCGCGCATCTATTCTAGTAAAGATGGAGCACAAGAGGCGCATGAGGCTATCAGGCCTTCGAATGCAAGAACTCGAGCAAAGCATTTAAAAAATGTCGATGATGATGCGATTAAACTTTATAACCTAATTTGGGGGCAATTCATTGCTTGTCAAATGACCGACGCGGTGTATGACGTCACCAATCTTGTAGTTAAAGCCGGTGACTTCAAATTGGCGGCAAAAGGTCGAGTGGTTAAATTTGACGGTTGGACATCAGTACAACCACCACGTAAAAGTAAGAATGATGACGATGCCATTTTGCCTGAGGTGACTGTCGGTGAGCAGCTAAAACTTGATCAGTTGTTGCCTAAACAGCACTTCACTAAGCCGTCACCGAGATACAGTGAAGCGGCCTTAGTTAAAGAATTAGAGAAAAGAGGTATCGGACGTCCTTCGACTTATGCTTCTATTATTTCGACCATACAAGATCGAGGATATGTCATCGTTAAGAATCGCCGCTTCTATGCCAATAAGATGGGGGAAATTGTCACCGATCGATTGGGAGAAAGCTTTGATAATTTGATGGATTATTCGTTCACCGCCAAGATGGAAGAGACACTTGATGTGATCGCAAGCGGTAAAAAATATTGGAAAGATACTCTCAGTAAGTTCTATGAAGACCTGACAAAACGACTCGAAAAAGCGGAGCTTCCAGTAGAAGAAGGCGGAATGGAAAACCAAAAGTCCGTTGAAATGGATATGCTTTGTCCACTTTGTAATACCAACAATATGATGATCCGAAATTCTTCCATGGGAACTTTCCTTGGTTGCAGTGGTTTTGCGTTACCACCGAAAGAGCGTTGTAAGCACACCATGAATTTAATTCCTGGTGATGAAATAGAAGCGGTTGATAAAGACGAAGAAGCGGAAAGTCGTAACCTATTGTTAAAGAAAAGATGTCCGGTTTGTGAGTCAGCGATGGATAGTTTTTTAATCGATGAAGATAGAAAGCTTCATATTTGTGGCAATAGTCCAAAATGTAAAGGCTACAGCATAGAGAAAGGTAGCTTCAAAATAAAAGGCTACGACGGACCAATTATAGATTGTGATAAATGCGGCAGTGAAATGCAGTTAAAAGTTGGCCGGTTTGGCAAATACTTTGGCTGTACTAATGAGGAATGTAAGAATACTCGTAAATTGTTACGAAATGGAGAAGCTGCGCCACCTAAAGCCGATCCTATCCCGATGCCCCATTTAAAATGCTTAAAAGTCGATGATCACTATATATTAAGAGATGGTGCATCAGGGATCTTTTTAGCTGCTAGTCAATTTCCGAGAAATCGAGAAACCAGAGCTCCTCTCGTTGAGGAAGTTTTGACAGTCAAGGATCAGTTAGATCCAAAGTTCGAATATCTAACCAAGGCTCCGACTCAAGATCCCGATGGTAATAAGGCAATGTATCGATACAGCCGCAAGACCAAAGAGCAGTACGTGATGAGCGAAGTCGATGGTAAAGCAAGTGGCTGGAGTGCTTATTATGTGGACGGCCAATGGCAGGAAACCCTAAAAAAGAAAACGACTAAGAAAAAAGCGACCAAGAAAAAGGCTACCAAGAAAAAGGCTACCAAGAAAACCGCCGTAAAGAAGTAGTCCCTTACTCATTTTATCGAGAGATAACAGTCGTTTATAGCTTGAAGACCATATCCTTGGGAGTGCCAAGGTATGGTTCCAATAATTTACCTAGAAAACTAAACACAACTTCAGGATTCCATGTATAATCCCGCCCATTCTTGTTGTGACTGTCGCTGCTATGTTTGCTTGGATTTACCCTCTACTTAGATTTGTGCTATTTCGCATGGATCCAGAAAAATCGCATGATTTAAGTCTTAAGTGGCTCGCACGTATCGAGCGTTCACCTTTTAAGTTTCTAATCTCTCAAAAACTGATCGAAGATCCAGTCGAAGTCGCGGGTATTAGATTTCCCAACCGAATAGGGTTAGCTGCTGGTTTAGATAAGAATGGCCGATGTATTGACGCTTTTGCTGCTATGGGGTTTGGGCATATCGAAATTGGCACGGTAACGCCAAGGCCACAACCAGGAAATCCAAAACCTCGATTGTTTCGACTACCAAAAGCTCAGGGATTAATTAATCGGTTTGGATTCAACAACGATGGGGTCGATCAGTTAATTGAAAACGTTAAAGCCTCTCGCTTTACCGGTGTACTGGGCATAAATATCGGTAAAAACTTTGACACGCCTGTTGAAAATGCTAATCAAGACTATTTGATTTGTTTGCAAAAAGTTTACCCATATGCGAGCTACATAGTTGTCAATATTTCTTCACCTAATACAACCAATTTACGTCAGTTGCAATTCGGAGAGGCACTAGAGGAATTAATTCTTTCATTGCAGAAGAAGCAAACGGAGCTCGCCGAGCAGTACGGTCGAAGAATTCCTATTTTCATAAAAATAGCACCGGATTTAACACAACAAGAAACTGATGAATTAGCCTCAACTTTTAGCAGACTAAATGTTGATGGTGTTATTGCAACGAATACTACTTTTTCTCGCAAAGGGGTAGAAGGGCTACCACATAACGAGGAGCAAGGCGGTTTGAGCGGTTTGCCTGTGTTGGCCGGAAGTAATGAAGTTTTGGCAAGGTTAAGCCAACAATCGAGTCAGCAATTTCCAATTATAGGTGTTGGAGGAATCTGTCACCCAGAACATGCTCGTCAAAAAATTGATGCTGGCGCTAGTTTAGTGCAGGTTTATTCTGGCTTTATTTATCACGGTCCAAAACTTATTGAAAATATATCTAAACGGCTAAAATCACTCTTTGGTTAATAGTGTTTGCAATATCGATTTAGCAGAAGCAAAGTCGAAATTGTTTAAGGCTGTTTCAATTTTCTTAGCAAGTAACCTTTGCTCTAGGTCATCAGAATAGTATTCGATAATCGTTTTAATTAACTCAAGAGACTCCGTTTCTTGCTGATCTATATGTCCTTTTAAAGTGACTAATAGTTCAGAGATAGGGATATTTTTGTCGAGGTTGGAAGAGCTTAAGTCGTTTTCGGATTGAGTAAGATATTCAATTTCTTCCAGCGTTAAATTTAGTTCTGTTATTAAGCGCTCAGCAAGAGCGAACACCAATTTTTCACTATCTTGATTTCGACAAGAATCTTCAACTTTACCCGCATATTCAGATAGTAGTTTCATTCCCAAATTGCCGGAAACTCCTTTGAGTGCATGGGAGCTTTTTATTAACGTCGAGTAATCTGAATTGCGCAGTTGCTTTGCAAGCTGTTCTGATAAATTACTATTTCTGGCCCAAAACTTGTTAAGCAGTCCAAAATAAGAATCTCTATTTCCTTGCATAAGTTCGAGACCAGCATCTAAGTCAATGTGGTTGCTATGTTTTACCTCAGCAATAGGAGCAACCTGTTTTTCTAGCTCACTCAGTGTAACTTTATTAGGTTGTAGGTTTTGAGTTTGTATGTAAGAAGTGCAACAACGCGCGATGGTTTCATAAAATTCCAACACTTGAATAGGTTTAGATACGTAATCGTTCATGCCGGTGGCTAAGCACTTTTCTTTATCGCCGCTCATCGCGTTGGCCGTCATTGCGACAATAGGTAATTGTTCCTTAGATAAATTTTTTCGTATATGCTCGGTAGCCTCATACCCATCCATTATCGGCATTTGAATATCCATCAAGATACAATCAAACGATTCCATCTTGGCCTTTTTCACTCCTTGCTCACCATTGTTAGCGGTAGAAACCGTTACACCTGCCTGAGCCAAAATTTCACTGGCGATTTCTCTATTTATCTCATTGTCGTCAACTAATAAAATATGCTTTCCGTTTAGTCGTTTTTTAAGCTGTGATAAATGATTCGAAGGACCGGAGTTTAATTCCTTTATCAGCTTTACTTTTTCCTGATCGCCAAAATAATTCATTAAGCAATCGAATACGCTAGAGGGAGTAACAGGCTTGGCCAGTAATAATGTGTCTCGCCAACTGGAACGACTTCGCATAGAGTGGCTGAGTTCGTAGTTTGATAAAAGCTGAACTATTCCTGCTGAGTATTCTGGTTCCAAAAGTCGTCGAATTTCGTTTGCTTCGGATTCGTTACCTGAACTATCGATAAAAATTAGATCGACACGCTTCTCTTTAACCGTTTCAAGAATACTTTGAACTTTCAGTATGGAAGTAATATCAATATTAACCGAATAATACTGCAAACACTTTCTTAGGGCTTGACTCGCATGAACATTGTTTTCGATTATTAAAAAGCGTTTATCATAGAGGCTTAACTTGTCAACACCAGCTTTATCAAGCTGATTTTTCTCAACTATTTGCAATGAGATATGAAAATTAAATTGACTACCTACTTTAGGATGGCTCTCGACATTAATATCACCGCCCATCTGTTTAATCAGCCTTTTGCTAATGGCTAATCCTAAGCCTGTACCACCAAACTTTCTAGTCGTTGAGCTGTCTGCCTGAGTGAAAGGTTTGAATAAGCTGCGCATCGCTTGTTCATCCATTCCTATTCCCGTATCTCTTACCGAAAAACCTAAAGTAATGTTTTCTTTCTGTTGGTTCAGCAATGAAGCAGATACTATGATTTCACCCTCGTGAGTAAATTTGAGAGCATTGCTAGTTAAATTGATTAAAATCTGCCCGAGTCTTAACGGGTCTCCGACTAGCCTTTCTGGAATGCGAGTATCAATGTCATAAACAAATTCTAACCCTTTTTGCTGAGCTTGAAGGCCTACAATGTTTGATAGATTATCCAATACGTCAGAAAGGAGAAACTCTATGGCTTCGACTTTTAGTTCTCCTGCTTCTACTTTAGAAAAATCTAAAATATCATTTATTATTTCGAGTAAAGACTTGGCAGCGTTTTCCATTTTGGAAATATAGCTAGATTGTTTTCGATCTAATCGAGTACTGCCAACTAAATGAATCATGCCAAGAATAGCGCTCATCGGTGTTCTAATTTCATGACTCATATTCGCTAGGAAGGACGATTTAGCCTGATTCGCTTTATCAGCTCGTTCAATTGCCTTAGTCAATTTTTGTCGAGTATCTTCTAGTATTACATTTCTATCAAGAAGTAATTGGTTTGACTTTTTCCGCTCACGATTAAAGCGATACATTGCAATGACTAACAAAAAGAAAAGCCCGAGCGCAATTGCGCCAAATAATATCCAACTTTGCTGTTGTTCAATGAGTGTGTTTTGCCGTTTTAAACTTTCTTTTTGTTGTTGAAGGAGCTGCTCTTGTTGTTGAATATCAGAGTTTTGTTTAGAGAGTACTGATACATTATTTTCGATGCTATCAGCTAGTTGATTAAACTCTCTTTCCTTTAATTCGATGGTTTTTATTTTTTCTGCTAATTGCGCTTCGCGAGATTTTAACTCGTCATTCTTCGTACCTAATTCGCGACTTGTCCTTTTTAACTCATCTTGAACAGCGACTAACTCACCTTCCTTTTCACGAATAGCAATATTTTTAGCTTGCAGTAATTTTTGCTGATTTTCGAACTCTTGTTGTTGAGTTTCAAGTTGCTGCTTGGTTTTTTCTAGTTCTTCTAAACTTTGTTTGGAGGCCTTTATCGATTGTTCTAATTGCATACTCAGGACTGCTAATTGTTGTTCTCGAGTGGAAAGGTCCTGACGCATTTTAGCTAATTGTTTTTCTTCCTCGCGAAATAGATTAACTACATCCAACTCTGTTCCACCTAGAAGTAATAGTTTATTCTTTTCTATGCTTAGTTTTTGATAAACAATATTTGGATAATTGACTTCAAATGCAAAGGTTCCATCATCCTTTGAAATTATATTGATCATGGCTTTCTTTTTATCATTGACATCTACGGAGATAAGCAGAGTTTCACTTCCAGAAATTAGATCGTAGATTTGAGATACATTGTTGGAAATTTCATCTGCTAAGAACACGACATCAAATTCAGTTATGGAATTCAAGTTTGTCAGACGCTCAACATTTAAAGGTAGATTTCTAATTCTTCTAATGTTGAGAGTCGATCTGAACAATTCTGAGATGTTGGGTTGGGTTTCGAATACACCAATGTTAAGTTGGGATTTTTGCTCTTCCTGAGGCCAAGTTGTGTATTCGATAAAATTCAGTGTGAGCGCAATTTTTATTTGTTTTTCTCTAAGAGATTCTTGTGCCAGGGTGTCATTGCAGAGCAGTATTAGTATCAATGCAAGTATACCAATGCTACGCCCTTTTATTGCAAGATTGCTCATTCTTTCGCGCTATTCTCGCTGGAAACCAAGTTGGTTGGAATACGGTTGTAGTTTTCAAAAGCGGATAAATGGTTTTCAATTCGCTTCTTGATTAGTGGCGCACTAAATGGCTTTTCAAAGAAATCAATTGCACCTAACTCGATCCCTTTTCTATGACGTTTGACATCATTTAAAGAAGTGACAAAAATTACTGGAATATCGCTCGTCAGGGTATTAGCTTTTAACTTTTTGCAGACTTCGAAGCCGTCCATGTCATCCATTACGACATCAAGCAGTATGAGGTCTAAGTTAGGGGAGCTGGTTGCAATCTTTAGTGCATCGGGTCCAGAAAGTGCAACCTTAATCTTATAGTCGCAATTAAGCATTGCATTCAATATTGCGACATTAGTGGGTTCGTCATCCACAATTAATATAGTGTATTTGGTGTCTTTTGCCATGAGGAATCATTATTCTTATTTCTAGCTAAAATATAGCCTAATTCATAGCTTTTTCAAGAAAATCAACAATTTATCGACTTAATTAGTGAGTTTATTTGAGCTTTGTTCAAATATTGTTGATTTCTAATGCAGTGATAAACGAAGGATTCTGACAATAGAGTAAAGCATGGGTATAATTGCGGCCAGTAGAAACATCACCCAAAGAGTTTGCCGTCCAATGCCCCTGTTTTTTGCAACATGTGCTTCAAGCCTAGAATATTTGCTAGTCGATGAGCTCTCGCAGCTTGGTGCTGAAAATGTGAGAGAAGGTTTATCAGTGGTTAATTTCGATGCTGAATGGCCTGTTCTTTATCGAATATTGATGTGGTCCAGGGTGGCCAGTCGAGTAATGTATCCGATTGCAGAGTTCGATGCGCGAGATGAACAACAGCTTTATGATAACGCCTCGATCATCGACTGGTCGCAACACATTAAAAGTAATGGTTGCTTTTTGGTTAACTCTCAAAGCTTTCGCTCAGAGTTATCGCATACTAAATTCGTTTCTCAACGTATCAAAGATGCAATCGTCGACCACTTCACCGAAAACGGCGAGTCTCGGCCTGATGTAGAGTTTGAACGTCCAGACGTGGCGATCCATTGTAAAATTAGGCATAACAAAGCAATACTTTCGATAGATTTTGCGGGCTATGGACTACACCATCGAGGCTATCGAGGAGATGGTGGCGCAGCGCCTATCAAAGAAAATCTTGCGGCAGCACTCTTAATGCGCGCGGGATGGTTAAAGCGGTGCGAGGATTCAGGCAGTGGCGACCAATTGGCAATCTATGATCCTATGTGTGGTTCTGGTACCTTCTTGATCGAAGCGACAATGATGGCTAAACAAATCGCTCCGGGATACCTTAGAGATTATTTGGGGATCTTTGGCTGGCAGCAATTTAATAAAGAGATTTGGCAAGAGGTTGTGGATGATGCCTGCGTTAAAGCAGAATCTGATGACAAGCAGATAGAGTTAATGGTTGCCGGAAGTGATATTAACCCAAAGGCAATAAGAGCGGCTCATTCGAATTTGGCACACGTTGGGCTAGATCATTTGGTTAAGCTTAGAATCGCTGGTTTGGACCAAGTTGAGCAGTTTGAATTACCTGAGTCTGGTTTAGTTATTGTCAATCCTCCTTATAGTGAGCGACTCGGAGAGTTTGAGCAGGTTAAAAGCATTTATGCGCAATTGGGCGGGTTACTCAAGACAAAGTTTTTGGGTTGGAATGCTTCTATCCTTTGTCCAAACAAAGAGTTTGGTCATGCTCTCGGAATTAGAGCCAAGAAAATCTACAAGTTTAATAATGGTAGCATTGCTTGTGAACTGCTGAATATTGATGTGAAAACCGAAAACTTCCTATCGGTGCAAAACACCTCAGAATATGATCCTGAGTTTAAATCCAAGTTATCCGATGCCGGAATACAGTTTGTCAACCGGTTAGTCAAAAACAGAAGTAAACTTAAAAAGTTTTTGAGTAAGAACCAAATAACTTGTTACCGAGTGTATGATGCTGATTTACCCGAATACAATGCGGCAATTGATGTTTATCATGAAAATATCCATGTTCAAGAATACAGAGCTCCTAAGTCTGTAGATGCTAAAGTTGCTAACCGGCGCCTAAAAGAAATGCAGCGTGCGGTCGCTGGAGTATTCGAGATTCCCTTAGATCAAGTTTTCGTCAAACAAAGAAGACAACAGAAAGGTGACTGGCAATACGAGTCAAAGGGGCGAGATGATTCGGGTCAATTGCTCAAAAAGCAATATTTTGAAGTCGCTGAAGCCGGGCGGAAATTTAGAATAAATTTGCAAGATTACCTAGATACAGGACTTTTTATTGATCATCGGCAAACTCGCCAGTTAGTGGCCAATCTTGGCGCTAAAAAGCGAGTGCTAAATCTATTCTGTTATACCGGCTCCGTCTCTGTTTATGCGGCAACGGCTGGCGCGATAGAAACAGTCAATGTGGATATGTCGAATACCTATCTTAATTGGGCTAAAGAGAACTTTAAGCTAAATAAAATCGATATTAATAATCACCAATTCATTCGTGACGACAGTATTAAATGGTTGCAAGAGGCCGAGCAAGCGAATGAGCGTTTTGATTTGATATTTTTAGATCCTCCTACCTTCTCTAATTCTAAGAAGATGGAGCATCACTTTGATGTCCAAACTGATCATGTTTCACTGATAGAGTCGTGTCTAAAGCTTTTATCCAAAGGTGGGATTTTGATATTTTCGAATAATTATCATCAGTTTGATATGAAATTTGAGACCTCTGAAGACTGCAGTGTGACCGAAATTACTAAACAGACAACTTCTCAAGATTACTTACGAAAGCCGTTACATAGAGCTTGGAAAATTGAACTGAAATAGCCTGATATGATTTCTTAGAAAATTGGTAGGAACTGGAAATTAAGATGAGTTTGAAAAATATAGAGTTTATGACCACCTTGGGTTGCCATTTGTGTGAACAAGCTTGGGCTATGCTAGAGTATTTACTGAAGACGAATCCAGACATCGCCGACCAAGTTAGTTTGATTAAGGTGGAAATTTCTGAAGACGATACCTTGTTGGAAAAATACGGAATTAGAATTCCGGTTTTAGTTTCAGAAAAGGGCGAGCTAGGCTGGCCCTTTGAATTTGAAGAGTTAGAAGAGTGGTTGGCTAATTAGTTTTCTTCGGTTTGTTCGCAATATTTGTCGCGCTGAGCTTCCATATCTTTTATTTGCGCAGCTTTCTCTTCATCTGACATTAGTCGTTTACCGCCTTGCCCATCGTCGACACCAATGCGCGACGCATTACGTAAAATATCTAGATTTTCATTAGCCCGGGTACAATTTTCTTGCCTCCATGATGTATAAGCTTTGCTAGCTTCTGTCGTGGCTTTCTCTGGCTCTGCTTTAGCTGTTGCCTTGGCACTTACCGCAGCGTTTGAATCGACATAAGTTTTAATTCGAGTGTACTCAATACCTTTAGGCGCTCGTTCGGTATAGTGAACTTCACCCTTGCTATCAGTCCATTTGTACATAATTTTTTCTGCCGCAACCAAGTTGGCACTAGAAAATGCTAATACAGCTGAAATTATGGCTTGAGTTCTCTTGTTCATATATTTTCCTATATTTTCTGTTTACTATTCTAATATAGCGGTATTAAGACACAAAAGTTAAGTTTTTTATGCCAAGTTTGAGAGAATACGCTCACTATATGCTCGAATATTCTACTCGGTCAAGTCGCGTTTTTGGAATACTGCTTGAAGAGAGGGGAGTTCTGGACTTAAATTTTAGTCTTGTTTTTCTGTTTGTAAGTTATTTTTGCTCGCAAAATGAATAACATCTTGTAAGATTGCAGGGTGTTCGGAGTTTAGCTTTGCATCAACAATAACGCATTTAACGCCATCAATAACCGCTGGTCTAAGCATTGGCGAGTAATACATTCTTCGGTTTCTAAATGTGCACAAGTTTCCGCATAACCGTTCGGCCCAGTCGCTCGGCCTGAATTTATTGCCTTCTGGAGTAATACCTTTCAATATCAGTCGGTTAAAATCGACTTGGTTCATAGTTCATTCTCTATCTTTGCGGCAGTCTATTCGCGCGAATAATGCCAGATTGTATTAGCTTGTCAATAGCCTGACGTTGTTACTTTGATTCACAAATATAACTCGTTGGTGTACAAATTCGATCTTATTGAAAATGTATACTATTGATTATTAATTACTGATTATCTTGCGACACATTGTAAGTTTAGCAAAGATATCCAATAAGACGAGTTTTACCATGCATAATAGTCAGAAAGCGTCTCGATCTGTTTGACCTATGTCAGTCGTATATGCTTTTAGGTACAAGGCTTAATGTAAAATAGCCAACATCTGTTTTAGGTAACATTTACTCCAGCCACCAGTCTTAGCCTTACAAGGTTCAGCACTAATAGGTTTAGTGCTGTATTTGAGGCTTAACTCAGGAGAAACAATGAAAAATAGAAAGCTTCGCTCGATATATACAGGATTCAAGGATTCTCAATTGACTCCAGAGGTCGCTTTTTGGGATAGAAGATCATTTATTAAGAGTCTCGGATATTCAGCATTGGCTGGAGCTGGACAATCGAGTTTAAACACCTTTGCCAGCGAAGCCGCTGCAATTGATTATTCCACTACCGAACCGCTATCCAGTGAGTATGTAGTTACCCATCATAATAATTTCTATGAATTTTCCACTAGTAAGAGTAAGCCTGCGGAGTTGGCAACAAATTTTAATCCTAGCAACGATTGGAAAGTTTCAATTTCCGGCTTGGTCGAAAAACCAGGGGAATACACTCTCGATGATATTTTGAAGTGGACTAATGTAGAGGAGAGAATTTATCGATTAAGATGCGTAGAGGGATGGTCTATGGTGATCCCGTGGTCTGGTTTTCAGCTAAGTGATTTAATCAATAAAGTAAAACCGACTAATAATGCCAAGTTTGTCGAATTCAAAACACTTAAATCTCGTTCTGTATTTCCAGGACAAAAAAGAGGAGCACTAGGGTTTAGCGTTCTGTCCTGGCCTTATCGGGAAGGTCTTAGAATGGATGAAGCAATGAACCCTCTAGCATTCATAGCGACAGGTGTATACGGTAAACGGTTGCCAGGGCAAAATGGTGCACCGCTAAGATTAGTAGTGCCGTGGAAATATGGCTTTAAGAGTATCAAGTCCATTGTCTCTATTAGGTTTCTCGATCAACGCCCAAGTAATACTTGGCATAAAAGTGCGCCACGAGAATATGGGTTCTACGCCAATGTGAATCCGAACGTTGATCATCCGCGTTGGAGCCAAGCAAACGAGAGAAGAATCACCGATGAATCATTTTTCGGTGTGAAGCGAATACCGACTCAAATGTTTAATGGTTATTCGGAACATGTTGCTTCGCTCTACAAAGGAATGGACTTGACATTAGAATACTAGGATGAACGTTAAACTGGCCAAGATAGTCGCCCACCTATTATGCTGGTTGCCGTTAGGGTATTTGGTGGTTGCAGTATCTACAAGAAACCTTGGGGCTGATCCACAAGAAAGGGTGATGCACTTGCTCGGTTATTGGGGACTATTATTCTTATTACTAGGGCTCGCAATCACTCCTGTTCGGCGTTTATTCAAAGTTTCTTGGTTATTTCAATATCGGCGAATGTTGGGACTTTACGCGGCTTTCTATTTATTACTACATATCACAACTTTTACACTGTTCTATTTAAATCTCAACCTTTCTGAATTGTGGAAAGAAACAATACAACGTCCATATATCAGTGTCGGTATGCTCGGATTCATGCTGATCATTCCTTTAGTTCTAACTTCAACAAAGACGATGCAAAAGCGCCTTGGGCGAAACTGGGCCAAGCTACACCGGTTAGTCTACGTGATAGCCGTTTTAGGCATCATTCATTTTGTTTGGCAAAGTAAAGCAGACCTAAACGAGCCATTAAGTTATGCATTAGTCCTGATAGTTTTGCTGGGAGTGCGTATTTATTGGTATCTTCGAAAGCGCAAATAGGTATCTCTTAAATCATTTAGCATCTTCTCAAACATCTTCATGACAATTGTTTTTCACCCAAGAATTGCCTAATCGATATTAATTAGTGATTTTGACTAATTCTTTGGAGTTAATATCTCTAAATAAACAATGAGCTAAGCTCTAACCCTTTAAGCTGTTGTAGATCCACTTTTGGCAGAGTTATTGCATTGTTGGTTGAGAATCTTAATCTTTAAAAGGAATACGAAAAATATGAACAAAATAATAAAGCTGGCTGTTTTGATTACTTCTATTAGCATTGTTTCTGGCTGCGCGGTTCATGTCAGGGCCGGTGATAACTCAACTCACAAGAATTACGACAGCGTATTTGGCGGTATTGATATTGATAGAGGCGCTCGGGTCGGCCACTTATCTAGCGTTAATGGTGGTATCGATATAGATTCGAATGCGACAGCTAAATCAGTAGAGACTGTTAATGGAGGCATTGAAATTGGTAAGAAAGTGAGCATTTCTAGTGCCGAAACTGTAAATGGGGGAATTGAAGCGGGAGAAGGCTTGCAGGTAGCTGGCAATCTTGAAACCGTAAATGGTAGCGTTGAATTAGTTAAAGATACTGTGATTATGGGAAAAATAGTCACGGTTAATGGTGATATTCTTCTTGAAGGGGTAGAAGTTAAGAAGAATTTGGAAACAGTCAACGGTGATATCAAGTTAAAAAATAATACTCACATTTTGGGGGATCTTACTTACCAAAAGCCTGGTGGCTTTTTCTCGGGCTGGGGAAATGATAAACCTGTACTGATTATCGACGATACATCTAGCGTCACTGGAATAGTGCATTTATATAGGCCGGTGGAGCTAAAAATATCAGAGGGAGCGAAGGTAGGCGAAATCAAGAGATACTATACTCGGAAATAGCTGATTGAATTAGCAGAATTGCTAGTTAAAAGGATTGACAAAAAGAGGCAAACTTATATTCCTTGGAAGTTTGGTGTTTTTTTGTCCAAAAAACGATGTTTCTGTGCAATAAATAGACAAAAAAAATTAATTTTTAAAAAATCGAATAAAACAGTTGCCAATGTAAATTAAGTGCCTATAATGCGCGCCTCGCTTGAGGGATATTGAAGTGCTCTGAGGCGAGACTTGGCAAGGCTTTAAAAAGAATTGAAATAAA
>Ga0316204_10003397_pt1 | contig 32042 bp, 33 predicted proteins | sample 6monrhotite_MG_2_FD_205661 | JGI IMG/M metagenome (GOLD analysis project Ga0316204, IMG submission 205661) | Microbial mat bacterial communities from mineral coupon in-situ incubated in ocean water Damariscotta River, Maine, United States -... | ecosystem: Environmental > Aquatic > Marine >... | reverse complement strand
AAAAACAACCAGAATACTCAGAACTGATGGAGTTATGGGAAAATAGAAAAAATGAATAACAAGTAGCTGCACCGGAATCTTGTTACGCTGCACTTCACAAAACCCCGTGAGTTGGGTCGTTAGTTTTATGTGGGGATTTATCATGGCAATAGATATAATTTCCTTAAAAAAAGAAAGCCATTTAAAATCTACATGGGCGGGATCAATAACAGTATCCGACGCCATAAATCAATATAGAATATTTTTAAATAGTTCTGACTGGCGACCTGGAATGAATAAATTATGTGACTTAAGTAACTTTAATTTTAAAAGTATTTCTACAAATGTACTAATTAGTATGTCTTTGTACGTTCAATCTGTATATGAAAGCCACAATTTAAGTTCTGTTAAGCTAACCGCATTCTGTCCTCATGACCTTTAATTTGGAATGGCAAGCGCATATAACGCATGGTCTGACGAATCGCCTGAAAACATTAAAATTTTTAAAATATGGATCATGTTCATCCCTCGCTAAAGTGGACACAAAAACCCAATGTAGATGAGCCGCCATATAACAAATAAAAATATGCAGTATAAATAATCAGAGTTTTTATGCTCTACAATTTTATTTTTATTAACTTAATACTGTAAATTTTGGAAGCCCATAAGAAGAATCAATGCCATACATTGATACAACTTTGACCCTTTAATTAGTTTTTACAACGCAGCAATCTATTTAATAATAAATGACTTACTACAATTCATTTCCATTATTATCAGTAGCAAGAACACGTAATCCATCCGGGTTGCTATCACCTGCATTTGGAACCCAGGGTGCAAGACAGCTTCTATCTTTAACACACGGATCGGTTAGTGCTTTTAAAAACGCAACGACCTGTCCAACTTCAGCATCAGTTAAGTTACTGTCATGAAGAATTGGTGTAATCACAGCGGCAGTCCTGTTCGCTTTTAACTGATCCATTGCAGACTGAGTGTTAACCGCCATATTAGCTGCCTGTACAGAGGCTTCTAGTTGATTAAAATCATATGCATCTATTGCAGCCTGAGGATTTGAGTGATGCCTGACTACTGCTTCTAGTGACGTGTAACCACCGGCATGTCCCCATGGGCCATACACTTCAACATTAACTAATGAAGGCGTTCTAAATGCATACATGTCTGCTGCTATACCTGTTTCTCTAAAACGCCCGAAGTCATTCGTTCCAGCTGGCCCGTTACTCGTATCACCTTTACCTCTGCCAACTTGTGGCATAGCAACAACGTGGAATTTTTCATCTGTAAAGAAATCACCTGAATGACAACTGGCACAATCAGCACCACCATCGGCTATGCTGTTAAAGAATAAAACTGCACCACGTTTTTCATCTTCTGTTAATGCAGATTTATCACCATTAACATAGGCCTTCCATGGACTATCAACAAATACCTGAGAACGCTCATACTCACCAATTGCATCAGCAACTAATGGATAAGTAATTGTGGTAGAAGCACCATAAACGGCATCGAACTCCGCTTGCCAGTTATTTAAAGCAAGCTCTGTATTCGCACCACCAGCCAATCTGGCTTCAAGCGCAGTTCTTAATGCCGCATTTGAGGTTTGTGCATAGCTATGACCACGCATTTCTTCATTTGAGGTTACAGGGAAACGTGATTGGGCTGCTGCAAGATTTGGCCCAGCAACTGGATCAGCCGTCGTGCTGTCTACTGAATCAGGCGTGCGAATACCACCAACACCCGCCCCATTTACACCAACTGTTTTGTCAATGCTTTCAACACGTCCATCATGAAATAAAACTTCATCCCATAATCCCACATTAAATGTTGTTGGTGCATTACGCGGTACGGTAGGACCACCATCATAATGAGTGCCTGTGGCAGAACTATGCCTGCGTCCCGGACCTAACAAGTCAGGTATCACTGCTTCTGTTCCAACGGATAATGACAAATCATCACCACCACCTAACGACGGATGATGACAGGTCACACAGGCAGAATCCTGATCACCGCCCAGGCCTTTTGTATAAAACAGCTTCATCCCCAATTGAGCTTTTGGATCTGTAATTTCAGGCAAAACACGACCCGTTGCTGGGTCACCTGTTAAGCCTAGTGACGTAATTTTTTGATCAATGACAGATTCAATAGAAGCATTATCTGAACAAGCCGAAATAGCCAGTATTGATGAAGCTAAGTAAACAATTTTAAATTTTTTCACGCATTGTCCCTTCTTTATTTATATTTACTATAACGGGGACAATAAGCACTTAAGCATACTTCCGTACCAGTGAATACCCCCCAAATTTTAGCTACTTATTAAATTAGAAACATTATTTTCTATTCTTTTATTTTATTATAATTTAAAGAAAAATAACTGCGGCATATTGCCGCATTTTAAGATCACCTTTATTTTCTACACTTTAATTAACTGCATTTCTGATTGATTTATATCATTAACATTTATTTTATTTTTTAATAAAAAAGCCTCCACCAGGGAGGCCTTAATAAATATATGAGTCCTTTTACTATACCCCTGACAACCAGAGCTATTATTTAATTTATAACTTTTCAGATCATGCCCTTACTTCATTTGTCACTACGTATCTTTTTTAATTTCATAAAAATCCAGTAATTTTTAACCTGCAAATTAACATCACCAATAATCTCCTGTTTTTAAATTTAGATTAGATTAGATTAACACCAAATTGATACTCAATATTTACATCATTTTCAAAATAAAATCACAACCTTGCCCATTCATTATCAATTTTTTCAATTTCCATAGTAGGCCAATAATAGGTATTTTGCTTGAGACTGATAACTGATTCACGATTAATTAAATCCAGCACTTTTAATTGTATAAATTTTTCATTCTCATATTTATTAGTGAGCAATTTAAAACCTTCAAGGCTTTCAACTGTTTCACCCTGAAACTCAACGATGCGCAGCATTGTACTTAAACTACTCCTATTTGCCGGACTACCATGATATAAATAACTGACATATACACCCTGCGGCTTAATACCTCTTTGCAGTGAAATTTCTCTATACGGCTCCTGTATCAATGCACCTGCCCACTGAACTACTTTTTTAACGCCTGAACCATCGAGTGATCGGGTATTAACCGCTACTTTAATCTCTTTTCCTAAACGGCTAATGGTTAAATTTACTTCATCATTAATTGTATATTTTTCAACATCCCTGTAATTTCTGATCACTTCATTATCAATAGCTAAAATTAAATCGCCTTCCTGTAGTTTTATTTCAGCATCAGAACCGGCTACTCGCCTGGACACCACAATCACCTGCCGTCTTGCATCACCTGTTTGCAGTTTACTGGTCCAGTCATCAGACAAGCCTAATTTTCTGGCTTGTGCAATAGATAAAGTTGAAAGCTCAACTTCCAATGACTTTATTGCAAACCTTTTGCAACAATCCCATTGTTCTAATAACTCTATTACAATTTCAGAAGGCACCCCCCATTCATATTGTTTTATTTTGTTACCGCTTCCATATGCAAAACTCAACCAGACAGCAAGCGCTTCACCATCCTCATTGCTAAGCACACCACCCCTGCTTGCCGGCGGATTATTCAGGCTTATAGCATCCATATTCGATTCTCTGAACATTGGGATTTTAGGCGCAGAAAAATCCAGCGAATCAATCGCCGATATTTTTGTTTCTTCTACTAACAACTCTTGCCCGTTTTTTAATGCCACTAGCCAAACTTTATCACCTGCTTCCAGTTCTTTTTTTACAAATTCCACCTCTGTTACTTCTGTATTGCCAAGCAACTTCGGATCATACTGAATGATTGATAAATTATGCAAGGGATGCACAAACACAACTTTCGCAGGAATATCTAAAGCACCTGCAAAAACGACTCTTACATCTCCCAGACTCATTGGCACTGTATTTCTATCTACCAAAATCAAGCCGTCCTGTTTATTAACAACTAAACCTGCACCGGTATAATGAGAGTCTTCAATGCCATTTATGTTATACGGTATATCAAACTGAACAGACACGATGGAGGATGACAATTTATTTGCTCGCTCGTCTTTATATTCAATAAATTTAATACCTGCTTTATCTATATCTTCTTTAGCGTTATTTTTAGCTAAGGACTCACACGGCCATATACCCTGCTTATCATCTCTATAACATTTTTCCAGGGCAAACCATCTTCTATCCATACGCATTATTGATACATGCATACGCTGACTTTCTTTAAAAGTAATATATTTTAAAGTTGCCTGCTGACGATCAGATAATGTATTTAATATCTTTTCAGCTTGTTCTATATTTTTAACTTTCTTATCATTAATGGATAGAATAACAGCACCCGTTGGAACGCCTGCTGTTGCCAGTGCATACCCTGGCTGAGAAACATACACCCCTTCTACTGGTCTATTTAAATGACGAGCCTGCTGGTATGACAAATTATGTATTATTGATTGCCCAAAAGTTAAATAACTATCCGGTGTAAGAGAGTGCAAATCATCAACTTTTATTTTTAGATCTACCGCATGGCCATTACGCTCAACCTGTAAATTAATTTCCTTATTAACATTTGCATCAAGAAGCGACTCAAGCTCATCAAACCGTCTCATCCATTTTAATTTTTCATTTTTACCTGCACCCTTAATTAATATATCTCCCGGCTGTAACAGTGCATGCGCTTCGGTTCCCGGCAAACTTCTTCTCACCACCAACAAACCCACACCATGATTTACTTTACGCAACCTGGCCTCCATTTTAGGGCGCAAACCCAAACGCCTTACTTCATCATAAGGCTTATAATCAAATGTGGTTTGTAAGGTACCGCGACTAACCGACTGGTTTTTCTGAATTAACTTTAATGCTCTTTTTACACGCTGCAATGGCAGGAAAAAACTTGAAGATGCCTTAACTGAACCTCCCGCATTTAATGCAATAACATTTCCCTGTATATCAATTACCGGTGAGCCAGATGAACCACCCGAAACACCTGATGCAGATTGATAATAGAATGTATTAAAATCGTTATACTTTCCCCTGCCATAATAGGGCGCCTTACGATCTGTTCTCGCAAGTGTGCCCGCAAGAATGGACAACTGTTCACCTGCATCATTTCCAACCACTCTTATTTCACGACCCACAATTGCTTCTTTCGGCCTGATTGGTAAGCTTTTAGGTTTTATAAATTTTAGTGCTGCCGGGTCATACTGAAAAAAACCGAAGTCATGTACAGGATCTCGATATATAGGCTTCAGTTCTATCTCTTCACGATTAGCAAATAAAGCTTCTGCTACCACAGGGCCTGGCTGTACCACATGTCGGTTAGTGAGAACAATCCCTCTTTTTGCATCCACTACAAAACCGGTTGCCTGTGATGAACTACTTCGTGCCGTATCAAAAGAGCGAACAGCATCCACTCTAATAGTCACGATCGAGTCTGTTACACTATTTACTACTCTAGACCAGTTACGATCTTTATTAGCAAAAACATTATTAACCAACAATAAACCACTTAATATCCATACCAGTTTGTACATTTTTTTTAATTACCTTATTATTCATGATTCATTCAGGATGTTTTTTAATGCTTAATAAAATTTGGGCTGGCCTAATTATTTTAGGGCTCCTGTTCGCTGTAGGACAGGATATTCAAGATGAAATTACAAACACCTATAATAACGGTGTTATACACAATACACCATATTCATATACAGAGCATTCAACTAATCAACTATCTTTAACACTTAATAACGTATCCCTGTTTGCCGATATTAAGACCGTAGAATTTGTTCATATCCACCTTGATACAAGCAGCCCACTCAACTTACTTAATATTGCCAGAGCAAACGGAAATAAAAGCACTCTCATTGCCCGTATTATTTCTAAAAACGATACCCAGCTCAGCCTTTTACTACCCGAGTTACACTGGCATAAGTTACGCAGCGTAACTGAGGCCGCATTTGATATGGCAAAATTTGCAGTAAAGCTTGCCATAGGCCTTATCGGTATTATGGCGCTATGGCTCGGTTTAATGCAGATAGCTGAAAAAAGCGGCCTAATCAATCATGTAGTAAAACTGGTACAACCGTTATTGTACTGGTTATTCCCTAACATCCCTAAAGGCCACCCTGTTTTTGGCAGTATCAGCATGAATATGGCCGCCAATATTCTCGGGCTGGGAAATGCTGCAACACCACTTGGCATTAAAGCCATGCAACAACTTCAATCATTAAACGATAATAAAAATACAGCAAGCGATGAAATGTGTATGTTTCTTGCGTTAAACACATCCAGCGTTCAGTTGCTTCCACCTGTTACTTTAATCGCACTTATGGGCACACAGGTCTCCGAGTTAATCATACCAATTATATTAGCCACTAGCTGCTCAACTATCACAGCCATACTGGTTGCAAAGTTATACTCACGTCGCCGCAATAAACAGGATACAACATGCAACAGTTAAGCAGTCTGATCTTGCCCTTACTTATTTTATCTATAGTTTGTTACGGGCTGATAAAACGCATTGCCGTATATGAAGAGTTCGTAGACGGCGCTAAAGATGGGTTTAATATTGCGGTCAATATTATCCCTTACCTGGTCGCTATGTTATTTGCCATTGCTATTTTTCGCGCCAGCGGAGCACTTGATTTTATTTTGCTCTTACTAACACCTTTAGCTGATTTTTTAAATTTTCCCGCAGAAGTTATCACGATGGGCATTATTCGCCCATTAACAGGTAGCGGCTCTGTAGGTGTGTTAGCAGAACTGATAAATACTCACGGCGAAGACTCTATTATTGTAAAAATAGCTGCCGTTATGTTCGGCTCAACCGAAACAACCCTTTATGTATTAGCTGTATATTTTGGTGCTGTTAAAATAAAAAATACATCATATGCCGTGCAAGCTGGATTAATGGCTGATTTTGCTGGTTTTATAGCAGCAATTATTGTGTGCTTGTGGTATTTTTCATAAGCAGTCCCGTACTAAAATCTATAAAAATAATTAAATTATGGTTTTAATTTCCAATAAAAACTTACGCATTGCAGCCACTCTGGTTTCTACGTCCATATTACTGTTGCTTGGTGCGTGTGATATAGAAATAAATAACAATATACCTGATGTACCTCCAGAGGGACGGTTTATTGTCGTGGGCGCCAACCAGCATAAAGATATAACGGATGTGCAGGTCGGCATAGCTATCTTTGACGACGCAGACCCGGTCAATCTGGTAGGTGGAGATGTAGTACAGGCCAGTACATCAAATGACAGTATATTATTACTTGAGAGCGGTTTTTATAGGGGCAGTTATGTTGCAAGCCTGCCTAACACATCAAATTTTGATCAAGTTAATTTCTTAATGGTACATGAACCATTACTCGCTAGACAAGATCGCTGGTACCCCGTAGACCTGCTCAACATTGATCCAGGTGCAGGTGAGCTTGTTGGTGCTTCTGCTGATATCAATCTGCCGCCTGTACCATTGAATATGTCAGCGAGTATTACAAATTTCAGCAGCATTAATGATAGCTTTGTACTGACTTGGGCCGCTGAAGGCACAGGAGACACAATGAGAGTTCGCTCAGCTGTAAACTGTACTAATGGCACTGCAAATAATACATACGGCACTGAGATCAATATTGTTGACGACTCGGATGATGGCAGCGAAAACGTTGATTTAAACCAGATTATTTACGATATTAACAGCGACGACCAGATTATTAAATTTTTACTTGCCGAAGCTCGTGCAATTCTTCAGGAACTTCTCATAAAACTCAGTAATGGCGCAGCAGATGATGAGTTTTTTGCCAATCTTGTGTTCATAAACCCTATTGAAAACAGCTGCGAAATTAGACTTTTTCTTTTTAGGCATCGAGATGGGAGCTTTGATTCGACTTCAACTAACGGACGAATTTTTGGTAGCCGAAGTGCCGATATAACTTTGTTTTACAACCCTAACTAACAAGTAACAATTTAAATGCTCAAACCTTTAAATATTACCATCTTTTTATTCAGCATATTGCTTGCTAATTCTTCTCATTCTAATAGCATGCTTGTTGACGGCAATGTTTTTTATACTGTTCCGGAAACTGGTGGAACTGATGATTTTCACACCGGAAAAATACTGGGCTTTAACTACAATTATTACTATAAACCCTGGCTTGCTTTAACTGCAGGTATATTTTTTAGTGAAGAAATATACGATGAAATTCAAACTGATATTGTTGGTACCTTTCAAGCGAGCATTGAAACCCGTGGGTTAACTTTGGGCATTCGACCTGAATATCACCTTTCAGAAAAAAACAAAATTTACGCCCGTTTAGACATAGTTTCATACAAGACCAAACTAATTGTTGATGAATACTTTGAACCAGGCTTGCCTACTGGTAGTAGCAATGATACTGCAAGTGGAAATGGTTATTCACTCGGTTTAGGCTGGCAACATTCGTTTACAAAAAAAATATCATTTCAGCTGGAGCTAAAAAACCAGAAACAACTTGACTTGTTTGACGGAAAAACAAATGCGGATCGAGTATTTGATTTTAGTTATACTGGTTTCAGTATTGGATTAGGTTATGCTTTCTAAGCCACTACTTTCTTACACATCATATATAATCCTTCTGGCAGGGCTGTTAATCAGTGGCAATGCCACTTCTGACATTGATGAAACATACGGCATCTCAGTTGGCGCCAACCTGGCTAACTACAACTCTGAATTAGCGATTAATTCTCAAGATAACTCTATCAATAAAGCCTTTAACTTTGAAGATGACCTGGGATATGACAAAAAAGTTAATGCGGGCTGGATCAGTGGCTGGTACAGAACTGGCGAACACCATCGTTTACGACTCACATATACTCCCATCAGCAGATCATCAACAATTCAAAACACTAAAGATATCGTTATTGATAACACAACCATTAAAGCGGGTGCCGCAATTCGATCTGAATCAAGAACTGAAATACTTGATTTCAGTTACATTTATAGCTTTCATAAATCAGCCAATTTAGAAGCTGGTTTGTCCGCTGGTATTTATTGGTTATTAAGTGACACAAAAATCTTTGCTGCCGGAGAAATTCAAGCTGAAGGAGACGACCAAAGCTCATTTAGATCTGATTATTTTACTGAAGAAAAAATACTTGCACCCATGCCTTTAATCGGTTTGTCTGCTAATTACGAGTTATCTGATAGCTGGAGAAGCCATGCATCATTACGCTACTTAAGCGTACAAATTGATGAAATTGATGGCAATATTCTTAGCGCTGAAGTCGGCACCGAATACTATTTTAATGATAACTGGGGAATCGGCGCATCAATAGCCTATTTTGATTTAGATATTGAAGTAAACGGCATAATCGGCAACTCCTCTCTCAGCTGGGATCATAACGGCATTCAGCTTTATGCCGTGTTCAAATATTAATTAACCTACTATCTAATATGAATTAAATATGAAAACACATAACCTTACTTTTTGTGGCTTATTAATTATTTCCACAACCGCCATAGCTAATAATGATATTCAGACACTTACTAAAAACTGTGAAGATGCTCGACAGCAAAAATTAATGCCGTTACGTAATGAAGCAATAGCCGAATGCATCTCAAAAGACGGTAAATCAAATGATGCCAAAAATAAATGCGAACGATTTTATGCCGATTTCGGCGCTGCTATTCATTTTAAATCAGGTGGCCACAAAGAAAGAATGTTTAATGATTTACCTGAATGCCTTAAACTATATGAAGCTGAGAAGAAAAATAAAAGCACAGAGCGTTAAAATATCACGTCATTGAGAATAAATTAAAATGAATAGAATCATACCCATTATTGCATTATCTTTATTACTTATATCCCAGCCAATATTAGCCGAAGACACTGAAATCAGTATTTTTAGTGGTTACAGAACCGGGGGTGACCTTGAAAACGCCACCTCTGGTCTTAATGTTAGCCTTGATGAATCAAACAGCTACGGAATTATACTCGCCCAGGATTATGGCCCTGAACACGTTATGGAGTTTTTATACTCTTTCCAAAATTCTGATTTAATTGATGCAAACACTGTTCCGGGAACCAAACTACTTGATGTGGATGTTGAGTATTTTCAAGTCGGTGGCAGTCAAATATGGAGTGACAAACAAATTGATAAGTTTTTTGGCGCCACTCTTGGTGCCATTCATTTAAATCCGAATGATTCTACGCTTTCATCTAAGTCACGCTTTGCAATGAGCCTGGGTGGTGGCCTGGTTTATAAATTCACTAAAAATATTGGTTTGAGACTTGAACTGAGAGCTTACTTTTCGTCGTTTGGTAGCAGCAGCACCTTTTGCGCTAGCAATGGGCAATGCGTTGTTTCTGGTGACGGTTTCATGCGACAAGTTGATGCCAACGCAGGTTTAAGATTTAGGTTCTAAGTATAATAACCAAAAAATATTTATATATTTACTAAAATATCAACAAACCTATTAAAAGGAATATTATGAAAACTTTATTAACCGTATTAACTATAGCCTCAATGGTTTTACTTAACGCTTGTTCAACTATGGGCTCATCTCAATCTAACAATGATATACAGTTTGAAACAGAGATTGATTCAAAAGCAAATTTCAAAGGCTATAAATCTTACGCATGGATGGGATCTGCATCGATCATGAATGATCCTACGAATCAATGGAAAGCACCGGGCTTTGATGCTAACGCAGAAATTAAATTTCTAATTGATAGTCAGTTACGCTCTAAGGGCATGACCGAAGCAAATGAAAAACCTGATGTCATCGTTGGATATGCGCTAGGGATAAACATGACAAATATTGATTATAAAGAAAACCCAGATAAATCATTTAAAACAATTGAAGCTGCACCGAAAGGTGCTCTGGTTATACTGATGGTAGATGCACAAACAGGTATTGTTATCTGGGCCAGCACCGCAAGAGCTGACATACAGGGCAATACTGGTGAAACAGCAAAAAACCGTTTGAAATACGCTGTTAAAAGCATGATTGGTTCATTACCGAAATAATTATGCCGGGCAGTTTCATTTAGTTTATACCTGAATGAAACTGCCATAATGGCTAGCCAATTAATTACCAGCGATATAAAATTTGCAAGCCAAAAATTCCAGCTGGTGCATACAACCCTGGTAGAGTTCCTTCATCAAAATAAAATGATCTTTTTTCTCCATATAGATCTATTTTTAAATTCATATTAATTGCATATAAATAACCGACACGCACACGTGCCTCTCTAGCTGTTGGGTGCCCACGTGACGGATTGCTTATCGAAAAGCCATTCACAAACCTGTTAATCGAGTACAACTCACCAAAGTGATCATGTTCAATAGACAGCTTAAAAAATATACCTGCAAACGGGTTTGAAACTTTTGAATATGCACTGTCAGTAGATTTTGCAAACGCATACCCAAGCGACGCCTGCAAACCCATGTTTATCACATATGGTGAAGTTTCAGACCAGTTGTAGGTCATTAAACGACCCGCACGTAAAATAGAAAACTCAAAATACGAATCAACTTCTAAAGCATCGTCGGAGATATATCTTATTGCACCTAATTCTAATAAATCCCATTGAATATGAAACTTATCACGGTTACTATTTTCTGATAGCCACCTGGTCGCCCAGGGTGTGTAATTAACATTTATATATTCAATTTTCGTTCCATCCACAGCAAAATGCATTTCTGCATCAACTAATCCCTTCATATTTACTGGTAGAGCAGGGCGTGAACAACATTTAAATTTTTCAGAAATTTCATCTACTTTACTGTCTAGAATATACCGGGCATCTAAGATTATTTTAGCGCCTTCAAACATGTCATTTTTTGTTTTTACTTTATACGCAGCAGTCGCTGCAACTGACAGATCTTCAAACACCCATGTTTCTGCCGATGCTTGAGGTATTATTGATGAAATAAAAAATGTGGTTAGTACTGGCTTTAACATGGATATTTATATCACATAAAGCAGAATATATTATCTGGAATATTCAGCTGCAGAATCAGTCTGAGAAAGATGACATCACTTCACGATATTTCTTACTTTTTAGTTATAAATTACTAATTATTTAACTTCAGGCAAATCATCGGGATTATCAGGAAAGGCTAAAGCATCCTTAGACTCTTCTTTACTCATATCTTTTACGCCACCACCAAAATTAATCTTCCATTCAAGATTACTTCTGGAATCGGCATATGATAATGCTGTCTTGATATCAATCTTTCCATCCGTAAACAGTTGATATAAAGACTGGTCAAACGTCTGCATACCATCTGCCTCACCTTTTTCCATAATCTCTTTAATTTCATGAAACTCACCGCGACGAATTAATTCTGAAATATAAGGTGAGTTAATGAGTATTTCAATCGCCGCAACACGTTTACCATTCAAGCCCTCTACCAGTCGCTGAGATACGATAGCCTGTAAGTTTAATGAAAGATCCATCAGAATTTGATTACGTGCATCAGGCGGGAAAAAACTTAATATTCTATCTAATGTCTGGTTTGCGTTTACTGAGTGCAATGTTGTTAAACAAAGATGCCCCGTATCTGCATACTGAATCGCGGCTTCCATTGTTTCACGATCTCGTACCTCACCAATCATAATTACATCAGGCGCTTCCCGCATAGCCTCTCTGAGTGCATTCTCATATGAAAGTGTATCGAGCCCTACCTCTCGCTGACCCACAATTGATTTTTGATGATCAAACATATACTCGATAGGGTCTTCAATCGTTAATATATGACCTGGCATATTTAAACTTCGATGATTAATCATCGAAGCCAGGGTAGTTGATTTACCCGAGCCCGTGGCACCCACAACCAAAACTAAGCCTTTACGATTAAACACAAGATCTTTTAACTTTTCAGGTAAATTTAATTTATCAAGCGTTGGTACATCTGATTTAATATATCGAATAACAATTGAAACTTCACCACGCTGGGTATAAACATTAATCCGGAAACGACCAATGTCTTTTAACGAAAAACCCAGGTTCATTTCCATAGTGGCTTCAAAACCCATTTTCTGGTTTTCATCCATGACGCTGTAAGCAATTTCTTTTGCCATGCCAGGCTCTAATGGCGTTTTACCAATCGGGTGCATTTTGCCTTCAATATTCATACTAACCGGTGCACCGGTAGTAAAGAATATATCAGAGCCACCACGTTCGGCCATTAATTTTAAGTAGGGTTGCAGATTCAATTTAATTCAACTTTAATATTATTTAACGTAAACGATGTTTATTATCCGTAGCGTCTTCTTCCATCTTAAGACCTGATACTTCTTCCATCAAGTCAGTATTCTTAGCATCCTTTCCTTTTAGTTTTATACGTAATCTCAAGTCATTAATTGAATCTGCATTTCGTAAAGCATCTTCATAGGTAACATAGCCTTCTTCATATAATTCAAATAACGCCTGATCAAAAGTAATCATACCGTATTCATTTGACTTGGACATAAGTTCTTTCATCTCATGCACATTGCCTTTAAAAATTAAATCAGACATTAACGGTGTATTAAGCATAATTTCAACCGCTGGTACACGACCTTCACCACCTTTTAACGGAATAAGACGTTGAGAGATTAGCGACTTAAGGTTTAATGACAAATCCATTAATAACTGTGGTCGACGCTCTTCAGGGAAGAAGTTAATAATACGATCAAGCGCCTGGTTGGTACTGTTAGCATGAAGAGTAGTCAGGCATAAATGGCCTGTTTCTGCAAAAGCGATGGCGTACTCCATCGTCTCGCGGTCACGCACCTCACCGATAAGAATTACATCCGGCGCCTGTCGCAATGTATTTTTCAAAGCGACATCATAATTTTCCGTATCTACCCCGACTTCACGCTGGGTAACAATACAGTTCTTATGCTGATGAACAAACTCTATCGGGTCTTCTATGGTTATAATATGACCAAAAGAATTCTCATTTCTATAACCTATCATCGAAGCTAGCGAACTGGATTTACCAGAACCGGTAGCCCCAACAAATATCACCAGCCCCCTTTTAGTCATCGCAATATCCTGCAACACAAGAGGTAAGCTTAGTTCTTCAAAACTCGGAATTTCAGATCGAATAACACGCAGCACCATGCCCATAGAACCACGTTGTGTGAATGCATTTACACGAAAACGAGAAACACCCGGCAAACTAATTGCAAAGTTAACTTCCTGCTCAGCTTCAAATGAACCCAGTTGTTTATCGTTCATTATTGAACGCACTAAAGTTTGAGTGTGCGCGGGTGAAAGTGCCTGATTTGACAAAGGCGTCATTTTACCATCAACTTTCATTGAGGGTGCTGCGCCTACGGTTATAAACAAATCAGAACCATCTTTTTGCACTAACATGCGCAACAAATCGTGCATGTATCGGATGGCCTTATCTCTATCCATTCCAAACTCCAGTTATTATAATTATATGCCTGTAACCATCTATAATACTTTTAATGACGTTCAGTATTACATTGCGTCTTTATTTACTGCTTTATTTTTCGCGTCTTCTTTTGTAATAGTACCACGGTCCACTAATTCCTTTAGGTTTTGATCTAAAGTTTGCATACCGACTGACTGACCCGTTTGTATCGCTGAATACATTTGTGCGATTTTATTTTCACGAATCAAATTTCGAATAGCCGGTGTACCGATCATAATTTCGTGTGCCGCGACTCTCCCACCACCAATTTTTTTAAGCAGTGTCTGCGCAATAACTGCCCGTAATGATTCCGACATCATGGCACGCACCATATCTTTTTCAGCTGCGGGAAACACATCAACGATACGATCGACGGTTTTTGCTGCAGAACTTGTATGCAATGTACCAAACACAAGGTGGCCCGTTTCAGCCGCTGACAGAGCAAGACGAATGGTTTCCAGATCTCGCATTTCCCCTACCAGTATTACATCAGGGTCTTCACGTAGGGCGGAACGTAAGGCTTCAGAGAAGCCCATAGTATCTCGATGCACCTCTCGCTGGTTCATCAGGCATTTTTTACTTTCGTGCACAAATTCAATCGGATCTTCAATGGTTAGAATGTGTCCGTAGTCATTTTCATTTACATGATTAACCATGGCTGCAAGGGTTGTTGACTTACCCGAACCGGTTGGTCCGGTTACCAGAACGATACCACGTGGCGTATTGGATATATCTTCAAATATTTTCGGTGCGCCTAACTCTTCCAGGGTTAATATTTTAGAGGGTATGGTACGAAAAACCGCACCCGCGCCTCTATTATGATTAAATGCGTTAACACGGAAACGAGCCAAACCGGGGATCTCAAACGAGAAATCCACCTCCCAGTATTCTTCAAAGGTTTTACGTTGCTTATCATTCATGATGTCATACACCATGGCATGTATTTCTTCGTGGGGCATAGCATCAATATTGATACGTCGCACATCACCATCAACACGGATCATAGGTGGCAATGCTGCCGACAGGTGTAAATCAGATGCGCCGTTTTTCACACCAAAAGCCAATAATTGTGCAATATCCATTAAATCTCCCCTTAAAATCCATAATTCTGCATTATGGAAACCCAACCCATGATTTTGGGTTAAGTTTTGTTAATCTAGCTTGTATAAGAAAACTACAATAGTATTCTATTTATAGTCAATAATTTAGCAGGCTTCAATCAAATGCCCATAACCTCATCCAACTCGCCCAATATTGCAAAGAATCTGGCGCAAATCCAGCAGAATATTTCACAATACTGTCAAAAGTATGGTCGCAACCCAAATGACGTGCATTTACTTGCTGTCAGTAAAACTAAACCATCGGAAGATATCAGAATAGCTTTTAATGAGGGTCAAACCCGCTTTGGAGAGAATTACCTACAGGAATCAATTGAAAAAATTCACGATTTAGCTGATCTTCAGATTGAATGGCACTTTATAGGTGCCATTCAATCAAATAAAACCCGAGAAATTGCAGAAAATTTCGCCTGGGTACACAGTGTCGACCGCCTAAAGATTGCCAGACGTTTAAGCGCGCAAAGACCTGAGGCACTGCCTGCCCTAAATATCTGCTTAGAGATAAATATCAGTAACGAAAAATCTAAATCTGGTTTTAGCCTAACCGATGTGGAACCCGCCATAAGTGAAATTATTGACCTGCCTAATTTAAATTTACGTGGTTTAATGGCCATTCCTGCTAAAGCGCATAGCTTTGATGATCAACGAAGGATTTTTGCCCAAATGAAATCATTACTTGAAACAATGCAGACAAAATACCCACACATTGATACTTTATCTATGGGAATGACGGGTGATATGGAGGCAGCCATCGCAGAAGGCAGTACAATGCTTCGCATCGGAACTGCCATTTTTGGTGCCAGAAACACAGCTGGGCTATAATTGAACCGCTGTTAACACCAGAAGCGAATTTCACGTATGCTTACATTGTAATAGCTACATAAATTAATCTAATTATTATGTAGGTTTCTGATTTACGTTATTGGCTTAACATGAAATATTAATCAATAGCACAATAAACAAACTGAAAAAATCATGACTAATCACATATGTTTTATCGGTGGCGGCAATATGGCTAGCAGCCTGATCAGTGGCCTGATCAACAATCAACATGCTGCCTGTGACATAACCGTTACTGATCCTGATCAGCAAAAACTTGATCAACTGCATCAGCTGTACGCTGTAAATACAGATATCGACAATCTAAATGCAATTAAAACTGCCGATGTAATTGTTCTGGCTGTTAAACCCCAGATACTTAAACAGGTTTGTGAATTATTAAAAGACAGCATATGTAAAAGCCGGCCTTTGATAATATCCATTGCAGCTGGAATACGCTCAACAGATATTGACCGGTGGCTAGGAAATAATAACGCTATTGTGCGCTGCATGCCTAACACCCCCGCCCTGATTCAAGCTGGTGCTACGGGTTTATTTGCAAATAAAAATGCTTTAGCCGAACAAAAAACAACTGCTGATCAAATTTTAAGCTCTGCCGGACTCACTCTCTGGGTAGATAATGAAGAGCAACTGGATGCTGTAACCGCGGTTTCAGGCTCTGGCCCGGCTTATTTCTTTTTATTTCTGGAAGCCATGCAAAAAACAGGCAAACAACTGGGGCTGGATGAGGCAACAGCGGGTTTACTTGCAAAGCAAACTGCTTTAGGCGCCGCTCGTATGGCACTTGAAAGCGATGATGACACCGCAACATTGCGCGCTAAAGTCACCTCTAAGGGTGGCACTACCGCAGCTGCAATTGCATCATTTGAAAACAACCATTTTAGTGACATTATTAATCAGGCATTAACTGCAGCTAGAGATCGTGCGATTGAGCTTGCTGACGAATTAGGAAAGAATTAACCATGAATCCATTTGTATTTCTAATTGATATACTTTTTCAGTTATACGCGACAGCGCTTTTGATTCGAGTAATACTACAATGGGTGCGTGCCGATTTCTATAATCCGGTTTCGCAATTCATTGTAAAAATAACCAACCCTCCCGTGATACCTTTACGTAAAATCATACCCGGTTTTGCCGGCATTGATATGGCCACATTACTACTGGCATTTTTAGTGCTCGCGATTAAAGCCATGATCGTTTTTCAAACAATAGAACCTTTAGTCATTGGTATAATCGCTCTTGGGGAAACACTGGTTCTCATTATAAGTATATTTCTATACTCTATTATTATTCAGGCTATTTTGAGCTGGGTTAATCCTGATCCGTATAATCCGGCAGTTAGCTTGTTAAACAGCCTGACTCACCCTGTTCTCAAACATTTTAGAAAACTTATCCCTCCCATGAGCGGAATAGATATTTCATCTTTTTTTGCCATTATTGCACTGCTTTTTATTCAGTATTCAGTACGTTATATATTCGCATCGGTATTTGGTATTAGTATTTAACGAGATATTATATTTTATGAATGGATTATTGGTGTTCTTCTGCTTCATTGAAAGGCTTAACCAGTTGATGGAAAAGCGAAATATTTCAGTTTAATTGACAAAAAAGCAACCACGTTAAGAAACATCTCCATCGGGGAAAGGTCACCGTTTTTTGGTGCCCTGCCCCCTTAACCTATACCACCAAACACTGACACCGTAAGGAGCCGACGTCACAAAACTCTTGATGGTTTCAAAACAGGAGACAGACATCAAAAATACGATATCTTTCCCCGATTGATAAGTTCCTTAACAGCAACTAGCGACGCCCACCTCCCGTTGAGCGACTACCATTCATTTGACTACCCATAGAACCACTGCCCATTGACGGCGTTTTCGTTTTATAATTATTTCTATAATTATATCTATACTGGTTTTGTGCACGCTTTTGCGTCTGCGACTTATCACCAGCAAACTCTTGAGTTTGCGTTCTAGTTTGAGCCTTATCACCCGCTTCTGATGCAATTGCTACTGATCCCATACTTACAGCCATTACTATTGCCGCGCTCATCATTGTTACTTTTTTAAATGTTTTCATAATATATACCTTTAATATTGTTTCGAGATATTTAAATTTGATAACGACTTAGTTACCAATTACATATTTACGCCTTCACCATTCCAGATGAAGCTACCCATTAAAATATTGCCTCCTATATGTGTTTTATTAACGTCCCATGTATCGAGATCAATTCTAAAAAAAACGCCATCATGACTGGCTGCACTATAAAAGTATTTCATATCAAGACTTACACCTGAGGTATGCGCCTGTGATTTATACTCAGCAGAAGCTGAATCAGCCACTTCAACTGTTCTTACAAGTTCATGTGTAAGCGTATCGATTACACTCATGTATGTTGCATTATGGTTTGTAATAATTGCCTGATTTCGCATTGGTAAAAATGTGGTGTGTCCGGCACCGGCGCCCGCATTCACCATCGATTTTATCTGCATGGTGTTTTTATCAATAACAAACACATGGCCTTCTGCCGAACCAATATAAATATTAAGACCGTCCGGATCAAAGTCTGCGTGATGTGACCCCATCTCAGCTACATTAAGATTCAACGGGTCAAAATCATGTAAATTTACCTGCGCTGTTTGGTGCAAAGAATTTCCACTTATTTCAAACCTAATCACTCCAGGTGAAACACCTTCAGATTGATTGCCTTCTACCACTGCATAAAATATATTCATATCATCTACTGCCATGGTTGAAGCCGGTGGTTGAAAAATATGATGAACTGAGGTTGGTGTATTCAACACAGATAACTTATCGCCGTTACGATTCCATAACTGAATTTCACGTGATGCCCGGTCAAGCATGAAAAAATGATGATCACTCACCCAAAGTGGATGACCTGTCGATAATGAGCCACCAAAATCATGCGGCGTAGTTAACACATTATCACCAACAACCTTAGTCACTTTATCCATATCTGTACGAATAATACTGGTCATGGCTTTATCACCACCGGAAACCAGAGACAATAAAGTATTGGCATTAAAATTAGTTGAACGCGGCTTATGCTGTAATTCAATTAAGCCATCATGCTCAATCGTATGATTGTCTACAACGGTAAGTGATTCAGTTTTACGTGTAAGCGCATAAGCTTTATTCGGCCCTTGCTGGTCAATACCATATGGCCCATCACCTGTATTTTCTACCGTTTTCAATAAGCTCATATTATCTACATCGATGATATAAACCCGGTTCGAATCCCAGTCGCCGTAATAGGCTAAATTATCAACACCGTATATATTCTCTGTTATATAGGCATCCTGATTAACATAACCAGGCTGCCTGTAACCAAAGGGCCCATGATTATTATCAATTGTTTGAAACTGATTCAGATCAGTCGAATTTGTCTTTGCTAACAACTCAGCGTCTTCAACTACCTCATTTACATCACTTAACGTTTCTTCATTACATGCACTCATACCCAGCACTAACGAGCCGCTCAGGCACACAACCAGTACTCTTCTCTGATTCGTATTTAGTACACTGCTGATTCTATTTTTTAATGACATCGTTTTCATAAAATATCCTGTTACTTAACTGATTGTAATAAAACCTAACCGCAGTGGGATTTAATCCCACGCTTGAATTAACTTTATGTGGTAATTATTCCCACGTCAAGCTATACTCTGCATTAAGATGATCAGGATCAATAAACTGTGAGCTGGTTTGCAAACATCCACCCCCTCCGAACACAACAGAGAAAACAGCAGTTATGAGTCAAAGCGGATACACAAAAACTCAGGCAGCTCTAATAAAAGCCGTCAAAATGCTCTGCAGGCCTCTTATTCGTCTGCTAATTGAGAAAGGGATATCGTTTCCCCAGTTTCGAGATTTTATGAAGGAGCTTTACGTTGAAGTTGCAAATAATGAGTTCTCTCTGGATGACAATAAACCCAGTGATAGTCGAATTTTTGTACTTACTGGTGTTCACAGGAAAGATATCAAACGCATTCGTCAAAGCTCTGATGTCGATACGTCAGGCATCACCAGCAGCGCGTCTTTAAGTGGAGAAATCATTGCTCGATGGAGCAGCATGCCAGAATATCTAGATGAAAAAGGAAAACCCAGACAATTGATGAAAGGCAGCAATAATAAACAGGCTGGCTTTGAACAGCTTGTATCTAGCGTTAACAAGGACGTCAGACCCAAAGTTATTCTTGAAGAGTGGTTACGACTTAATATTGTACGCTTGAAAGATGACACTATTATCCTCAACAAATCAGCTTTCGTTACCAATAAAGAGTTTAAGGAAATGACTTATTATCTGGGACATAATATTCATGACCATATGGCAAGTTGCGTTAATAACATTCTAGAAGAAGATAAACCCATGCTAGAGCGCAGTGTTTATTACGCTTCACTTAGTGAAGCATCGATAAAAAAATTACGCAGTATTGCTGATAAGAAAGGCAATGAATTACTGCAGTTTTTAAATAAACAGGCAATAAAATTTTACGATGTCGACAAACATAAAGAAGACGCAACCCACCGTATGCGTCTCGGTGTTTACTGGTACCAAACACAGCTTGATGAAACCAGGGGGGCTGAAAAATGAAAGCACTTTCTAAAATTGTACTATTACTTCTGTTTTCTATTAATTTCACAGCCTGCACTTCAACACTGTCAAGTTTAGCCAATGGTAATGACGAAGATAGTGATATTGGTCTGGGCGGCACGGGTTTACTTGCTAATCAGTTAAGTGATGATAGCGGCATTGGTGGCACGGGTATTCTCGGACAAATAACGGGCTTTGGCAGTATATTTGTTAATGGCATTGAAGTTGAATATGACGATAAAACACCTTTCAGCATTAACGGTAATACAACAAAGTATCAACCACTACATGTTGGAGACATTGTTGAAATACTAACTGCAGACACTAAAGATCATACACAGGCAGTTGCTATTAACTTACGTCATGAGGTTATAGGCATAGTTAAATCCACCGATCCAGCAACATATAGTTTTATGATTAATGACCAAAAAATTATTCAGCCAATAAATTCACTGCCCTTACCACAGGAAGGTACGCGTGTTGCTGTCGCGGGTTTTAGAATTAACGAAAAAACAGTAATGTCTAGTCGCATAACAACCGCAGAGACAACATCTGATCTATTACGCACAACTACTGACTTACCTTTTAAAGATAAAAGCAGTCAGTGGCTTATACAGTTACATGTTAAGAAAAATGTGCGGTTTAAATTAGATCAAACCACTCATATTATTAATATAAATAATGCAGACGATATAGCTAAAAATCACATTAACATTAAGATACTTAAGCTAAAGCAATCTGCATCTAAACAACTCATATTAAATGAAACAATCGATCCGGCAGACATACCTGTCGGGCGGCCCACACCTAGGCCTGTAAAATGGCAAGATCAGAATAAAATACCCACTCAGTCACCCTGGGGTAACCCCAGGCAGTGGCAAAATAATGGTAATACTTCTGGCCCGGGTTCAGGTTCAGCGCCAGGAGTAAACACAAGACATTATCAAAATAGAAGCCCCCGAACCCCATAAGCCTTAAGCTTATTAAACTGGCTCATAGGATATGGACTGCCTGAAGCGTACTTAACTATTTAAGTACGCTTCAGGCTAATTATTTAATATCTTTATTTTATCAAGGCATTAAATGATAAAAAGAAGTTCCATACTGCAAACAATATAATCAGACCACCAGCTAAATTTCTCACCGTCTGTTTTTGCACAAACTGCTTTAACTGGTTTGCAAAAAAACCCATTGCCAGTAAATTCGGCAACGTCCCCAGGCCAAAGCTCAGCATTAATAATGCACCCTGCTGAAAACTTGCCGCAGATACCGACCACACCAGAACACTATAAACCAGACCACAGGGCAACCAGCCCCATAATAAACCAAGTGATACAGCCTGAACGGGGGTTTTAACTGGCAGCATTTTTTGAGCAAACGGCTGTATTTTTTGCCACACTACTAAACCCAGCTTTTCCAATCTGACCAAACCTAGCCACCAACCGGAAACATACAAGCCCATCATTAACATAAAAATAGCCGCAATAAGTTGCAATAAGATCTGAATAAATTGAATGTCAGTCCATATACTCACCAACCAACCAAGTGCCCCCATCATGCCACCTGCGATTGTATAACTTAATAATCGCCCAAAGTTATAAGCCAGTAACAAACTAAATAATGCTGATATACGAGGTTTTACATCCTGCCGACTGGCGAAACTTAATGCCCCTACTATTCCACCGCACATGCCAACACAATGCACGCCACCCATCAATCCGACAGTAAAAGCTGTTATATAAGTAAATTCTTGCATATTTTTTAACTTTTTTAATAAAACCCTTGTATTACAGCGCAAAAGCACTAACAATCCATCCATTGAATAATTTTTATTTATTCATCCAACTGATTAAACTATAAACATAGGAGCATCCTAGTATGGCGGTTAAAAAGAAAGCTGCAAAGAAAAAAGTAGCCAAGAAAAAGGTTGCGGCATCTGCTGTTAAAAAGCCACCAACCAAAAGTGAAATTCTGAATCACATTTCTGCTGAAACAGAATTAAGCCGTAAAGAAGTAACTGCGGTACTGGATAGTCTTTCTGGTCTGATTGAGAAAAACATCAAACCTAGAGGCGTAGGCTTTTTCAACTTACCAGGTCTGCTAAAGATCAAAGTAATTAAGAAACCTGCAACTAAAGCGCGTAAGGGTACTAATCCTTTCACGGGTGAAGAAATGATGTTTAAAGCTAAACCTGCACGCAAAGTCGTTAAAGTTTTGCCGTTAAAGGGTTTAAAAGATATGGTTTAACAGCCATTTCTGCTTTATAAAGCGGGGTTATGTGGTATTAAGAATCTACCATATAACCCCGTTTTTGCTTTTTGCCATACAAAAATGACTAAATTCCACCCTTTGTTACACGTTTGAAACAACATTTCTGGACTTAATAGGCATAATCCCCCTAAGCTAATTGGAACTGCTTACGCTATTCTTTATAATGCATTAAATATGAATACACTGGCAGACAAACTACCAAAATCACTAAACCTTAACGACGCTAATCTGGCTAAGTTAAATCGTCTATTACCCCCCTTATTTACGGTTATTTTTATTATCGCCTGTAGTTACACCCTTTCTCAGATAACCTGGTCATTAATACCTGGTGAAGAGACGCCTGTACCCGGTCGATTTCAGACCAAAAAGGGGGTTACACAAGCGCCTAAAAACTACAATGAAATTACAGATGCTCATTTATTCGGCGCTTTTCAGCAAGACACATCTAGTGCGAAACAAACAGTAGCACCTGAAACACGCTTAAATCTGGTGCTAAAAGGTGTTCTCGCGACCACACCGATGGAATATGGAAGCGCTATTATCTCTATGGGCAAAAACGGTAAAGAAGACACTTACGCACCCGGCGATAAAGTTTCCAGCGCCACTGTAAAAGAAATATATGCCGACAGAGTCATTTTAGAGCGCGCGGGCAAACTCGAAACACTACGTATGCCTAAAGATAATAACAGCAGCCTGATTACAAGCTCACCCGGAGCACCACGAATTTCTAAAGCATCAACTCCTGGCGCTGTATTATCTGATATTCGTTCACAAATACTAAAAAATCCTACTTCATTTGGTAAATATGCCATACCTATACCTTATAACGAAAATGGACGCTTACGCGGCTATCGCTTACAACCACAGGGTGACAGAGCTTTATTTGATAAAGTTGGCTTAGATCCGAATGATGTTATTGTTGCGGTAAATGGCGTTGAACTAAATAACCCTACTAAAGGCCTAAAAGCATTGCGTGCATTACAGCGTGCTAAATCGATAGACCTGACCGTATTACGTAATGGCGCTGAAATGCCATTACATTTTGATGTACCTTAAACAGAGACAACTATTTTGAAACTTCTGGGCTCCTATTACAAATATTTACAAGCCGTGTCATCAGGCTTAAAGCGAAGCTTTTTAATCTGCTGCCTGATCGCTTCAGGTTTATTACCAACACAAAGCCTCATCGCTGCTGAAAATCAGATCACCCTGAATTTAAAACAGGCTGATATTCGCGCTTTAATTAGTACCGTTTCAAAATTTACTGGCAAAAACTTTGTCGTTGATCCCAGAGTTAAAGCGAAAGTCACCGTTGTCTCTTCAAACACCATGTCAGAAAGTGAAGTTTATGAAGTTTTCCTTTCTGTTTTACAAGTGCACGGGTATGCCGCCGTACCCGTTGGCAGTATTATAAAAATTGTTCCCGAAGTAAATGCAAAGCAGGGGCCTTTACCCGTTGTACGAGGATCGCAAAATCGCGGTGATGAGCTGATCACGAAAGTTATTACACTAGATCACGTACCCGCAGCACAATTAGTGCCTATTCTTCGCCCTCTTGTTCCACAACAGGGACACCTTGCCGCCTATAATCCAACCAATACCCTTATCGTTACCGATCATGCAGCAAATATAAAACGCCTGGTAAAAATCATCAGGCACATTGACCGCCCTGAAAGTGACGAACTTGAAATCATTCCATTAAAACATGCCTCTGCATCCGAGCTTGTCCGTATACTCAACTCACTTCAGTCAGGTAGTGCTGGTGCAAAATCTGCAGCCGCTAAAAAAATCACACTGGCAGCAGATGATCGAACTAATAGCATACTCATGAGCGGTGAACGCTCCAGTCGATTAAAAATTCGTGCAACCATTGCTCATCTTGATACGCCACTGGAAAATGAAGCGGGTAATACCCATGTTATTTATTTAAAATATGCCAAAGCCGAAGACATTGTAACGATCCTTAGCGGCGTACAAAAAAACCAGGAAAAAACGAATAAAAAAGTCAAAAAAGCGGTAACCTCAGCAAAAACACCCGAAGCTGACATACAGGCAGATGAAGCAACAAATTCATTAATTATTACGGCAGGACCCGATGTCGTTCGCCGAATGAAATCTATTATTCGCCAACTGGATATACGTCGCGCTCAGGTACTGGTTGAATCTATTATTGCTGAAATTTCTAATAATACAGGTAAAGAGTTTTCATCACAGTTTGTAGTTGGCCCACCTGAAGATAGCAGCAGTAGTACTGTACCAATTGGTGTTGGCAACTTTGGTGGCGCTGGTGGCATTATCGGTTTATTTAGTGGTGATCAGGCGACTGTAGGTAGTTCGATTGGTGACGGTATCACGTTTGGTTTCGGCAGTAATGATGGAACACGTTTTGCATTTTTATTAAAAGCACTCTCTGCTGATGCCGCAACTAATATTTTATCAACACCCAGCGTTGTTACACTAGATAATCAGGAAGCCAGTATTGTCATTGCGCAAAACGTACCCTTCCTTACCGGCTCTTTCACGACAGCTGCTGATGGTGCATCTAACCCATTTCAGACTGTTGAACGACAGGACGTGGGTATTACGCTCAAAGTAACCCCACAAATTAATGACGGCAATACTATTAAGCTGGAAATAGACCAGGAAGTTTCAAACGTATCCTCTTCGGCAGCATCTAATGGCGGTATCATTACTAACAAACGCCAGATAGCGACTTCAGTTTTGGTTGAAGACGGGGAAATTTTAGTACTGGGTGGTTTAATAGATGATCAATTACGTGACACGGTTTCAAAAGTGCCAATACTCGGCGACATTCCTCTTTTAGGCTGGTTATTCCGTTCACACAGCACATCTAAAGAAAAACAAAATTTAATGGTATTTATGCGCCCAAGCATTATGCGTGATGCAAACTCAGCTGCTCACCATACGAATCAGAAATACAATTATTTACGTGCACAACAAATTGATGCGGGCGTAAACGGGTTTGGTTTATTAAAAGAAGAAAGCAGTCCTTTATTGCCTCCATTGCAAAATCTGATTACACCGACTGATGCTTCAGATAAAAAATTACAATCACCTTTGAATAAAAGCAGTAAAAAAGTTAGTGAACAAACCGCTGACCTTGATGGCGAAGACTTTGAATAATATTTCCACCAGTGAAATAAATGACACAACTCAAACTGCAAAATTAAATGCAAAGAGTATTTCTTATGCTTTTGCAAAACGTCACGGCGTTATGTTGGGTCAGATTAATAGCGACAAAGCTCAGGTTTTGTACCGGGGTAAGTTAAACCCTCAGGCGATATCAGAAGTAAGACGAATAATTGGTCGTCGCATTGAACTTTCTACCATTTCTGATGAACAGTTTGATGCATTAATTGCACAAACATATGAACAAGACTCCGATCAGGCCATGGCTATGATGGAAGGGGTAAGTGACGAGCTTGACCTTGACCAGCTTGCAGAAACGATTGAGCCTGAAGATTTATTAGAAGCAGAAGATGATGCGCCCATAATTAAATTAATTAATGCGGTATTAACAGAAGCTATAAAAATCAGCGCATCTGATATTCACATCGAAGCATTTGAAAACAGAATGCGAATTCGTTTTCGTGTTGATGGTGTGCTACGTGAAATTTTACAACCACCAAAAAATATAGCTCCTCTGGTTATCTCCCGCATAAAGGTTATGGCAAAGCTCGATATTGCTGAAAAGCGCCTTCCCCAGGATGGCCGCATATCATTAAAAGTTGCGGGTAGATCGGTTGATGTGCGTGTATCTACATTGCCATCAGGACACGGGGAACGCATTGTACTACGCTTATTAGACAAACAGGCGGGACGTTTAGACTTACAGCATCTAGGCATGTCTGAAAATGATACCGAACGCTTACGGGATTTATTACATCATCCCCACGGAATCATTCTGGTAACAGGGCCAACCGGTTCAGGTAAAACCACAACACTGTACGCCGGCTTAACTCAACTGAACGATAAGAGCCGAAATATTTTAACCGTAGAAGATCCAATAGAATATTACCTGGATGGTATTGGTCAAACACAGGTTAACAACAAAGTTGAAATGACGTTTGCCAAAGGTTTACGGGCCATTTTACGACAGGATCCTGACGTAGTAATGATTGGTGAAATTCGCGATCTGGAAACCGCATCAATTGCAGTTCAGGCCAGTTTAACCGGACATCTTGTTTTATCGACACTACATACCAACACAGCCATTGGCGCTGTGACTCGCTTACGCGACATGGGTGTAGAACCTTTCTTATTAGCCTCCAGTTTAATTGGTGTTTTAGCGCAACGACTTGTACGTCAGTTATGCCCTAATTGCAAAGAAGCACACAGCGCATCAAACAGTGAATGCGAATGGCTGGGTCTGGAGGTTTCAAATGCACCCGAGATTTACACACCGAAAGGCTGCGATGAATGCAACCATCTTGGTTTCAATGGCCGCACAGGTGTTTATGAATTAATACCCATTGATGACAAACTTCAACAAATGATCCATGACGGCGAAGGTGAGCAAATCATGGAAAAATATGCTCGCAGTTTCACTACAAGCTTACGCACAGACGGAAAACGCCTGGTACTGGAAGGCATTACTTCACTAGAAGAAGTTTTAAGAGTATCCCGTGAAGACTAATCAAAACCAGCTTACTAAAATTTATAATATAAAATTATAATTATGGCAGCATTCGAATACATAGCACTTGACTCAAAAGGTCGTGAAAAAAAAGGCGTAATAGAAGGCGATACACAACGCCAGGTCAGGCAGTTATTGCGTGACAAAGACATGATGCCTTTGCAAATTGATACGGCTGCCAGTCAGGAAAAAAAACAACAGGATAAACCTGTACAAATTTCCCGCCGCGGCATTGGTGCCACTGACCTTGCTTTATTTACCCGTCAGTTAGCGACTCTGGTACGCGCGGCCATCCCGCTCGATGAGGCCCTCTCAGCCGTCGGCCAGCAAACAGAAAAACCGCGTATTAAAAGCATGGTGTTTGCATTACGTTCAAAAATATTAGAAGGCCATACACTTGCTGCCGGGCTCGCTGATTTTCCAAAAGTATTTCCACAATTATTTCGTGCAACCGTAGCAGCTGGTGAATCATCAGGCCATTTAGATGTAGTACTCGACCGCCTTGCTGACTACACAGAAAGTCGTCAGCAAATGGCATCTAAAATAGCACAGGCAACAATTTATCCCGCCATACTGACCGTTATGGCTTTTCTGGTTGTCACTGGCTTATTAATGTTTGTTGTGCCACAAATCGTTGAGGTTTTTGAAACATCGGGGCAGACATTACCTGCCATAACCCGTGCAATGATATGGATAAGTGAATTTTTACAAAACTGGTGGTTTGTTTTAATTTTATTATTTATCGCTTTGTTTTTTATCGTAAGACATTTTTTATCTATTCCGGCTAACAAACGTCGTTTTCATTTATTTTTATTAAAACTACCCGCTGTTGGCAAACTCGTCAGAGGTTTAAATACGGCACGCTTTTCACGCACCTTAAGCATTCTTTCTTCTAGTGGTGTTCCGGTTTTAGATGCCTTACAACTTGCGGCTCCGGTTGTTGCCAATTTACCCATGCAGGATGCTGTAATCGATGCCGCAGAAAAAGTAAGAGAAGGCTCCAGCATTTATGCAGCACTTGAGCGCAGTAAACTGTTCCCGCCTATGACATTACATTTGATATCCAGTGGTGAGCGATCAGGCAATTTAGAAGATATGTTAGATAAAGCCGCTGAACAGCAGGAGCGCGAACTAGAGTTATCCATTTCGATGTTTATGGGTTTGTTCGAGCCACTGTTAATTGTTGCCATGGGTGGCATTGTATTAATAATCGTTCTGTCTATTTTATTACCGATAATAAATATGAATGACTTAATGCAATAACACACATCTATTTATTGCTGGTTAAATAAAGACCCTCTTTTAAAAGATAAATAGCCCCGCCTATTGCGCCATATAAATGCGCATTAATCGCCACACGCCCTCCTGCCATTGCTTCTGAACCGGGCAGCGCACCAAACATTTGCTCCCAGACTAATTTGCCTATAATGATTAATATCAAAACAATGCCACTGATTTTATAACGCTGCATTTCCCAGCGGGCACCAATGATAAACAAACCATGTAATACACCCGAGAAACCCACATATCGCTCTAACTGGTTATCAACCAACAAACCTGCGCTACACAGCAGAGCGATAAATAACAAAGCGCCTGCCCAGTACCGGTTAGATTTGTAGGCAGAAAAAAAGATTACCACCATTAATAATCCCGCCATATTGAGCAATAAATGGCTCCAGTTTAAATGCGTTAAATGCCCGCTAATTATTCGCCAGACCTGCCACTGCTCAATTAATTGCCGATCAAAGCGAAATACAGCCTCCATATTAAAAATTTGTATAAAAAAACATACAATAAATAGAACTAGCCATAATTTATGACTTCTAAGTTTATATAAAATACCCATGTGTAATAATTGTGTCATATGCGCTTATACCGGCATCTGTTATGATATCGCAACAAAGTTTAACCATTTATTGACTACGGAGCCATCTGTGAAAGCACCTCATATCAAACAACAGGGATTTACCTTAATTGAAATTATCGTTGTTGTTGTCATTATCGGCATATTAGCAACTTTTGTTGCGCCAAAATTTTTAGGTAAAACCGATGATGCACGCATTGTAAAAGCTAAAAACGACATCCAGGCACTGGGTAGTGCTCTCGATCTATATAAACTTGATAACTACGTTTATCCAACCACTGACCAGGGACTCGACGCATTAATTAATCTGCCCTCAGGGGATCCTGAGCCAGCTAACTGGCAAAAAGGCGGTTATGTTAAAAAATTGCAAAAAGACCCCTGGCAGCGTGAATACTTATATTTAAGCCCTGGCGAACACGGTGAAGTCGACATTTATTCTCTTGGCGCAGACGGTATTGAAGGCGGTGAAGGCCCTAATGCTGACATAGGCAGCTGGGATTAGTCTTTTATACGGTTGTTAAATAATGCTCAAACAACACAGCAACCGTTATAACACCCTTATTCAGGGTTTTACCCTGATCGAATTACTTGTAGTTATCGTTATCATTAGTCTTTCAATAGCGGTTGTTGTGGTAAATATATCAACTGGCGGTGAAGAAGAGCTAGCAGAAGAAGAGATTATTCGCCTGCAACAAATTTTACGCTTTGCCCATGAGCAATCCGTCATAAGATCAGAAGAGTATGGTGTGCGCTTTTACGAAACCGGTTATCGTTTTATGCGTTACGATGAAGAAACCGATAGCTGGATAGATTTAAGTAAAGACAAATTATTACGCAGCCGAAACCTGCCCCAACCACTTGAGCTTGATTTATATATTGAACAGGTGCCTGTCGAAATACTCGAATCACGTGAAGACGAACCTAAGCCAAAAACAGAGGCAGAAGAGAACAAATTAGCCAGCGCCGCATCTGATCTGGATTTAACTGACCAGAATGCAGCACAACTAAATGATACAGAAATTATTAAACCGCAGATATTTCTACTCTCCAGCTCCGAACTAACGCCCCAGTTTGAAGTGCGTTTACGCATCCCCGGTAGTGTCATTGAAGAGCTACTTGAAGGCTTGCCTCACGGTGAGTACAAACGTGTGCAGCAAATCAATGAATAAACCAGGTATCAACAACAGCCAGCAGCGGATAAATAAAGCAAACGGTTTTACGCTAATTGAAGTTATGGTTGCGCTAACCATTGTTGCTATTGCACTGGCATCACTCATTAAAGCCTCTGGAGGACACACGAACTCAGCCGCCTATCTTAAAAGCAAAACACTGGCTCATTACGTGGCGATGAATGAAGTCACTCAGTTACAAATTGATAATGCCTGGCCCGATTTGGGCACGACTCGAAAATCTACTGACATGGCGGGTATTGAATGGTTCTGGACACGTGAAGTTAAAAAAACCGGTGATGAGACTGGCAATATCCGAGGTTTAAAATTCAGCGTTTTTCTGGATGAGGAAAGAACACGAAACCTGGCTCAGGTGCAGGCATTTATTGCTAATCCAGCCCAGAATGCAATTTCAGGAGCTGCCTCTGGTAGCTCAACTGCAGGTGGCATCCCGCAATGAGGTTGAAATCATCCATCAGACAATCTGGTTTTACCTTAATTGAAGTGATTATTGCCATGTCGATTTTTGCTATCGTTTCAATTCTGGCCTATAGCGGATTACACTCTGTTATCAATACAAAATCACATACCGAGAACTCACTGGAAAGACTTCGTGAACTACAGATGACCATGTTGGGCCTAAGCGGTGACTTACAACAACTAAGCAATAGAAATGGTCACGACGCACTCGGAGGCAACTTATTAAATCTCTCAACACAAGACAGTAATTATATTCTTGCCTTTACACGTAGTGGCTGGAGAAACCCAGCGAATCTAGCACGCAGCACCTTACAACGAGTCGCTTACAGACTAGATGAAGACAAACTTATCCGCTATTACTGGCCACATGTCGACAGAGCTGATGATGAGCAGTTTTTTGAACGCAGCCTAATAGGTAATATTGAGTCGTTAGATATACGTTTTCTTGATGATAAAAACCAATGGCAATCTAACTGGCCTTCAGCTAGTGAACTTGCATCAGCCGAGCCCTCAACTTCTCTTCCCGTGGCCGTTGAATTCACTTTAAAAATGAACGATTGGGGTGAGATCAAGCGCTTGATAAGGGTCGCACGCCAATGACTTATTCAAA
>Ga0316204_10003396_pt1 | contig 32050 bp, 27 predicted proteins | sample 6monrhotite_MG_2_FD_205661 | JGI IMG/M metagenome (GOLD analysis project Ga0316204, IMG submission 205661) | Microbial mat bacterial communities from mineral coupon in-situ incubated in ocean water Damariscotta River, Maine, United States -... | ecosystem: Environmental > Aquatic > Marine >... | reverse complement strand
ACCCCCGCGGGCAGCGACAGGCCTGCCCCCTTCTCGTCCAGAACCTCGACCAGCTGGGGCCAGCCCTCGGTGACGTTGTGGAAGTACGCCCCCGCTGTCTCCAGGGGCTCGACCAGCAGCCGGGGGGCCAGCGCCCGCAGGATGGCGTACCAGGGCTGGCGCGGGCGCTCGATCTCGTCGATATAGAGGACGCGCTCAGGCGCCTCGTCGAAGGATATCAGCCCCCTCAGGACCTCGCGGTGCGCTTCGGACAGCGCCAGCTTCTGCTCCCCCCGGATGATGGCCTCCCAGCGGAGGAAGCACCCCTGCTCCAGCTCCCACAGGAAGCGCTCCAGGAGTTCATCCAGCGCGCCGTCGTCCAGGTCTCCGGCCAGCCAGTCCTCGGAGGGCACGCCCACAACAGCGCGCTCCCAGTCAATCTCCTGGACCAGACCGATCGCGCCAGGGCTCACGGGAGAATCCCTGCGTCTCGGAAGACCACCCGCGCGAGCAAGGCGTACTCCATCCGATCCCTCACCAAGAGCGTCGCGAAGCTACGCGCCTGAGCGACCTGACCGGCCACGAAGAGATCGATGACCGGCTGGAGGATCTCCTGATGATAGGCGTCGCGTAGTTCAGCGAGGTCATCACGATCGAGCTGCGCCGCGCGAACGGTCCAGCGCCCCCTGGCGTCCAAGCCGGCGATTCGGTAGCTGCCCCCCAGACCACGTACAAAGGTGATGTGCCGCTCGGGGTCGTCATAGCCTGGATCCAAGATCAGCTTCGGCTCTTGGTAGGCCGCACTCCAGGGCTCCTCGCCGGGTCGGTATCGCCTCCGACCACCAGCGATGGGGAACCAATCGCTCTTGGGAGCGTTGCAGTTCTGGCAGCAGAAGTAGAGGTTGTTGAACGAATACGCGAGCCACCAGTAGCCCCACTGTTTCCGCCCCGAGGCGGCCCGCGCCCGGGTCTTAGGCCGGAAGTGCTCCACAGTGGAGTGCTTGCGCTCATACCGATGCTCGCAGAAGCAGCACTTGCGATGCTGCATCTCCCACAGCGCTGACCGAACAGCAACTGAGCTGTAGATGGTTCGGTTGAAGTCCGCGCTCAACAAGGTGCGAGCGCGCCGCTTGGCGTGCAGGCGCAGCAGTTCAGCCTGCCCGTCGTGGGCGAGCGCTGCTGGCACCTGCCCTCGCCCCCGGTCAATTCGAATCACCCGCGCTCCAGCGCCTCGATCTTCGCGCGGAGTTCCTCAGCGTCCACTGGGACGGAGAGCTTGGGCTCCCGTAGCGCCGCCTCGAAGTAGGGCTCCAGCTCCACGCGCAAGACCTCCAGGCGCTGGCTCTCTCCTACATCCAGATCATCGCGGGCCAACAGGTCATGGTAGTCGCGGACCTTCTCCTTGAGCCCCGGTCGGGTAGCAGTGGGGGTATTGAAGAAGGTGGTCAACAGCTGGCTCGCGCTCTGGGTCGCCGGCTCAAAGGGCGGCACCTCGTCCTGGACGATGAGGCCCTCCTCGAAGCGCAGCCGAATGATCTCGTGTCGCTCAAAGCCGGTGAGCAAGAGCGGAGAGTGGGTGGTCACGATGAACTGGATCTTGGGGAACATCGCCCGCAGGACCGGGACGATGCGCCGCTGCCAGGTGGGATGGAGGTGAAGGTCCAGCTCATCAAGCAGGACGATGCCTGACATCTCCGAAGGAGGCACCGCCCGCTTCTGCTCCAAGAGGATCTGGCCAGTGAGCTCTCCCAGCCAGGCGATCAGGGACTGGTAGCCTTGGGACAACAACGCTGGCGAGAGGATGACCACCTCCCCACCAAAGTCCATCTCCAGCCCGACATCCACCCGCTGGCCTCCAGCGACGACGACTTCGCGACGGACCTTCTTCAGGCCTGGCAAGAGTGGATCTCCGTCTGGCCCGGTGCTGGTCAGCAGCGCCTCCAGGATGTCGATGAAGGGCTCCTCCAGCCCCAGCTCTTGAAGGGCCTGACCAAACTCCAGGCCGAGCATCTTGTGGTGGCCATCAAACAAGCCCTGTAGGCGGTTGATGAGCGGATCTCTGGGGATGGCGACCTCCCCAGGACGCGCCAATCTCCGCCCCACGCCGTAGCCCGCCACGAAGAAGCCCGGTTCTCGCTGACGACGAATCATGGTGAGCACATGATCGCCGCGGCTGACAAACTCGTGGCTGCTGGGCGTGACCTCCAGATGGGCGCGCAGCGGGGTCTTGTTCACTGAGCAGAAGAGCCCTCGAATGGAGGCCGTCTCAGTGGGGTTGGAGGCGCGCACAAAGTCGCGGGCGTCCTCGGCCAGCACGCGGGTCATCGTGTCGCTGGAGGACGCCAGCGCGATGGCTTGGAGCAGCGTGGTCTTGCCGCAGCCATTGTCTCCCAGCAACACCGTCCACATCCGAGGTTGACCATCGGGGTCCAGGAAGGAGAACTCCTGGTCCGCGAGCAACTTCATGTTCTTGAGGCGCAAGCTGTAGAGGTAGATCATTGGTGCTCTCAGGTGCAAAACCGCGCCTGTTCTCCACCTATCCTGGTAGGAGTGGACCACGCACAACTCAACCTCTCTGCCGCCTCTATCAGCCGCACCCTGACGCCTCGGAGTGGGGCCATTTTGGGACCAGACCATCGCGGAGCACCGCTGGTCATGACGGGGCATCGCGGGCCATGATGTTGGAAGGAAAGAGACGAACCTGTTGAGATGGTTGGCAAACCATCGAAATCGCACCACTTGTCGGGTTGATCGGTGTTGGGTTCGACTCCCCCCTTCCGCATAAAACACCAAAACCGGCCAAAGTCCTCGACTTTGGCCGGTTTTCTTTATTCAGGACGTCAGACTTCAGGGATCCGCTCCCGCCGGCTCGGACGATCGCTGGCTGAGCACCTGCCCTCCTCCGGGCCCTGCCCCTGGCCCGACGGTGATGAGCCAGTCGGCCTCCGCCTGAGCGGCGAGCTGATGATCCGCCGCCAACACGGTGTGCCCAGCCGCCGTGAGCTTCTCCAGCACACGAATAATTCGCGCTGTATCGAGGGGGTGAAGGCCCGCTGTGGGCTCATCGAGGATGATCAGCCCGCGCCCCTTGCGCGGCGTCCTGGCCAGCAGACGAGCCAGCTTGAGGCGCTGGCTCTCTCCTCCGGAGAGCGTGGGGGCGGGCTGCCCCAGCGTCATGTACTCGAGGCCGACATCGACCAGGCAGCCCAGCGTTCGCTGCGCCCCCTGATGCGCCAGCACATCGCCTCGACGCGCCTCATCGACCGTCAGCCTCAGCACATCGGCGATCGACAGACCGTGAATCGTGACGTCGAGTATGTGTCGCTGGAATCGCTGCCCATGGCAACCGGGACACGTCGTGCTGATGGCGGGGAGGTAGTGCATGTCCACGACCAGGGTGCCCGTCCCCTCGCAGGCTGGGCACCGACCGGAGCCGGTGTTGAAGGAGAAGGCCGACTCATCGAGACCCGCCGCCACGGCCGCTGGCGTCTCGGCGTAGAGGCGTCGCACCTGATCAAAGAGTTTTGTATAGGTCGCCGGGTTCGATCGCCCTGTCCGACCGATCGGGGCCTGCGTGACCTGCTGCATCCAGGCGAGCTGCTCGCACCCGCTGATCGCGACGCCATGGGGCTGATCGCGCAGCTCCGCGTCAGCCGCCAGCGCGACCGCCGCCAGCAGCGTGGACTTCCCAGCCCCCGAGACACCCGTGATGCAGGTGTAGCGGCCCAGGGGGATGTCCACGGCAGCCCCCGCGACATTGTGACGCGTGAGGCCGCGGAGCCGGAGCCACTCAGTCGACGCAGGCAGTCGGCGCCTCGCTCGGTTGCGCTCGCGAGCGCGGTCCGGGGAGAGGAACGGCCCCGTCACCGATCGCGGATCGATCGCCACGGCGGCCGGCGGGCCGGAGGCGAGCAGGGTTCCTCCGTGCACACCCGCGCGGGGCCCGATGTCGATGACCCAGTCACAGCGCGCCACGATGTCCATGTCGTGCTCGACCATGAGGACGGTGTTGCCACGATCTCGGAGCTCGATGAGCACCTTGAGCAGCTCTCCCCGATCGCGCGGGTGAAGGCCGCTGGACGGCTCGTCCAGGACATACACAATCCCCGTCAGGCCCGACCCCAGCTGGCTCCCCAGCCGGACCCTCTGCAGCTCGCCCCCAGACAGGGTCGGGACGGGACGGGAGAGGGACAGGTGCCCCAACCCGAGCCGCGACAGGCTGCCAATGCGGGCCGTGAGCTCCTGCATCAGCGGCACGGCGATCTCGCGCTGCAGGGGTGAGAGTGTCCCGGAGAGCCCTCGGCTCCACTCGGCCAGCCGCTCGATGTCGGCGTGGGCGGCCCGGTGGTAGGTCAAGCCGTGCAGCGCGAGCACCCTGGCGGCCTCGCCCACGCCCGTGCCGTCGCAGGCCTCACACGGCGTCTTTGAGAAGAACACACGCCACTTCTTCTTCGCCTTCTCGGTCCTGGCGCCGCGGTGGAGCCGCTCGATCTCGTGGACGGCGCCCGCGAAGGGCGCGGAGCGCGAGATGCTCCAGTTCTTGTCACGTCCGCCGCCGGGGATCCGGGCGTGTATCTCCTCGGCGGTGCCGTGGAGGAACGCGCGCCGGAAGCCTTCGGAGAGCTGCGCCCACGGGGCGGCGAGATCAACGCTGAAGTGCTCGGCCAGCGCTGGGATGGAGGCGAGGTCGAGGGTGGAGCCGGTCCGCTTTCGGAGCTTGCCGGCGTAGGCGCTCGCGCCGTCGAGCAGCGAGCGCTCGGGATGCGCGACGACGAGCGCCTCGTCCACGCGCAGGTCTCCGCCGACCCCGAGGCAGACAGCGCACTGCCCGTCTGGGTGTCTTGCGTCGAAGGCCGTCGACTCCAGCTGTCGAAAGCGCGCGTCGACACCACTCTGGAACGCCAGGACGCGCGAGAAGAGCAAGCGAAGCGGATGCCGCGCGCCGACCACGGAGCCGACGGTCGAGCTGGGGTTCCTGTTGCCGCCCTGCTGATCGACCGCGATGCTGGCCCCCATACCGGTGATCCGCTCCACATCGGGGCGGTCCTCTGGCACGAGAAACTTACGCACAAAGGGCGAGAGGCCTTCGAGGTACCACCGCTGAGAGAGCGCGTGAATCGTGTCGATGGCGAGCGAGCTCTTTCCGCTCCCTGAGACCCCCGTGAACGCCACGAGCGCGTTCTTGGGGATCCGCACGCTCAGATCGCGGAGATTGTGCGTGCGCGCACTCACGACCTCGATCCACTCACCGGGCGGGCGCGTCACCTCAGCCTCGCGGGCGGGCGGTGAGCTGCACCATCCCCAGGTCGAAGGTGTGGTGCGCGACGAACTCCAGCTTGTGGGTGTTGAGGAGACCGTCGAACAGCCTGACGCCTTCGCCTCCCAACAAGACCGGCACCATCGTGATGCACAGCTCATCGACGAGCCCCGCGTCGAGCGCCTGCCGGATGATGTTGCCGCCGTCGAGGTAGACGTCCTTGCCGTCGGCGACCTCCACGGCCTGCTCGACCAGCGCATGGATGTCGCCGGTGACCGGCCGCACTGAAGCAGGCGCCCCCTTCAGCGCCCGGTGCGTAGCCACCAGCACCGGGGTCTCGCCGTAGCCCCAGACCTCCATCTGCGCGATGACGTCGTAGGTCCTGCGCCCCATGAGCATCGCCCCGACCTGCTCCATGAGGGCGCTGAACTGGAGCGCGTCGGGGTGGGCTGGGGCGCTGTCCGGCGGAGCTGGCGCGTCGAGGAACGACAGGTCATCGCCAGGTCCGGCGATGAAGCCGTCGAGGGAGCAGGCCATGTAGACTCGGACTTGTGATGAGGTCGACATCCGGTTTCTCTTGTTTATAAATGAATTCTCATTTATAAACAACTCATGCCACGAGTCAAGAAGATCTCGGACGACCAGGTGCTTGATCAGGCGCTGGCCGTCCTCTTGGAGAGCGGCCCCCACCGCGTGACCCTGCCCGAGGTCGGGCGAGTCGTCGGGTTGTCACCGTCCACCCTCATCCAGCGCTTCGGGTCGAAGCGGGCGCTGATGGACCGTGTGCTGGAGCGCGCCACGGATCAGCTCCGAGGCGCGCTCAGCGCTCGCGAACCGTCCGGCGATGCCCGCCGGGATCTGCTCGACCTGATGGCGAGTCAAGCGCGCCCGCTCCGGACGCGCGCACACATTGCTGGCAACCTCTCCCTGCTCATCGAAGACGTCACCGACGAGGCGCGCAGGGCGATCGCCCAGCGGCATATGGCCGTGATGCGCGAGGGTATCGCCGCGCACCTGCGGGCAATGGGGAGCCCATCCGTGGAGGCCCATGTGGGCATGATCGAGGCTCACTGGAACGGGCTGGGGATTCAGTGGGCGATGCAGGACGAGGAGATTGAGCTCGAGGCGTGGATAAAGCGAGGGCTCGGCACCCTGCTCGACGCGCTGCTGCCTGTCAGTCGGTGCGCAGCTCAACATGATGAAATCACAGGCCTGGGTGGACTCTGAGAAGGTTTCCAGTGGGTCGCGCAGCGTGCTCACCGCTCACCCGCTCCCCCACTCCCCCACTCTCCCACTCCCCCACTCCCCCACTCCCCCACTCCCCCCGTTCCCGCGAACGCAGAGAGCTCTGAGCGCGCAGCGCAGTCCGTCACCCTGGACGACGACAGCGGTCAGATCCCCGAAGGGCCGCGCACGGAGGCGCTACGCCTCGTCGACATCGGCCAGCGTCGCCAAGGCGCTCTCAGCCCACGCCGCCCGCGCCTCGGCCGTGCGACGCCCCAGATCCAGAGTCAGCAACCAGTACGGGAGATCGGGGCTCTCCCCCTCGTTGGCCCGCAGATGAGCGATCACACCCTGGATTCCCTGCGCCGTGCCGCGCGCGACGGCGTGCTCCCGCTCCAGGTGCCCGCGAAGCGTCGCGAGGTCGAGGTGCCGCCCGAAGAAGAGCTTGAGCAGCATCTCGTTGCGCACAATACGAGGCGCCACCGGCTCCGCCAGCCACCGCCGCAGCGCCTCACGTCCCGCGTCGGTGATGGCGTAGACATGCCGCCTCCGCCCGCCGGTCGCTGCGTCCGCGCGATCGACCAGGCCGTCGGCGTACATGCGCTTGAGCGCAGGGTAGAGCTGTCCATAGGACTCGCTCCAGAACTGGCTGATGGAGTCGTCGATAGTCGCCTTGAGGTCATAGCCGCTCATGGGCTCGACGCTGAGCAGACCGAGGATGACGTAGGGCGTTCGGGATGAGCGAGACATGGAGTATCTTATAGGCCATTGCATTTATATCTTAAAGATATATCTTTAAGATATAAATACACTCACCCATGACACTGGAGAGTCCCATGAACCTCCTGCTCCTCATCCTCTTCGAGACCGCGATCGCCGCCCCCCTGGAAGACACCCGCTCTCTGATGGTGGCCGGCCAGCTCGCGGTGACCGCCGAGCCCTTCGAGGACGGCGGCACGACCGTATCCCTCAACATCGCCCCCCTCATTGTTGAGTGGGCAGCCACGGAGCGGCTCGGGCTGCGGGCCAACAGCGTGCTGAACCTCCAGTTCTCGGGACCGGACACGGGCCTGTCCCATCGCGGCGGCGGGCTGAGCATTCCCGTGTACCTGTCGGGCCGCCAGGAGCTGACGCCCTACCAGTGCCTCTATGTGGCCCCCCACATCAGCGTGACCAGCAACCCCCTGGTCGACGGGTGGGATCTCACCACGGCCGGCGAGGTGGGTGTGCGCTTCCGGCTCGGTGAGCACGGTGTGCTGAACCTGGCGGGACAGCTCGGGGCGTCCAGGCTGGACCGTCCTGGCGGAGACCGCTGGGTGAATCACTTCGGGCTCTACCCCAGCGTCGGGGTGTGGGTCTGGTGACGCTCCAGCGAGGGTCACCACAGGTCATGGGGTGAGGCTCAGGGGGCGTCGGGGGGACACGCTGTCGGCCAGTCCGAGACCCCCTCCGGCGGCGCTGGCCGCTCCGGATCCTCCAGATCGACCAGACCGACAGGCATCACGCCGCCGGTGGTCAGCCTGAAGGTGCAGCTCGCCACGGGGCTGAACGGCGCCCCCATCAGCGCCGCGGAGACGCAGTCGACCAGCGCCTCGTCTTGAGAAAGCACCTCGACGCCGACGCCAGACAGCCGAACGGGGAGGCCCTCCCCCACCCCGCACCCCTCCACATCGACGGTCTCGCGCCAGCGGCCGACATCGGCCCAGTCCGGCAGCCCTCCCGCCTCATTCACACACACCATCCGGGTGAACTTCACAGCCCCACCCTCAGGGGTGTAGGCGCTGTAGGTGTCACAGGTCAGCGCGTCCTGCCGCGCCTGCCGCTCCGCCGCGGCGGCCGCCCGCTCGCGGGCGTCCGCCGCCCGCTGACAGGACTCCTCCTCCCCCAGCGCGCACTCGTGATCCAGCCCCGCGAGCATCCCGGCCTCGTCGCCGAGCGCTCGGCAGGCGGACCACTCCAGGCGATCGCAGGCGTGGCGGTACATGGAGAGCGCCTCCGCTTCGCTCCCCTGGAGCCTCAGGATCCCCGCCAGCCCCGAGCAGGCCAGCCCGCTGCCGTCCTCACAGGCTCGCACGCACCCCCGCACCTCGCGCCGCTTCGCCGCCCGATAGAAGGGCTCGCCGTCGTCCTTCGCGGCGCCGAGGATGTAGCAGTGGTTGGCGCGCGCCTCCAGTGAGCGTCCCGCCTGAACGCCGGGGACGAGGAGCACCACAGTCAAGACGCTGAACATCAACCTGTCCCCTTGAGAACACGGCGCCACACTACCGCAGGCCGCGGAGTCGAGCGCACATCCGCGCCGGGACGCGATCAGAAAACTCAGCGGAGGCGAGAACGGGTGGTATAAACCGTCCCTCAGAAGATTCTCGCCACGGAGTCCCCCTCATGCTCATGCTCTTGAGTCTCCTCGCTTGTGAACCGCCCAAGATCAACCTGGACAGCGGCCTCGACGATCGCACGCTCGACGAGACCACCCAGACCGACGACACGGACGACGGCAGCATCACCGACACCGGCACCGCCGGCGGCGATGACACAGGCAGCACGGGCGGCGACGACACAGGCAGCACGGGCGGCGACGACACCGGCAGCACCGGCAGCACCGACACCGGCGACACCGGCTCGACCACCACCGAGCCCAAGCCCGATCCGGAGCCCGACTACAGCGTCTGGCAGGGAACCCGCACCTTCATCACCGATGACTGCGAGGAGACCGTCGAGGAGACCGGCTTCCTGCTCGACGAGAGCTGGGAGTTCGCCGAGTACCTGGGCGACGTCGAGGCGGCCTGCGGCGACTGCACCCACTTCTACTACATCACCGCGTCGACCAGCTCGGTCTGTGGGTGGTACGGCATCGAGGAGGAGTTCTACCGGGGTCTGAAGATCACCGAGGACTCCGTCGACGTCTACACAGTGGACTCCTTCTTCCTGAGCGACGACACCTTCTGGATCTGGGCCGACGTCCTCGACGAGGGCAACGACTTCGACGGCTGGGCCTTTGACTACGGCTACGACGACTGGTGGGGCGCCATCGTCATCGACGGCAAGGTCGAGTTCCCCGCCAAGTGATCTCGCAGTGAGCGACCCGAACCGACGCGTCCTCTACGACGGGCGCATCATCAAGCTGGGCCTGGAGACCGCGCGCCTGCCCGACGGGCGGGAGGTCGAGCTGGAGATCGTTCGCCACGTCGGCGCGGCCGCGATGGTGCCCCTGCACGCCGACGGCACCATCACCCTCGTTCGGCAGTACCGACACGCCGGCGGCGGCATGATGCTGGAGATCCCAGCGGGCATGCTGGAGCCCGGCGAGGATCCCCGGCGCTGCGCCGCCCGGGAGCTGGCCGAGGAGGTGAACCTCCGCGCCGACCGCTACGATCTGCTGACGGCCCAGCACACGACCCCGGGCTACTCGGACGAGCGCATCTGGATCTACCTGGCTCGTGACCTGAGCCACGCCCCCGGCGAGCTGGACGAGGATGAGTACATCGAGCCGGTACGCCTGGCCCTGGACGAAGCCATCCGGATGATCGAGCGCGGTGAAATCACCGATGCGAAGACCATCAACGGGATCTTGTTGGCGGCCCGGATGACACAATCCGGCTGAGGTTGGGTAGACTGGTCTGACTGCGCCGAGGAGGACAGACCAATGAAGATGCTTGTGATCGCACTGGCAGCGCTCGCCCCACTGACCATCATCGGCTGCTCCGGCGGCGACAAGGACGACACCGGCGCGTCAGCTGACGCGGACGGCGACGGCTTCGCCTCAGCGGACGCCGGCGGCTCCGACTGCGACGACAACGACGCCAGCGTCTACCCCGGCGCCGAGGAGATCCTCGACGACGGCATCGACAACAACTGCGACGGCGTGGTGGATGTGCCCACCGGCAGCACCGGCGGCGACGACGGCACCGTCGAGGAGTGCGGCGGCACGGCCCCCGTGCTGGAGACCTTCCTGGTCGACACCTACGACTACGACTCGGACAAAGACGGCACCATCGACGCCTACTACGTCTACTTCACGCTGACGGTCACCGACGTCGACGCCGACCTGCACGACTACCGGTTCGAGGCCTGGTTCGACACCACCATCGACGGCAGCGTGGACTCCTCCGGCGACGCCCAGCTCTACTACGAGCCCTCCGAGCTGGGCTCCGAGTGCGGTGAGGACTACCTTGAGCTGACCCTCTTCGCCCCTCAGGTCGGCGGCGACAGCATCGACTGGTCGACCCACTACGACTTCGGCGTGGCCGTCATCGACGACGGCGGGCTCATCTCCAACATCCTCGTCGGCGACGTCATCACCCAGGACGAGCCCGGCGGCGACACCGGCACCACCGGCCCCGATGACACCGGCGACACCGGCCCGGACACCGGCGACACCGGGCCCGACACCGGCGACACCGGCCCGGGCGGTCCCGGCGGCCCCGGCGGCCCCGGTGGCCCCGGCGATGACACCGGCGATACGGGCGCGACCGGCCCCGGCGGTCCTGGCGGCGAGCCCGGCGGTGAGCCTGGCGGCGGTCCCGGCGGCCCTGGCGGCGACACCGGTGACACCGGCGGCGGCGATCCCGACTCCACCAACACCACCAGCAGCGGCTGATCGCCCGGCGGCGCTTCCTCTCTCAGGCGGCGCTCCCTCTCAGGCGGCGCTGGCGTCCGACAGGCCCAGCGCCGCTCGCAGCGGCGTGAGGTGTGACGCGTAGGCGTCCGCCCGCCCCACCGATGAGCGGTAGATCGGCTGCCGCACCTGCGCGTAGCTGGCGGTGTTCACGACGCGCCCGCTCTCGTGGAACCGCAGCATCGACGGCTCCCACTCCAGGCCCACGAAGGTCGCCATGGTCCGGCTGACCCCCTCGGGATCCGCCACCAGCGCCTCGTAGTCCACCTCCAGCATGGGCAGGCCGCCCGGCTCGGACGAGACCGCCCGCCAGTGCGCCATCAGTCGATCGTAGGAGCGCCAGTAGGCGCCCAGATCCTCCAGGGAGGCGGCGTAGTCGTGGGTCGCGTGGAAGTTCTGTCGGTAGCAGGAGAAGCAGGTGTCCACCGGATCCCGGCGACAGTGGATGACCCTCGCCCCCGGCAGCGCCCGGCTGATCTCCCCCAGCCAGAGGAAGTTGTGCGGCAGCTTGTCCGTCACCCTCGGGGCGTCCGGCAGGCGGGCGAGGTAGGCGCGAGCGACGTCATCCAGCGCCTCGCTCGTCAGCGGCTCCGGCAGCGCGGAGAGCAGCGACGGCAGGTGGTCCAGCTCCCCGGCCCCATGCACACCGGAGTGACTCGCCAGGATCTGCTCCACCAGGGTCGTCCCGGAGCGCGGCATCCCCACGATCAGGACGGGGCGCTCGCTCACCGCCGTCGCGCGGGGGGCGCGCTGGAGGGTGTCGGCGGACCAGCGCGCGATGACGGCGTCGACCCGCTCCGAGAAGGCGCCGGCGTCGAAGTCCAGGCTCCGGAGCGCGTTGGCCCGCCCCCAGGCCGCGAAGGCGGCGTCGGTCTCGCCGACGGCGTCACGCAGCGCCGCCAGCGCGTGCAGCAGCGCCGCGCGGGTCTCCCGCCCGGGCCGGGAGGCCAGCGCGGCCTCCACCAGCGGCACGGCCTCGGCGGCGCGCCCCTGGCGGCGCCAGACCCTCGCGGCCGCGAGGGTGAGGGGGATCGAGGTCGAGAGGAGCTGGTGGTAGTGGGTCAGCGCGTCCGAGGCGCCCGAGACGTCACCGTGTCGCTCCAGGATGCTCACGAGCCCGGCCACGGCCCCCGGGGTGGCCTGACGGGACAGCGCGGCCCTGAAGCAGCCCTCGGCGTCATCGAGCTGGCCCTGCTCCAGGAGGAAGTGGCCCGCGCGGGTCAGGATGTTCGGATCCGCCGGGGCGAGGCGCAGGGCCTCGGCGAAGCAGCGCAGCGGCTCCTCCACGCGCCCGAGCAGCTGCAGCGCCCGCCCGAGCGAGGCGTGGGCGGCGGCGGTGTAGGGCTCCAGCTTCACCGAGCGCCGCAGGCACTCCTCGGCGCTGGCCAGATCCCCGGTGTTCAGCAGGGCCTCGCCCAGCACCCGCCAGCCCAGGCCCAGGTCCGATCGGATGGCCACGGCGTCAGCGGCCGACCGGGCCGCCTTGGGGTAGTCACCGCTCCGCATGGCGGACATTGCGGCGCTGAGCAGGCGTTTGTAGCGATCCATCCGAGCCCTCCGAGGTTCCCGCTTCGGTGGAAACCCGCGAGGCTTCAGGCGAATTCACTGGCTGAGAGGGTCTTCTACCCGCCCGACCCGCCGACCTCCCAGATCAGCAGCGCCCCGTCCTCGTAGGCGCGCGGCTCCCCGAAGGTCTCACGCAGCCACCCCTCCATGCCCTCCGGGCAGCGCGCCGAGATCCCCGCGCAGCGCCCGGGCTCGTAGAGCACCCAGCGGATGTCGTGCGCGACGAGGGTCTCCAGGGGAGCGGCGTCGGGCAGCGCGCCCCCGCCGAGGGTGTTGAGCCAGACGAGCTCCTCACCGCCGGCGGGGGTGTGGCCGCGCTTCAGGGGGTTGACGCGGGGACGGTTGGGGGCGGTCAGGGCGGACAGGAACTGAGCCGACTGGTCGTAGGGCAGCTCCACGGCGGCCCCGGCCGGCGCGTCCGCGAGGAAGCGCCCCGCGGGCGGCGGGCTCACCGGCGTCCAGTTGCGCTCCCGCTCGAGCTCGCTCACGGTCAGCCAGCCCGCGGGGCCCAGCAGGAGCGCCGCGGTGAGGAGGCGCGCCCAGCGCGGCCGCAGCGCCTCCAGGCCGACCCCGGCGAGCACACCGGCCGCCAGCGCGGCGGCGGTCGCCGCCCGGGAGAGATCCGAGAGCGACCTGGCGCCACACCAGAAGTCCTTCAGCGACTCCAGGGTGCGCAGGGCGGCGACCGGCTCTCCGCCGAGCTGGGGGCAGGAGCCCAGCGACAGCAGCACCAGCGGCGCGAGGGCGAGGGCCGCGGCGGCGAGCCGCAGGCGCCCGGCGTGGAGCAGCACCAGCGGCAGCCCGATCCAGGAGGTCAGGTAGAAGCCCGGACGGGTGAAGCCGATGCCTGGATCCCGCGTCAGGGCGAGGGCGCGCAGGTCCACGGCGTGCAGCGCGTCGAAGCAGGCCCCGCAGTCCTGCGCGGGCCGGCTGGCGGCCATCTCCATCATGCCGGCGTAGCGGTAGATCAGCACCGGCAGCACCGCGGCGGCCACCCAGGCCAGCGCCCGCGGGCGGAGCCGCCCCGAGAGCAGGAAGAGCGCCGCGCCGGCGGGCGCCAGGAAGGCCAGCGTGGGCGGGTAGATCTCCGAGGCCAGCCAGCCGAGCAGGGCCGCGGTCACCGCCAGCGCCACCCGCCGCGCCCGCGGCAGCTCAGGCTCCAGCTGCCAGAGGAGCGCCCCCAGCGCGCCCAGCGCGAGCCCGGGCCAGGCGGCGTTGAGCTGAGAGGCGTGCACCGTGAACCAGAGGTTGCGCGTGAACAGCGCGAGCCCACCCGCGACGAGGATCCCCGAGCCCCGGGCCCCGAGCCCCCGGGCCATCAGCGCGGCGCCGCCCACGGCGACGGCCACCGCGGAGGCCTGGGTCACCGCGAAGCCCTGCTGCCAGCCGAGCAGCGCGAACCACGGCGCGGCCAGGAGCGCGCTGAAGTAGGCCGGAAACTCAGCGGTCCGGGGGTGCGGATTGGGCCAGTCGAACGCGATGAGGTGAGTCGGCAGGTCCGGCAGCGAGGCGGTGATCAGGTTGTAGTACCAGACCGTGACGATGGAGTCGCCTTCGAGCTCGCGGAGGAACATGCGCTCCTCCAGCAGCAGCGGCGCGGTGACCGCCGCCGTCAGCGCCGCGAGCGCCAGCCAGGGCGCCGCCCGGGCCAGCCGGCTGTCCTCCCCCGCCAGCAGCGAGCGCAGCGGCGCGGGGAGCAGCTCCAGGAGTCGAAGGTAGCGGCGGCGGCGAGCCATTCAGTGCGCTCGGGGGTTCAGCCCCCAAGCCTACCGCGTCCCAGCGGATGCGCCTTCAACCCGCGCGCGCTCCCGGCGCGACGTCGATGTCGTGTTCGCGGGCACAAGCGCAGCCCGCAGCCAACATAACCCCCTTGAGTTACCGGAAAATCTCCTCGTGGCACGCACCTTGCTCAACTGGCCACCGACCCACCCCGGAGCCCGCCGTGATCTTCCTGACCGCCTTGAGCGCCCTCCTCCCGACCGCGGACGCCTGCTCCATCGCCACTGAGCACGTCGAGCACTTCCACCCAGCGGCGGGCAGCGCGGACGCCCCCTCCGACGCGGTCATACGGCTGGCCCTCAGCGGCGTGGTCGTCGACGACACCGACGACTACGGCGTCGAGGTCTGGATCGGCGAGGAGCAGCTCACGGGCGCGATCGACAAGTCGTGGCCCCAGGCCTGGGGCGGCGGCGGCTTCGTCACCTTCACCCCCGATGACGCTCTCCCCGAGGGAGCGACGGTCACGGTGCGGTACCGCGACTCCTGGTACTCCGACGATCCGGAGAGCACCACGGAGGTCACCTTCACGGTCGGCGGCGGCAGCTCTCCCGCGCCGGAGACGCCAGCGCTGACGGTCTTCGACTTCTCCGAGAATCACACCCGCAACCCCGACGACGGCTCCTGCGAGGTGGAGTGGTCCCGCCACATCGAGCTCGCGGTCGAGGCCCCGGACGATCTGCTGGGGGTGGTGTTCATCTGGCGCACGGACGAGGACGGCGAGATCCTGGATGAGCAGCCCTACTTCGTGCTGGAGCAGGACAGCTACTACGACTACGACGACGTCGGATTCAGCTGGTTCGCCGACGAGGCGGATCCGGATGAGATCTGCCTCGCGGCGGCCTACGAGAACGCCGCGGGGGAGTCCTCGGCGCTCTCCGACCCGGTCTGCCAGCGCGTTCGCCGCGAGATCTTCGGCTGCAGCGCGGTCCCCATGGGCGCCTTCCCTGCCCTGCTGCTACCGCTGCTGGGCCTGCTGACCCGCCGCCGCCGCGCCTGACTGGTCGCCTGATTCAGACGTCAGGGCCTTGACATCCCAGGTTGTCAGCTCTATTCAATTATTATGTTGAATAGCAAAATAGAGCCGCGCGCGTTCAAAGATGAAGCCTACGGCGCCTTCGCGGGCGTCACCCGGGCCCTCTCCAGCCCGCGGCGACTGGAGCTGTTGGATCTGCTCATCCAGGGTCCGCTCGGCGTCGAGGCGCTGGCCCGCGCGGTCGATCAGCCGACCGCCAACACCTCTCAGCACCTGCAGGCCCTCAAGCGCTCCCGGCTGGTGGAGACCGAGCGGCGCGGCACACGGATTGAGTACCGGCTGGCCCCGGGGGTCGCCGACGTCTTCGTGGCGCTGCGGCGGCTGGCCGCCGCGCGGAGCCCCGATCTCCAGCGGGCCACCGAGCGCTTCTACCTGAGCGCGGGCGCGCCCGAGATCATCGATCCGGCGTCGCTGAAGGCGCGTCTCGCGGCGGGCGGCGTGACCTTGATCGACGTGCGCCCGGCCGCCGAGTACGCCAACGGGCACATCCCCGGCGCGCTCTCGCTGCCGCTCGGCGCCCTCCCCGCCCGCCTGGAGGAGCTGCCGGGGGACGGGCTCGTCGTGGTGACCTGCCGCGGGCCCTACTGTGTCTTCGCCGCGGACGCCGTCCGCCTGCTTCGAGGCAGCGGCCGCGAGGCGGTGCGCTTCGAGGACGGGGTGGCCGACTGGCGCTACGACGGCGGCGCCATCGCGACTGAGGCGGGCGCCGGGGACCGGCCATGAGCGCCCCACACCGCCGCCAGCTCGGGATCCGCGAGAACCTCGCTCAGTTCTCGCTGCTGGTGCTGATCAACGCCTTCGTGGGCGGCATGGTCGGCCTGGAGCGGGCCATCCTCCCGGCCATCGCCGAGGAGGAGTTCGCGCTCGCGGCGCGCAGCGCGGTGCTGTCGTTCATCGTGGTCTTCGGCCTCACCAAGGCCGCCGCCAACTACGCCGCCGGGCGGCTCTCGGATCGCTGGGGTCGCAGGCCCACGCTCATCGGCGGCTGGCTCGTCGCGCTGCCGGTCCCCTTCCTGCTGATGTGGGCGCCCTCCTGGGGCTGGATCCTGGCGGCCAACGCGCTCCTGGGCGTGAGCCAGGGCCTCACCTGGTCCACCACGGTGGTGATGAAGATCGATCTCGCCGGGCCGAAGCAGCGGGGCCTGGCCATGGGGCTCAATGAGTTCGCCGGCTACCTCGCCGTGGGCCTGTCCGCGCTGGCGACGGGTTACCTCGCGGCCCGCTTCGGGCTCCGTCCCCAGCCCTTCTATCTGGGGGTGGGCTTCGCGCTGCTCGGCACCCTGCTGTCCGTGGCGTTCGTGCGCGAGACCTGCGGACACGCGGCGAAGGAGGCCGCGGAGAGCGGCGCTCCGGAGCCGACGCTCAGTCAGCGGGCGGTGTTCGCTCGGGCGACCTGGGCGGACGCGAACCTCTCCTCCGTGAGCCAGGCGGGCTTCGTCAACAACCTGAATGACGGCATGGCCTGGGGGCTCTTCCCGCTCGTGTTCGCCGCGGCGGGCATGAGCCTGACGCAGATCGGCTGGCTGGCGGCGCTCTACCCGATGGTGTGGGGTCTCGGGCAGATCGTCACGGGGGCGGCGTCGGATCGCTTCGGCCGCAAGGGCTTCATCGTCCTGGGCATGTGGATCCAGGCGGCGGGGATCGCGGTGGTGGCGCTCGGCGACGGGTTCACGATGTTCGCCGGGGCCGCGGTGCTGCTGGGGGTGGGTACGGCCATGGTCTACCCCACGCTGCTGGCGGTGATCGGGGATGTGGCGCACCCGACCTGGCGGGCCAGCGCGGTGGGTGTGTATCGGCTGTGGCGGGACTCCGGGTATGCGGCGGGCGCGGTCGCCGCCGGGCTCCTCGCGGACGCCTTCGGGTTGGAGGCGGCTGTCTGGAGCGTGGCGGCGTTGACGTTCGCATCCGGGGTCATCGTGCAGCTCAGGCTCAGCGAGGGGTGAAGCTCTCGCCCAGACAGGTTCCTCCGCAGTCAGTCCGCCTCGACCTGAGCGATGATCGCCGCTGTCTTCACCGCGACATCCGCCGTGAGAGAGATGCTGGTGATCCCCTCCTCCACGAGGAACCGGGCGAACTCCGGGAAGTCACTCGGCGCCTGACCGCAGATACCAATGGGCTTACCCGCGCGCTTCGCGCCAGCGATCGCCATCCGAATCAGCGCCTTCACCGCCGGATCCCGCTCATCAAACAGCGACGAGAGGATCTCCGAGTCCCGATCCACCCCGAGCGTGAGCTGGGTCAGGTCATTGGAGCCGATGGAGAAGCCGTCGAACACCTCAGCGAACTGCTCGATCAGGATGACGTTGCTCGGGATCTCGCACATCACGTAGACCTCCAGGCCGTCCTCCCCCTGGACCAGGCCGTGCTCGGCCAGCGCGGCGATGACCCGCCTCCCCTCCTCCACCGTGCGGCAGAACGGCACCATCAGCTTCACGTTCGTCAGCCCCATCGTCTCCCGGACCCGACGCAGCGCGCGACACTCCAGCGCGAAGGCGTCACGGAAGTCCGGATGTACGTACCGGGAGGCGCCCCGCCAGCCGAGCATGGGGTTCTCCTCCTTGGGCTCGTAGGCCTGCCCGCCGATGAGATCCGCGTACTCGTTGGACTTGAAGTCCCCCAGGCGCACGATCACCGGCCGCGGCCAGAACGCCCCGGCGATGACCCCCACCCCCTCGGCCAGCTTCTCGACGAACCAGTCGGGGCCGGGCTCGCTGCCCCGCGCCGCCTGGGCGATGGTCGCCTGGAGGCCCGGCTCCAGCCGCTTGTAGTTGAGGAGCGCCATCGGATGCACACCGACCACGCCGCCCACCAGGAACTCCAGCCGCGCGAGGCCCACCCCGTCGACGGGGAGCGACGAGACCCGCAGCGCCGTGTCCGGATCCCCGACGTTGACCATCACCTTCGTCCGGGTCTCGGGCCGCTCCAGGGCGACCTCCTCGATCCGGAAGGGCAGCTCCCCCTCGTAGACCCGCCCCACGTCGCCCTCGGCGCAGCTCACGGTGACGATCTGCCCCTCGCGCAGCGCCTTCATGGCCCCGGACACCCCGACGACCGCGGGGATGCCGAGCTCCCGGCTCACGATGGCCGCGTGGCAGGTTCGGCCGCCGCGCTCGGTGACGATGGCGGCGGCGCTCCGCATCACCGGCTCCCAGTCCGGATCCGTGCGCTCGGTGACCAGCACATCACCGGGCTGCACCCGCCACAGCTCCGAGGCCTCCCGGACCACGCGCACCCTGCCGCTGCCCGCCCGAGAACCCACCGCGCGCCCCGCCGCCAGCACCCGGCTCCGGGCCTCCATCACCCAGCGACGCTGCACCGGACCGGTCTCCTGTGAGCGCACCGTCTCGGGGCGGGCCTGCACGATGAACAGCTCGTCGGTCAGCCCGTCCAGGGCCCACTCGATGTCCATGGGCGTGGGCACGCCCCGGCGCTCGCTGTAGTGCGCCTCGATGGCGCAGCCCCAGCGGGCGAGCTGGAGGAGCTGATCGTCGCTCAGCGCGTAGCGCCGCCGGTCCTCCTCGGGCACCGGAACGCCGCGGATACCGCGCCCGCCGCCCTCATCGTAGATGAGCTTGAACTCCTTGCTGCCCAGCCGGCGGCGGAGGATGGGCCGCGCGCCCTGGAGCAGCGTGGGCTTGAACACCAGGAACTCGTCCGGGGTCACCGATCCCTGCACCACCGACTCGCCGAGCCCCCAGGCGGCGCTGACCAGCACCATGTCCCGGTTGCCGCTCTCGGTGTCCAGGGTGAACATCACGCCCGCGGCCCCCTCGTCGGAGCGCACCATGCGCTGAACGCCGACCGACAGCGCGATGTCCGCGTCCGCGTAGCCCTTGTCCATCCTGTAGGAGATGGCCCGGTCGGTGAACAGCGAGGCGAAGCAGCGAACGCAGGCGTCCAGCAGCGCCGATCCGCCGCGAACGTTCAGGTAGGTCTCCTGCTGACCGGCGAAGCTCGCGTCCGGCAGATCCTCGGCGGTGGCGCTGCTGCGGACGGCGACGTCGACCTCGGGGCCCAGCGCCGCGTAGGCCTCCAGGATCTCCCCAGCCATGTCCCGGGGCAGCTCGCCGGCGCGGAAGGCGTGGCGCAGGATGTGCCCCGCCCGGCGGATGGCCTCGACGTCTCCGGGGACCAGCCCGCTGAGGGTCTCGGCCACCAGCCCGCCCAGGTCGTTGGCGGACACGAACCGCCGCCAGGCGTCGGCGGTCACCGCGAAGCCGTCGGGCACGTTGACGCCGATCGGCGCGAGCCCCCGCACCAGCTCACCCAGGGAGGCGTTCTTGCCGCCCACGCGGGGCAGGTCTTCCAGCGCCAGATCACGGAACCACAGGATGTCGCCGTTCATGTCTCTACTCCTCCTTCTCAGGGGATCCGAACACCACCCGACCCAGCACCCAGCTCGCCAGGCTCAGCACCACCGAGCCCATCACCGCGGCCCCGAAGGAGTCCACCGCGAAGCCGGCCAGCATGCGGTCGGCGAGCTGGAGCAGCGCCCCGTTGAGCACCAGCAGGAACAGGCCCAGCGTCAGGATGGTCGCCGGCAGGGTCAGCAGCACCAGCAGCGGCCGCACCAGCGCGTTGAGCAGGCCGATCACCACGGCAGCCAGCAGCGCGTCGGGCCAGAACGTCGCCACATGCACGCCCGGCACGACCACAGCCGTGAGCCACACGGAGGCGGCGACCACGAGCCACGTCATCGGGAAGGCGAGGCAGCCTCGGTTTCCGGTGTTCAAGAGCTTCATGAGACCCTCCTGTTCGTTGTGCTGTCTCAGACGAGGTGCTTCCGCTTCTCGACCGCGCCGAACTGCTCAAAGAGCAGCTCGACCTCGCGCTCAAGCGCCCGATCCATGGTCTCCACGGTCAGCAGCACGCGGCCGTCCTTGAGGTGAGCCGCGAGCGACTCCAGCGACCGATCGGGGATCCCCAGCGAGTAGAGGAAGCTGCCCAGGCCGCCGTAGATGCCGCCCGCCAGACCGCCGGCCGTCAGCGCGGTGAGCAGCGGCCCAGCACCGACCAGCCCCGCGGGGCCCGCCAGCGCGACCATGCCGATCGCGCCGACCACGCCCCCTACGACGGTCCCCTCAACGAGCCCCTCACGGGCATCGGTCTCGCTGAGCGTGAGGCCCTCGGTCTCCGAGAATTCATAGGCGTCCTCGTGGACCATGACGCTCACCGCGCCCTCATCGAGGCCCAGCTCACGGAGCGCCGCCTGCGCGCTGTCAGCGCGGGAGTGACTGTCGAATAGCGCGTAGAAGACGTGTCTCATCAGGCCCTCCGGGACGCCCCAACCAGAGTGCAAGCCGTGTGCCACGCGCTCACCCCCGCGCTGACGTGCTGTCCCTCCGAGGGGCTGTGTCAAAGAACACAACAATGCCGTGGGCAAACGTGCCAGATGCCGCCGGTTCCTCGCTGAAACGCCGCTACGAGTCGGCACGGCGCTTGCTCTATTCCGCATGTCCACCCTGGAGCGGTCATGATCGAAGAGCATGAGAGCAAGCTCAGCCCGGACGCTGATGTGTTGGCGGTGCTGGAGCCCCCGGGCAGACGCTGGCGATGGTGGCTCGGCGGCGCGGCGCTCCTCCTGGTGGTCGGCGTCGGCGTGAGCTCGATGCTGGGCGGCGGCGACGACGCGACCTGGGAGACCGCCGTCGCGGAGAGCGGCACGCTGGTCATGAAGGTGACCGCCGTGGGCCAGCTGGAGCCGCTGGAGACCATCGAGGTGGGCTCGGACCAGAGCGGCCGCATCGAGGCCGTGCTCGTGGACACCAACGATCGGGTGCGGGCGGGGCAGGTGCTGGCCCGCATGGAGCGCGACCGCTTCGAGAACACCGCGCTGCAGCAGGAGGCCCAGCTCGCCGCTGCCTACGCCGCGCTGGAGCAGGCGCAGTACTCCGCCCAGCGCTCCACGCTCGACGCCGATCGGGCCGCCCAGCTGCTGAGTCAGGAGGCCGTGGCGCCGGCCGACGCCGAGTCCCTCCGCCTCCAGGCGAAGACCGCCGAGGCCGCGTCGCGAGCCGCCGCCGCCCAGGTTCGACAGGCCGCCGCCGCCCTGGAGCGGGCGCGCTCGGATCTGGATGAGTCCGTCATCACCGCGCCCATCGACGGCGTCATCATCCGGCGCATCATCGAGCCCGGACAGACCGTGGTCTCCACCATGCAGGCGACCCCGCTCTTCGAGCTGGCGAGCGACCTCACCCGGATGCGGGTGGAGGTGTCGGTCGACGAGGCGGACGTCGGTCGGGTGCTCACCGCCCAGCCCGCGCTCTTCACCGTGGCCGCGTGGCCCGACCGGGTCTACGAGGCGTCCGTCAGCACCGTCGACCTCTCGCCGGATCCCACCTCGGCGGTGGTGTCCTACCTGACCGATCTCGTGCTGGACAACTCGGATCTCTCCCTGCGTCCCGGCATGACGGCGACGGCGGAGATCGAAGTGGGCCGCGTCGAGATGGCGATCCTGGTGCCCGCCGAGGCGCTCCGCTTCCGCCCCGGGGGCCTGGAGCCCCTCGCCGGTGATCACGTCTGGCTGCTCGACGCCGAGTCCCCCCGGGCGGTCTCCGTCAATGTGCTCGGCAGCGACGGCTCACAGACAGCGGTGGAGGGGCTGGACGCCGGCGCCGCCGTGCTCGTGGGCGGAGGTCTGCGGTGAGCGATCCCCTGGTCCGACTCCGGGGCGTGAGCCGGCTCTACGGAGTCGGCGACGCCGAGGTGCGCGCCCTGGACAGCGTCGACATGGACATCGATCGAGGGGAGTTCATCGCCCTGATGGGCCCCTCGGGCTCCGGGAAGTCCACCGCGCTCAACGTCATCGGCTGCCTGGATGTGCCCAGCGGGGGCCGGTACTGGTTCCGGGGTGTGGAGGTCGGCGACCTGAGCGGGCGACAGCGAGCGCTCCTGCGGCGCAACTGGCTCGGCTTCGTCTTCCAGAGCTTCAACCTCCTCCAGCGCGGCAACGCCCTGGAGAACGTGGAGCTGCCGCTGGTCTACAAGGGCCTCGGTCGCCGTGAGCGGCAGCGACTCGCCATGTCGGCGCTGGAGGAGGTGGGCCTCGCGGATCGGGCCCGGCACCGCCCCAACGAGATGTCCGGCGGCCAGCAGCAGCGGGTGGCCATCGCCCGGGCGCTGGTGACCGCGCCGGATCTCCTGCTCGCGGACGAACCCACCGGCAACCTGGACTCGGTCATGAGCCACGACATCATGCGCCTGCTCGCGGGGCTCAACCGGGACCGGGGCATCACGGTCGCGATGGTGACCCACGAGGACGAGATGGCGGAGTACACCGACAGGATCGTGCGCTTCCGGGATGGACGGGTCGAGCCCTCCGGCCCGGCGCGGGCCGCCGGGGGGGCGAGATGACGGCCCTGAGCAACGCGCTCTGGATCGCGCTGGTCGAGCTGCGGCGCAACCTGACCCGCTCTCTGCTGACCAGCCTGGGCATCCTCATCGGCGTGGGCGCCGTCATCGCCATGGTCGGCCTCGGCCGCGGCGCGACGGCCTCCATCGAGCAGGATCTGGCCAGCTTCGGCTCCAACATGCTCATCATCCAGCCCGGCGCGGGCCACCGCGGCCCCGGCGGCCGCTCCCCCGCCCCAGCCTTCGATCTCGCCGACGCCGACGCCATCATCCGTCAGGTGCGCGGCGTGGAGGCGGTCGCGCCCCAGGTCTCCGCGATGGTCACCGCCGTCGTGGGCGGCCAGGACTGGGACACCTCGGTCACCGGCTCCACCAACGGCTGGCTCACCAACGCCGGCTGGGAGCTCGTCGAGGGCCGCAGCTTCACCGACGGCGAGACGCGCTCGGGCGCCCCGGTCTGCGTGCTGGGGCAGACCGTGAAGCAGGAGCTGCTGGGCAGCGGCGACGCGCTGGGCGTCGAGGTGCGCCTGGGCGCGCTCACCTGCACGGTGATCGGCGTGCTGGAGGCCCACGGCGAGAACACCTTCGGGATGGACCAGGACGACCTCATCCTCGCGCCCATCTCCACGGTCCAGCGACGCCTGCTGGGCACCACCGACGTCAACATCATCACCGTGACCGTGAAGGATCCAGACCGTCTGGAGGCCGTGGCCGCCGACCTCGACGCGCTGATGCGGCAGCGTCGCAACGTCGCCAGCGACGCCGCGCTGAACTTCGAGGTGAGCGACACCCGGGAGATGATGGCCATGATCTCCGGCATCACCGGCACGCTGACCGCCTTCCTCGCGGCGGTGGCGGCGGTGAGCCTGCTCGTGGGCGGCATCGGTATCATGAACATCATGCTGGTGAATGTGACAGAGCGGACCCGGGAGATCGGCGTTCGCATGGCGGTCGGGGCGCTGGACACCGACGTGATGACGCAGTTCCTCGTGGAGTCCGTCGTGCTCTCGGCGCTGGGCGGCGTGCTCGGCATCGTGCTCGGCATCGCCGGCACCGCGCTGGGTGCGACCATCATGAACATCCCCTTCATCGTGGACCCGCTGGCCGTCGGAATGGCGGTGGGGGTGTCCGCCCTCATCGGCGTCGCCTTCGGGTGGTGGCCCGCGCGTCGCGCCGCGAAGCTGGAGCCGATCGATGCACTCAGGCACAGCTAAAGGGCTGAGCTCCGAGGAGGCCGCCCGCAGACTGCTGGCGGACGGCCCCAACGAGGTGATCCAGGAGGCCGGGCCCACGCCCTGGAGGCTCCTGCTCGCCCAGTTCGCCAACCCGATGGTGGGCCTTCTGCTGCTGGCGGCCATCGTGGCCGGCGCGCTGGGAGAGCTGGCGGACGCCACCGCCATCGGGGTGATCGTGCTGCTGAACGCGGCGGTGGGCTTCATCCAGGAGTTCCGCGCCGAGAAGGCGCTCGCGGCGCTGCGGGATCTGTCCGCGCCGCTCGCCCGGGTGCTGCGCGACGGCCACTCGGTGATGGTGCCGGGCCGAGAGGTCGTGGTCGGCGACTGGCTGGTGCTGGAGGCCGGCGACGTGGTCGCCGCCGACGCGCGCCTGCTGGACAGCCACAGCCTGAGCTCGGTGGAGTCAGCGCTCACGGGCGAGAGCCTGCCCGCCGAGAAGTCCACCGCGCCGGTCGCCCCGGACGCCGCGCTCGGCGATCGGAGCGACTGCGTCTTCTCCGGCACGGCCATCGCCACCGGCTCCGCCACCGCCGAGGTGATCGCCGCCGGCATGGGCACGGAGCTGGGCCGCATCGCCACCCTGCTGGCGGGCGCCGAGCGCGGTGAGACGCCCCTCCAGACCCGGCTGGCCGCCGTGAGCCGGCAGCTCCTGGGCATCTGCCTGGGGGTGGTCGCGCTGGTGGGCGTACTGGGCGCGCTGCGGGGCGCGAGCTGGCTCGAGGTGCTGCTGACCTCCGTGTCCCTGGCGGTGGCCGCGGTGCCCGAGGGCCTGCCGGCGGTGGTGACCATCGCGCTGGCGGTGGGCGTGCAGCGCATGGCCGCCCGCCACGTGCTGGTGCGGCGCCTGCCGGCTGTGGAGACCCTCGGCTGCACGACCGTGATCTGCACGGACAAGACCGGCACGCTGACCACCGGCGCCATGCGCGCCCGCGACCTCTGGGCCCAGGATCGCGAGGCCCTCCTCTACGCCGCCGCCGCCTGCTGCGACGCCGAGCTGGGAGACGGTGAAGACGGGGCCGGCAGCGTGGGCGACCCCACCGAGATCGCGCTCCTGCTGGCGGCCCGCGAGCGAGGCATCGAGCGCGACGCCATCGAGTCGTCGCGACCGCGCGCCTCGGTCAACCCCTTCGACGCCGACCGCAAGCGCATGTCCATCTTCCGCGCCGACGGCAAGCTCTACGCGAAGGGCGCGCTCTCCTCGCTGATGCCGCTGTGCACCGACGGCCGGGCCGGCGCCGCGACCGCCGAGGCCGACATGGCCGCCCGGGGCCTGCGGGTGCTGGCGGTCGCCATCGGCGACGCAGCCGAGGAGCGTGACCTGACGCTGCTGGGGCTGGTGGGCATCGCCGATCCCCCCCGCCCCGAGGCCACCGCCGCCGTAGCCGCCGCCCGCCGGGCGGGCATCCGCACGGTGATGATCACCGGCGATCACGAGGTCACCGCCCGCGCCATCGCCCGGGAGCTCGGGGTGCTCGCCGAGGGCGACGACCCGGCCGAGGTGGTCCACGCCCGGGTGACCCCCGAGGACAAGATCGACATCGTGCGCGCCTGGAAGTCCCGCGGCGAGATCGTGGCCATGACCGGCGACGGGGTGAACGACGCCCCAGCAATCCGCGAGGCCCACGTGGGCGTCGCCATGGGCATCGCGGGCACCCCGGTCACCCGGGAGGCGGCGGCCATCATCCTGACGGACGACAACTTCGCCAGCATCGTCGAGGGCGTGCGCGAGGGCCGCGCCATCTACGACAACATCCGCAAGACGGTGGTGTACCTGCTGACCGGCAACGCCGCGGAGCTGATCGTCATGCTCGGGGCAGCGCTGGTGGGCCTGCCAGCCCCGCTCCTGCCCATCCAGCTGCTCTGGATTAACCTGGTGACCGACGGCCTGCCCGCCCTCGCCCTGGTCATCGATCCCCCCGACCGGGACGCCCTCGCCCGTCCGCCGCGCCCCCCCTCCGAGCCCATCCTCGGCCGACCGGAGTGGACCTCAGTAGTCGCCACGGGGTTACTGGAGGCGGCGGTCGTTCTGGGGGTCTATGTCTGGGGGTACCGGACCTTCGGGGCGGAGATCGCGCGGACGCTGGCGTTCAATACGTTGGTCGCGAGCGAGCTGCTGCGGGTCTTCTCGGCCCGAAGCGTGAAGCGGATTTTCTGGGAGGTGGGGGCGTTCACCAACCTGAAGCTGCTCCTGGTGATCGCGCTCTCAGCGGCACTTCAGGCGGGTCTACATCTCTTGCCGGAGGCGTCTGAGCTGTTTGCGTTGACGAAGCTGTCAGTGTCGCAGTGGGGGGTTGCTTTGGTGATGGGGTTGGTGCCGGTGACTTTGGTTGAGGTTCGTAAGTTGGTCAGTCGTTTTTTGGGGTGAGGTCTTGGTCTTGTCTTGGTCTTGGTCGTCGGGTTTGTCGGGGGCGGCTCGGTTTGACTCAGGTTGATGGGACTGGCGGGGGCGGCTCGGTTTGACGGAGGTTGATGGGACTGACGAGAGCGGTCTTGGCAGTCGCGGGCTCGTAGTTTGAGCGTCCCGTCGAGGCGCCGTCGTTCTGCCTGTTGTGTTGTTGGACTTCCCGATCGTCGTGGGTGGCGCGGTGCCCCTTGGGAGATTCGACGTGTGCTCGCTGCGCTAACGAATCCCCGGACGATCCGTCAGCGTCAAGTCGACAAGGTCTGGTGGCCGGTGCCGTGCAGCTTGCGTCACACACGCCCGAATCTCCCTGGTCGGGGCACTTCGCCATTGGCGGTCCCAGTGCGTCCTCAGCCCGCAGGCAGACGACTGATCGCTTGTAGCCTTCCAGGATCGACTGGCGGCACGAGCAGGTTCCTCTCGCTGACGGAGCCTCACCGCCCTTGTCGACAACGCTGCGGGCTTACCGTCATCGAGCCCAGGAGGCAGGAGGAGAGAGGAGCGTGGGGTACCGGGACACACGGTGTGAGAGGCTCCGCACCCACCTGTGCGTCATGAACAGCCCCCCATCATTGCGCGGAGGACTGGCTTGGGGATTCATCGCTGCCACCGGGCTTGTTGGCGCAGCTCGCCAACCTGGGCGGCGCCTGCGACCGAACGATGAAACTCGAGAACGTCCTCAGGACTCACGGCCCGCGACAGCCCTTCTGAGTTTGTCGCCGTCGGCTCCAAGGCTTCAACTCGTACCCGGGTTGGAGAACTGCACCACCCAGCCCGGTGGTGACGACCCATCCCCCATCCAGTCCTCCGCGCAACGACCGGAGGCTGTTCTTGACGCAGAGGTGGGTGCGGAGCCTCTCACACCGTGTGTCCCGGTCCCACCCCGTACCTCTCTCCTCCTGCCTCCTGGGCTCGATGACGGTAAGCCCGCAGCGTTGTCGACAAGGGCGGTGAGGCTCCGTCAGCGAGAGGAACCTGCTCGTGCCGCCAGTCGATCCTGGAAGGCTACCAGACGTTCAGTCGTCTGCCTGCGAGCTGAGGGCGCCCTGGGACCGTTGAGGCGAAGTGCCCCGACCAGGGAGATTCGGGCGTGTGTGACGCAAGCTGCACGGCACCGGCCACCAGACCTTGTCGACTTGACGCTGACGGATCGTCCGGGGATTCGTTAGCGCAGCGAGCACACGTCGAATCTACCCAGGGGCACCGCGCCGCCCAGGACGATCGGGAAGTCCAAAACCCCAACAGGCAGCACGACGGCGCCTCGACGTGACGCTCAAACACCGAGCCCGCGACTGCCAGAACCGCTCTCGCAAGTCCCATTAACCTCCGTCAAACCGAGCCGTACCCGCCAGTCCCATCAACCTCCGTCAAACCGAGCCGCCCCCGCCAGTCCCATCAACCTGAGTCAAACCGAGCCGTACCCGCCGCCGACGACCCCGAAGCCGACGACCCCCACAGATCCCTGATGGCGATCCTCCCAGCACAAAGCGCGAAGGGTCCACCAGCCCGTGTTCTGTGCCGACCGCAGCGCCAACGGTCGCCCAAGGTACGGGGCTTTGGGGACTTCCTGGTGGAGCTGCTGGACGCCTCCGAGCGAGGGTGAGTGAGCTTCCAGGTTGCGCGAGGGTTTCCGCCTTGTGATGGTGCACTCCGCGCAGGAGCGACAGCAGCGTGTCTCGCGTCGACTTCAACAGCACCGCAGAGCGTCTCTGGGCCTCTCGCTCAGGCGCCATGCTGGGCGCGGCGGGGGCCAACCGTATGGTCCTCGCGGAGCTGCCGCCCGAGCTGCGCGCGCCCTTCGAGGCGCTGGAGCGCTCCCTCCGCGTGTGGTGGCCCAGCCGCAATGTCGATCGGGTCAACGACATCTACTGGGATCGCTTTCCGAGCTGCCTGGGGGCGCACATGGAGGCCTTCGGCACCCCGCACGAGCACCTGACGCAGCTCGCCTCGACCGGGGCGTACCTCCAGATGGCTGCGGTGATCGGGTACATGGGCCAGCGGGTGCTGCCGGCGGACGGCTTCTACGACATGGGCGTCAAGGACTTCATCCAGTGGCTGAGCGACGTCGTCGCGGCGCAGGAGCGAGTCGACAAGGCGCAGATGGCCCGTCGGCTCCAGGCGCTCATGGCGGTCGCGGACCGGCGCTGGAAGCTGCAGCTCCGGTGCACGGACAACATCGGCTGGTCCTGGACGGGCAGCTCGCTGACGGCGCTGCCGGAGCGGCTGCGGCGGGCCGCGGCGCACATCGATGTCGGGGGGAAGTGGTCCTGGAGCGCGGTCAACGGGACGGGGGCGCTCAAGATCGAGGCGCCCGGTGAGAGCGAGCTGTTCGTCCTGCACACGGGCGATCGGGCCGCGCTGATCGCGGCCATCCCGGCGCTGGGGTAGCGCCGGAGCCCGCGCTTCGTCGCTGACTAATCGTCGCAGTCGCCGACGAGGTAGTAGACCTCCAGCAGGCTCCCGGCCTCGGGCAGCTCGCCCTCATCAAAGACGATGGCGTTCACGTCCGCGTTGTAGGACCAGCCCTCGGTGATCTCGAAGCCGCCGATGGAGACCTCGATGCTGGCCTCGCTGGGCAGCTCGGTCAGCTCGAAGGCGGCCTGGTTCCGCCCCAGCATGGCCACCGCCAGCGACTCCATGTGTGAGGCCCAGTCAGGTTCGCAGACACTCAAGAAGAGCCCGCCGGTCTCCGCGGCCGCCTCGTGGAAGCCCACCATGGGATCGGCCCAGACGGAGTAGCTCTCGTTCTGACACCCCGACGGCGCGGGCCCACCGATGCCGTGGACCACGACGTCCTCGACAACCTCCCGGTACCCCTGGAAGTCAGCGAGCCAGCTCACGTAGGTGCTGCCGCTCTGTTCGATGTCGTTGTTGATCCCCAGCAGGTTGAGCTTGGACTCGCGCCACTCCGTGTCCTCATCGTCGCTGACCCAGTGCGCATCAGCCGCCAGGGCGTTGCTCAGCGTGCGGAACTGGTAGTCATTGTCGACCTGCGGCATGCCCTCGAGCATCTCCATCGCGGCCCCGGCGGCCGCCGACGGCGTCAGGCTGTCGTCGATGTAGTCCCGGCTCCCGCCGAGCTCGCCGGTCTCGAAGCCGTGGAAGGCGACCCGGTAGTGCGGCCCCAGCCCCTGAAGGGTCTGGAAGAACACCGACAGCGACTCCTCGTACCAGGTCCGGTAGGGCTCGTAGTACTTCACGATGTCGTTGACCGCGACGATGATGGTGATGTTCTGCTGACCCGTGACGTCGAAGACGTCCGTGTTGTCGTCGTCGATGGTGGCGCTGCCGCTGGCCTGGACGCCCACCGATGGGGCCAGCGGGTCGTCCGAGATGACCTCCAGGGTGGTGGAGACGCGCTGGGCGTTGTCGGGCAGGTAGGTCAGGGTGAGATCCTGCCCCTCGCCCGGCGCCAGCAGCCAGGGAAACGGCGGCAGCTCGTCGCCGTACCGATCGGCCAGGATGAACTCTTCCTCGTAGCTCAGGGAGGCGCGAGCGACGGTCAGATCGGTGGTGCCGACGTTGGAGATGCTCAGCGGGATGCTCGCTGAGCACCCGACGCTCAGGCCGCCGAAGTCGTGGTTCGCCAGCGAGACGTAGACCTCCGGTCCCTCGGCCACACCGCTCAGGGCCACCGGCACCTCCGCCTGAGTGCTCAGCGCCGTGCCGGCCAGCAACGTCATCTCCTCGCTCATCTCCCCGCTCTCACCGGGCTGCCAGTAGACCCGCACCTGCTGCGACGTGCCGGGCAGCACCGCGTTCTCGGCGGAGGTCAGCTCAACGTCCTCGGCGGAGGCCCACAGGTCGGTCAGGAAGACCTCGTCCTCGCCGTCGTTGCGGACGGTGAGCGTCTGAACACTCTGAGCGCCCACCGGCACCACGCCGAAGTCGATGGTCTCGGGGCTGAAGGACAGCGACATCTCCCCGGGCTCCGCGAAGGTCACGCTCTCGGTTACGCCGCCGACGTTGGCCTCGATGCAGCCGAGCATGCCCAATCCGACCAGAATTCCCGACATCAAGCCCCCCATGTCACACGCTCCCTGGCGCCATCGTTCTTCCACGCAGCGTTCATCGACGTACAATACCGCCTTCGGGGCACTCTCTGCGAGGATGAGATGATCGGAACATGGTGGTTGACGGGGCTGCTGGTCAGCCTGCTCGGGTGTACGGACAAGGGCACCTCCGACACAGCATTAGGTGCGTGCGAGCCCAACTGTGACGAAACGGATGTCACACCGGACGATACCGGCGAGACCGACACCGACACAGGCGGTGAGACGACCCCGGACGCCTGCGCCGAGCCCGTCGTGACCTTCGAGGGGATCGACGGCGAGGTCGAGGATCTGACCGATGCCCTGAGCACCGGCGCCTGGACCACCCTCGACGCGCCGGGCACCCTCTCCGTTTGCCCCGGCACCTGGTTCGCCCGGCTGCTGCTGCGCGCTGACATCTCGGTCGTGGGCCTGGGCGACACCCCCGAGCAGACCGTGCTCTCCGCCGGCGAGAGCGGCACCATCCTCGACGTCGGCGGCGAGACGGTGACCGTCGACGTCTCCAACCTGACCCTCGATCGGGGGGCCGGCCTGGACCTGGACCACAACTCCGGCGGCGGCGGCGTCTACTGCGCGGACGGGGCCTCGGTCTTCATCGAGGACGCGCTCTTCACGAACAACTTCGCCAACGACGGGGCGGGCCTCTACGCCCAGGAGTGCTCGATCGTCGTCAACCGGACGGTCTTCCGGGACAACTACGTGGACGATGACGGCGGCGCCTTCACGCTCTGGTTCTCCAACGCCCTGCTCACCGACGTGACCTTCCAGGACAACGAGGGGCTCGACGGCGGGGCGATGGCGCTGTTCTTCAGTGAGGTGGTGGCGACCGGGGTGTCAGTGCTGGACAACACGGCGCACAACTTCGCCGGCGGGGTGTGGGCGTTCGACTCGGACATCACCTTCATCGACTCGGAGATCGCCGGGAACATCAACGACAACGAGGGCGGCGGAATCTACGTCTACGGATCGGCGGACTTCCAGCGGGTGAGCTTCCACGACAACGCGGCGCCGGTCGGGGGTGGGCTGTACGTCAACTACGGGGCCACGGTCGATGGGGTGGACTGCGATTTTTCGGACAACACGGTCGAGGATCTCTATGTGGTCGATGACTCGAAGGCTGGGGGGCAGAGTCTGAGCGCGGGGCTTGATTACTCGTTTCACTGCGCTGAGAATTCTTGTGTTGAGGATTGATGTTTTTGGAGTGGGTCGGGGTCGTCGGGGTCGTCGGGTTCGTCGGGGTCGTCGGGGTCGTCGGGTCGGCGGGTACGGCTCGGTTTGACGGAGGTTGATGGGGCTGGTGGGGGCGGCTCGGTTTGACGGAGGTTGATGGGACTTGCGAGAGCGGTTCTGGCAGTCGCGGGCTCGGTGTTTGAGCGTCTCGTCGAGGCGCCGTCGTTCTGCCTGTTGTGGTTTTGGACTTCCCGATCCTCTCTGGTGGCGCGGTGCCCCTGGGTAGATTCGACGTGTGCTCGCTGCGCTAACGAATCCCCGGACGAGTCGTCAGCGTCAAGTCGACAAGGTCTGGTGGCCGGTGCCGTGCAGCTTGCGTCACACACGCC